>Ga0302324_100002397_pt1 | contig 43474 bp, 34 predicted proteins | sample Palsa_T0_1_FD_201949 | JGI IMG/M metagenome (GOLD analysis project Ga0302324, IMG submission 201949) | Peat permafrost microbial communities from Stordalen Mire near Abisko, Sweden - Palsa_T0_1 | ecosystem: Environmental > Terrestrial > Soil > Palsa > Peat permafrost | place: Sweden: Abisko... | reverse complement strand
GCGCCAATGCACAGTCGGCCGAGGCGCTCACGGAGAAGCAGATGGAGGACCAGGAATACAAGTATCAGCTCAAGACCGCCCTGCAATCGGCGATCCTGGCCGACTGGAAGCTGACGCAGTTTCAGTTCAGCACCGCCGACGGGCTGTTGAACTTTACCCTGGCGCTGGCAAAGAACTATCAGGGGTTCATCGGCCAGGTGGCGGCGAGCGGCTTCATCAACAACTTCAACTTCTGGTCAGACATCAGCGTCAGTCGGGGACTGGTAAACACCATCAGCGCCGGCATCAAGAACCTCAGCGGCAAGCTGCACTTCGACTGGGAGATCGCCAAGCAGACGCCCGGCGGCTGGGGCCAGCAGGACCTGGTGAAGCTGCCCGGAGCGCTCTCGATCCCCCTGGGCGCCTACCTTTACGGACTGCCCCTGAGCCTCGAGGTGAGTTCCGCGCTGGTGATTCATCCGGCGCTCACCGGCGGCAAAGAGGTCAGCACCGGGGGCTTCACCATCACCTTGGGCGGCCAGATGAGCGCCTCGGTCAGTTCCGGCGGCGCCGTCGATCAGGGATCGAGCATCAACCAGACATTTCAGATCACCAATGACAGCGGTCTTTCGGCGGTTGCGCCCAACGCGATGGTCATCGCCTATGCCGCGCCTCGGGTGGAGCTCAGTGTTGACGCCTTCGGCTCCTACAATCAACAACTCGGCAAGCTCGCTGACACCCTTACCTCGAAGTTCGCGAGCGGCATCGATTTGGTGCAAGCCGCTGCGGCGAAAGTCGCGAACAACCTGGCCCCTGGCGTTGACACAGGTCTGAACAAGATCAAAGCGCAGAATGTGCTGCAGTCCAAGGCTGACGTCTATGCGCAGCTCGTCTCGACCGAAGGCACGGTTCACTCAGCCACAATAACAATGGTGCCGTGTTCCAGGAAATGGATTTCCTTCGAAGGAGTCGTCGGCACTGCCGCGGACATCGCCGGCCTGACTCCGAACGCCAAAAGATCCGCTGTCGTATTCCAGAAAAGGTATGACAAGGCCGACCCGCCGAGCAATTTCTGCGAAAAGGTCGGCGAATGAACCGCGCCCTCAATTCAGGAGCCCTGCTCATGAGCAATCACAAACTCATCGCTGTCGCCGTCGGCAGCCTCATCTCAAGCGGCGCGTTTGCCGACGCGAGTTACCAGGAAACGACGCAACAGACCGGAGGGAGCGCTGCGCAGATCATGGGGATGGGAAGCCTTTTCTCCTCCAAGTCCGGTGCCATGAAGAAGCCCAACTCGGTGATCGTGGTGGTGCAGGGCAACCGCATGGCGCGCGTCGGCACGACCACTACGATCATTTACGATCTGGATGAGCAGACGATGACCAAGGTGGACAATGCCAAGAAGCAATATGCCATCGCAACCTTCGAGCAGCTCGAGGAGCAGTCTGCCACGGCGACCGCACAGCTGAAGCAGGCGATGGATCAGCATAAGTCCGACGCCACGCCGTCGATGCCGCAAGGTCTTGTCAACAACCCGCCCTCGTTTGATGCCAAGGCGAACACCACTGGCGCAACCAAGGAGATAAGTGGCGTGCCTACCCACGAAGTCATCCTGACGATGAACATGTCATTCCAGCAGCAAACCGGTGGCAGCGACTCCCTCAGCTACTACGTCTCTAATGACCAGTGGCTCGCCGACAATGAGCCGCCCGGCTGGAAGGAGATTCAGGATTTCAACCGGCGGCTCGCGGGCAAGATGAAGATCATGGTAATGAATGATCTGATGCAGGGACTGATCGCGAGTCATCCGGGGCTGGGCGATGGTCTGAAGAAGCTCGGCGAAGAGCAGGCCAAACAGCACGGGGTACCGGTCATGACGGTCCAGCGCCTGGGCGGCCGCGGACAGGGCAGTTCTACCGCCAGCGCCAGCGGCGCCGGGGTCCTCGGCAACCAGGGGGCTTCAATGGCGAGCGAGGTGGCCTCCAGCGCAGCTACCGAGGCTGCGCAGAAAGAAGCTTCGCAGATCTCTTCCAACGGCAATACCGGGGTGCTGGGCTCATCACTCATGGATGCGGTCGTCGGCGCATTCTCCAAACACGCCTCCAGCCTCACCCAGTCGGCAGTCAACTCGGCGTCCACAAAATCCACGACCCCGGGATCTTTTGATCAGGTGATGATGGAAACCACCACCGTACTGTCGAATTTTTCCACCGAGCCCGCACCCGCCTCGGCCTTCCAGGTTCCGGCCACCTATCAGAAGCTGGACTGGCACGAGGCGATGACCAAAGCCCGATAAACAGCACACCGGGGAGCACACCCATGCGTCACGGAATACTCGTCCTTTTCCTTGGTTCGGTTCTTGCGTTGCCGCTGGCAGCGAACGCCGATGCGCCGCAGCCTCCGGATGGCAAACTGACGCCCGTCGTGAAGCCGCCGCCGCCGCCCCCGGTCCATACTCCGCCACAGAAGAAGACCAACTGCTGCGCAGGCCGTGAACAGGCGCAGCCCAAGCCGCCGGAACCGACCAGGTAATCGCGATGGACGCTGAGGCGCGAAGGGAGGCAGCCGTCGAGCGGGGTATTCGGTTAACACCCCGCAGGTGGGTGCGGCGACTCATAGCCGCCGCACTCGCCATGGCGTTTCTGGGGTCTGCGGCTGCCGGAGACGTGGCCGCGAACGCGTCACGCGTGCACGGGCTGTGGGTGTGGAAGGGTCCGTCACTCTTCGCCACCGCGGAGGCCGCGCAGCGGCTGCGCGATTTCTGCCGTGCTCAGGGCATCAACGAAGTCTACGTCTCGGTGTTCGATCATGGTCAGCTGGGTGAGACTTCAGCGTTGGTGCGGCTGATCGACTCACTGCACCGGGGCGGCATTCGTATCGAGGCACTGCTGTCGAGCACGGACGCCGACGAACCGGGCAAGCATCGCGAGACGCTGCTGGCGCGCGTGCGCGCGATCGAGACATTCAACGGCAGGTACGCGCGCAGTCGCTTTGACGGCCTGCATCTGGACATCGAACCGCAACAGCGCCCAGAGAACAAAGGCGCAGGCAATCTGCGTTTTCTTCCCGACCTTACCGCTGCTTATCGCGCGGTGCGTGCGCTCGCCGAACCTGCGGGGCTTTCAGTCAACGCGGACATCCAGAACAAGCTCTTGAAGGGAACCCCGGCGCAGCGGCGGGAGCTCTTGCAATCACTACCGCGCCTGACGCTCATGCTCTATGAAGTAAGCGCGGGGCAGGATGCCGGCGCGACCCCCAAGACTGAGGCGCTACGCGCAGCCAGCAGCCATTTTCTCAAGATGGCCTACGCCGGGCTGCACGATCCGGATGTGGCGATGCTCGCCATCGGCTTGCGCACGCCCGATTACGGCGAACTGCTGCCGCAGATGCTCAGGTCCCTCGACGACGCGAACACCTCGAATCCGCATTATCTGGGCTGGGCACGCCACTCCTACAACGATGTCGTTAACGCAGCGCGCTGAGCCTCGCTCCCGGCGTCCCTGAGCGGGCACGGCTCACTGCCGGAGTTTCACGCGATGCCGCGCTGTCAGCGGCTGGCCCCCAATCCGGCAAAAAGCCCAGCATGCAAACCCCCGCTGTGATCTCGGGGCTCGCCTCCCTGACGCGCCGTAAGGTCACGCAGAATACGGTGGTTCACGGCCCGCAGTGGCTGAGCCGCAGCAATAACTAGAGCTTGTCGACTTTGCCGACCTTGATCCCTTTAACCAGCCAGTGCCCGTTGACGCGCGCGAGGTCCATCGAGGAGAAGGCGTGTGCGCCGACGGCAATACTGTCTACATCCATCCAGAGGCATTCGAAGTACAGCGTGGCACTGTTTCCCGTCACATTGCTCTTGATCCGCATTGCCGGCGTGTAGCCGATCCAGTGATGCTCGGGGCGGAACGGACCGCTGACGTCCGCCCAGTAAGTACGTACTTGCGCCTTGCCCCGGTACACCTTGTTCTCGTGCGCGGTGTCAGTGAGCACAGCGTCGTCGGCATACAGGCTCATCATCAGTTCGAGATCCTTGTTGGGGAGGACGCTGCCGGCGGTGTGGAATATTATCTCGATATTGCGGACCGCGAGGATGTCCGCGGGTGGCCCGCTATCGCCCTGCGGCTCGGCGAAGGCGGGTAGGCACAGCAGCAGTACAAGAATGAGCGGTCGCTTCATGTCGATTCTCCCCCCAGGCTCGCGGCAGACGATGTCGCGCAAATTTAGTTGATTTATTGGTGGGTGCTGACGGGATCGAACCGCCGACATTCGCCTTGTAAGAACGGAGCGACCTTATGGGCCGCGAATTTCGAAAACAAGGCGAGATCGTAACTATTTGATTCTGCTGGCAGTGAGTGAATCAAAAACCTGTGGGTCGGACGGCCGTTGCAGTCCCCGAGCACAGGAAAGCGCAGGAGAGTTCCGCAAAAGTCCCGCAGAACACCGCCTAAAAAGCCCAGAGTGTCGCGCAATCACGAACACACTCTGACCGGACTCGAATACGGGTCTCTACGGCGGCAAAGTTAGAATTGTCGGTTCTTGGTCCCGACACATAAGCGAATTTCCTCCGAGCGGCTCGCGCTCATAGATGTCCACGAATGAACTTACCGGCGCTGTGGGGCGCTCGTCGACCAGCTTCCAAACGGGCGTTCCACACAGGTTGAATGTCGTCAGGCCGTAAACAGCAAGGGTCGGTCAGTGCCGCGACCCCAGTCCCCGTCATTGCATCGCCGGCTGCGCCTGCTTCGCAGCCACGCTGATGCTTACCTTGCCGCGCGCATGCCCCTGTTCCAGGTAGCGCACAGCCTCCGGGACGTCCTTCAGCGGATAGGTGCGGTCAATCACGGGAGTGAGCTTCTTCGCCTCCACTAGCCCATTCAACACCGCGAGGTCCGCGCTGGTGATCTCCGCCATCATGGTCGTGAGGTCCTGGCTCACGAACGGCGACACCACGAATTCCTTGAGCATGCCCTTCAGTGGACCGATGAGACCCCCATCGGCAGGACTGCCGCCGCCGATGCCGATGTAGATGCCCTTGGGTGTGAGGACGCGCCGCAGATCCGACAGTGAGCGGTTGCCCACCGTGTCGAGAATCACCTCGTACCGGGTGTCGCCGCGCGTGAAGTCCTCCTTGGAATAGTCGATGACGTGGTCGGCGCCCAGGGAGCGCACCAGCTCCACATTTCGTGTGCTGCACACCCCGGTCACGTCCGCGCCGTAGGACTTGGCGATCTGTACCGCAAAGGTGCCAACGCCTCCGGAGGCCCCGTTGATCAGCACCTTCTGCCCCACCTTGATTTTGCCGGTGTCCCGCAGCGCCTGCAGCGCCGTGATGGCGGCGATCGGCATCGCTGCGGCCTGCTCGAAAGTGAGTGTAGCCGGTTTCAGCGCGATCCTCTTTTCCGAGGCCCGCGCATACTCGGCGAAGGCGCCCGCGCCGACGCCGTACACCTCATCGCCTAGCTTAAAGCGCGTGACGCTGCGCCCGACCCCCACGACTACGCCCGCAACGTCTGTGCCGAGCTGCGGATCCTCGGGCTGGTGCAGGCCCTCATCCAGGCGTATGACGTACGGGTCGCCGCGCATGTAGTGCCAGTCAAGGGGATTGACCGAGGATGCGCGCACCTCGAGCAGTACCTGATTGTCCTTCGGGACCGGCCTATCAATCACCTCCAGGCGCAAGACCTGCGGCGGACCGTACTCGTGGTAGACGATCGCCTGCATCGGCTCGCCCCCGCTGCGCAGCGCCCGCGGGGCGGGACGATAGAGCTTGAACGCCGCCACCCCCGCCACGACGAGCAGTATCAGGATGCCGAGGAGGACGCGGGGCCAGCGCCGGCGCACCCGGGCCCCGGGGATGCTGTCGGAACTCATTCTTATGACTCCCTGTTCCACGGTCCGCAGGACCTGGTGGTGTTCTGAAGATGGCTCTCCCTCTAGCCCACGGGATTCTAAACCGGATCGCTCCGGCCACCGCTACCCTCTCGACAGGACGTGCACCGGGCGCGCCGAAGGCGCTGACGCAGGTTAACGCCAGGGCGCGCGAGGCACAGCTGCGCCCGAGCCGGCGAGTAGGCGGCGACCGGCGCGCCGATCGCTTGAGCAACCCTCGGTGGGCTTAAAGCGCAGAGTGCGGCAGCCGAATCAGGGCCTCACAAGCGTGAGCAATGCTTGTTCACAAGAACAAGTAATTTCATGTCTGGATAGCCGTAGATTCCTTGATCGTCCATCTGAGGCTGGTATGGTACCAACCGACCTCACAAGCGACTGCATGCTCAATATTCCAGGGAGTGCAACGCAATGAGTCGGTCAGTTACCAGACACTACTTGCTCGCATCGGATTTCGATCAGACTTTAAGCTTCAACGACTCCGGACTCGTGCTGAGCGACCTGCTTGGGATCAGCGGCTTCCACGAGCGCGTCGCAGGTCTCGCGCGAAGCAATCTCGTGCAACAGGGCGGCGAACTCGCCTACCTCATCCGGCACGATCCAGAGTTCCGCGGCGTTCGACGCGAGCACCTGATTGAGACGGGCCGGCGAGTAAGGCTTAAGAGCGCGATCCCCGCTCTGGTGCGGTTCCTCGATCACGGCGTTGAGGGATACCGCTTCTCATTCTTCGTCATCTCCGCCGCCCCGCGCGAAATTGTAACCTCGGCTCTCGCGCACGGCGTGCCAGCTGATCACATCTATGGTACCGAGCTCGATTTCGACGAGTCGTCGGGCGAGGTGCGGTCCGTTCGTCGGGTGCCGGCCGGTTACGGGAAGGTTGCGGTGATTGAGGAGCTGCAGAATCGCCTGGAGATTCCCTCAGATCGCGTGATTTATGTCGGTGATGGGAGCTCGGATGTGCACGTGATGCTGCATGTCAACAATCACGATGGCTTCACGATCGCCGTGTCCGATAACAGGCAGCTTGCGCACATCGCAAGGAGCACGGTGCTGAGCGACAACGCCTTCAGCATCATGCTACCGGTACTGGATCAGGTTCTTGATTGGCGTACAGGAGCGATCCGCGAGTTACTGGAGCATAACGGGCTTACGCTTCAGGCTTGGGAAAAGGCTCGCGCCGACAGCGTGGAGATTGGTGAGATACTGCCGCTTTCATCAGTCTTGAATTCTGCGGCGTAAGCACGCAACTGGTCGGCTTCCTGGCAAAAGTCCCGCAGACGCCTGCTTGCTGCAAGTCTCTCTGGCGTCGCCCAAGTCGAAGAAGACTCTCGGCGATCCGTAGATTCGCTACTCGCATTAACGAGGCGCGGATCAGCTTCAGAAGCCGTGCATGCTCGATTGCCCAACGGCTCTGGGTTCCAGCTCATGCTCGCGTCGGCGCTATCACGCCAGCCCGCGTGAGCGCGTCCCTAAGTGACTCACAGTAGATATCGGCATCCCCTCCCAGGAGACCCGTATTGGTCAGTTTGGCCCGCACGCGCGGGTTCGCCTCGCACAAAAGCACCAGCACTCCTCGGGTGCGGAGCTTGTCAATGACCTCGTGCAGCGATTGGATGCCGGTGATGTCCGCGAAGGGCACGCGATCGAGCCGGACGATTAAAACCTTCGGATAGGGGCGTGCCTCGAGCAGCGGGCGCTTGAAGCTCTCCACCGCACCGAAGAACATCGGTCCGGAGATCTCGTATACAAGCACCTGCGGGGGCACCTCGGTGACCCCGAGGTCCGCAAGGTCCGCCTTAAGCGCGCGTACGCTTACCGGATGCGCGTCCACCGCCTCTGCCATGCGGCGCAGGAACTGCAGCACGGCGAGAATGACCCCGACGTTCACAGCGACGACGAGGTCGGCGAAGACGGTGAGCAGGAAGGTAATCAACAGGATCACTCGGTCGGCGGCCGGCGCCGTCGCGAGCACGCTCGTGAAACGCCTCACGTCGCTCATATTCCATGCCACCACAAACAGGATTGCCGCCAGCGCGGCGAGCGGCACGCTGGCCGCCAGTGGTGCAAGGAACAGCAGCACCGCCACCAGCGTGAGCGCATGCACGATGCCCGCGAGCGGGCTGGTGGCACCGTTGCGGATGTTGGTCGCGGTACGCGCGATCGCGCCGGTGGCCGCAAAGCCGCCGAAGAGTGGTGACATCACGTTGGCGATTCCCTGCCCGATCAGTTCCTGATTGGAGTCATGGCGAGTCCCGGCCATGCCGTCCGCCACCACCGCGGACAGAAGCGACTCGATCGCGCCGAGCAGAGCGATCGTGAAGGCCGGGGCGATCAGGCCGATCATGTGCGAGGGCGTCATGTCCGGAAAGCTGAAAGGGGGCAGCCCGCGCGGGATGCCGCCGAAAGCGGTGCCGAGGGTTGCAACTCCGGGCAGGTGCAGCATCGCCTGGACCAGCGTGGCGAGCAGCAGCGCCAGCAACGGTCCGGGCACGCGGGCGAGTCCGCGGACGCGGGGCCCGTACAGCACGATTGCGAGACTCCCGAGCGCCAACGCCGTGGTCGCCCAGTTCAGCTGGGGCAACATCTGCAGCAAGTGCCACAGCCGCTGGTGGAAGTGCTCGCCGGTCACCGCAGGCAGCCCGAGGAAGTCGCGCCACTGACCCACAAAGATGATCACGCCGATCCCGGCGGTGAAGCCGATGATCACCGGCGCCGGGATGAAGCGAATCACGCCCCCCATCTTCGCCACGCCCATCAGTACCAGCATGACTCCCGCCATGAAGGTCGCGGTCTCCAGGCCCGGGACGCCATATTTCGCCGTGACGCCCGCTAGGATGGCGATGAAGGCGCCCGTGGGGCCAGCGATCTGAAGCCGGGTGCCGCCGAAGAGCGAAACGCAGGCACCCCCGAGGATCCCGGTGTACAGCCCCTGCTCCGGACGTGCGCCGGAGGCGATCGCGAAGGCCATCGCCAGTGGCAACGCCACAATGCCTACGATCACGCCCGCGACGATATTAGGCAGCCACTGCGCGCGCGACAATAGGCCCGCACGCTGCGCCTCGAGGATGGCGATCATCGGCGGCGTACGAACCAGAGCAGGTACATGAAACCGATGCTACAACGGATTGCGCGGGCTGGCAGGCCCTTGAATGCCACGGTTAGCTCTTCGCCCAAGTAATCCAAGAATTACCGGGCAGCCGATCGTGTCGAATCTGCGATCGAGACTACCGATACAACAGTGATTCGTACGGAAAGCCCTGCGGATTATCGGATCGTCGAGATGATCCACGAGTGCGGTCCGTCACTTCAGTGACACTGCAATGTCACCGCTCCGGCACTCGTGAAGGCGGCGCGACAATCAGCTTCGAGCCCCCATGTGCGACGGCGTGAGGTGCGATCACCGCCCTGCCGTCGCCCCTACCATTTCGCATGCTCAAATAACTACCAGTTGTTGGCGATCACGCCGGCGCTCAGGGAAACTACTTACGGGGCTTCGCTATTCGCGAATGTCCGCTATCGAATGCTCCCCGTTCGGCGTTGAGGACGTCTGGGGCGCGGCGACCCACCCCTTCCCGCGAGCCAGACAATGTTCGTGGGCACAAAATAGCGCGGCGTGTAATGGCCTGCCGATTTTGTCCCTCGACACTACACTTAGGAAGACCACTGCAATGAAGAGAACTTGGGTTGCCTCGGTATCAATTCTTCTCTGGGCCACATGCGTCTACGCCGCCGGATCGACGCGGCTCGTCAAGTCGACTCCCGCGGATGGGAGCGTCGGTGCGAACCCAACCGCAATCGTCCTGGAATTCTCCGAGCCCGTACATTTCTCGCGAGCGTTCCTTAAGAGGGATGGTGGTAAAGCGGAGGCGCTTCGTGATCTCCCGCAGAAGGACGCAACGACGCAAACGATACCGACGTCCGCGTTGTCACCCGGTCACTACGTCCTTCAATGGGAGGTTTTCACGGGGCATACGTCCCTATTTAGCAGCCATATTCAATTCACGGTCTCCGCAGATCCCGCAGAGGCGCCGCCCGCTTCCCCCTAGGCCCTTATCCTGACCGGCCACCACGCTCGAGGGAGGGAAGGTACGCCGACCGCCTCCGGAGCTAGTATCCCGTCGCCCGCGGACCGCTCTCAGGAGTAATGGGTGGACCTGCGCCCCGCAGGGGCGCCAGCTTCGCAAGACGCATCGATTCACGTAGCGGATCCGCTGCCGGATTCGGTGTCATTCGCCGGTTAGTCCTCGATCGGGCCAAGATCAGTCATCCAGTCGATAATAGTGCGAAAGGCGAGACCGAAATTACCCACTTGAACGTGGTTCTGCGCCTGTTCCGCGCGGGTGAACAAACGCGCGGTCAGCGAGCGCACATTGGTCAGCGTGGCGATCTGGTCGGGCAGCTGGTGTACAGGGATATAATGATCTTCGGCGCCCGCCATCAGAAGGACGTCCTGCGTTAGCTGGGACGAGATGCTGGCGGTCTCATATTTCTGATAGTGCTTCAGCATCTCATACGGCGTCTTGACTCCAGTGTTGTGAATGGCCAATTTCGTCATCCAGTCCAGAAGCAGGCTCTTGGCCATTGCATCGGCGAAGAACTTGTCAACCGCGCTCTCGTTTCCAGTGTCGATCCAGCCACGGAGTTCCTTCTGTGCCGACGGCGGCATTGGGCGCATGAAGCACTCGAGCCCGTCGGTCATAATGTCGTAAGCGATCACCCGGCGTACCCTGGGCTCGAAGGCCGCCGCACGAATCACCAGCCCGCCGCCGAGGGAGAAGCCCATCAACGTGACCGCGTCAAGGTGGAAGAAGTCCAGCACCGCTTTGACCGGTTTCTGCCACTCTGGACTCATGGTCAGGTGGGCCAAATCGAGCGCCGCTCCTTGACCAGGGCCCTCAAACAGGATCGTCTCATAGCCGGCATCGCGAAAGACGAGCGCCGCGGGCAGCCATTCCTCGATGTAGCTGTCGAACCCTCCGAAGACGACCAGCGTCCCCTTCGGCTTCATAGGCGTGAGGCGATAGGCAGGCAGCCAGCCGGCCCCAAAGGGAATTTTGCTATAGGCAGACGACGCAATTTGGAAGCGCTCGAGAAGCAGATCAACGAAGCGCTGGCGTGTGGGCAGCTTGCGCGCGTCACCAGCGAACATGAAGAACTCGGCAAGGCGCAAATAGTAAGCCCCTTTGAGGACCTCGTGCCGGGCGAGCGCCTTTTCTCCCAGGTCGAGGACAAGTCTCGTGAACACCGGATAATCGGTGGCCTCTTTAACGCCAGCCAACGTCTCCCGCATCTCGGTTAGCATGCTGTCGTCGCCGACCCAGTTGTAGAAGCGGTTCAGTTGGAAATTGATGCTGACGTCCGGGTGCAGATCGTGATAACCGATGGGGAAGCAGAACGACGGGGAACCAGGCGCAGTCGTCTCCCTCGGCGCTATCTTGTCGATCACGAGGGGGCTTGGATTCGTCTCCCTTTCGATCACGGCATTCATCGCGTTCTCCACCATGTGCTCAACGGTGCTGCATAGGCAAGTCGTACCCTCAACTGTCCGAGGATCCGAGTGTTGCGCGCAGGCGTCTGTTCGCTGCCAAACGTAACAGCCGCTTCTAGATGCGGATCGTCCATATCTTCGATTCGTACGGGCTTTGCACCTACCGCAATCGAGCGACTCAAAGTGACTCCGAGAGCAGCACTCCTAACTCCTGAAGGGCAATAATCGGATCTAAATAGGCGTGAGCTTGGCGTTCGGATTGCTTGACGCTGCGGTGACCCTCGCCAATAGTACAAATGCACTCGGGAGGCGCCAATCCGTCGAGATTGATGGGTAGAACCGGAGTCACCACTATGATCGACAGGGCGCTGCTCAATCGGGCGTGGAAAGCGGTGCGACCGGCCGTCCGCTGGACGCCCTTGCTGCGCTCCGACTACCTCGATTCCGAGCTCGGCGCGCGCATATTCTTGAAGGCCGAGTCCCTGCAAATCGGGGGCTCGTTCAAAATCCGCGGCGCTTCCTTTCGTGTCAGCTGCCTGTGGCCACAGCAGCGTAGCCGCGGCGTAGTGGCTTTTTCCTCAGGAAACTTTGCCCAAGGGCTGGCCTTGGCCGGTCGCCAGGCCGGCGTACCGGTGACGATCGTGATGCCCCGAGACGCCCCGCAGCGCGAGATAGAACTGACCCAACGGGCGGGCGCGACCGTGGTTCTCACGGACCATGGGGACCGCAACCGTGAAGAAGTCGCGAGCGAAAAAGCACGCGAGATCGCGGACGAGTATCCCTAAGCGCTCCTGCATCCCTTTGACGATCCGATGGTGGTTGCAGGTCAGTCCACGCTCATGCGCGAGGTTCAGATCGATGCCGATCGGCAACAGACCCGCATCGATGCGATCCTCTGTCCGTCGGTGGGGGTGGCCTGATAGTCGGCACGGCTCTGGCCGAGAAGCACTTTGGACACGGCGCCGAAGTGATTGCGGTTGAACCTGCCAGCGGCGATGACACGCGCCGCTCACTGCTGTCCCACCAACGTGAACGGAATGTGGGCACGCCCCGAACGGTCTGCGACGCGATGCAGGCCGTTACACCCGGCGCCGTTCCGTTCGAGGCCGCGGAGCACCTGATCTCGCGTGGCATCGCGGTGGATGACGAAGCGGTGCGACGGGCCATGCGCCTCGCGTTGAGGAATTTAAGATCGTCCTGGAGCCCAGTGGCGCCAATGCGCTGGCAGCGGCGCTCGAGCATCGAGCTGAGTTTGCCGGCCGTACACGCGTTCTCCTGTGCTGTGGGGGAAGCGTCTCGCTGGAGGATTTGCTGCGGTTGAGTACGATCACGCACTAAGTAGGCCGGAGTCCGCGCTCCCTGAACACCCAGACTCGCGCTTCTCGGGGCCTAGCGAAGCGCAAGCCCTCCCAGTACTCGCTACACCGACCGTTGCCGCAATGGCGAAGGGCGCCGGCAGTGCAATTTGTATCGATGCAACGATCACCGTTAGATCGAGGCGATCGATCTCGGGAAACTGAGATTGTTGTTGGCGCGATGGTCAGTAGGCCGATCTCAGGAGGGGGGTACGCAGACGCAGCTGGTCCCAGATCGTTATCTCGCTGTGAACCGCCCGGACGTGCTCGGTCTCACGCGCGATGGACATGGCTTTGTCAATGGCTCTCTGACTTCCGGCGTTGCCGCTCAACCACACGACGCCGTCCTTGTCTGTATCGACACAAACGCGCTCCAGACCCGCCCGATGTTCCGCGTTCAGTTTGCTCTTGACTAATATGGTGATGGCCGAATCTCTTACGAACGCCATTGGGCGTAAGCGGTTTGCGTCCGGGTCTTGGGCTAGCACGACCGTAGCCGGTCCCAGCAACGTGCCAAAGAGCACGCAGATCGTTGCAATGGCTGTCCTCATGATGTTTACCTTGGTGGCAATCCTTCAGCATTATCTGACCCGCCTCCGTTGTTTTCCGTCCGCTATCGCACGAAGCGAACGCGGGTGCGTGGCCGCGTGCGGGAAGCGCGTCCTGTGCCCTACGGACTCACCTTCTGCGTGAAATGAGTGCGCAGCCGCACAGACCGAACTCGAGGTAGCCGCTAGTTTGGCGTGCGGCAATTTCAGCCGTCCGCTCCGTAACCGAGGGACGTCAGCTCTCGTTTATGGGTTCGGACAAGAAAGCTCTGCAGGAGTATCCGAGATCAGACAGTCGCAGCGAGCCTCTGCCCCGAATGCTCTCGACACTGGGCGCGCGGTACTGAGCCTCCTCTCCGCTTTCACCAACGCGATCATCGCCGACCGCGGGCTCCGGGCACGCGCCGGAGTCCGATCACACCGACTCGCAGGTCCGATCGAGCGCACCGAGACTTCGATGCCGCTCTTGTCATCGCTTGCGAATCCTCTGTCTTTCATGACCAGAATGACGATGGCGTTCTCAACGCAAAGCTTAGTCGATATCAAGACCATCCTCAGGGCACGAGCACGGCAGCCCCTTCGAATCGCCCCGCGCGCAGATCGGCGAGAGCTTCGTTGGCCTTAATCAGCGGATAACGCGTGGTGTGGGTGGTGATGCCGATCTGCGGCGCCAGACGCAGGAAATCGAGGCCATCCTGGCGCGTGAGATTCGCGACTGACAGCAGTTCGCGCTCCTCCCACAGAAGGCTGTAGGCAAAGCGTGGGATGTCGCTCATATGGATGCCCGCGCAGACCACACGTCCGCCCTTTCGCACCGCGCGCAGCGCAAGCGGCACGAGCTCGCCCGCGGTTGCGAATATAATCGCCGCATCTAGCGACTCCGGCGGCATCACATCGGAACCCCCGGCCCAGGTGGCCCCGAGACTGCGAGCAAACGCCTGACTGCCTGTATCCCCCGGCCGCGTGAACGCGAACACCGAACGCTTCTGCGAGATTGCCACCTGCGTCAGGATGTGCGCGGCGGCGCCAAAGCCGTAGAGTCCGAGCCTCTTCCCTTCCCCTGCGATGACCAGCGCGCGCCAACCGATAAGGCCTGCGCAGAGCAGGGGCGCAAGCGCGACATCGTCGCCGACTTCACCGAGCGGGAATGCAAAGCGGGCATCCGCTACTACCGAGGTCGCGAAACCGCCGTTCCGCGTATAGCCGGTAAATAGCGGGCTGTCGCAGAGGTTTTCCCGTTGCATCACACAGTACGGACAGATGCCGCAGGTATGACCGATCCAGGGAATGCCGACGCGTTCGCCAAGTGAGAGGCCCTGCACTCCCGAACCGAGCGCGTCAACCCGACCCACGATCTCATGGCCCGGAATGATTGGGATGCGGGGGTAAGGCAGTTCGCCGTCCACCACATGCAGGTCCGTGCGACAGACCCCGCAGGCGGTCACTCTAAGCCGAATTTCGGAGGGCCCGGGGTGGATGTCGGGAAGCTCGGTCCATTGCAAGGGGGTCTTGAGTTCCTTGAGCACCATCGCGTACATCAGATTCTCCAAGCAGCTGTCGCAAGACACCCGGCAGCAGGTCGGGGAGGTCCTCAGCCAATAGTCCCGGTCCGAAGCGGGAGGCCGCCCCGCCGTGCAGCCAGACCGCAGCGGCAGCCGCGCGCAACGGGTCCATCCCCTGTGCGAGCAACCCGAGCACGATCCCGCTCAGCACATCGCCCGAACCGGCGGTGGCGAGCGATGGGGGTGCGTTGGTGTTAATGATCGCAGTGCCATCCGGTGACGCAATGACGGTATCACTGCCCTTGAGAACCACCACAGCGTTGCTGCGCGACGCCGCGGCACGGGTGCGCGAGAGCTTGTCACCGGAGATGTCAAACAGTCGCTTGAATTCCCCCTCGTGTGGGGTCATGACACAGAAGCCCGATATCGCGCGCTCGAGTCGCGAGGGATCGTCACTGAAGGTCGTAAGGGCGTCGGCATCCAGCACAGTCGGACGACGTGTCGCCAGCATGGCAAGAGTACGTGCCCGCGTCTCTTCGCTCACGCCGGCTCCTGGGCCAATGAGAAATGCGGAGACCCGCGTATCATCCAGGAGCGCCTGGAAATCCTCCGGCTCTTCAAGAGGTGTCACCATGACGCTGGTCATCGATGCCGCATAAATCGCCAGCGCAACCCTCGGCACTGCGACGGTAGTAAGTCCTGCGCCCGCCCGGGCCGCCGCGCGCGCGGCCATACGCGCCGCCCCGGTTATGGGATAGCCGCCGGCAATCAGCGCGTGTCCGCGGTCGTACTTGTTTCCGCTCGGGAGCGCCTGGGGCAGAGCGAGAAGCCAGAGTCCCGGACCATTCTCAAAAGTGTTCGGAGCGACCTCGGCAAGGACGGGCGCCGGTATACCGATGTCCGCAACCACCACTTCACCGCACAAGTCCCGACCCGGCAACAGAAGGTGACCGGGCCGCTTGCGACTGAAGGTCACCGTGAGGACCGCAGCCACTGCACCCAGCTCCTCGCCCGTGTCACCCATCACGCCGCTCGGAACGTCGATCGCGACTACCGGAATCTTTCTCTGAGCAGCGGCAGCAAGTGTCACCAGCACGGTCTCCGGCATCGCGCGCGCCAGGTTGCCTCCGAATACTGCGTCCACGACCAGTTGAGCACGCTCAAGTGAGGCGGGGGCCAGGGCTTCGACCAGGCCCCGCCACTCATCGGGATCGCCGGCCACAGGGCCAGTTGAATGATTGACTGCACCCAGTGATGCCACGCACACCGACCAGCCGCGGGATGCCAGCAGGCAGGCCACTGCCAGCCCGTCACGGCCATTGCCACCGGGACCACACAGTACCGTCACCGGGCGTGCCGACCAGCGTCGCTCAATCTCGCGCACGACCGCTGCGGCAGCGTTACGTGATAACTGGCGCAACGAGACTCCCGCTGCAGCGCTTGCCTGGTCGGCTCCTGTCGACTGATCCACACTTAGCAGCGCCAGATTCGAGTCCGCGAAGCTCTGCGTCCAGGTCGCCGGAGTTGGAGTGTTCACGATTCTTCGGCTTTGACCGTGGTTACAGATCAGGGTCGACTTGAGGCCCATTCTGGCGATTCCAGCACGCGCGGTACGGTGATTGCGGAGAGGGCCGCCCCGACCTCTCGAACGATACGCTGAAAGGTTTCGGGGTGGTGTGTGCGCAGGTATTCAGTGAAATGTTGTGCCGCATTGCTCTTGCCTGTTCCATGACCCACCACGACAATTCGGCCCCAGCGGCCACTGCATCACCAATTCGGCTATAGACTGTCGTGTCCTCCGGCGCTCGCTGACCCTCTTGCCGCGATTGATCCTTATGTGCCAGATGGTGGAGGAAATGATGCAAATCGAACGAAGTAATTTTCTAGGTTCGGATCATCCTCAGATGTCTTGTCGATGCGACAGATCTCTGATGATCAACCACAATCATGAGTCCAAGGGCTTCCCAAAAAAAGACGCCGGCACGCTCTGCTGAGTCCCGCAGAGAGCTGCTCAGAGCAAGGAGCACATTGCGGGAGGGATCTGGACCAAGGTCCGAACGCTACCCGGGTCGTATGAGTCCAGTCAGTTCGATAGCGCACACATGCTCCGCCAGAGCAGAAACTTCTGGCGCTGCGTCTAAGGAGATATGTGCGCTAGCCATTTCGCACCGTGGACCGTCTCCCAGACTGCCAGCACTGCGACTGCTAGCACCACGACGGCCGCTAGCAGAGCGATCAAGAGCAGGAGTCCATCCTCCTCGAGATAAGCCAGTGAGATCAGAGCGATCACCAGTGCGGGCACGACGCCTGTTAGTGGGATTGGAGCTAACACCACGGCGCAGCTCAGGATCACGATGACGACTCCCACGAGGCGCTTAGTCGCCTCGAACGGAGTGGCCCAGCGCGGACGGATCATCCGTTCGAGGTGTCTGAGTACTGGTATCGCTCTCCGCAGCAAAGCGGCGAGGTATCGCGTTGGCAAGGCACGCGCGGCGACACAGCGGGGGAATGTCGGGGCAGGTTTGCCCACGATCATCTGGAACGCGGGAATCATCAGCAGGAGGCCGGCTACGATTGAGACTCCGGGTACCGTTGCGAGCAACGCGAGCACAAGCATGACCATGCCGAAGGAGCGCCTGCGCAGGCGGCCCATGAGCCAGCCTAGGGTGACGTAATCCTTCGGCGCCTCGTCGCGAAGCTGCTGCAGCACAACGGACGTGTGGATATACGCTCTAGCGTCGGTGGGCGCCGTCCGCTTCAGCTCGAACCTCGTGCTTTCTGCTTGACGTGGGGGCTGACCGAAAATAAACCCTAGAGTGCGTTCCGGCTGACCGGCTTCAGGATCACAAGCATGTAGCCCCTGCCAGCCGCTTGCCGGAAACCGTTCGCGCAGACGTGACCACGGGCTCTCCATCTGCGAATCTCGATCCGCTCATCACGGACGATGATTCTAACATCGCCGATCTCGTGCCAGCGCACGTAACGCGCTAAACGCCGTCATGCCTCGGAATTTAGGTAATGGTACCCAATATCCGAATGGCCACAGTACCGTTGATTGCAGTTGTGGATGAACTACCAGGGCTCCGCTTGACCTGGTGAGCTAGTGATCGGGCCGCCCAGTGATGAGGCGAGACCCTTATCTATGCGGTTTGGATGGCGTCGACGCGGTCAGGGTCGAACGCGAGGAATTCGCGAATCTCTGACACTGCGGCGTACGGCGCTTCGTAACTCCAGACGGCATTGACTGAGCGCGCGCCTCCCACAGGAATGCTGTAGTAGGCGCAGTCACCCTTGTACGGGCAGTAGGTGACGCGGTCGGTCCGCTCGAGCAATGCAGTATCGACATCCTTGCGTGGAATGTATTGGACCGCGGGATAGCTCGCCTCGCGAAGCGTTAATGCCGCCCGTGTATCAGCGAATCGATTTTGCCCGTTCGCGGCAGATCGACCAGCGACCTCCCGGCGCTTCACTCGCGGGAGCTAGAACAGCTCCAGGAACGCGTGGTTGTACGGGAGCGGGCACAGAATCAGATTGTTACCCTAGTCGCGGGTTGGGGCCTCTCCCGGTCTCGTTTCCGGATAGATGCCGATACGAAGACCCAGGGCGGCGGCGGCGGCCTAGCTCACGGCTGCAAGGGCGCGCCGTCTCGCAATATTCTCAGAAACCGTTCACCACCCGCATTGGGATGTCGTTTGTCTTAGGGGGCTCGCGAGACCGACTTCAAGCCGTTCGATTCGCGGTCGCTGCAAGCGTTCTACCCGCAGCCGCGACAATGTGCGAGAGCGCACAGAACGGCGGAAAGACTAAGCTCAACCTGCTACTGTGCTGCACGAATTCCTCACCGCCAACCGAGTTGATCTAATTGAACGGTGTCGTCTCAAGGTCACCAAGCGACTTGCGCCCAAGGTTACCGACACGGAGCTGACGCATGGAATCCCGGCCTTCCTGGATCAGCTAATTAAGACATTGCGAGTCGAGCAAACGTCCGATCCCCTGCGGAGCCGCAAGGTTTCAGGTCCGGCGGGCGGCGGTCCGGTCGTGTCCGAGATAGGAGCCACTGCGGCGCTGCATGGGCGAGAGTTATCACTGCAGGGATTCACGGTTGAGCAGGTAGTTCACGACTATGGTGACCTCTGTCAGGCAATAACGGATCTCGCATTTGAACGCTCCGCGCGGATCGAAATAGACGAGTTTCGAACCCTAAACCGCTGCCTCGACAATGGTATCGCCGACGCGATGACCGAATATGCATTTCAGCGCAATTCGGTTGAAGAAAATAATGATGCAAAGGCCCTGAACGAACGGCTGGGATTTCTGGCGCACGAACTGAGGAATCATCTCCATATAGCGACGCTGGCCGTTACAGCCATCAAAGCAGGCAATGTCGGGCTGACGGGCGCAACAGGCGCCGTCCTGGACCGCTCCTTGATAGAGATGCGCAGTCTCATAGATCGCTCCCTCGCCGATGTGCGCGTAGCGGCAGGGATGCCGCCTCGACACCAACTGGTGTCGCTCTTTGATTTCGTCTCCGATGTAACAGTATCTGCCTCCCTCGAGGCGCAGTCGCGAGGGTGCCTTTTCACAGTCAGCCCTATTGACTCGGAGCTTGCGCTCGATGTTGACCGGGAAATGCTCCTCTCGGCCGTTGGGAACCTCCTGCAAAACGGCTTTAAATTCACAAAGCCGCATACCGAGGTCTCATTGAGCGCTTACGCAACCGCAGATCGAATCCGGATCGACGTCGAGGATCATTGCGGCGGCCTTCCGCCTGGGGCGGCGGAGAATGTGTTCGCGTCCTTCAAGCAGCGCGGCGAGAACAGATCCGGCTTAGGACTCGGGCTCTCCATCTGTCGACGGAGTGTCGAAGCGAACAACGGCGCTCTCAGGGTACGCGACATACCGGGCTCAGGGTGTGTTTTCACGATTGACCTGCCCCGACACATACTGCCACCGCAGTCGCGAGCGCCTACCGTGCCATCTATCTCGGGGCCCAATTAGCCACAACTGCGTCAATAGAGCTCACGGTGCGCCATCGACCGAGGCACGGTCAAAGTTGATTCCCGTTAGCACGGCGGTCCACCGCGCGACGTAGGCACGGTTGGTCACCGACTGGATCACCTGGGCCGTTTGGATCTATGCGCGCTGCCGTACAGAACGACAGCCGCATTCCGCGCAGCCTAAACTTCGAACGCGCTCGTCGTGCCGGATCTCTAGAGGCCGGCGGAAATTGGTGCCGCGCGGATTCGTTGGCCAGTGAACCGGTGCGCCCTATGAGCAGTCCAGCGTCCGCAGTACGCGCAGTACCTGTCGCATCAGCCAAACCTGTCGCGCCAAACGGTGCCGAAAGCGCCGGCTTGACGAGTTCCGAAGCGCGCGCTCGACTGGACAAGCTCGGCCCGAACGCGATGCCCGATACGTCGGCCCATCCGCTACGTCGGGCGCTCGCTAAGTTCTGGACCCCGGTCCCCTGGATGCTCGAGGCCGCGATCGTGCTCGAGTTGGTCACGGGCAAGTACGTTGAGAGTGCAATCATCGCCGTGCTCTTGGTGTTCAACGCCGCGCTGGGGTTCCTTCAGGAGAGCCGCGCCCAGGCCACGCTGGCCGCGCTCAAGTCAAAGCTCGCCTTGAACGCATCCGTCCGCCGTGACGGCACTTGGCGCATCGTACCCGCGGCAGATCTCGTCCCAGGGGACGTCGTGAAGCTATCCCTCGGGGGCGTAGTCGCGGCGGACGTGCGCCTTACAGGCGGAGAGGTGCTGCTCGATCAGTCCATGCTTACCGGTGAGTCCGTCCCCATCGAAGCCAGCGCCGGAGTGCAAACCTACGCCGGGGCACTGATACGACGCGGCGAAGCGGTCGCTGAGGTTACCGCGACCGGGACTCGCACCAAGTTTGGCCGCACCGCAGAACTCGTTAGAACGGCTCATGTGGTCAGTTCTCAGCAGAAGGCCGTTCTGCGCGTCGTTCGCAATCTCGCGCTGTTTAATGGTCTGGTGCTCGTGCTGCTCGTAGCATGCGCCTACCTGCTCAAGATGCCACCCGCCGATATCATCCCCCTCGCCCTCACGGCCGTCCTCGCCTCGATCCCGGTCGCGCTGCCAGCCACTTTCACCCTGGGATCAGCGATCGGGGCAGGTTTCTTGGCAAAACTCGGGGTACTCCTGACGCGGCTTTCAGCGCTCGATGAAGCGGCCACGATGAATGTCCTGTGCGTCGATAAGACCGGCACGCTGACGCGCAATCAGCTGACCGTGACGGGGGTACGCCCGATGCCGGACTCCAACGCGGCTCAAGTGCTGGCGCTCGCCGCTCTGGCCAGTTCCGATGGCGGACAAGACCCGGTCGATCAAGGCATTCGCGCGGCGGACAAAGCCCAGGCTGCGACCGATCGCCCTCGATTGCTGAAGTTCGTGCCTTTCGACCCGGAAACAAAGATGTCGGAAGCGACGGTGACGGATCCGGGTGGGGCGACACGACGGGTCGTAAAAGGGGCGTTTGCTGCGGTCGGTGCCCTCGCCCCGCCGTCAGACACGGCGACGGCAACAGCCAAGGCACTCGAGAGTCAAGGCTACCGAGTACTGGCGGTCGCCGCCGGGGCGCCGACGGCGATGAGATTGATCGGTCTCATCGCCCTCAGCGACCCTCCTCGCAACGACTCATCACAGCTCGTCACCGAACTGCGCGGATTGGGCGTGCGTACGGTAATGATCACGGGCGATGCCCCCGCGACGGCCGATATCGTGGCGCACGACGTCGGGATCGACGGCCCGACGTTTCCCCCCGGACCGATCCCGGCTGCATTGCGACCCGAGGCGTTCGGGGTCTTTGCCGGTGTGCTGCCGGAGGATAAGTACAAACTCGTCAAAGCGTTCCAGACAGGGGGCCATGCCATCGGCATGTGCGGTGACGGGGCTAACGATGCCCCAGCATTGCGCCAAGCTCAGATCGGCATTGCCGTCTCGACGGCGACCGATGTTGCAAAATCAGCAGCCGGCGTGGTTCTGACCCAGGCGGGACTCGCCGGAATCGTGGCTGCGGTTAAAGAAGGGCGAGTGATTTTTCAGCGTATCCAGACCTACACGTTGAACTCAATCATCAAGAAATTGGTCGCAGTACTGTTGCTGCTCGTTGGCCTGATCATGACGGGCCAAGCGATTCTGACGCCGATGCTGATGGTTATCGTGATGGTCACCGGCGATTTCCTCGGCATGTCATTGACTACCGACAACGTTCAACCCTCCCCCGCACCCAATAGCTGGCGCATCACCAAACTGACAATCGCCGGCGGCATCCTGGCGGTCTGTCTATTGGCCTTCTTCGTCGGTGTGCTGGCGATCGGCAAATCGAAGCTGGGGCTAGGAATTGATTCGCTCAGAACCTTGACCTTCGTGGCGCTGGTCTTCGGAGGCCAGGCGACACTCTACGCGATCCGCGACCGCCGCCATTTCTGGGGTTCGCGACCGAGCGTGTGGCTTGCGGTCTCCTCGCTCGCAGACATTCTGATTGCCTCGACCTTAGCCATCGGCGGCATCGCCATGACGTCACTTCCGATCTTTGTGGTCGCCAGTACTCTAGCGGCGGCGCTTTTGCTGGCAGGCGTCATGGCCGCCGTGAAGGTACCGGTATTTGCCCGGCTCGGCGTGGTCTAGTGAATTGATAGCGCCTCAGAAGGCGGCTAGGCCGAGCAATGAGACGAAGTCACTTTCGTGTACCGAAGCGGGATCTAGAAAATGAGAACTCTGCGCTTTTTAGACTTGGAGCATGGCAGGGCCGCCTATCGAATCGACTTCGCGCTGTACGGCATCGCGGTAGTGGCACTGGGCACTTTACTGGTCGTTGCCAGTCCCCGCACTCAGTGGCAGGCAAACGCGGGGTGCGCACTGGCGGGGCTGAGTAGCTGGTCCCTGGTTGAATACGCGTTGCACCGCTTCGTACTACACGGGATGGAACCCTTCAGAAGCTGGCATACGGCGCACCATGAACGGCCGGCCGCGCTGATCTTCGCCCCGACACTCCTGACAGCGGCCCTGAGTGTTTCACTGCTGTTCCTGCCGGTGTTCTTCTTGACGAACGTGTGGCGCGCGAGCGCGGTTACACTTGGCGTATTGACTGGATATTTCGCCTACGCACTCACCCACCACGCCATTCACCACTGGCGTCCCGACAGCAGATGGCTCAGGCGGCGCAAGCGTTGGCATGCGCTACACCATCACCGCATTGATTCACCGGGCCGCTACGGCGTCACGACGGAAGTCTGGGACCGTCTCTTTGATAGCGTTGATCCGCCAAGGTCCGCACGCGGACAATAGACCTGACGCGGGCCACGCGTGACGCACAACAGTTCCCGCGTCGGCTGACGGCACCACAGACCGGCCACGTCCCGCGGTGCCGCAACATCGAGTCTTTCAATGCTGCCAGCGCGGTCTGTCGAGTCCGCACTGGCTTGCAGCGGATGTTTATCGGGAGCCGGGGCCTCCGAGCGGCCGGTCTCCGCAGGAACTCCGGAGCCGCCCTCGTTCTCCCATCTGGCAATCCCCCTCTGATATTGCCTGAACGCATCTACCGAAAGCGGCTCTTCGTCGGGCATAACTGCGACTCTTCATTAGCGAATTCAAAGGCCATAAGCAGTGGCCGCTTGCGGCGATCCAGTGGATTCGCCCGTGAGCTCAGTGCGCCAGCGCACTGACAACCCCGTCTTTATACGACGACACTTCAGAGCAGATGCAGGGCTCAGCCCCCATTACGGAGAGTGATGATGCTCTATCGGTTGAGAAAATGTGCCGGTTTCCCGATCAAAGCGACTAATGGCGAAATCGGCAGCAGGCCATGAACGCCGCCTCCGCGCCGCGTTCGGGTCTCGGATCGGAGTTCGACGCCTTTCTATTCGCACCGATCGGTGATGATAACAACGGCCTGCCGCTACGGATTGTATCGTTACTCGGACGATTAGATCTCGACCCTTGGGCTGAGGCGTCCATCCTAGCGAGGCTACCCACGGAAGCCGCCGCTCAGAAGTTGACGTCGCTGCTCGCCGCACTACCCGTCGCGTCACTAAAGCAGGCACATCTGGGCACGATGGCGACTCATTTGGTTGCTTTACTGCCGCACCAGACGGCTCTCGCGGGCCGGTCGCTTGGAATGCTGGGCACGGATTCGATCTCACATCCCCGCCCCGTCATGCGCGCAATCGGTTTTGCGATCTGGCTGATCTGGTTGCTAGGTCTCCAAGTCATTATGGCCCGGCGTGATGCGCCTCCGCACGCCGACACGACTCAGCTGTCAGCGCCTTTGGTCGCACCCTCAGATAGGCCTGCAATGGCGCCTACGAAGTGACGTTCGATTCGCGAACACCGAGCTTCGCTGTGAGCGAGGCAGTGGCAACAGAATCTGCCGGTCCTGCCCTTTGCGTTCGATGCGTTCAGACCTCTAGCCAGCCACCGACAAAGCCTGCGTTCCGTAACCCGCTCACGATATAGCGAGACCGCCGCGTCAATCGCCACAGCAGTTCGCTTCGATAGTTCTCGATCATCAGCACAACAGGTCCCTGGTTGATCCCGTAGTGCCACGGGGACTCCCACCCGCAAGCGTTCGCGTACGTACCCGGAAACGTGGGATTGAACGTCCCTTTGAATCCATAGGGATTCTTGGCTTTCAGTTCAAGTCGGTGAATAAAATGCTCGATCGCTGGCAGCACGAGGTTCGGAGCAAACGGTAGCGAAGCCACAACTGCTGAAGGCGAAATAGTGCCGTCGTCCGGCCCGAACGGTACGCCGCGCGCCATATAATCAAAGAAGCGTCGCTCAATGCCGTCTACCTTCATGCAATTCGGGCCCGGGCCGTCGCTCGCACTGATCCCCCAGCAATAAGGTCCGTAGCCTTTGAACTTGAGGGGGTTGTCGATCGCATATCGCTGTTGCACGTGGGTCGCGCGGCGACTGTTTTCGAAATAGTCGATCCCCTTTTCGCGCATGAAGGCATCTTGGATTCCGCGAAAGTCGATCCACATGTGCGACAGTTGATGCGTGAACAGCGAGCCGGCGTACAGATAGTCATATCCATACTCACTCCGCCATTGATACGTTGAAGCCCACGCCGCGAATCCCTCGTGACTCAGTGGGTACGTCGGCGACCCGAGCGCCAGTATGTAAAGCAGCAGTGCCTCATCGTAACCCTCCCATCGATACTGCAGGAAACCGCTCTCGGGCTTCCACCCGTGAGTTAGCGTTGCACGCTCATTCTGAAGCCAGTGCCAATTCGCACGACCGTAGAGCACCTCGGCGATAGTGCGGATCTCCTGCTCGTCGCGGGTATTGCCATCAAAATACGTGGCCGCGGTCAGCATTCCCGCCAGCAGAAATCCGCTGTCTACCGACGACAGCTCGCACCCCCCGGCGCGTCGTCCGGTTTCCATGTCAAGAAAATGGTAATAAAAGCCCTGATATCCGGTGGCGTCGACTTCCGGCCCTTGGGGACCACTCGAGAAGAAGCGCAGCGTCGTAAGAGTCCGCTCAACAGCCATGGCCCGAGTGAGGTATCCGCGCTCTACCCCGACCGGATACGCCGCCAGCGCGAAACCGGTCGCGGCAATGCTGGCAGGCCAGTCTTGTGCAGTCTTATCGCGCACCAGGCCGTTAGCAGGATTTACCTCCAGTTCAAAGTAGCGGAATGATTCGCCCTCCAGGGCCTCCAGCTCCGCGTCGATGTCTGACTTTAACTCTCTCATTGCTCCGGCATTAGTTCGTGAGTTGCTTGCGAATGGCCTGCAATTCCCGGCGACGTTTTGCGGTGCTCTTTGGATAGGCCATCCGCAATTCCTCGAAGGCATCAATGACTATCTGAGACACGATTAGGCGGGCATTGTCCTTGTCATCGGCAGGCACCGCATACCAGGGTGCGTGATGCGTGCTAGTCGCAGCCAAGCAATGGGCGTATGCCTGCATGTAGTGCGGCCAATATTTCCGCTCGTGAACGTCCGCAGAGCTGAACTTCCAGTTCTTATCGGGCTCGTCAATGCGCTCGAGGAATCGCCTTTCCTGCTCCTTCTTAGAAAGATGAAGAAAGAACTTGATGATCTGAGTGCCGTTTCGATGCAGGTGCTTCTCTAGGTCCACGAGGGAGCAATATCGATCACGCCACAGGTGCTTCGCCTTGCGGGTGTGTTTGGGCAGGTTCTCAGTATCTAGGATCTCGGGATGCACTCGGGTGATTAGAACCTCCTCGTAGTAAGAGCGGTTGAAGACACCGATCCGCCCGCGTTCCGGAAGCCGGCACGTCGTGCGCCATAAGAAGTCATGCTTGAGCTCCTCGGCGCTCGGCTGCTTGAAGCTGAAGACTTCGCAGCCCTGCGGGTTCACCCCGGACATGACGTGTCGAATGGCGCCATCTTTGCCGGCCGAATCCATACCCTGGAAAATTAGCAGCATGGCGTAACGGCCGGACGCATAGTGAAGCTGTTGCAGCGAGCTCAAACTCGCCACATGCTTTTGCAGAATTGTCTGATATTGCTCTTTTGACTTGAAATAGGGCGCCACAATGGTCGGCCATTTATCGAGATCGACCTTTTCACCACTTGGCACTCTGAAGTCATTCGAGTGGATTTTCACGTTAGCCCCTTCTTGAGCGCCGCTCGTGCATTGATGGGTTGAACACGTCGGTACAAGGCCCAGGCGTGACGGGCAATCTGCGCGTCTTCCCGGGAAGGCAGAACCCGGACCCGGCACGATGACGTGCTCTCGGTGATGTAATCGCTAACGCAAAAATTACGCGCCTCATCCAGATGCACACCGATTGACGAAAGGCGCTGGCAGATGTGCGCACGCACGGCCGCGTCGTTCTCTCCAATGCCCCCCGTGAAGACCAGCAGATCAATGCCCCCGAGCGCAGCGCTCATGGCCGCGATCTGCTTGGCTGCGGAGTAGCAGAACATGTCGATGGCCAATCGGGCGGCGGCATTTGAGGGCGCTGCTTCGCGCAAAGCTCGCAGGTCAGCAGAAACGCCGGAAATTCCTAGGAGGCCGCTGCGCTGGTCCACCAACCTTTCGAGCATTGTGGCATCTAGCTGCTTTTGCCGTGCCAGGTAGACCAGAATACCGGGATCCAAATCGCCGCTCCGTGTTCCCATGATGATCCCGCCGGTCGGGGTCATCCCCATGCTGGTATCAATTGACTTGCCGTGCAGCACCGCGGTGACGCTTGCCCCATTGCCCAGATGTGCAATGACAAGGCGATCTGGCAACGCGTCCGATAGTTGAGCAACAATCGACTCACACGACAGCCCGTGAAACCCGTAGCGCTGAATCCCCTCCGACCGCAACGCGTACGGAAGCGGGAGCACGCTTGCGATGTCCGGCATGTCGGCGTGAAAACTGGTATCGAAGCATGCGACCTGCGGCAAGGCCGGAAAATGCTCATCGCAATACCGAATGACCGACAGGGCCACCGGCATGTGCAACGGCGCGAAGACGGCCGCCGCGTCGAGCTCTGCAAGGACCGACGCGCTTATCACGCAGTGCTGTCTAAGCTTCGGACCCCCGTGAACGATGCGATGACCGATCGTCTGCGGAGGGGGCATCTGCATCTGCGTCAACAGTTGGGCTATGCGGGCGATCGCAGCCTCTTGACTGGGCAGCGGCGAACTCTCACGAAGCAACGGGCGGCCTGTATTGTCTTCCACGTGAAAGTCACCGACACCCTCACCGATTGATTCCGCCTCCCCGGCGATCAATCGTTCAGTCTCCGAAGAGCGTACGCGATAAAGGCCGAACTTCAGCGATGAGGAACCGCTGTTCAGGGCGAGCACATAGGCCACGGGCTTAGTGTCCACGGAACCGACTACCCGCCGTGAGGCGCCGGAAGCCTATTTAGCTTGCCTTCCGTATGAACTGCTCTCTCTCCTTCAAGCCTCTGGATCCGACATCGGGCTTCGCGGTTGCCGCCCGCCCTCCTTTGTCCGCATCGCCCGGAATCCACTTCCAATCGCGGATAACCGCCATGTCTTGGCCATGCTTGTTGATGTAATGCTTGTGCTCGATGAGCTGATCCTGAAGCATCTGCTTTAGATAGGCACCCCGCGTCCCCAACCCCGGCAGCCGATTGACCACGTCGATCACCAAGTGAAACCGGTCCAGGTCATTCTGCACACGCATATCAAAAGGCGTAGTGATCGTGCCCTCCTCTTTATATCCGCGGACGTGCAAGTTGCGGTTCGTTCGCCGATAGGTCAGCCGGTGAACCAGCCACGGGTAGCCATGGAAGGCGAAGATGATGTGCTTGTCTGTCGTGAATAGAGAATCGTAGTCCTGATCCGTCAATCCGTGCGGATGCTCGGTGCTGGATTGGAGCTTCATGAGATCGACCACGTTGACCACCCGTACTCTCAATTCGGGCAGATGCTCGCGTAGGATCGAAACTGCGGCGAGTACCTCAAGCGTCGGCGTATCTCCGCAACAGCCCATCACGACATCGGGCTCGCCCCCCTGATCGTTGCTCGCCCATTGCCAGATGCCGATGCCTTCCGTGCAATGCACCACTGCCGCATCCATCGTGAGCCATTGCGGAAGAGCGTGCTTGCCGGCTACTACCACATTGACGTAATTGCGAGTACGCAAGCAATGGTCGAAGACCGACAGCAGGCAGTTGGCATCCGGCGGCAGGTACACGCGGACGATATCGGCTTTCTTGTTAATGACATGATCGAGAAACCCGGGGTCCTGGTGCGTGAAGCCGTTATGGTCCTGCTGCCACACATGGGACGCGAGCAAGTAATTCAGTGACGAGATCTCCCGTCGCCAAGGCAGCTCCCTGCATACCTTGAGCCACTTGGCGTGTTGACTGAACATCGAATCGACGATCCGAATGAACGCCTCGTAGCTGTTGAAAAGACCGTGGCGTCCGGTCAGGAGGTACCCTTCCAACCAGCCTTCGCATTGATGTTCGCTCAACATCGAGTCGAGCACCTGTCCTTCGGGTGCCAGGAATTCATCATTCTTGACCTCCCGGGCATCCCACTGGCGGTTAGTGACTTCGAACACCGCGCCCAGAAGGTTCGAGAGGGTCTCGTCGGGTCCGAAGATGCGGAAATTGCGCTCGGCGTGATTCAGCTTGGTCACGTCTCGTAAGAACTTGCCCAGCACTTGCGTATCGCAAGCCTCCACTGCGCCCGGGGAAGGCACCTGCACGGCGTGGTCGCAGAAATCCGGCATTCTCAGATCCCGAAGCAGGAGCCCGCCATTGGCATGCGGATTCGCGCCCATCCGGCGGTTGCCCTTCGGGGCGAGAGCCGCCAACTCGGCGATTAGGCGGCCATTCAGATCGAACAGTTCCTCCGCCTTATAGCTCTTCATCCAGCTTTCAAGCAGTGGAACATGATCCGGGTGCGCCGCATCCACCACCAGTGGCACCTGGTGCGCTCTGAAAGTACCTTCGATCTGCAAGCCATCGACGACTTTCGGGCCCGTCCAGCCCTTCGGCGACTTCAGCACAATCAGCGGCCATCGCGGACGAGATGGAACCTCCTGGTTGCGCGCCTTCGCTTGAATCCGTTGGATGTCCTCGATGGCCGTCTCCATTACTGAGGCCATGAGCTGGTGCATCTTCGAGGGATCATCACCTTCGACGAAGAGCGGTGCCCAGCCGCAGCCACGTAAGAACTGCTCCAGCTCTTCGCGTTCGATGCGCGCGAGCACGGTGGGGTTGCTGATCTTGTAGCCATTGAGGTGCAGAATTGGCAGCACGGCACCATCAGTGACGGGATCAAGGAACTTATTGGACTGCCAAGAGGTCGCCAACGGACCCGTTTCCGCCTCACCGTCACCGATCACGCAGGCGACAATCAGTTCCGGATTGTCGAACGCGGCTCCGAATGCATGACTCAAGGAGTACCCCAACTCACCGCCCTCGTGAATCGACCCAGGAGTTGTCGGCGCGACATGGCTGGATATGCCGCCGGGGAAAGAGAATTGCTTGAAGAGCTCCTTGAGTCCCGCTTCATCCTGCGTGACGTTCGGATAGATTTCACTCCAGGTGCCTTCAAGATAGACGTTACCCACGACTGCCGGACCGCCATGCCCGGGCCCGGCGACGTAGAACATGTTCAAGTCATACTTATTGATGACTCGGTTTAAGTGCACATAGATGAAATTCTGGCCGGGTGTTGTACCCCAGTGGCTCACGACCAGCGGTTTTACGTCAGACAGTTGCAGCGGCCGCTTCAGCAGCGGATTGTCGTAAAGATAGATTTGCCCGACAGACACATAGTTAGCGGCTCGCCAATAGGCATCGATCTTGCCAAGCAGTTCGGGTGTGAGGGTGTCAGTCCGCATAGTCAGATCTTTCAGATTTTGAACGCCGCGGGGTTCAGTAGGTGACATCACTGATGGGGCGCACTGCTGAAGCGCGCATCCGACCCAATTCGATCATCTCGAGCTGTGCTATCCCGAAGCCCGCTACTGACCCCGCGGTTAGGGCGCGCAAACCTCCCTGATGCGCGATAATTACCCGAAAGATATCGGTAGTTCTGTCCGGTGGCGCACATTCAGAAGTGTGGGGCCCATGCGCAGGCGAGCTCCACGGAGCGGCAGAGCCATTAGGCCCCTGAAACAAATAGAACTGCCGCCTACTCAGCGACGCGATCCCGCCGCCCCGCTCTCGCCTTCGACCGCCCAATAACCGGGGCGCCCATAATGTTGGTGTATTCCCATCTCCTGCACACGATCAAGCGGCGCCGAGACGTCATATCGTGGAGCGTCCTTGACGGCCTGACGTTTCAGATCCACGGAGACCGTGCTGTCGAACCAGCTCACATCATCGATCCACCTCGGCGCAATGAGCACCTGATGGCCGAGCCACCAGCTGCTCGTTTCCACGATGAGATAGCGGATCGCCCAGGTTTCGTCATCGACAAGCAGGGCGTTGACGTGCCCGATGTCGCCATCCGTCGCCCGAATGTGATACTTGATCACCGCATTGCAGCTGCGCAAGTGGGAGTCGTGGTGATCACGTCGCGCCGTCTCCTCCCGATCCGCCTCAGCTTGACGGAACTGATCAACAGACCCATCAACCCCTGAATTTATCGGTAGCAAGTTCGGACTCACGCCCACGCCCCAAAGCCCGGTACTCCCCCAGTAAGAGGGGTACTGGTAGTACTTGAGGTACTGCATCTCGTATTGGCGCGAGATCGGTTTATCAGTGTCGATGTCGGGGCTATTTTTCACTTGCTCCTTGGTGAGCGCTGCGGGCAATGACTTTCCACCCCACCGCCGGTTGCCGATCGAGTACGGGGAGACCAAGACCTTGCGATTCGAGAGCCACGTGCCCGTCGATACCACCAGATAGCGAATGACCCACGCCTCATCATCGAAGTAGAGATCCTTAACTTCACCGATTACTCCGTCAGTAGCCGCGATGGAGCATCCCTCGAGATCCTGTGAGTTACGTAGCATCCGCTGTCTCCTTCGCTCTCATCGCATACCATGTGCTCGGCAATTCGCCCATTAAGCTGCGACCGCCGGAAGCGGAACGCTCGGAGGCTCGGCAACGCCGTTGCCAGCTTGGACGCCTCTACGCTCGAGCAGGTCATTACCGGCAAGCGCAAGCGCCAACGTCGCCCCGGAGGGGTTCAGGCTGTCGACCATGGAACTTGGCATGAGGATGGTCGCGCCGCGCTCCTTCGTGGTTTCGTAAATGATGTTCATCGCCCGAAGCTGTAGCGCCCACGGATGCCCGGCATAAACGGCGGCGGCCTCCACGAACTTTCCCGCGATCGCCGCCTCGGCGGACCCGAGAATTACGCGCGCCTGCTTTTCGCGCTCGGCCTGCGCTTGACGGGACATCGCATCCTGCAACGCCACCGGAATCGCCACGTCACGGATCTCAACTGAGCTCACCGATACTCCCCAGGGGGCAGTCTTCTCACCGATTTCGATCTTCAGCTGCTCGTCCGCATCCTTGCGGTCGGAGAGCAGCGCCGCCAACATTGATGAGCCAATCATCTCGCGCAGGGACGTCTGTGACACCCGATCAATCGCTTCGCGGTAATTCGTAATGGCCAGGGCAGCCTTCTCGGCGTCGTGGACGTGCCAAAAGATAATCGCGTCGACATTGACCGGAACCGTATCCTTGGTGAGGGCCTGCTCGGCGTTGAAAGCCGTAGTTTGGATGCGCGTGTCGATGACAGCGATCACGCTGTCGAGGACTGGAATAATCGCGAACATGCCGGCCCCTTTGACGCCTTGCAGTTTGCCCATCCTGAGAACCACGAACTTCTGCCAGACATTCGCCATCTTCAACGACGTAGCAACGATCAGCGCAATCGCAATAAATGCGATTCCGACATAGAGATTCTCTCGGTAGCCTAGAGTGACTCCGGCGACCATCAAAGCAAAGACCAGGAATGCTGTAATCGAATTCATGTGTATTTCTCCGCGCAACAATCTATACGTGGCCCGGACTGAGCCCGTCTTGGCCGGCGGTCCGTCCCTACCCGATTTCTCAGTCCGTGCTACTCGTCCCTCACCGTCCGCCGGGCCACCCTGCCCCACGACTCCAGAACGTAAAAAGGGGAACATGCGCGCGATTGCACACTCCGTCGGTTCGCTGCCGCACACTTAGGCAATCGGCAGGCGCTTCAGCGTATCCCCAGCGAGGCGCACGGCGGCCTTGGCGCCTGTCTCGTCCCACATGCGTAGCGGTTTTGTAGCCGACTGCGCAATTTGCTGCCTTACGCGGGTGCACGCTCACCGAAGTGATGCACATGCGTAAGGATTGCTTCCATTTGCTGAGTACGCAAACGCACGGAACTCGTGCGTACGCTGCAGTAACGTCAACTCATCCGAGCGTCCCGAGCTCCTGAGGTTAAGAAACGTTTATGAGTACGCTTACATTGCGCCGTCTCACACGCGCGGAAGGTGGGGCGGGATTTGCTCCCACCGTCCAAGCTGCGCACAAGCCGTATATTGACGGCTGCCACACTCCAGGAGGCCCGAGAGCGTCTCCACGCGCCTCGGCGGTCGGTCACGACGGCAAGCTTCCACTCACTACGACGCTCGTGACCTCTACCGGAAAGCCGGTGCCGTGCACATTGTGGCCAAAGTCATCCCACACGCTGCTCGATCCCAAAAGCTCGGCGCCCCGAGAGCATCGATCCCCATCGATCAATGACAGCCGGTCCCCGAGAGGCTTCCCTGAAAGCGCTTAAGTCCACTGTCCATTTCTATGCCGGGATGTGCAGGCGCTTGTGGGACCGAGTCCCCGGAATTGGTTCGTAAGTAAGGCCGCCAAGATCTTAGTACTTGGCTTCGAGGGGCCAACAGTCATCCATGAGTCAATTAGCAGCCCGGGAAATGCCGCATGGAACCGCGGCGCTTCGAAGCGTCCGGCGCGCCGGGGCACCATAAGCACCAGGACAAGGACCATGAATACAACTATCGCGACGACCTACGTACTCTTCGGCACACTGGTTGGACCCGCCAGGGTTGTGCTCGCCAATAGTCGGGAGGTGGCGGAAAGAGCCGGATCTATCGCGCATGAAGTCGAGCACGTCGGAAGGGTCCACAGCGACAGTACAAAAAAACGAACAACCGAGATCTTGTGAGGCGGATGTAGCGGACTTGACGATCCTCACCGCGCACGCTTGGTGCGCTTAGACCACCCGCTCGCCCGGACGATCCGGCGGCTGGGCACGGTCAATGTCTCAGCGTCTCCGGGTAGCATCACTGTCGCCACCGGATCATCGGAGAGGAGCATGCGTCAGCGAACGTCACACCCGCAGACAACGGCAATCATCCAGCCAGTTTCGGAGCGCGCCTAGACGACGAGTCAATGCGCCCGACGCAGCGGCATCAGGCGATCAGTTTCCTTCTTGACCACCGCATAACACTCGCAGGAAAGCTGTTCCAAGCGCGGTCGGTCCAGCACCTTGATATGCCCGCGCTGGTACGAAATAACGCCGAGCTTCTGTAGCTTACCGGCGGCGTCCGTTACTCCTTCTCGGCGCACGCCGAGCATGCCCGCAATCAGCTCCTGAGTCATGATCAATTCGGCTGAAGGCAGTCGGTCGAGAGACAGTAGCAACCAGCGGCACAATTGCTGGTCGACCGTATGATGTCGATTGCACACCGCGGTCTGAGTCATTTGAGTGATTAGTGCCTGCGTATACCGCAGCAGAATGTGCAGCGTCTCACCGTGACGCTCAAACTCTTCCTTCAGTCGCGCGCCCGTCAATTGATACGCGGAGCCGGCGCTTTGCACGATGGCACGGTTCGTCGTGGTTTCACCGCCCATGAACAGCGCGACGCCAATCGCGCCGTCGTTCCCTACGACTGCGATTTCCGCCGATTGGCCGTTCTCCAGCACGTAAAGAAGCGAAACGATGGAGTCGGTCGGGAAATAGATGTGCCGCAGCGTATCTCCCGACTCGTACAGAACCTTACCGAGCGGCAGCGCGACCAGCTGCAGATGGGGGAACAATCGCTCGCGTTCCGGCTGCGGCAACGCCTCCAGAATGTGATTTTCCTGTGGCCTAGATGTCCCCGCCATCAAACTGGTTCTCTTGGGCGACGCCCGCGTCAGCGTAGTCTAAACGCTTTGCGCTCCCAGTTGTTCCCTTGCGAACACTAGGAGTTTGCAACGCTTCCTGAAGCATTAAGACTTTCAATCTACGGGAAATTCTGGGAGCACGCCGCCACGGAAGCGGGAGGTGCTGCGGCCGTCCATGCCGAGGAGTCGCGCCGGCGAGACACCAAGGGCCTCCGCAAGTGCCTAGCTTAGCTTCGAGATCACGTCATTGGCTCCCCCGCCTCAGGATCACCATGACGGGATACAGTCGACTGCATGGCGCCGCCACCGCTGCGTTGCAGTTTGCCAACCAATTGAAGCTACGTCCCAGACGGAGCGAGGCGACTGTTGCGACGTCGAATACTTGCGGGCGCTCGGGGTCGCGGCTGTTCAGCGTGGCACCAAAGAGGTGTGCCGCTCCGGCCGACACCAGCAAAGTGCCACGGATCATGAAGTGTGACGGACCGCGCCAGGCATCAGCCAGCAATTGGACCATCGTCTGGGCGCAAGCACCGAGCAATCGCAAAAAACCGTATGCCCCTGAACTAGAGTGTCAGTGGTATTTGCCATAAGCGCGCTGACGAACGGACCGGTTGGCATGCACGGCGCACACTGCGATAACACTAATGGAGAGATCTGAATGAAGTCTGACAAACAAGTGCAACGAGACGTGGTTGCAGAGCTAGGGTGGGAACCTTCAGTGAACGCCACGCAGATCGGCGTTGAGGTTTCCGATGGCGTCGTGACTCTCGCCGGCCATGTGGGGAGTTATGCGGAAAAGCTCAATGCGGAGCGCGCGGCCCAGCGCGTTGCGGGCGTTAAGGCGCTAGCGGTCGAGATGGACGTTACGCTCCCCGGATCTAGCAGGCGACTTGACGCGGATATTGCTCGCTCAGCCGAGAACGTGTTGCAGTGGACGACATCTGTGCCGCCGGAATGCATCAAGATCAAGGTCGAGAATGGGTGGATCACCCTGTCCGGGCCGGTGGAATGGGACTTTCAGAGGAGGGCGGCGGCCGAAGCGGTCCGGCATCTCATGGGGGTCACCGGAGTCAGTGACCAGATCACAATCAAGCCCAGAGTGTCCTCGACCATCGTGAAATCGGACATTGAGGCGGCACTGAAGCGCCGCGCGCAGAGTCATGCAGATGGGATTTCTGTCGAAGTCCGTGGTAACGACGTAACGTTGACAGGGATTGTCAATAGTTGGTCGGAACGTCAGCTGGCGGTGAATTCCGCTTGGGGCGCACCCGGAGTGCACAACGTGATGGACAACATGACCGTTACCTTTTGATGCCAGTTAGGGGGTGCGAAAGGCTCGAACCCCGTCTGACTCATAAATTTCGACGAAGCCATCAGCGCTTCTGAGCGAAGTTCTCCGGACGCAACGGATCCCGCCTACCACGAGCCGAGAAACGGGGCATAACGGCAGTCCTGAGGAGCAGTCCGGTCTGATACGGACAGACGTCACGATGACCCGCAACCCTAGGGAGGTGGAGCTCAAGCTAAGACTGCCGCCCGGCAATCGCGCGATCCTTGAGGCAAGCAGCGTGTTTGCCGCTGTCAGCGCGAAGCAGCTTCATCAGGTCACGACGTATTTCGACACGCCCGATGACCTACTGAACGAGGCAGGGCTGACGCTGCGTGTCCGACGAACCGGCGTTACGCGTATTCAGACCGTCAAGTCGCGCACGGCCGGCCGCGGGATCGCGAGCAACCGTCACGAGTGGGAATGGCGGATCCGCCGGGACTCGCCCGATGTCGATCGGTTTGCGAAGACCCCGAAGCTGGCCAGGATTGGTCCGCAAATCCGGGGCCGGCTGGAGCCGTTGTTCGTGACCGACATTCGACGGACCGTTCGCCTGATCCACCTCAATGATCGCACAGTGATTGAAGCGGCGATCGACGAAGAGAGCATCGAGGCTGACACGCGGTGCGAGGCAGTCAGTGAACTCGAGTTGGAACTGAAAACGGGCGATATTGCAGCGATGTATCGTCTTGCCGCCGAACTTCAGGGCGTGGCGCCGTTATGGATTTCGCCGGAGAGCAAATTTGCGCGCGGTATGCAGCTGCGCACCGGCCGACCGGAGAGCGCCCGGCAGCCGCACGCCACCCCGTTGCAGCGGCACGTCCGCGCGGCGAACGCATTTGAGCACATCCTTGGAGAAACGCTCGGTCACCTGATCGCTAATATTGATCCAACACTGCACCGCGCAACCGAGGGGGTCCATCAAATGCGCGCCGCACTGCGCGCGACGCGCGCGACGTTGCAACTGTTCGAAAGCCACCTGGACGGCCCCACCGTGCAAAGGTTCGGTGCGCAACTGCGGCATTTCGGGCAAATTTTTGGGACGCGCGCGACTGGGGCGTTTTCTGGCTGCAGATGCTGCCGAAGCCAACAGCTGAACTACCGGCCAACGCATTGCGAAGTCTGAAATCAGTGGCAGAGGTGCGCCGCCAGGGCGCCATCGCGCACCATAAACGCGGCCGCCGCCAACGATCCGATGCCGCCGCCCACCAGGTAGGCTCTTGGTTTTGAATTCATGGGAGCCGCGCTATGTGACAGCCCTAGGCTCGGGAGACTGACTCTGCACGCGCTTGAACGCGCTTTGGACAATTTGATAGCACACGCAAGAGGCTGCCTTGAGACCCTTCAGATCCAGAATCTGGATTTTGCCGCGTTGATATCTGATTAGCTTTCGACGCTTGAATGCGCTGGCCGCCTCCGTAACGCCCTCACGCCGCATACCGAGCATATGTGCCAAAAATTCGTGCGTGAGAGGGAATTCATCCGACATGACCCGGTCGCGAGTCATCAGGAGCCAACGCGCCAACCGCGGTTCTGCTTCATGAAAGCGATTACAGGCGGCGGTCTGCGAGATCTGGGCCATCAGTGCGTACATGTAGCGGTAGAGCGCCTCCTGCAGCGCGCTGTTGTGGTCGAATTCAACGCGGAAGCGTCCGGCTTCCATGCGCAGTGCCTGACCGCCGCCCTGCACAAGCGCCCGGACACCCGAGACACCCATCCCCAGGATGAACGGCATTCCGGCCATCCCCTCATGGCCCACCATGCCAACCTCCAGAGATCGGCGTTTGTCGACCGCAGTGAGCAAGGAAACTAGGCAATCGATGGGAAAATACACATGACGGATGGCTTTTCCGGGTTCATACAGAACTTCCCCGAACTTCAAACTCACGGGTTTCAGCGCCACGTGCAGCCGCGCGAACTCCTTCTGCGACAAGCTCGCCAGTACCGTATTCCCCATGCGCAGATGGTCTGCCGTCGCTTCGTCGTTCATCGTGACTTCTCCTAGATATGCGCGAGCAACGGGCACAACACCTCAAAGGCCGCCCACCTGTGCGGGTTTCCTCGGTGGCGCAATTCGGCCCTCAAGGTGAGACCGCACGCGGCCAAGGATTTCGCTCGCGCACTGCGTTTTCCGCTGACCCGCCTTTAGTCTCACCAACCCATTGCCTAGAAGCGCAGCGCTAGGTCACCCGCAAAGGGATTCTGGCTGGTGAGCACACCCGGGCCGCCCTGCTTTGAAGTCATGCCGCTCGGCAAGATCACGAACTGCCGCCAGACGCGCTGACGGCCAGGAGACAGCGCCGAAAATGCGGCAATGGATTCATGGACATCGCTTTGTGGGTCCAATTCTCATAGGAGAGTGGCTGCTTTCCGGGCGGGTGTCCGTACGCTTCCGCACAGTGTCTATTGCACGCCCCATTCATGATGTTGAGGACCCGCAACATTTAGCATCGGAGGCGGTCGCTCACGACTTTGGGGTCGAACACTGCGCCCGTCGCTCCTGGCGGAGGGAGGTAGAACCTCTGCAGCAGCAGAGAGACCTTCCACGCTTGGTGCGCGGTGGCGAGTGTTGGTAAACCGTCGGAGGCACCGGAGGCGTGGGCCAGACACGATCAACTCATGAAGGCATTGTCTTGAGCTTCAGCTGCAAAAGAGTTTGCAAACACGCTGTGTTCGCAAGGAAACAATTTTGTTCGGTGTCGAACATAATTGCTTGTTTTTATTACATTAAATTATACTGATAACACCGTTGAAAGCTTTCGATCTCGACCACGACAACGATCGAGCATCGAACTTCCAAGAAATGGCTCCCCGAAGGAGTTGCACACACGGCACGCTGGGGGAGCTTAATGGTTGGAGCAAGAGAAGTTCCGGTTCCGAATCGTCTGCTTGCCGCACTGCCTCGCAAGGACTACCGGAAACTGCTACCGATACTCGAACCGCTCAAGTTGTCCTTCGGGCAGATTCTCTACGAATCTCATTCTCCGATTCGAGCGGTGTACTTTCCCAACGACTGCTTCATATCAATGCTGACCACCGTTAACGGTGACCGGGCTGCGGAGGTCGGACTTATCGGTTCTGAAGGCATGATCGGCGTTCCGACGGCGCTGGGTGTCGGTACGTCGCCCTTTCGCGCCGTGGTACAAGGCGAAGGTTCGGCCATGCGAATGACGACAGCGGACTTTCGCCGCTATTTCCGTAGTAGCGCCGCGTTGCAGACAGAGATATTTCTCTTTACCCACCTACTCATGATTCAGATCGCGCAGACCGCGGCGTGCAACCGCTTCCATGTGGTCACACAACGCATGGCCCGTTGGATGTTGATGACCCGGGATCGCGTCAACTCAAACGAGTTTCGCATCACCCAGGATTTTCTTGCGCTCATGTTAGGCGTGCGGCGGGTCGGCGTCAGCGCGGCAATGTGCGCTCTGCGGGAACGCAATGTCATCACCTATCGGCGCGGTATCGTCACGATTCTTGACCAAGGTGGCCTAGTGGCGGCAGCCTGCGACTGCTACAGAACGGTCAAAGACGCGTATTCGCGAGCACAAGCTCAGAAGGGAAACTACCGGACAGCCCCGCACCGGTAACACGGGGCTCAGATCAACCCGGATCCTCCCTTCCATCCCGGCGTTGCGCGGTGCATCGCACGCGGCCGTGCGGGGCTCATGCATTCAGTGAGCCTGGTAAACGGCGACCTAACAAACTGCTCAAGTGACGCGGCTGTCACGTTGCTTACAGAGCGCTATCGGGGAACCCTCTTGCGCTTGGGTATTACAGCGAGGTTAGCCGAACCTGCACACAGGGCGCGAAAGCCTGCGGCCACATACGGTACCAGTCGCAGTTGTACGCTATCGAGGTCTGAGGAGCGACACAGACCCCCAGAGAGCTTATCGATGCGGCCGGTCTCTGCGAATGTCAGTGTCAGCGCGCCCGTGAGAAATTGATAACCCCAGTAGATTTCACTGGCGGGGCAATCGGGAAGCGCCTCGCGCAGCACGGCAATGAACCTGTCGACGAGGGGATCGAAGTGCCTCGTCATCATGACGGGACCAAATTCTGGTGAGTTGTTCACATAAGCGACAAGTGCGAAATAGCTCTTCCATCCCGGGCCGCCGCGCGCGGAACGCTCGAGCAGCGGATAGCTGAAGGCATTCACGATCGCCTCGATCTCGGGGGTGCCGGGTAGTGCGGCACGCCGCACGCCCTCAAGGAGCTCGAGACGCTCGCGGTTCAAAACCTCGGCACGCCGCTCGAATACAGCCGTAAAAAGAGCTCGTTTGTTTCCAAAGTGATAACTCACCAAGGCCACATCGACCCCGGCGGCCTCGGTGATATCGCGCAGGGACACACCATGGAAGCCGCGCTGTGCAAACAGCTGTTCTGCGGCGTCCAGCAGGCGCTCTTTGCCCCGGCGGTCGGCGGCCTTTTTCTTCATTCCTAATGCAGTGCAAAATCACCTGAGTCGCCCCAGTGTCCGGGGATTTCTCCGAGACGGCAAATGCGGGCCGTCTTGACCCCCTTGACTCTTCCTCAACATTCGCTGAGTATTTCCTCAACAAGTGTTGAAATCGGCTCGGGGGGGACGATATGCACCGCTATGCGCATTTTGTAAATTGGGTCGCGGTTCTCGGCTGTACGGTCCTGATGCTCCTCTTTGTGGCGCCCTCATACGGCCAGAGCGCACCCGGCGATCAGATCAGTAGCGGACTCCAGGAGGTCGTGGTCACCGCTCGGCGGCGTGCCGAGAACCTACAGGATGTGCCACTGACCGTGTCTGCGGTCACCGCTGAGACCATCCAGAACCAGAACATCACCAACATCGAGGATCTCAACAGCTTCGTGCCGAACCTGAAGATCTCCCAGGACCGCGCGACTAGCAGCACCATCAACATCTATATCCGGGGTGTCGGCCAGAGCGACCCGTTGTGGGGCTTTGATCCCGGCGTCGGGGTGTACATCGACGATGTGTACCTGGCAAGGCCGCAGGCGGCCCTACTCGACGTACTCGACGTCGATCGCCTCGAGGTACTGAGCGGTCCGCAGGGGACCCTCTACGGCAAGAACACCATCGCAGGCGCGCTCAAGTACGTGACGCGCGACATCACAGGCCCCGCTACCCTCACCGCCTCGGCCACCGCCGGCAACTTCAACGAGCGCGACTACAAGTTGTCGGGCTCGCTGCCGGTGATCCCCGATCATGTCTACTTCGGCGTTTCGGCGGGTTACTTGAGACACGGCGGCTACGGTGAAGTGCTGCAGCAGCCGGATCAGCCACCGAGCCCTCTGGTCGGCGGTCAGGTGTCCAACAAGGACATCCTGGTCGGGCGTGCCAACCTTACCATCACCTGGGGCGAGAGCTCGAAGCTGAAGCTGGTGGCGGATGATATCCTCGATAACTCCAACGCTTCCGGCGGCCAGCGGCTCAATAACTATCTGGTCCCACAGCTCAGCGATCCCTTCGACGTCTACAACGACATGCCGGTCAACCGCGACTTCTTCCACCGGGACGGCTACTCGGCAACCTACACCCAGACGTTGACGCCGGTGCTCGACCTGAAGATCGTAGGCGCCTACTACGAGGGCCACGGCCAGCAATTCATCAACTTCGCCGAGGTCGATCAGAACCTGTTCGAGGTGCCCGGCGCCTATCGCGACCACCAGGCCTCCGGAGAAGCGCAGCTCACCTTCCACAACGACCTGGTGAAGGCGGTCGGCGGGCTGTTCTACATGGACAGCACCGCGTGCGGCGACTACAACGCCTCCATCGGCAGCCTGACGCTGCTCGGCATCCCGGCATTTGACCTCTACATCACCGAACTCGTGAACGGCTGCGTGCGGACTAAGAGCTCGGCGGTCTACGGCGACACGGCCTGGAAGCTGACCGACCAGCTGAACTTCGATTTGGGCGTGCGCTGGAACGAGGACAAGAAGACCGCGACCGTCTACCAGGCCGACTATGCGAGCTTCGCTCCGACGCAGCTGCTGCCCGGGGACACGTTCTTCGACCCGAACCAGGTGCCGGCCGGTTTCTTTCCCGACCCGGGGGTGGTCACCGACTACACCAACACGCGCGCCTTCGTGAATGTCACGCCGCGGATCGGCTTTGACTATCACTTCACGCCGCACGTCATGAGCTACTTCACGTACAGCCGCGGCTTCAAGAGCGGCGGCTTCGACATGCGCGGCAATGCGACCCTCTACCCCGGCACCGAGAACGGGTACAACTCCGAAACGGCCGACAATTACGAGCTAGGACTCAAGTCGACCTGGTTCGAAGACACGCTGCTTCTGAACTTCACCGTGTTCTACGACCCATACAAGAACGCGCAGATCGGCGTGCAAGAGTTCGTCGACCCCGCCGCCCCGACCAACCTCACGGCGGTGCTCAATGCCGGCAAACAGATCAACCGCGGCGCGGAGCTGCAGTCGGCCTGGCGCCCGACGCAGCATCTCACGCTCGCCCTGAACACCGGTTACCTCGACTCCTACTACGAGGACTATCTGGTCCCCTGCAACGTGTTCACCGCCGCGCCCGGCTGCACACCCGGCGTGGGGAGCGTGAATCTCGCCAGCGAGAACCGCCCGCTGAATGCGCCGTCCTGGACCGTGTCCGGCAATGCCGTCTACACCTGGGACTTCCAGCCCGGCACGGTGCTGGCGCGCGTCGGCTACGACTGGAGAAGCTTCACCAAGGTCGCCAATACTACCCCGAGCGTCACCGACCAGCCGGCCTACGGACTTCTGAATGCGGGCGTTGCCTTCACCACGCAAGGCAACGCCTGGCGCTTCTCCTTTGACGCCAAGAACCTCACCAACAAGTACTACCGCGTGGCCGGTTACGATTTCGGCGACCCGCCGATCGCGCCCGCAAATTCCTACATCGGCGGCATCAGCCAGATCGGCTTCTATGGGCCGCCGCGCACCTGGACGGTGACCGCGCAGTATCATTTCTAAGAGGGCGGAGCGCGCGCGTGAGCTGGTTCCAGGCGCCACAGCCACTCCTGCCGGAGCTAATCGTACGCCACGGTCGCTGGCGCGGCGAGCGCGTCGCGGTAACCGACGGGGAGCGTCGCCTGAGCTGGGCGCAGTTCGAGCAAGACACGACTCGCATCGCCAACGGGCTTGCTGCGGTGGGCGTTCGTATCGCCCTTCTAATGGACAACAGTCTCGAGTTCGCGCTTCTGCTGTTTGGCATCATGCGCGCAGGCTGCGTTGCGGTACCCTTGAATGTATCGATTACAGACGAAGCTGTCGCCCGTATGGTCGAGGACGCCGGGGCGCGCGCGATTTGCGCCTCAGGCGCGCATTGCGCCCGCATCGATGCGCTGGCGGCAGGTTCTCCCGTGGTCGGGGCCGCGGTGCGCATTGGGCAGAACACGCCAGGGCCGCCGTGGCTGGAGTTTGCCCCCTGGTGTGCCGCGCAGTCCGCGCAAGCGCCAGTGGTACAGATCGCTCCCGAGGATCTGTGCAACATCATCTACAGCTCCGGCACGACGGGCATGCCCAAAGGCATCATGCACAGCCAGCACTGCCGGCTCGCCTGGGCGACCGAGCTGGCTCTGGTGCTGCGCTACCGCAGCGACTGCGTCACCCTGTGCTCGCTCGGGCTGTTCTCCAACATTAGCTGGGTGGCGATGCTCGCCACCGTATTAGTGGGCGGGACCATCGTCATCATGCCGGCCTTCGAGGCGCGCGCCGCCGCGACGCTAATGGAGCGTGAGCGCGTGACACACGGCACCTTCGTGCCACTGCAGTTGGAGCGGCTGCTCGCGCTTGAGGATCTGGATCATTTCCGGCTCGACAGCCTCGATACCCTCATGGTCTGTGGTTCGCCGCTGCGGCTTGAGGTCAAGCGT
>Ga0302324_100002395_pt1 | contig 43490 bp, 39 predicted proteins | sample Palsa_T0_1_FD_201949 | JGI IMG/M metagenome (GOLD analysis project Ga0302324, IMG submission 201949) | Peat permafrost microbial communities from Stordalen Mire near Abisko, Sweden - Palsa_T0_1 | ecosystem: Environmental > Terrestrial > Soil > Palsa > Peat permafrost | place: Sweden: Abisko... | reverse complement strand
GCCGCTTTGTTCAAAAGCTCGATGGCGTCGCTGGCGCGGCCCTCGTCCATCAGCAACTGGCTTAACTGCTCGAGGCCGCCTTCATTGGTCGGATCCCAGCGCAGCACTTCGCGCAGCGTCTGCTCGGCCTTATCGTGCTCGTTCTCAAAGCGGTAGAGCCGCGCTAGCCACAGCGCCGACTGGCTGTCTTTCGGGTCGATACGGAGAATCTCGCGAAACTGCTCGATGGCCTTGTCAATCATGTCGCGCTGGCCGGAGCCGGCGCTCAAATCCCCGAGGTTGCGGACGTAAATGCGCGCAAGCAGGCGGTGCGGTCCGGGATTATCCGGGTTGGCTTTGATCGCAGCTTCCGCTTCGTGGACCGCATCCTGGATATGTTGCGACTTGGCGTATGTTTCGGCGAGCCGCTCGATGATTACCGATGATTCGGGATCGAGTTCGAGGGCTTTCTTGTAATAATCGACGGCCTCGTTGGCATTTTCGGAGCGGCCGGTCAGCTCGAATTCTTCTTCTTCCGCATGCCCCATCGCAAAGTTGAAATAGGCATCGGACTTGTGGTTCGAGTCCGAATGGGACGATGGGCTCGCGGGAGTCTGCGATGAAGCAGGTTTGCCCTCGGTCCGGGGCTTGGAGTCCTGGGCTCTGGCGGAAAGGGGCAGCAGAGCGATGGCCGCCAGGGTCAAGCTGATACGAATCTTTGTCATTCAATCACCGTAATTCTCCATTATCGACTACCGTTTGAGGATCGTCAAAACAATCCGTTCCTATCATTGCCATTAAGATTAAGACTCTCGCATCGGGGCTTTCGTTCCCTAAAAAAGGGACTCTCGCCCTTAAATAAGACTCTCGAAAGATGCGAAAAGTTCACAATTAGGTGCCTCCGGCCAAAGATTTCTTCCAACGTGTTGAATTGAACGTCCTGGCCGATATTTGTCGGTTGGTCTTTTTAGTGGCGGAAGTGACGGATGCCGGTAAATACCATCGCCATGCCGAATTGGTTCGCCGCCGTGATTACTTCGTTATCGCGCACAGAGCCGCCCGGCTGTATCACGGCGGTTGCCCCCGCTTTTCCGGCTTCCTCGACGCCATCGGGAAACGGAAAGAATGCATCGGACGCGACGACGGTTCCGGCGAGCGGCGATTGCGCCTTCATCACCGCGAGTTTTACGGAGTCCACGCGGCTCATCTGCCCCGCGCCGATGCCCACCGTCTCGCCCTCGCGCGCGAAGACGATCGCATTCGATTTGACGTGCTTGCAGACTTTCCACGCAAATGCGAGCGCACGGCGCTCCTCGTCGGTCGGCTCGCGCGCGGATACGGTCTTCATCTCTCTCTCGCTCAGAATATGCAGATCGGGATCCTGAACGAGCACTCCTCCGGAGATGCGCTTCAATTCGAGCTCGCGCGCTGCGGCTTCTTTCGTGATTTCCAAGAGGCGCAGATTTTTCTTTGACGAGAATTTTTCAAGTGCAGCTGGCGAATACCCGGGAGCTGCGACGCATTCGACAAACAGCTTCGCTGCCTCTTCCGCCGTTGCGGCATCCACCGCGCGATTGAACGCCAGCACGCCGCCAAACGCTGAAACCGGATCGCACGCGAGCGCTCTCACGTAGGCATTCACGAGCTCGTCCTGCTCTGCCGCACCGCATGGATTGTTGTGCTTGATGATCGCCACTGCCGGCCGCTTAAATTCACTCGCCAGCGCCCACGCTGAATCGAGATCCACGAGATTGTTGTAAGAGAGCTCTTTTCCTTGAATTTGCTGTGCTCCGGCGATTCCCGCAGCGGCGTGGCCTGCGGGCACGTAAAGCGCGGCCGATTGGTGCGGATTTTCGCCGTAGCGCATCGCCTGGCGCCGCTCGAGCGCGATGTGCAGCCGTTCGGGAAGCTCGGGCGCAGCGTGAATCTGAACGGCGCCATTCGCCGCGAGGCGCTCGAGTTCGGTTGAGATTTCGCCGTCGTATCGTGCTGTCCGCGCAAAAGCTTTCCGCGAGAGACCGAGCCGTGTCGTGAGGCTCACGCTGCGCGACGTTTCGATCTCCTGGGCCACGCGAGGGTAATCCGCCGGATCGGTGATAACGGCGACGCTCTCGAAGTTTTTGGCGGCCGACCGCACCATGGCCGGCCCGCCAATGTCGATATTCTCGATCAGCTCTGCAGGCGTCACTCCCAGCTTTTGCGCCGTCGCGGAAAATGGATAAAGATTCACGACGACCAGATCGATCGGAACAATTCCGTGCTCGGAAGCTTGATTGCGGTCGCTATCCTTGCTGCGCTGAAACAAAATCCCGCCGTGAACCTTAGGATGAAGAGTCTTCACGCGTCCGCCGAGCATTTCCGGCCATCCCGTTAACTCCGCGACGTCGCGCACCGGGACGCCCTCATCGCGAAGCAGTCGCGCCGTTCCGCCCGTCGAGACGATCTCGATTCCAAGCGCTGTGAGTCTCCGCGCAAATTCAGCCACGCCTGTTTTGTCGTAGACGCTGATCAGCGCGCGCTCGATGGCCATCGTCCTCCTCCTGTTGCGTTGCCTCGAATTCTGAAAAAGACCGATTAGTGTATTCGCATGAGCGAAAATCGCAAGAGGACCATTGTAGGCTTCGTTTGCGGTGTCAAGACTTCAAGGCGAGAATAACAATTAGCATACGCATGCGGTTTTCGCGCGATGCGGGACTCTTGGACCTTGGGATTGTGCGAGAACGTTCTTGAGAAAAGCTAGCGGCTGACTCGCGCCTTCAACTTCACTTTCCCGCCTTCAACGCTCACGGTGTACTCGATTTCCTTGCCGCCGCGCCTCTTGAGTTCTTCCGTTTTCTTTTCAACGAAGCGTTCAAAGTCCTCGAGACTTGGCGCACCCGACTTTTCTCCCGTAGCCATCCGCGTATCGATCAACGCTCCGTAAAGATCGTGCACCTTTCGCGTTTCACGGGCCGGGTTCGAGAACTGAACGGAAAATGGCGGCGGTGCATCAATTCCTGCTCCGTCGCGGGACTTCCGTTCTCCATGCGAGGCCGCAGCCGCGGCTGAAGGCCTCGAGGCCAGCGCTCGCCGCGCTTCAGCCATCGCCTTGTTGCGTTGCGCGGCGATTGCTTTTGCCGCAGCGCCGAAGTGATGCGGAACTGACGAGCTTTCCTTCAGCATCAACTTCTTACGCCACATGTCCTGATATTTCGCGTAGGTAGAGGCGATATTGTTGTAACGGAATCGCTGCGCCAGATTGACCTCGGCCATTCGTTCGGCGTAGCGCTTGATGAATACGTCCACGCGCCACTGGGTATCAACCGGTGGGCGCTTTCGTCCGCCGCCGAAGAATTGCTCGTATTCGATCTTCAGCGTGCGAATATCGTGTTCGACTTGTGCCAGATCGTCGTCGATTGTGGCCATGGTCTAATTAGCAGCCATTTCAGGCTAAGGGCACCGGTGCACAGCGTCAACCGGCCGGGCCATAGTGAGTGACGCAAGCGGCACGCCCTTCGGTTGCTCCTTTTATTCGCGCTGTGTTCCAATACTCAAACGATGAATCCACCAGCCGATCCAGCCTCAGGCAAGGTTGCGAATGCCCTGCGCGGCGTTCCGTCCGTGGATGAATTACTCGGGCGCCCGGCGATTGTCGAAGCGGCGAAGGGCGCCGGGCGCACTTTGGTCACGAGCGTCATCCGCGAGGTTCTTGCCGGGGAGCGCCGGAGCTTGAAAGAAGAACCCGGCGGGGTGGACATTCCCAAGATCGAGGAGCGCATTCGCGCTGGCATCCAAAAGGCGCTCGCGCCGTCGCTGCGCCGCGTCATCAACGCCACCGGCGTGGTTCTCCACACGAATCTTGGCCGCGCGCCGCTCTCGGCTGCCGCCCTCGAGCATCTCGTCGCGATTTCCGGCCGGTATTCCAATCTCGAGTACGACATTCCGTCCCGGGCGCGTGGGAAGCGCGACGTTCACACCGCGCAGCTTCTCGCAGACTCCGTCGGCGCCGAAGCCGCGATTGTCGTCAACAACAACGCTGCCGCTGTTTTCCTCGTTCTGAACGCTCTCGCGAGCGGCGCGGAAGTTGTGGTGTCGCGCGGTGAGTTGATCGAAATCGGCGACGGATTCCGCATTCCGGACATAATGGCGGCCAGCGGCGCGGTCCTGCGCGAAGTGGGCACGACGAACCGGACGCTCATCGCCGATTATGAGCGCGCGATCAACGAACGAACGAGGTTGCTCCTTCGCGTTCACCCCTCGAATTTCCGCATTACCGGTTTTACAGCGCGGCCATCGCTCGAAGAAATCGTGGATCTCGGCCGCCGTTCAAAGATTCCCGTATATGAAGATCTCGGCTCCGGATGCATCGCCGATCTTGCCGCGGCCGGCGTCAACGAGCCCGTGGCTCGCGAGAGCTTCATCGCCGGCGTCGGCGTTATTTCATTCAGTGGCGACAAACTCCTGGGGGGACCGCAAGCCGGAATCATCGCGGGCAAAAAAGAAATCGTGGAGCGTATTCGCCGCAATCCGCTCTTCCGCGCCCTGCGCGTGGACAAGTTGACGATCGGCGCGCTCGAAATGACCTTGCAAGCCTATCGCCGCGGCGCGCTCGATGAGATTCCGGCGCTTCGCATGATTCGCGCGAGCGCCGAAGAAATTGCGAACCGCGCGCATGCGCTGGCGGGAAAACTGAGGCCATCGCTGTCCAAAGATGTTGAAATCGAGATTATCGAAGGGAAATCCGTTATCGGCGGAGGCTCAACGCCCGATCAATCCTTGCCCACGCATCTTATCGCCTTAAAAAGCCGGCGCCGCTCGGCGGAAGAAATCGAATCGCGCCTGCGCGAGCCGGCCAGCGGCATTCCGATCATTGCGCGAATTGAAGAGGACCGCCTCGTAATCGATCTACGCACGGTATTCGCCGACGAGGAAGTTGCGCTCGCAAACTCGCTCCTCGCCGCAATGGGGTAAGGCAGGAAAATGGAAGAGAGAAAAAGGAAAATGGTGTTGCTGCAACGACGATAGTCGCGAAGTGTTGAATGTTGTCTTCCTATTTTCCCTTTCCATTTTCTCTTTTCCAAACTCACAGCCTATTGATCACTGTCGCGACGCACGCCGCGCCAAAGCCATTATCAATATTCACCACGCTCACATTCGACGCGCAGCTATTCAACATCCCGAGCAACGCCGCGACGCCGCCGAAGCTCGCGCCGTAGCCCGTGCTCGTCGGCACGGCGATCACGGGCACGCCAACCAGCCCTCCGAGCACGCTTGGCAGCGCGCCCTCCATTCCGGCCACGCAGATGATCACCCGCGCTTCGTCGAGCCGCGAGCGATGTTCCACCAGCCGATGCAGCCCTGCGACGCCGACGTCGTAAATCGCTTCGGCGCGATTGCCCATCATCTGCGCGCTGATTAGCGCCTCTTCTGCCACGGGAATGTCGCTCGTCCCCGCCGTTACGACGAGGACGAGACCCTTGCCCGTGCGCTCCCGGCTGCGCTCGACCGCGATCACTCCCGACAGCGGATGAAACTTCGCACCGCGCGCTACTCGCTTCACGGCGGTGTAGGTGGTTTTGCTTCCGCGTGTGATCAGAATGTTGTGCGAAGCCTTTGCACGCAGCATTCCGCGAACGATTTCCGCCACTTGCTGCGGCGTCTTCCCCCGGCCGTAGATCACTTCGGAGTAGCCTTGCCGCAGCGAGCGATGATGATCGATTTTCGCGAAGCCGAGATCTTCGAAGGGAAGCTGGCGCAGCCTTTCGAATGCTTTGTCGAGAGGCACTCGCCCCGCGCGCACATCTTTCAGAAATTTTCTCGCGTCGCTTTCGTTCATCGCTTCACCGTTCGCGCGCATTGTAGCACTCCGCTGGCGAATGGACCTGCCGCATGAACCTCGGTGCGGCGCTACATGAGCATCCCGCAATTCTTGACATTGTCGAAAGCGCCTGCCTAGAGTGGATTTCGGCGCATGGCGAAGAACAAACCAGCGGGCAAAGTCATTACGGTCGGCGTGACCGGTGCGAGCGGCGCCATTTACGCGCGCGCGATTCTGCGGCTGCTCGATGCTGATAAGCGCGTGGCGCGCATCGCGCTGGTCGCGAGCGAGACTGGATTGCGCCTGATCGCGACCGAGCTTGGCATTGTCGCGGCGGATCCAAAAAAGTTGCCCGCGCTTCTTACCGGCACTGCCGCGAAGAAGATCGAATATCTTCCGAACAAAGACGTCGGCGCTTCGATCGCGTCCGGGAGCGCGCCGGTGGACGCCATGGTTGTGATTCCGTGCTCGGCGGGCACTCTCGCGGCGATCGCCGCGGGAATCGCCGATGATTTGCTCGCCCGGGCGGCGGATGTCTGCCTGAAAGAACGCCGTCCGCTCGTTTTGTGTCTCCGCGAGACGCCGCTCAATCGCATCCACATCGAAAACATGCTGCGCGTCACAGACGCCGGCGCCATCGTGATGCCCGCCATGCCCGCGTTTTATTACGGCCCGAAAACAATCGACGACGCGGTCGAGCAATTCGTCTGCCGCGTCCTAGCCCAAATCGGCTTGCCGCAGGACGCGCAGTATCGGTGGAAAGGCGGCGCGGGGAAGCGCCCGTGACCAGCCGAATCCGTACGGTGCTCGAAATGATCAAAATCGAGCACTCCGTCTTCGCGCTGCCGTTTGCGCTCGTCGGAGCGCTGCTCGCCGCGCGCTCGGCGGGGACGTGGCCGACGTGGACGCAAATTTTGTGGATCGTAGTCGCGATGGTTGGCGCGCGTTCGGCGGCGATGACGATCAACCGCATCGCGGATATCGAATACGACCGCCGCAATCCAAGGACGCAGAATCGGGCGCTTCCTGCGGGAACTCTATCGGTAGGTTTTGCGTGGGGCTTCACGCTCGCGGCCGCCGCGCTCTTGGTGATCGCGGCGTGGCGATTGAATCGTCTGGCGCTCGAACTATCGCCGGTCGCGCTGGCCGTGCTTTTCCTTTACTCCTACACAAAACGCTTCACGTCGTGGTCGCACTTCGTTCTCGGATTTTGCCTCGGCATGTCGCCTGCAGCCGCGTGGATCGCAATTCGCGGCTCGCTCGACGCACGCATTCTGATTCTTTGCGCCGCGGTGACGCTCTGGGTGGGCGGCTTCGATGTTCTTTACGCCTGCCAGGATGTCGAATTCGATAAATCCGCGGGCCTGCACTCAATCCCGAAAAAATTCGGCATCGCTCGCGCTCTCATCATCGCCCGCGCGATGCATGGTGCAGTGATCGTGCTGCTCGCTTGGCTGGCGTGGAGTTTCGCGCTCGCATGGCCCGCGTGGGTGGGAATCGCCGTTGTCGCCGCGCTGCTCGCCTACGAACATTCGCTTGTAAAACCAACCGATCTGTCAAAGTTGAACGCGGCCTTTTTCACCGTAAACGGCTATATCAGTATGTTATTCTTGCTCTTCTGGGGCGCGGCGACGTTTGTGTCGCGCCCGTGAAGCAGGTCCATCGAGAATGAGCTCCGAACTCCACGTCACAGACGCGCGCCTCCGGCCGATTGCCGATAAAGTCCTCGCCGGAGAGCGTCTCGACGCCGATGAAGGCCTGAGACTCTTCGAATCAAACGATCTTTTGGCCGTCGGCTGGCTCGCAAATCACGTCCGCGAGAAGCGCCACGGCGACATCTGCTATTACAACGTCAATCGCCATATCAATCCGACGAACGTCTGCGGCGCGCACTGCAAACTCTGCGCCTTTGGCCGCGACGCGAATTCACCCGGCGCCTACACTTTCACGCTCGAAGAAATCTGGGCGCGCGCGGCGGAAGGCGTTGCCGAAGGCGCCACGGAATTCCACATCGTCGGCGGACTGCATCCCGATCTCCCGTTCAACTACTATCTCGATCTCATCCGCGGCATTAAGCAGCGTCATCCGCAAGTCCATCTCAAAGCATTCACCATGGTCGAGGTTGGATTTTACTCCCGCATCTCGAAGCTTTCGATTCGCGACACGCTGCTCGCCATGAAAGAAGCCGGAGTTGATTCGCTGCCCGGCGGCGGCGCCGAAATTTTCGCGCCGCGCGTGCGCAAGGTCATTTGCGATCACAAAGTGAGCGGGCAAATGTGGCTCAAGATCGCGCGCACCGCCCATGAAGTCGGGCTGCGCTCGAACGCCACCATGCTCTACGGCCACATCGAGACGCACGAAGAGCGCGTCTCGCATCTTCTCGATCTCCGCGAATTGCAGGATGAAACGCACGGCTTCGTCACATTTATTCCTCTGCAATTTCATCCCGACAATACCGGACTGAGCCACGTGCCGAAGCCGACGGCATTCGACGATCTGAAAACAATCGCGGTCTCGCGGCTGCTACTCGATAATTTCGATCACATCAAAGCGTACTGGATCATGCTGACGCCGCGAGTCGCGCAGGTCGCGCTGCGATTCGGCGCTAACGATCTCGATGGCACCGTCGTCGAAGAAAAAATTTATCACGATGCCGGCGCCAGCACTCCCCAGGGGCTCACGCATGCCGATCTCGAGCGTTTGATTCGCGCGGCTGGCCGCGTTCCTGTCGAGCGCGATACGCTGTATCGCAAGGTTGATCGCTCGCAGCTTCCGCCGATTCGCGCGCCAAAGAGTACAAATGGCGGTCTAATCCCCGAATCAAGTCTCACCGCTCGCGCCCACTAAGGTATCTGCGATTCGCGCTCAGCAAATTCTCCGTTCTTGATTTACGGTTTCGGTCGCGTGCGGGCCGGCGTCGTCTCCGTATTGCATACACCGTAGAATTACGCGGCCGATTACGTACTCTTCGGGATTGACGCTTTCTGCCCGCGCGCGTAGTTTCCCTTCGCCTTCGAGCACACTAGCCGCGAACGCAGTAAATTCATCGCGCTTCGTAATCTCGATCGGCGGCAATCCGAAAACTAAAGCTAAGTAACGATTCTCCAGAGGGGGAACCCAGCCATGCCCTACGAATGGAGAACGCGCACGGGTCTCATTCGATCCCGCGTTTTCAATGCAATCCCAGTGCCTCTTATTCTGGCGCTGATCGTTTTCTTTTTCCTCGCCGGATGGCGGGCAACGACTTACGACTCGGCGGCTGCGGGGGCTGAAACCCTTCCTGCCCCTGAGACTGTCACGCCGCAAAGTCCTCCTCCGAGCCTGGAGACCCAGGCACAATCGGAAATCTCGGGTCTCCGCCAGGAGGTCGCGGATCTCGACACACAGGTTAAGCACCAAACTCTCGTTTCAATGGCGGCGAATGACAAAGTCCAGGCTCTCCAAAGCGAGCTGATGGATGCTCAAAAAAAAATTCTCGCCGCGAGCACAGATCGCGACGAAGCAATCCGCAAGATCAGCGAATTGCAGGCGGGACTGCAAGAGAAAACAAAGGATCTGAACGCCGTGTGCCGGGCGCTCCGCTCCGGAATCGCAGAGCCCCGGGGCCGCGCACCCGCCGTCGCACTCGCCGTGTGCGGCGCCACCCCGAAATAATCAAACAGCAATCTTAAGAAGGCACCAGGCCCCATATTTTGACGCCTTGATATCGCGCGAAGTGTAGAAGAGGTTTTGCGCTAGGAAGCCCGATACCGTGCGATGCAGCCATCGTGTTGGTTTCAATTTCCACTTCGGCTGGCTGCAATGGCCACGGCGGATGATCGATCTCTCCGCGGAAAATTCTGTCGCCTGCGGCTGCATAAAGACAGTAACGCTCGGTGAGGAAATATTCGAGCGTGCCTCGCTGCGCGCGGAATATTTCTCCCGTCGGGCGATATGTCGCGCGGAAGACCGCTTCTGGCGCAGCGCGATGCGTGCGATGGCTCTCGTATCGAATCGCGTCGCCGATTTTCTCAACTGACATTCGCGCGCAGAAATATGGAAGGTGAAACCATCGCCGCGCCGCGGACACCGCAATGGCGCTCGCCGCTTCCAATCCAAAAAACCACACGCCGGGCTTTGTGCCAGATCGAACGTACGTCCGGACGTTCAACTCGGGAAACGCCGAAAGCCCCGGAATCGGCGGCAATCCGCGAAGTCGAATTCCCGACATATGAAAAGGCACGACGCCGACCCATGCGGCGCCGTCAAATATTTCAAGTTCGAGCGAGCGGGGAATCAGCCCGCGCAGATCCTGCATCGCGACAGGCCAGTGCATGAACAGCAAGTCGTGCCACTTCTGACGCATGATCCACGGCGAAGCGGGCACAGGCCACGGACGGTGCGCTTCCTCTCCCGTTGCCATCACGATCCCACTTCATGCGCGACTGCGGTGGCGCGCCTGCGGTCGCGGTACGCTTGCCAAAGAAGCAGTGCGTAAAATGGCGCGTAGGTGAGCGCGACGTAGCGCGGATCGAAGTGCCACCGGCCTGACGCTGAATATTCAATCAAGACTTCGTACGACAAAAACTGAAGTACCGTCAGAAGCAGCCACGCCGCGCTCGGATAGAAGCAGAGAAATGGAATCACCCATGTGAAATACCAAGAATAAGCATTCGGCGCGAAAAGCAGGATCGCGCCGAAAATCCAGAGCGCCGCCCGCGCGGGCTCGACGCCTCGAATCGCTGCCCACAACGCCAACCCGATCGCAACGGCGACGCCGGTGCCCGCCGCGATCGCGTGCGAATGTGTCAGCAATTTCAGAATCGTATAGAGGCTCGCGTTGTTGTCCTGCCAGCGTGATTCAAAATACGCCATCGTCACCGGAATCTGGTGCAGCGCCGTGCGATAGGGCCATGTGCATACCGCCGCCAACGCCGCCGCTGCGAATCCGCTGGCCCACGCCTTCCGCGATCTCGGCCATCCCTGCCGCCAGAGCCATAGAGGGAAGAGCATGATCGGAAATGACTTGAGCAGCGCGGCACAAGCCAGCAGCAGCGTTGACAGCGTCGGTCTGGACTTTATAATCACGAAGGCGCCGACAAGCGCCACGAGGGCCAGCGCATCGCTGTGCGCGCTGCCGGCGAACTCGACCACTACAAGCGGGTTCCACGCGTAGATGGCAAGCTGATAAGCGCGTCCTCCTGCCGCACGCAGCCATACGGCAAGAAGAATCATGGTCAGGACGTCCGCGGCTTCCATCGGCAGCTTGAACGCCACGGGCCCAGGCAGAAATCGCGCTGCCGTGCGGAACACGAGTTCGGCCAGCGGCGGATAAATGGTGGGAATCTCCTGGGCCGGCATCCGCATTTCGTTTGCATTGGCGGGATCGCGGAGCCCGCGGAGGCGTGCATCATCGGGAGTAGCGAGATACGGATTTTCGCCCGCCAGTTGCGCGCGGCCGTCCCAGCGATAGCGGTAGAGATCGTTCGACAGCGTCGGCGCGAGCGGCCAAAGCGTCGCGCGGAAAAGAATTGCCGCCGCGAGAACCAGCCAGAACGCTCCGCGGCTTTCGCGCGTGTGCTCGAGGCCATAGAGGGCGATGAAATAGATGACGCCAGCCGCAAGCCCGGTAGCGATCGTCTCGACGACGATAGCTTCGAGATTGCCGAATCGCCGGAGCCGCCAGAAGAGCGCTTCGAGAAGAATGAATCCGCCGAATAGAATTTGCGTTTGCGAAATTCGGAGTCGCGCGGGTAAATTTTCAGTCGGAGCCATCAGGAGGCATTAGAGCTTTGATTTCGCAGTTTGCATGGGCGATCGCGTTTCGTTCGGGCCCGCCGCTCTCGAATTATTGGCGCCGCCTGACAGATCTGACGTTCGCCGGGCAATATCAGCCAAACGCGTTCGATCTCGCGATCATGATCCCGTATTTTCTCGTGCTCGTAATTCTCGCGGCGTACGGCCTGCATCGCTACGCGCTCGTCTACAATTTTTTCAAATACAAGGATCACGTTCCGGGCCCGCCGCCGCCGGTCACAGAGTGGCCTAAGGTTACCATACAGCTTCCGATCTTTAACGAGCGCTACGTGATCGAGCGGCTCGTGGATTGCGTCGCACAGTTCGATTACCCGCGCGAAAAAATGGATATTCAGGTGCTCGACGATTCGACCGACGAAACTCAGGAAGTCGCGCGAAATTGCGTCGAGCGCCATCGCCAGCTTGGCCTCCCGATCTCCTATATCCACCGCGACAACCGCGAGGGATTCAAGGCAGGCGCGCTTCAGGAAGGCTTGAAGACCGCGGCCGGTGAGTTCGTCGCCATCTTCGACGCCGATTTCCTTCCGCCTGCGGAATTTCTGAGGCAGACGCTTCCGTATTTCGCCGATCCGAAGCTCGCTATGGTCCAGACGCGCTGGAGCTACGTCAATCGCAATTATTCCGCGCTCACCGAAGTCGAAGCGATTCTCCTCGACGGCCACTTCGTCATCGAACATTCTTCGCGCTATCGCCGCGGAAATTTCTTCAATTTCAACGGCACGGCAGGCGTCTGGCGGCGCGTCGCGATTGACGATGCGGGCGGCTGGCAGCACGACACGCTCACCGAAGACACCGATCTTTCCTATCGCGCGCAGCTCCGCGGCTGGCATTTCATTTATCTGCCTGACATTGATTGCCCGTCCGAATTGCCGGTGGAAATGAACGCGTTCAAATCGCAGCAGGCGCGCTGGGCTAAGGGCCTGATGCAGACGGCGAAGAAAATTCTACCGCGCGTTCTGCGCTCGAAGGAGCCAGCGCACGTCAAGAGCGAGGCCGTGTTTCATTTGACGGCCAACATCAGCTACCCGCTGATGGTGTTTCTCTCGATCATTTTGCTTCCGGCCATGGTCGTGCGCTTCTATCAGGGCTGGTTTCAGGTTCTCGTAATTGATTTGCCGCTTTTCATCGCGTCCACGTGCTCGATTTCGAGTTTTTATTTGTGCTCGCAACGCGTGCTTTACCCGAAGACGTGGAAGCGCACCTTCCTCTATCTTCCGTTCGTAATGGCCGTCGGCATCGGACTATCGATTCGCAATGCGGTCGCGGTCCTCGAAGCTATTTTCGGTGTGAAATCGGATTTCGTGCGCACGCCGAAATATAAAATCGAAGGCCAGCAACGCTCGGCCTGGGCGAAGAAGACTTACCGCAAGAGCGCCGGATGGATGCCGTTCGCCGAAGTCGCGCTCGGACTCTACTTCGCGGTGACGGTCGGTTACGCGATTCAGAACGAAAACTACGCCACCATTCCGTTCCTACTTCTTTTTGTGTGGGGTTATCTTTACACGGGGCTGATGTCGATCGCGCAAGTCTATCTCGAGCGCTTGCGCTTCGGCGTCGTTGAAGCCGGTGAAGTCCGTCCTGCCGCCACCGGCGCTCCGGGATTCTAAAGTTGCGATTGATTTTCTACCGTCGACGCCGAGTAGCACAAAAGAAAAGGAACCAGGGCCGGCCACATTTTTTCGGGCTGCACGCCAGCTACTTCGACGCCGTGAATTTCAGCGGTAACACCATTGATGTCGGCAGGCTGGCTTCCCAGACTTCCAGCGTGGCAACGCTCGCACTCGCTGCCTGATATTCCACGTCGTAAGTTTCGCCGACCGTAAGGAACATGTCGGCCGTCGAACTCTTCAATTGCGCCGGCGGCAAGTCTGCCCCGTCTTTGGCAATCACTTTCCATTGCACCGGCGCGCCGTCGCTCGTGAGACGCACCCGCATATCCGCGAAATTGTCGGTGATGTTGATCAACCGCAGCCGGTATCGCGTTCCGGCATGCAACTGGAGCGGATCGGGCTGAGGATTGCCGTTAATGAGCAAGAGATAGCCGAACGGATCGTACTTGCCAATGCTGAAGACGATGGTCCGGTCATGCTCGGGAAAGTACTTTTGTCCCGGCTCGAGAACGATCAGCGGTCCATAGACCCCATTCAGAATCTGCGCCGGGTCGTGCCAGTGCGTGTGATAGATGAAAGTCCCGGCCCGCGGCGGGGTCATGCGCGCGATAAACGATGACCCTGGCGGGATAGCCGGTGAAAGTTTGTCGTTCGTGCCGGTCCAACCGGCGACTCCGTCGTAGTAGCTTTCGATCTCCATTCCATGCCAGTGAATCGTCGTCGGCTGGGTGGTCTGATTCGTCACTTCGATGTCTGTTGTTTCTCCCCGCGTCAATATGATCGGCGGCCCGAGCCAAACGGGCGACGCAGTGGCGCCCGGGGCGGGAGTTGCCGGCGGAGGCGCCGACGGATCTTTCACCTCGAGTCTATAAAGCGGAATCTTCGCTGGATTCTCGGAGATCACCAGTTGCAGTTTCCGTGCGGCGTTCGTCGCGACCGGCGCCGCTGCCGAATTCGAATTCGGAAGCACCGTGATGCCAATCACAAGGCTGCCCATCGGGGAGCCATGTTCGTGTTCCGGCGAGTAGACGGCGGGCTCGGGTACGGGAGGATGGAGACACTCCGGCGGCGACATGTGCACAACCATGTGGCAATGGAAGAGCCAATTCCCCGCGCGGTCGGGCGTCCACGTCATATCGAACACGTGCCCAACGTCAATGAATTCGGTGACGGCCTTGCGACGCTGGTCTTCCGAATAACGCTCGTAGTGCTCGCCGTCACCGACCCCATCAACATTGAAAAAGAAACCGTGCAGATGCATGGCGTGCGAAGAGACGGTCGGATTGATCACGCGCCAATGAATGGTCTCGCCGGTCTTGTAAATTACGCGCTCGTCAAAAGGCCATGCTTTGCCGTTTATGGACGCGATTTCCACCCCGTCCGCGGCAAAAAAGTCCTTGCCCCATAGACTGAGAACGAAAATCCTGTCGTTCGGCGTCGCTCCCGGCGGATCGACGACGAACGCGCCGGAGAGCATGGTCTCCGCAAGTTCGCGAGTGTCGAGGGAATGGTCCGAAGTTGCCGCCCAGTACATGTACGTTCCGGGCTCGCCCGCGACGAATTGAACATCGCGCGATTCGCCCGGTGCGATGCTCACCGAGTCTTTTGCATCTCCCGGATGGCGATGGAGTCCGTAAACCTTGGCGGCCGTGGGCAGCGCGTTCCGTATGCTGGCGTGAATCTGTGTTCCCTGCAGAATTCGAATCAGCGGGCCGGAGCTTTGCGGTGCTTGCCCTTGCTCGGCGAACGCGTAGATGTCTCGGTGGGCGCCACCTTCATCTTCGGGGTACCAGACGCCTTCGCGCAGTTCGAGACGCAATTCCAAAACGCCATCCTTAAATTGACCGGCAGGAGTTCGATTGTCGTTCGCGACTACCTTCGGCAAATCCGATTTCGGCGCAGTCTGCGCAAATGCTGCCGCGCTGAATACGAGCAGTATTCCTAACCCGAGGAACTTCCAATGCCGCATCGCGTCTCCGCGCGGCCAGATCTTCGTTCGATCATTCCGCCGTTGAGCGGCAAAGTTACTGTGTCCGTCGGAGCCAGTCAACGATTTCCGGCTATCCCAATGCAGTTCCGCTGCAACCGACTTTTTGCGAGTGGCGTATACTTCTCACCGACGATGTACGAGCCCGGCGAAATAATTTCCTATTTAGAAATGTGCAAAGTCGAGCGCGCGTCCCTCCAGCGGGGCATGAACTTTCGCCACCAAGGGCACCAGAGCATATTGCTCATGAGCGTTCGCCGAAATGCTCCATACCGCGATTCTGTGGAAGATTCAGGTCGCGTCTTGATTTATGAGGGGCACGATGTGAGCAAAACAGAGGCGCGCAATCCGAAGAAAGTGGACCAACCGATGCGGTCCGCGAACGGAAAATTAACCCAAAACGGTCTATTTTGGGAAGCGGCCCAGAGATTTGCCGCGGGTGAAGCGCCGCCCGAGTCAGTACGAGTTTACGAGAAGATTAGGACTGGAATCTGGGTTTTCAACGGTATGTTCCGACTTGTCGAGGCGAGGCAGCAGGAATCAGGCGGCAGGAACGTGTTCAAGTTCCGGCTCGAACTGGATTCGAAGATCGAATCCGGGTCGACTGGCGTGCCTGATGTCCAACATCAGCGCGTCATACCGTCCAATGTCAAGATTGCAGTGTGGAAACGTGACAAGGGTTGCTGCGTGAAGTGCGGTAGCGCTGACAATCTTCACTTTGACCACGTAATTCCATTCTCACGCGGCGGCTCCTCTCTTGTGGAGCAAAATATTCAATTACTCTGCGCTCGGCATAACCTCGAAAAGCGTGACAAGCTAGAATAGAGAGGCGGATGCGGTTTCAGAAGGGAGTATTACTTCGCTGTGCTAGCGTGGTTCGAGAGTCGTGTATGCGCGAATCATTCGCGCCCACAAAAGGAGAGAGCGGTTTGGCCCACGGCATCGAGCCGACCTCAAAAATGAACGTGAGCTTGGCTAAAATTCTAACCGCAACAAAATTCCGATTCCTGAAATCGCGCGCCGTCCCTTTCACTGCAGTCCTCGCACTGGCACTAATAGCCGCAACCGTGGCTACCGCACGTTTCCGGCAGCCGAACACAGAATATCGCGCGCGACGCGCCAAGCTAACCTCCCAACTCGACGGCCCCCTCGTCGTCTTCGGCTACACCGGCAACGAAGACCCCTCCGAATTCGCCGTCTTTTTCCAGGAGAAAAATTTCTACTACCTCACCGGCGATGACGAACCCGGCGGCGCGGTCCTCCTAATTCCCGATCCGCCCGCAGGCAAATCGCTAACAGGGCCGCGCGAGATTCTCTATCTTCCGCCGCGCAATCCGGCAGTCGAACATTGGGAAGGCCCGAGGATGGGCCCCGACGATCCCGGCATCGCCGAAAAAACAGGCTTCGCGAAAGTCGAAGTCTTCGCCAATTTGCGCGGCAAGCTCGAAGATTTGGCTAAAATTTATCCAACGTTTTACACGCTCCTCCCCGGCCAGCAGGAAGAAGGCTATCCGCACCTCCACAACTGGAGCGATTGGCTGAAGCGCACGGTTCCCGGAGCAAATATCCGCGACGCCAGCCCGACGATCGACGCCATGCGCCAAGTGAAATCGCCAGACGAGCTCGCGCTGATGCGCAAAGCCATCGACGCCTCGATTGACGCGCATCTCGATGCGATGAAACGCATGCGCCCCGGACTCTTTGAATATCAAGTCGCGGCGCGCATGAAGGAAATCCACGAGTTCGAAGGCTGCTCGCGCGAATCCTACGCACCGATTGTGGGAACCGGATTCAATTCCACGGTGCTGCACTACAGCACGCTCGACGCGCAAATCAAAGACGGCGATGTCGTTGTGCTCGACGTAGGCGGCGAATACGGCGGCTACGCCGCGGACATTACGCGAACGCTCCCGGCAAACGGAAAATTTACGCCGCGCCAGCGCGAAATCTACGAAATCGTCCTCGCCGCGCAGAATGCCGCACTCGCCGAGGTCAAGCCCGGCGCCGCGATTCACGGCGGCGCACTCGATCTCAACGCCATCGCGCGCCAATACATCAACACGCACGGTAAGGATCTCCACGGCCAGCCGCTCGGCCAATATTTTATTCACGGCCTAAGCCATCATCTCGGCCTCGATGTCCACGATCCCGGCAGCACCAGCAGGCCGCTCGAGCCGGGGATGGTGATCACCATCGAGCCAGGCATTTACCTCCCCGAAGAAAATCTCGGCGTCCGCATCGAAGACGATGTCCTCGTCACAAAGGACGGCCACGAGCTTCTCACTTCACGCTTGCCTCGCAGCGTAGACGAAATCGAGAAGATCATCGCCGACGGGAAGGCCGAAAATGCCCAAATCGGGCCTGATTGACGGCTGTTTACAACTCTGCTATCGTGCCCGCATATGGCAGCGCGCGGAAAGTCAACGAAAAGAACGGCTTCCAAATCCGGGAATCGCTCCCGTAGCAGCTCAAAGTCATTGAAAGGTAAGGGTTTAAGCACGAGCGGGCGCGGTAAGGTAGCCGCCCACCCTGTCGATCCCGCGTTCCAGCAACAACTCAAGTTCTACGAAGAGGGCCTGAAGGAAGTCCAGCAGCAGCGTTTCCAGCGCGCCAAGCAGATCTTGGAAAAGGTCATTGAGGGGCCCAACAAAGAGCTTGGCGACCGGGCACGCGTGCACATCCGCGGCGTCGAAATTCGGCTCTCCAAGACGCCGCCAGCCGCGCCCAAGAACGCCGACGACCACTACACGCAAGGCGTCGCCCTTATGAATCTCGGCCGCTGGGACGAGGCGCGCGTGCACCTCGATCGTGCACTGAAGGCCGCGCCAAAGGCCGATCACATCGTTTACGCCATGGCCGCGCTCGATTGCCTCACAGGCGAAGCAGAGAGCGCCATGGAACGCCTGAAATTCGCCATCCAGTTGCGCCCCGAGAATCGCTATCACGCGCGGAACGACGAAGACTTCGCATTCCTGCAGGAAGATCCTCGTTTTACAGAGCTTCTCTATCCCGAGCGTGAGGGTTCCGTCGGATAGTTTTCCCTGTGAAAAATACTCATCAGCATCGCACACGTCCCGTGCGCATCGTGGCCATGGGAGGCGGCACCGGACTTTCAACGCTTCTGCGCGGATTGAAAGAGTATGTAGCGCGGCGCAAGGAAGAGCGGAGCCGTTTGCCGATTTCGGATCTCGCCGCGGTCGTAACCGTCACGGACGATGGTGGCAGCTCCGGGCTGCTGCGCCGTGAGTACAGCGTCTTGCCGCCCGGCGATATTCGGAACTGCATCGTGGCGCTCTCGAAAGACGAAACTTTACTCAGCCAGCTATTTCAGTATCGTTTCGCAAAGCGTGGCGCTCTACGCGGCCACAGCTTCGGCAATATCTTTCTGACTGCGCTCACGCAAGTTACTGGCGATTTCCCCGAAGCGGTTCGGCTTTCGGGCCAGGTACTCGCGATTCGTGGGCGCATTTTTCCCTCCACCGAAAGCAACGTCACGCTCGAAGCCGTACTCGAAAATGGAAATATCATTCGCGGCGAGACGAAAATCTCCCGCTCGCGAAGCCGCATTCGCCGCGTTCGCCTCGTGCCCCGCCGCGTCAAGCCTCTTCCCGAGGTCCTCGAAGCCATTCGCGAAGCCGATCTGATTCTCATCGGTCCAGGTTCGTTGTACACCAGCCTCATCCCCAATCTGCTTCTTTCCCAGGTGAAAGAAGCGCTGGTGCGTTCGCGCGCCACGCGTGTCTACATCGCGAATCTCATGACGCAGCCCGGCGAGACCGATGGATATTCCGTGGCCGATCACGTGCGCGCCATTTACGCTCACACGCAAGATGGGCTCTTCGACTGGGTCGTGCTCAATCGCAGGCCCGTCACGCCGGGCGCGCTCCACCGCTATCGTGCCAAAGGCGCCGAGCCTGTCGGGAAATCTCAAAAAGAATTGGCTCGCATGGGACTCGGCTGTGTGACTGGCGATCTGCTGCAGGAAGGCAAAGTGGTGCGCCATGATCAGCGCCGCCTCGCGCGCCTCGTCCTCGACGAATTCGTGCGCCGCTCCCGCCAGAATTAGCCGCTCACCGCGACGTAATCACATTGTTCCAACCGCCGTCGCGATTCTTGCGCTGGCTGGTCAGTTTCCGGGCACACCGTGACTCGAGCGCGATCAGTTGGAAGCTGACTGGCGCTTCAAGTTCGGTTAGTACGTAAGAGTGGATTGCAACTCGAGGCGTTCCGCCGAGTCGGCGTCGTGTGAAGGGAGGTACACCAGCGGCCGCTCGTTGCCAAGCGCGACAATCCGGCTCATGGTCTCAAGCGAAACATTCACATCAGGGCTTACTCCATCCACCTTCCCTTTAAGCAGCAGTCGTTGGTTATAACTCGTATCGCCGGCAAGGAAGAACGACGGATTGCCGCTCACAATCACCGAAACATGACCGGGCGTATGCCCCGGCGTCGGAACGATCACAACGTCGCCACTGCGCGTAATCGCCATGCTCTGCGCAAAACTTCCATACGGACGATCTTTAAAGCGGATAAATTCCGGCCGCCACCACTTGGGCCAGCGATGCGGTAGGTAGCCCCCGAGCCTCCCTCCGATGCCACTCGCTCTTTTCCACTCCGCTCCGGACACCCAGAATTTGCTCCCCGTCAGGTGCGCCAGTCCTCCGGCATGATCCGTGTGCAGGTGGGTAAGCACCACCTGGCGCACATCGCGCGGAGAAATTCCTAGCGCGCGCAGTTGCGGGCCAATCTCTTCGTCCGGATGAACCGAAAAGTGAACCGCCCCCCGATAGAAAGGATGCCAGGCCGGGTGGTAGCCGCGTTCATGCACGCGCGATGTCTCCCCCGTGTCCACCACGATGACTCCTTCTTCATGCTCGATCGCCCACGTATAAATTGGAAGCCACTCCGTCCAATCCTTGTCAAACAACATATCCGTAACTCGCCTGATTCCTTTGCTCCGCGACTCCCTCTGCGCCTGTCTCACCTGCACCATTCCCGTACGTATCGCATGAATTTTCGGCATCTTCAGAATCCTTTGCTAGGCGAGTGCACCGCCGCTCGATACACGAAATGGTTTGGGACGTTCAAACGACTGATGCGATTTCTTGTCTTTCTTCGGCGTCAGCATACGCTAACTTCCGGCTCAAAAAACAGATGCCACATACTTCTACTTCATTTGCTGCCGTGATCAAGACGAACAGTGAAGAGCATGAAGGGATCCCGGATAGCCGGCTACTTCGAAACTGAACCACTGCCGATTCTTGCGCTGATTTCCGCGTATCCGTATACTGGCCGGCGCTGCCAAAACGCGGAGTTTCACTCCCAGGACAGCGCGGACGCAAACTTTCCGCCCCGCTGCCCCTCGAGGAATCTTCCATCGAATGCGCTAGCGGAGGAATCCATGCCAACTCTCGTCAAGAATGAACTCAATGTCTACGAATGCGCGGAAGCGCGCTTCGAGATGGCCGCGGCGAAGTTGGGCCTCGAAGACGATCTTTACCGCTACCTCCGATTTCCAAACAAGGAAATCACAATCTATATTCCCGTCACGATGGATGACGGCCGGCTCGAAGTGTTCACCGGTTATCGCGTGCAACATTCGCTGGTGCGAGGCCCGGGCAAAGGCGGAATCCGGTATGCACCGGACGTAACGCTCGATGAAGTGCGTGCTCTTGCATCGTGGATGACCTGGAAATGCGCCGTGGTAAACATTCCCTTCGGTGGCGCGAAGGGCGGAATCATTTGCGATCCGCAAAAGATGTCGCAGAAGGAACTCGAGCGCATGACGCGCCGCTACACCGCCGAACTTACCGACTGGATCGGTCCCGAGCGCGACGTCCCCGCTCCCGATCTCGGCACCAATGAAAAAGTGATGGCGTGGGTAATGGACACGTACTCGATGCACATGCGCCACACGGTCACGGCCGTCGTTACGGGCAAACCTCTCGATCTCGGTGGGTCGCGCGGCCGTCGCGAGGCCACCGGGCGCGGCGTGCATTTCGTCTGCGACAAGGCCATCGAGAAGCTGGGCATGAAGCGCGAAGAATGCCGCGTCGTGATTCAGGGCTTCGGCAATGTCGGCTCGATGGCCGCCATGCTTCTGAGCGAAGCGGGATACAAAATCGTCGGCGTCTCAGATATTCACGGCGGTCTCTACAACGAAAGTGGTTTCAACGTTCCCGCGGTGATCGAATGGGTTCATGGCCAACGCAAGCCATTGCCCGATTTTCCGGGCGGCGGCGCGAAGATGGCTGGGCAGGAACTTCTCTTCCAACCGTGTGAGATTCTCATTCCCGCGGCGATCGAGAACCAGATCACCAGCGCGAACGCGCATCGCGTGCAGACGCGCATTCTCTGCGAAGGCGCAAACGGCCCGACGACGCCTCCGGCAGATGATGTCCTGCGCGATAAGGGTGTGTTTGTCCTGCCGGATATTCTCGCCAACGCCGGCGGAGTTACGGTCAGCTACTTCGAGTGGGTGCAAGACCGTCAGGGCTTCTTCTGGCGCGAGAGCGAAGTGAACGAGCGGCTGAAGGACGTGATGGAGCGCAGCTTCGACGAGATCGTACGTTACGCCGAGTCCCACGGCGTGAACAATCGAATCGCTGCGTACATGGTCGCGATCGATCGCGTCGCATTCGCCCTCAAACTTCGCGGGCTCTACGCCTAGTCGCGGACGCCCCCGCTCGCGCGAAATTCACACATAGAGAAAGCCTATCTTCGCGCCCTGGTGTATCATGGCCCACCATTGCGGCGCTTCGCTTCCGAAGAAGCGCGGCGTTCGCAGGAGCCATGTTGCCCGACTCGATACTACCCGGATCACTGAAGACGGAAGACGAGCATCGCCACGACCTTTGCACGGCCGGCCGGTGGCTCCATCAACGCGGTTACACGCCTTCGACCGACGGAAACATTTCCCTTCGCCTCGATCCGCGCCGCATTCTGAGTTCGCCGACAGCCATCAGCAAAGGCATGATGGAGCCGGACGACCTCGTCGTCACCGACCTTCAAGGAAATAAAATCAGCGGGCGCCGCAATCGTTCTTCCGAGCTCGCCATGCACCTGCTGATTTATCGCCGCCGGCCGGACGTGTACGCGATTTGCCACGCGCATCCTCCGGTTGCGACGGGCTATGCTGCGTCGGGAATTCCGCTAAATCAAGCGCTGCTGAGCGAGTGCGTGATGGCGCTGGGTTCCGTGCCCGTGGCGCGTTATGGCACACCGGGCACGCCGGAATTGAGCGAGGCGATTGAGCCGTTGATCCAGAATCATGACGCCATCCTTCTCGCGAATCACGGCGTGGTCACCTACGGCTCGGATTTATTGACGGCGTTCTTCCGCATGGAGACGACCGAACAGTTTGCTCGCGTCGCCCTAGTCACCGTCGTTCTCGGCAAACAGGTCTTGCTTTCCGGCGAAGATGTGGAAAAATTGTTGGCGGCTCGGCTGCGTTACGGCATTCAGGGCGCTCCGGGCGGCGTCACGCGGCCCGTGACAGCGGAAGATGCGGAAGCGGCGGCGGTGGACCGCATCACGCTCACTCGGCGCGAACTCGAAGCGCTGATTGAAGAGGCCGTAAAAAAAGATCGAATCGAGCGCTGACTGGTTTGGATGCGACTGTCGGGAGGATGAAGCATGGGTGAAGCACTCGGAATGATCGAGACACGCGGATTTGTGGCCATGATCGAAGCATCGGATGCGATGGTGAAAGCCGCCAAAGTCACGCTGGTCGGCTGGGAAAAAATCGGCTCGGGCTATGTGACGGCGCTCGTGCGCGGAGACGTGGCGGCAGTGAAAGCCGCAACGGATGCCGGCGCTGCTGCGGCGCGCCGCGTGGGCGAGCTGATTGCCGTGCACGTCATCCCGCGCCCGCATCCGTCGCTCGAAGACGCGCTGCCTATTGGGAAGTCCGCCGTAGCAGCATCGGCGAAGTAAGCTGCGTCGCGCGCGATTTGTCTCGCGAAATCCGGCGCTGAAGTTTCGCCGAACGCAAAGCAATCGAACAAATTTTCTTTCCATGAATTCATGATCCTCGCGCGCATCGTTGGCACAGTCGTTTCAACTCGCAAAGATCCTCGCCTCGAAGGCAAAAAACTCCTCATCGTCAAGCCAATCTCGCCCGAAGGCAACGACGAGCCCGGCTATCTGATCGCGGTAGACACCGTTAGCGCGGGATTCCGCGAGAAGGTCCTGGTCGTCGCCGGCAGCTCTGCCCGCATGGCGTCTGAGTGCAAGGACCGACCAGTGGACGCCGCAATCGTCGGCATCGTCGACGAGGTCGAGCTCGATAAAGCGCACGCCGCCGAACTCGCCGCCGCGCGAAATAAATAACATGCTGCTCGGGCGTGTCATCGGAACCGTCGTCGCCACGATCAAAAATCCATCGCTCGACGGAATCACGATGCTCGTCGTGCAGCCACTCGGCCGCAACGGCGCAGCCAAGGGCCGCCCCATCGTCGCCCTCGATTCAGTCGGCGCAGGAACGGGCGAAACGGTCTACTGGTGCCGCGGCCGCGAGGCCAGCTTTCCATTTCTTCCCGTCGAAGTCCCCACCGAAGCCACCATCGTCGGCATCGTGGACGAGGTCAACCTTTCAAAAAGGTTAAGCCACTGATGCTGATTGGGCGCGTGATCGGCGACGTGGTCGCGACGCAAAAGGCGCCGTCGCACGAAGGCCGCAAGCTGCTCCTGGTGCAGCCACTGAATCTGGACGGCTCAGACCGCGGTGATCCGGTGATTGCTCTCGATGCCGTGGATGCGGGCGAAGGCGATCGCGTAATTCTCTCCACCGATGGCTATTCCGCGATGACTTCGGTCGGACGCCCAAATTCTCCGATCGATTCCGCGGTGATTGGCGTGATTGATTTTGTCGAATTGGTCGACGGCGTAACCTGAAAAAAAAAGCGAGCGTCCCGCGAGGAGCAGGACGCCCGCGATTGCGGCCGGTTTGTTGGTCTACTGTTGAAGAACTGCAGCGCGAGTCTTTCCGCCGAATCGAATTTCCTTCACTTGATTTCCTTCAACGACGACTGAGCTGGCCTCCGCTTTGCCTCTTCCGTCCTGCCATTGAATCGGAGCTTCAACGATCATCTTGCCGTCGTGCAATACCGTGACTTTGGAATCGTCGGCAACGATTGAATAATCGCCGGCCTTCAGTTCTTTACCCGCCAGCCACACCGAGTTCGCAATCGTGACATCTGTCTTGACCGTTCCCTTTGCTTCCTTCGCCAGCGCGAGGCTTGTTACGGCGGGGAGCACAAGGGCCAACGCCAGGATCAGCGCAGAGAAACGTACGAAGCGACTACGTGACATTTTTTTGTTCCTCCCTTTTCTTTAGCCCCAGTTCTCCCGCTTAGACGAATCCTCATTGCACAAGAAAGCAGCAACTGATTTTTTCGCGCGAAACTTTTTTGTGCGAACCAAAATGGAATTTTGTGTTGCGGAATCAAACAGGCGAATCCCGGAAGCGCACACATGGAGGCGGAAGAAACTGCCATACGGAAGGTAATCCGTCCCTACGAATTTAGCGTCTTAAAACACTCATCCGAATATTGGAATAAACTTTTCTGCCGGAGTGGAATCGCTCGCGTTGACACGCTTCTGCCCATATTCAATAATCGCTCCATGATTGGGCAACTTCGCGGAAAGCTGATCGAGCGTCGGCCAAACCAGGTAATCGTGGATGTCGGCGGCGTCGGCTACCTTGTGCAAATTCCCCTCTCGACATTTTCGAGTATCGGCGCACTCCACTCCGAAGTTACGCTGCTCACTCACACGCACCTCCGCGAAGATCAGCTCACGCTTTTCGGTTTTTTAACGGCAAAAGAGAAGGATTGTTTCGAGTTGCTGATTTCCGTCAGCGGCATCGGCCCAAGCCTCGCGCTCAAAGTTCTTTCCGGAATCAGAGTGGAAGAATTGATTCCTGCCATTCGCAATAGCGATCACGCGCAGCTCGTGCGAATTCCCGGAATCGGGCGAAAGACGGCGGAGCGCATCGTCGTCGAATTGCGCGAAAAAGTCGCCGCGCTCGAACCCGGCGGCTCCCGCAAGCCCGCCACGCACTCCCCGCTCGAAGCGGATGTAGCATCAGCATTGGTAAACCTGGGTTACGATGCTCGTGTGGTAGAAGGCACGCTGGAACAGCTTCGCAAATCTCCGGGAAGCTCGGCGGATTTTAATGCGATGCTTCGTGCCGCCTTGCAGCAACTCGGCGGCCCGGCGATGCAGAAAAGCGCGCGAGCCGCGGCGGGCGATTCAGCGAACTGAAGCGGCGAATCGAAACAAATGAATGATACGCGACATCGGCTGGTTTCCGGACGCGCTTTCGACGAGGACGAACGCATAGAGGCCAGCGTCCGTCCGAAGCGCTTTGAAGACTACATCGGGCAAGCGCGCGTAAAAGAAAATCTAGCGATTGCGGTGCAGGCGGCGCGTTCGCGCGGTGAAGCGCTCGACCATGTCCTTCTGTATGGCCCGCCGGGACTCGGAAAGACCACGCTCGCACAAATTCTTGCAAATGAAATGGGCGTGGGAATCAAAGTGAGTTCGGGCCCGCTTCTCGAAAAAAAAGGCGACCTCACGGCCGTCCTCACTTCGCTCACGGCGCGCGACTTTCTTTTTCTCGATGAAATTCACCGCCTGCAACCCGCACTCGAAGAAATTCTGTATCCCGCGATGGAAGATTTCCGCATCGATCTCGTGATCGGCCAAGGGCCGGGCGCGCGAATCCATCCGTATCAGCTCAACCAGTTCACGCTGGTGGGCGCGACGACGCGCGCAGGACTCCTGATGGCGCCGCTACGTTCGCGCTTCGGAATTGTGCATCGCCTGGATTTTTATACGCCCCAGGATTTATTTCAGATTGTGCTGCGCTCGGCGAGGATTCTCGGTATCGCGATTGACGATGCCGGCGCAGAAGAAATTGCGCGCCGCAGCCGCGGCACGCCCCGCGTAGCGAATCGCTTGCTCCGTCGCGTGCGCGATTTCGCCCAGGTTCGCGCGGACGGCCACGTCACGAAAGTTGTGGCGCGCGAAGCGCTGGCGATGCTCGGCGTGGACGAGCACGGTCTCGATGAAGTTGACCGCAATCTTTTGCTCACCATCATCAACAAATATTCAGGCGGCCCGGTCGGGCTCAACACGATTGCAGCTTCGCTGAGCGAAGAAGAAGACGCGATAGAGGAAATGTACGAGCCGTATCTGATGCAACTCGGCTTGCTCGATCGGACGCAGCGCGGCCGCGTTGCCACCGCTCTCGCTTACAAATATTTCGGTATGGAAGAAACTCGCAGGCAGCCCACGTTGTTCCGAACCGCTTCTTCGGAGGAATGAAAATCGTTTTTCGCACGGCTTGAACGATTATCATGCGGCTTTGAACGCCGCCTCGGAGCATGTGTGCGCGGTGATGAACACGTTTTATCTCTCGCTCGGATCGAATGTGGGTGACCGCGAGGCGAATCTCGTTCGCGCGATCGAGGAGCTTGCGCCGCGCGGCGTGCGAATCATTCGGCAGTCGTCATTCTACGAGACCGAGCCGCTTGAGATCCGCGATCAGGCGTGGTTCTTGAATTGCGCGGTTGAAGCCGAGACCGCGCTGACTCCGCATCAACTGATAACGGTGCTGCTCGAGATCGAAAGCGAAATGGGCCGGCATCGAGGCATCAAATATGGGCCTCGCAACGTTGATATGGATATTCTGCTTTTCGGCGCGAGCGTCGTGAATACGCCCGATCTCATAATTCCGCATCCGCGAATGGCCGAGCGGGGATTCGTGCTCGTGCCAATGAACGAAATCGCGTCTAACGCCCGCCATCCCGTGCTGAACAAAACAATCGGCGAACTCCTGAACGAAACTGCCGATAGGAGCGTGGTTCGATTGTGGAATTGGCAGAACAAATAACATCAATTAGCATCAATTCTCTCGCAACCACAGGGACGCTCGCGCCTGGGCGTGGCGGCGCGAGCGTTCCTGTTGGGCCGGCAAATCGAAATCGCGTTAGTTCGTTCGAAGAACTTTCATCCAATGCAGCGTGAGCGTTTCGGGCGCGAGCGATTCCAGCTCGATCTCCGAATACTGCCCCTGAGTGCGCTCGCGCCAGACGTAAACGCCCGGCTCAGACTCTTCGCGTTCGTGCCCCTTTGCGCGCTCGAGAAATGTGTGTGCATCATCAAGCGATGCCTGCTCTTTGGTCGCGGGGCGCGCCAGCGCTTCGACCGCGTAGCTCCGTAGCAGCTTCGACCAATAATCGCGGAAGAGCGCGGGCGAAGCGAATGCATCGCTCCACGCCACTTCGCCGCCGTATGCCACGATGACGCCGATCACGCCTTCGCCTTTCAATCCTTCGGTCGAGCGCGCAAATCGGCGGTTCATTTCATTCACGAATTCCTCGACGGGCTTTGCGATCTGCGGCGACTGATAGATCTTGCGATACGAATTCGTCGGCGCCGATGTTGCAATGGCGGAATCGATTCGGTTGGCAGAGAGTACTGGCGGCGCCCCAGCCGCAGCCCTTCCCACCGTCCCTCCCGCAACGCCGGCCGGCGCCGCCTCCACGGTGACTGTCTCCGTGCTGCCGCGGTTCACCGCGTTCCAGACCTGAACCTGATCCGCTTCAACAGCCGCTTTCTCGCGGACGCTCGGATGCACCATCATTTTCGCAGCGCCAAACTTCGTGGATTCTCCGGTCCAGCGCCCATGCTCGACACAAAAGACATCGAGCGGCAACGGCTCTCCGCCGACGGGAACGATCCGGTCTTTGCCGACGATGCGATCCTGATTGCCACCGGCAACGACTTCTCCGGCAAGCAGAAGCACAGGCTTCTTGCCGCGATTGATGAGGACAAGTTGGTTCACTGCTGCTCCCGAGTTGTAGCCGGGTGATGGAACGGTCGAGCCATCCCGCGAGCGGCGGAGGTATTCGCTCCCGTGCTCGGTGACCAGGACTTCCCCGGAAGCCAGCCCTTCGTCGAGCGTTTCAAAGACGCTCGTGTCAGCGCCGGATTTCGCGATCAGAGGGAATATGGTCATATTCTCGTATCGAACGGGCTCGCCAATTCGCCACGTCTCCGGCCCGCCGCTCGCACCAGAGCCGCCGGAGAAATTGCCGAAAAGCGACGGCGCGCCAAGAATCGCTGCCGCCGCGAAGACCGCTACAACCTGTTTGGTCGAAGAGCTGAGTTTCATGTGTACCTCCGTCCTGCACTAAAAGTGACCGCGTGAGCGCGGCCTTCATTAGTGAGAACGGAGCGTTCGGGATTTCTTGCAGGATTTCAGAGCTCAGAGAATGTGTTTTAGAGCGGGTCGTTGCTGGCTTGGGCGTGGAAGGTAGGGGTAATCGGTCCGGGGGGCAGGGGCCTCTCGGCTCTGAATTCAGTTTGTAATGCGGCGAGTGATCACTCCGAAGTCGGCGTTTACCATTTGCTGAAATCGTCCGGCTTCTTGTTCTTCTTTTGGCGCTCTTCCTCTTCCTGGCGCTCGTAGTCCGTAATTTCTTCTTCGGTCATCTGGTAGTCGCTGCGAGATGCAAACATGGAAGGCGCATTCGAAGTTTTCGCTTTGCTATCAAATCTACCGCGCTGCCGGTTGGCCGAATCAAACCGCGAGTCACCCGTCTGTCGAGATATCGCGCCAGCTTCCACCAGCAACTCCGTAATCTTCTCGAAAAAATCATGCAGGTGATACGGCCGGATTGCGTAAGGCAATTCTTCGCGCTCCAAATCGGGCACGACATCCGCAGCCAAGTTCGAGGGCGCGATGAAAAGCACGCGCAGCCTTTTTTTTTGCGGCGCCTTTGCGCCGGTCTTCTTCTGCTGGCTCCGAGCGGAACCCTCAGCCTCGGCGGCCACGGTGACGCCCTCAGCGTGAGCCAAATCTCTCAGAATGGTGAACAGCTGGCTGCCCGGTGTCGCAAGTTCGACGTTCGCGATCACCAGATTCCAGTTTCCACTCGCCAGCGCCGTGAGCGCTTCTCGGGAGTCGGTTACGAAGTGGACGCGCCAGCCCTCGGAGTCAAGCAAGTGATGCAACGCCTGGCAACTATCCACATTGTCGTCAAGAATCAGAACTCCAATTTCGCTCAAACTCGGTCTCCAAATAATTTTCAGAATGCGACCCAAGTATAGCGGGCCAGTTACAGTACCTTGCACATTTCCACAGAAAGGTTCCATTTGCATGACTGTCCATGTGCTTACACCATCTCGCAGAACACCTGTCCACTGGGTCAGGCGAACAAAAAGCAAATACAGCTTGACAAGGCGAACAAAAGGCGAATATATTCTCCCGGTGCGGCGAGGTTACCGATGGCCACTCTACACACTCTTCCAGCGCCTCCGGCTCCTTCGAGGATCCGGTCAAATCGCTCGGAACAAACCAGTCTCACCTTATTCCCCACGGCCGCTTGCCACGGCGGCTCTGAAATCGCAAGCGCGGCTTCTACGCCCACTCCGGCGCCCCACCGGAGCTCGAATCCCGCTGCGGAACTGGTTGGCATCGCACGCCTCGCCGCTTCCTCCCCTCTTACCGGCGCTAAGCGCGGGACCGAGTATTTCCTGCTTCCCGTACGTTCGATCGTGAACCACTGCGATTCCGAGCGCGTCCCATTCAACTGGACTATCAATCCCTATCGCGGCTGCGAATTCGGTTGCCAGTACTGCTACGCCCGATACACGCACGAATACATGGAGATCGACGGAGGGGATTTCGAAAAGAAGATTTACGCGAAGAAGGACGCCGGCGAACTGGTGTCGCGCGATCTGATGAATCCCAAGCTTCAAGGCGAGCACATTGCGATTGGCACAGCGACCGACCCCTACCAGCCGGCGGAACGCGATTTCGGCAACACCCGTGCCATCCTGGAACGAATGGCTGAGCGCGAGGGCCTGAGCCTCTCGATCACGACGAAATCGAATCAGGTTCTTCGCGATATTGATTTGCTTAAGAAAATTTCCGAGCGGTCCTCGATCTCGATCAATCTCTCGATTACGACGGTTCGAACTCGCTTGGCGCGCCTGCTCGAACCGCGCGCGCCCCGGCCAGACCTGCGCTTCGAAACGGTGAAGAAGCTGCGCGAAGCGGGAATTTCAGCGGGCGTCCTCGCGATGCCCGTGTTGCCGGGAATCACGGATCGCGAAGCGGATCTCGATGCACTGGCGCGAGCGGCGCGGGACGCGGGCGCGCTGTGGTTTGCGGCGAACGTGCTTTTTCTGATGCCCGCATCGCAGAAGCAATTCCTGCCGTTCATTGCGGCGAAGTTCCCCCGGCTGGTGCGCCAGTACGAGGAATGGTACGTGCGCCGCGGCGGTTCGCCCCAGGCTTACCGGAAGGAAATCTCGGAACGCATTCGTAGTTTGCAACGAAAGTATGGGCTAGGAATCCGGCCGGTGATGCCTTCGCCGACTGCGTACGTGCCGCCGCAAATGAGCCTTGGCCTATCGCTCGATCCGCGCGTGCGAACTGGCGCGATTGAAAAGAGCATGGAATGACGATTCGAGAGACGTCGCGATGCGAATGAAATCCGTTAGCGGGCTATTTCTCATTCTGAGTGGATTGGCGCTGATTGCATTCGAGACCAGCTTCTACGGGGCCTCGCCCGTAGCCGCGGCTCCTCAAGCGAAGGTTTCAACGCAAGTAGTTGTGGTGAAGACGAAGCCGCTCTATCCGGCCAAGCATTACGGGACTAAGCATTACCGACCGAGAATTACGGGACAATAATGCGCGAAGGTTCCGGCTGAGTCTCGGGCGAACGAGGGAATTGCGCCCGGAGAAAATCGAGAAAAGCGCGTGAGCGCGGGCGTCCGTTCGTTTCGTATTTCGCCACGCGTAGCAAAAAAACCAACAATTGATACGCTTGGAAATCCTTCAAGCCGCCGAACCCAGTTTGCTGAGTCTCTTCCTTTTTCAACTCTGCCAAAAACGCCGCCAAGTGGCCGTATAGCATACGAGCGACCGGCCCTTCGGGAGGTTTTTCGTAATAGAGTCCGGTGCCCAGCGTCCGGTAAGTATCGGCAAGCGCTGATATTGCCTCGATCGCGTCCGTATCGTTTAGTTCGCGGCTTTCGTTCGCAGACTTCAGAATCGTGAATCCAAGCCCGGAGATGACGGGTCTTCGTTCGTGTACGAAATGCATCGGAATATCGAGATCGGGATAAGGCACGGAATCAGGAGCGATCGGCTTGCGGTGCTCGCGCTCCCAGCGGTGTGCCGCGATCAAGTACGGGCAATCAGACGGACAGTCAATCGAGACTTCGCGTTTCTCGCCGCAACATATGGCGCAGATCATTTCGCCCTTCGCAGGGCAGTAACGTTTCGCTTTCCGTTTTTCGCAGAGGGGGCAGATCACGAGCTTCCTTTGGATGATTTCGCCGTGCGGTACAGAGTATGGGATTAACGTGCAGACGCCAAGAGGTATGGACCGTGGAACGCGGGCGAAGCCGGCTAGGAACCTACTGAACGGGGAACTTCAGGCGGAGACGGCGCGCGGAAGCGCTAATTTGTCGGCGGCAGCGACGCCGTGCAAGATCATGTCAATCACGTAATCATCGCCCGGCTCGGAATTGATCATCAGATTGTAAAGTTGCCGGCACGGCCAATCCGCGCCGAAATAGCGCTTGATGAACTGCATGCGTTCCTTATCAACAGTCTCGACCAACTCCCGCGCTTCGGCTTCGCTCTTTCCGAGCGTCCGAATCCTTCGAATTTTTTCTTCCGGCGGCGCAAAAATGAAAATGTGAAATGCATCGGGGCGATTGCGCAGGATGTACGGCGAACCGCGGCCCACGATGACGCAATTTCCATCCGCTGCCGCATCTTCGATCACTCGATGAAGCAAAGCGACCATTTGGTCCGTGTCGAATGCTTGAATGCCGGAAACCGGAAGGCTGCGCTCGTAACTTCCGCGCGCGAACACTTTGAACAAACGATGCAGGAGGGGATCAACGCATTCGTCGTGGCGCGCGGCGGCTTCCGGACCCACGTTCGCGATGCGCGCGATCTCCCCGGTGAGCGCGGAATCCCAGAGTTTCCAATTCAGGCGCTGCGCAAGTTTCTCCGCGATCAGCGCCCCGCCGCTGCCGTACTCCCGTTCGACGGTGATGGTTCGGATGGCCATGGCCTCGGTCCGACTCGTCTCTGCCCGCGCTAGCGGTTCATTTTCTGCGCCCGATTATAATCTTTTTTTGCCGCCGCGCTAGTGAACGGCCATCGGCCCGCCAGGTTTCGGCTTTCGGATCAGGAAGATGAACGGAATCATGCAAAGCACAGCCCACCCGAGGATCCTGAAGTTATCAATATACGAGAGCAGCGAGGCCTGCTGTTGCAACCCATACGAAAGCATGGCGTACGCTTGCTGGGTCGCGTGTGCCGGGGATGAGCCATGCGTTTCGAATGTGCGCGTGGCGCCTCGCACCGCGGCTTGAAACTGCGGGTTCGTAGCAGCCGCGTGGGCCGCGAGCGTAACCTGATGCACCTGCGCACGGCGATCGAGCATCGTGGCCACGAACGAAATTCCGACGCTGCCGCCGATATTTCGCGAAAGATTGATCAAGCCCGAAGCCGCATTGTTCTTTTCCCTCGGGAGATACGCGTACGCCGTCGTATTAATCGGCACGAATAGGAACGCAAGACCCAGAGATTGAATCACGCGCGCCATGACGAGCGTTCGGTAGTCAACCTGAAGATCGAAATTGGTCATGTGAAACAGAGAAAACGACAGCATTAGCATTCCGAATACGAGCAGTTTTCGCGCGTCCACTTTCGTCAGCAGAAATCCGACAATCGGCATGCACACCATGATGACTAATGCCCCCGGCGTGAGCGCGAAGCCCGCCTGTTCCGCCGAATAGCCCATTAGAGTTTGCATGTAGAGCGGCAGGAGCACCGTGGTTCCATAGAGCGAAATTCCGAGGACGAACATTAAGGTGTTTCCGACCGCAAACGAGCGATCTTTGAATAAACGCAGGTCAATGATCGGATTTTTATGGTGCAGCTCCCAGAAAACCACAGCGACCAGGCACGCGACGCAAACGATCGTGAGCGAGAGGATAAGGTGAGATCCGAACCAATCGTCGCGCTCGCCCTTGTCTAGGATGACTTGCAATGAGCCGAGTCCCACCGCCAGCAATCCCAGGCCGAAGTAGTCCATGCCGTGCTGGGATTTGTTCAGAGTTTTGAGGTACGGCGGATCTTCGATCAGACGTGCGGTAAGCAGCAGCGAAATAATTCCGATCGGCACGTTGATGTAAAAAATCCAGCGCCAGCTGTAGTTGTCAGTGATCCAGCCGCCAAGAGTGGGGCCAATTGCCGGCGCCATGACCACCGCCATGCCGTACACGGCGAACGCCATACCTCGTTTCGCCGGTGGGAACGTATCCGCAAGAATCGCTTGCTCGCTGGGCTGCAAGCCTCCGCCGCCCGCGCCTTGCAAAATGCGGCAGAGGATGAGTACGCCCAAATTCGGCGCGAGGCCGCACATGAACGAGCTGATGGTGAAAAGCGCAACGCAGAACATGTAAAAGCGTTTGCGCCCGAAAACGGACGAGGCCCAACCGCTCAGCGGCAGCACAATCGCGTTCGATACGAGATAGGACGTGAGTACCCACGTGCTTTCGTCCTGGCCTGCGGAAAGGCTGCCCGCGATATGCGGCAGCGCGACGTTAGCGATGCTCGTGTCGAGCACTTCCATGAACGTCGCGAGCGTCACCGTCAGCGCGATGATCCAGGGATTTACCGCCGGACGCCAAATGGCCTGGTTCGGATCCCAAGTTGTGGCCGCGGCGCTCACTTCACCTCTACCTTCGGTGTCACAGACATGCCAGGGCGAAGCAGATGGTCCTTGTTCGAGCCGGGATCGAGCACGATCTTCACGGGCACGCGCTGCACAACCTTGACGTAGTTGCCGGTGGCATTCTCCGGTGGAAGCAGACTGAACAGCGAGCCGGTCGCGCCTGCGATGCTGTCTACGCGGCCTTTGTACTTGCGGCCGTATGCGTCCACAGAAATCTCGACAGGTTGCCCGGGCCGCATGTAGCGCAATTGAGTTTCCTTGAAATTGGCAGTGACCCACACATCGTCGAGCGGGACGATCGAGAGCAGTTGCTGGCCTGGCTGCACGTTCATTCCGATTTCCACATTCTTGTTCACGACGCCGGCGACCGGCGCGACGATCGTGCAGTACTGCAGATTCAACATCGCTTGCTCGAGCTGCGATTTCTTCTGCGCCACTAAGGCATCGGCGGAGCTGAACTGCGCCTTGCTAACCTCCACTTGCTGCGGTGCCAATTGCGCTGAGCGCACCGACGCACCTGCCTGAACCAACTTCCCCTGCGCTTCCTTCACCATCTCGTTGGCTGCGCTTTCCGAAGCGCGGGCGGCAACCACGCTCGCCGCGGAGGCCGCAGCGGCTGCCACCGCCTGGTCGTATTGCTGTTGCGAAACTTCCTGCTTCGCGACGAGCTGTTTATATCGCGCGAGATCGGCTTGCGCTTTGACGTCATTCGCCTGAGCTTCTGCCAGCGCCGCTTTCGCTGCATCGGCCTGACCCTGGGCCGCAAGGATTCCCGCCTGCATGTCCGTAACATCCGCGTTCGCGGAAGCAAGTTGGCTCGCAGAGTTTACGGTTGTGATCGGCACGTTGCGGCTGGCGGCCAGCGCGGTTGCTTCCGCCGAAGCGAGATCCGCCTTCGCTTTGTCCACCGCAACCTGATAGTCCTTCGGATCGATCTGAGCGAGAACCGTTCCGGCATCAACGTATTGATTGTCGGTCACGTTAACGGTGAGGATGTAACCGCCGACTCGCGCGCTGATGGGGTTGATGTGACCGTCCACTTGGGCGTCGTCGGTGGTTTCGAAAGTTGAGTAGTAATGAAAGGCCCAAGTTCCGGCGCCGGCAATCACGATGACGATCGCGATGATGAGCCAAATCGGAATTACCCGGCGCGAGCGCGCGGGTGGCACGTCGCTCGGAGGCGGAGATGCAGAATGAATTGCCGCCGGGCTGCTGGCGACTTCATCTCGAATACTCGGGGCGGGTTCAGTTTCCGTCTTTTGTGGCATCGGCTCTTCCTTTCAAATATTGCATCACGCCGGTTTCCGCAATCCCCTCCGAGCGGGCCAGCGAAATTCTTGCGACGTTGTAATTAAAAAGACTCGAAATAAGCGACTCGTTCGCTGCGGCGAGTGCATCTTGCGCCTGTACGACTTCGATGTTGTCGGTCACGCCTGCGGAGAAGCGGTCGCGTGCCTGATCGAGTGTCTGCGAGGCGAGGTCAAGATTGCTGCGCGCCACGGTCACCTGGTCGGTGGCGGACTGCACGTCGAAGAGCGCGTCGCGAACGTCCTGATCGATCTGGCTCTTCAAATTCGCAAGCTGCGCCCGGCTGTTGGCAAGATTGGAATCGGCCTGCAGAACGTCGCCGTGAGTTTTCCCGCCCTGAAAAATCGGGACTTTCAGCGAGCCCATCACTTCGAACGATCCGTGCGTGCGATCGGGCATCGGGCCGCCCACGCCGTAATTTCCGTCGAAGGAAAGCGTTGGATAATACTCGGCGGAGGCCGCCCGGCGTGCGAGTTCAGCGGCGTGCATCTGCGATTCCGCGCTCAAATAATCAGCGCGCATCGTGTACGCGCGCTGGAGCGCTTCGTCCACGGTAACGGGCGGCTGCGGATCGTATGGAATTTTCTCCGTGAGTTCGAACGCCTGCCCTGGCGGCAAGCCAATCGTGCGGGCAAACGCGATGCGTTGCTTTTCATAGTCGTTTCGCGCCGAAATCAACTGCTGCTGGCGCGTCTGGAATTCCACTCTCGCGCGTAGCGAATCAATGGCCGGAGACGTTCCGGCCTTCAACTGGTCGGCAGCTTGGTTGGAGAGCGCTTCGGCGGTCTTCACTTGCGCTTCCACGGTTTCCACTCGCGACGCCGCGGAAATTGTTTGCAGATAGTTGTATCCGACAACGAGGATCACAAGCTCGCGCGCATCCTTGTACGAATGTTGCGAAGCGCGAACACTCTGCTCGGCAGAACGCGCGCTATTCCATGCATTCAGGTTGAACAGAGGCACGCTCAGATACGCGCGCGTGTCGAAATAGCCGAACGGGCCGACGATCGGGTTGACGGACGAAAAAGAGAACCCGGGCACGCTGATTTTTGTGAAGCCGGTCTGCGCCAAATTGACTTGTTCGGCGGTTTCAGTCGTATCTGTCGTCAAATTCGGAAGCACATCGCCAAGCTTCTTCCATTTTTCGCCCTGGGCCGCTTCGATTCCGTTGGTCGCAAGCAACGCGCCGAGGTTTTGCTTCAGGCCGCGCTCGAGCGCATCGATGAAGCTGAGCTTTATCACTTCGGGAGTCGGTTTGCCCGCCGGCACGCTCCCTGTGTAAGAGCTCTGCGGCTGCAAAGGATTTGATGGAAGCGTTGACTGGCCGAACGCAAAGGGAGCGGACAGCAGAGCCAGTGCGCCAGTCAGCGCGAAACGTTTTGCAATCATCGCTCACTGCCTTTCTTTTCGATTCGACTGTGCTTCGCCGCCGCAGCCGACCAGAAATGCTCGAACGCGCGTTGAAATGAGGGAGCAAGCCGCGTGGACGGTGTCAGCGACCACGCCAGCAGCGAACCGAGATAAGATTCTTTGTACGACCTCGCCAAATCGGCGGCGTCCACATCGCTTCGCACTTCGCCGCGCTCCTGCGCGATTTTGAAAATTTTGGTCATGATCACGTGGCCCTGAGCAAAGCGCGTGCAGAACTTCAATCGCACCGCATCCTTCGAGAGCATCGTTAGCAGCATGCTGCGCGCGAGTTCGGGCGACCGTCCGGGATCCTCGCCCAGACGAATGAACAAGCGCCGCAGAATTTCAACGATTGGTTCCTTGCCCCGCTCCACTTCCTCAAGTCCGGCGCGAATTTTGCCGATACGTAGATCGCCGAATGCTGTGAGCAATTCTTCCTTGCTCGGGAAATAGTTGAAGAACGTTCCCTTGCCCACGTCGGCGGCGTTGGTGATGTCTTCCACGGTGGTTTCGGTAAAGCCGCGTTCGGCGAACAAGCGCATGGCGGCGTCGAAAAGGCGCTGCCGTACGGCGGCCGAATGGCGCTCCCTGCGCGAGAGAGGACGCGCGGCGCGCCCGTTATGGAATGAGCGGGAATGTAAGTTTGTTTTCATACGATCCGACTGGCAGTCAATAGTGACTATAAGTCAGTAATGTGAAACGTGTCAAGGCCAAGTTTCGGCGAGCGGCAAGCGCACGCGCAACCGCACAAATCGCTTTTCTATGAGATGTGCAGGATTAAAAAGGGATTCGGCTGGCGTCCCGGCCCGTGCCGGAACGCCAACCCTTCAACTCCGCAGGAGAAGGCCGCTGTGTTTAGCGCCGCGTTGTGTGATCTCTAGCGTGAAACGTTATGCGGAGACCTCTTCGTGAGTTCGGAGAGTAGCATCTTTGCCGAAGCGGGCGGCGCAACTGCACCCTTCAAAACAATGTCGCGCGCTTCCATCTTCTTCCCGTACACGGCTTCATTTCCGTCATTGTCCGGCCGGACCGTGGAGCCTTCGAGCGAAATGCCCGCGAACAGGCCGCGCGCGCGAGAGTACGTCAATACTTCCGCGCGCAACGTCACGTCCGTAGCTGCCTCTGCATCGCGGCCCTTTGGTCCGGCAGCCGCTGACGCGTCGCCACCAAGCTTCACTTTGCTCGAGAGAATCGAGCTGGCGCCACGATCGTTCATGACGAGCAATACAAAGTCCGTCGCTTGTGCGCCGAGTTGGAAACCGATGCTGCCGCCTTCAAGAGCCATCATCGAGGGCGCGCCCCATGGTCCCTTGAAGTTTTCGCCTCCGCGGCATGTCATTACGCCTCGTCCGTAGCTCGCGCCGACACCGAACGCCGCTTTGAGCACGGATGGATAAACGATTACACATTCCGCTTTGTCAATCAGGTTTTGCGGAATGTCATCGGGGACATTAAGGATTTCCTTCATCACCATTCCGGCATTCTCGATGCGATCGTTCCACTTGGACGTATCGTCCGCCCGAATGGGCTGGGGCAGAACCAGGGACGACAACCCCATCATCGATAGCGCGAGCATGCAGGATAAAAACTTCTTCATCTTTCCTCCTAATAGGCTGAACAGCCGCCCTGAATCATACGGTCATCAGTCAGGGACCGCAATTCATTTAGTCTGATGCTCCAGAGCGGCGAGAGGTCTGGACTATAATCGACGAGAACGAAATTTGCAGAAGGAGTTCGCAGAAGGAGTTTAAGCATGCGCTTGGTGCGCAGCGAGCGGCTTGCGCGTTGGATTTTCCTGTTGGTCGTGTGCGCCGCGGTGCCGCACGCGATCGCTGCGCGCGCGCAACAGCGAAACGCAGGCAGCACGCATGTGGCGCCGGGAAAACCGGCTGGAACATCGAAGTTGCGGCCCGATTTGACGCGATTCGCGACGCGCGTCGCCGCCGCACTCGGCGAACAGCATGCGGCGAAGGCCGCGTGGGGCATTATCGTTGTAGATCAGACAACAGGCGAAACGCTCTATGAACGTAACGCCGATCTTTATTTCGCGCCGGCCTCGAACGCCAAGCTCTACACCAGTGCATTTGCACTCGCCACTCTCGGCCCCGGCTATAATTTTCGTACCACGATCGAAAGTGCCGCGCCGCCCGATGCGACCGGACGTGTCCATGGAGACATTGTTTTCGTCGGCCGCGGCGACCCGGATCTATCGAATCGCAAATTTCCTTACGTGCAAAAAGCCGAGCGCGACGGCATCCCCGAAAAAGTCATCGCGGAGTTGGCAGATGGTGTGGCCGCGAAAGGCGTGAAGCAAGTCGACGGTGACATCGTCGCCGACGACAGCTACTTCGCCTACGATCCCTATCCTGAAGGCTGGACTGTCGGCGATCTGTATTTCAGCTTCGGCGCGCCAATCAGCGCGATCGACCTCGACGACAACACGCTCACGGTCGCGGTCCAGCCCGGTGAGCATCTCGGCGATCCCGCGCTTTTGTCGATCGAACCGTGGGCAGGATACGAAACATTCGGCCACGACGTGACCACTGGTCCGAGCGCCTCGAAGCAAAGATTTTCCGTGGTTCGCCAGCCGGGCCCGAATCCGATTCTCTTGCGCGGCTCGATTCCGCTCGGTGCGCCGTCGGCCAAACTCGACCTTGCGCTCGAGGAGCCCGCCGAATACACCGGGCGGCTGCTGAAGCTCTTGCTCGCGGCGCGCGGCGTGCGTGTAGTCGGCGGCGTCAGAGTGCAGCATGGCGCGCCTCCGGAACGCCAAGCCGATGGCTCGACCGCGCTCGTGCCGCCTGCCGCGCCCGCTGCTGTAACCGCCGATCCGGTGGTTCTCGCGGAACACACTTCGCCGCCTTTGCTCGAGTCAATCCGCATGCTTAACAAAATCAGCCAGAATCTTCACGCCGAACTGATCTTGCGCACGATCGCGCGGGAAAAGGCAGGCGTGGGCACGACGGACGCGGGCGTCGAGATCGAGCGCAATTTCTTGAACTCCATCGGGCTTGCCGATGGCGACGTTGTGCTCGCGGATGGGTCGGGTCTTTCGCGGCAAGATCTCGTGACGCCGCGCGCCACCGCGCAGCTTCTCGAATACGCCGCGCGGCAGCCGTGGGGCGAGAGCTACATCTCGACGCTTCCTGTCGCTGGCGAAGACGGAACCCTCGAAGACCGGATGAAGGGAACCGCCGCGGCCGGACGAATCCACGCGAAGACCGGCGCGCTCGAACACGTTCGCGGTATTTCAGGTTACGCGACGACGCTGCAAGGCGCGCACGTTGTCTTCTCGATGTTCATGAACAACAATCCGCAGCCGCCGCGCGATACGGCGAAGCTCTTCGATGCAATTTGCATCGCGATGGTCGAGGAGATTCAGCCGCCGCGGCGCAAGTAAAAATCTGGGAGCGCGAGCCTCGCTGCGCCGGCCGTATTCTTGACACGCCGAGTTTCCTACTCCATGGTGAGCTTGTGAGCCGCACCGCCGAAGACCTCCTCGAATTTCCGCGCTTGCGCGAGATTGTCGCGCGAAGAACCACGTGTGCGCCGGGACGCCGCGCGATTCTCGCGCTCGAGCCCGGCAGCGATGCGGCTGCGCTGACTGCGCAATTCGATTTGATCCGCGAGGCAGTGGAATATCTGCGCGCAGGCTCGGAGTTGGGTTTCGGTTCGCTTGCGGATCCCGAAGGATGGCTCGCGCGCCTGGGAATTCCCGCGTCGGTTCTATCGGCCTCGGAACTTCTCGATGCCGCCTCGCTGCTCGACACGTCCACAAATCTGCGTCTCACATTTCGCGATAGTGCTGACAAATTTCCGAAACTCGCCGAGCGGGCATCGGCCGTGGCCGATCTCCGCTTCCTCGCGTCCGCGATTCGCAAAGCTGTCCTGCCGAATGGCGAAATCAGCGACAACGCTTCGCCGGCGCTGAAGAAAATTCGCGGCGCGAGCGCGCAGACGCGCGACAATATCCAGAAATCGCTCGAGGACATCCTGCGTGCCCGCGGTGGCGAGACTGGCCACGACTACGTCACGCTGCGCAACGATCGCTTCGTCATTCCCATTCGAGCGTCCGATCGCCGCGCCGTTCCGGGCGTTGTTCACAGCGCGAGCGCGACGGGGCAAACAGTTTTCGTCGAGCCGCTCGAAACAATCGATCTGAATAATCGACTCGTGCAGCTCGCCGAAGACGAAGCCGCGGAAATCGCGCGCATCCTCGCAGAGTTGACCGAACAATTGCGGCTCCAGCGTGGACCGCTCGCGTTCTCCGCGGAGCGCATCGCCGATTTCGATTCCGTGTTTGCGCGCGGCCGGTTTGCGCGTGAATTCGACGCGTGCATGCCGGAATTCATTTCCGAAATCGAAATTCATCTCAAGGACGCGCGCAATCCGGTCCTCGAAGATTCGCTGCGGCCGCAGGGCCGGAGCGTCGTGCCCGTATCGCTCGATCTCGGGGGATCGGCCGGCACGGTAATGGTCATCAGCGGGCCGAACACGGGCGGCAAGACGGTCGCGCTGAAAACTTTGGGCCTCGCGGCGTTGGCGGGGCAATCCGGAATTCCCGTCGCGGCGCAGCGCGCGGAATTGCCGATCCTCGATGCGGTCCTCGCGGACATCGGCGACGAGCAATCCATCACGGCCGACCTTTCTACTTTCTCGGCGCACGTACTGAACCTGAAAGACATGCTCGGCCGTGCGACCGAACGCACGCTCGTCCTCGTGGATGAGATGGGCACCGGCACCGCACCGGAAGAAGGTGCCGCGCTCGCCGTCGCGCTTCTCGAAGAATTCCGCCGCCTCAAATCGCTGACTCTCGCGACGACGCATCACGACCGCCTGAAGTCGTACGCTTCGACGACTCCGGGCGTGATCAATGCCGCCGTCGAATTTAATGAAGAGCAGCTCCGTCCGACTTATCGCCTGCTCGTCGGCGTGCCAGGCGTTTCGAGCGGACTCGAAATCGCGAGGCGGCTCGGATTGCCGGAGGCCATCATCGAGCGCGCGCGTGCCGGACTCACGCCAGAGACGCTTGAAGCGCGCGGGTTGATTGCTTACCTGCACCGCAGCCGCGACGAAGTGGAAGAAATCAAGCGCGAGGCTCGCGCAGAACTCGATGCCCTCGAAGCCGAGCGGCGCGTGTTGCGAACAGAATGGGTGGAACGCCAAAAAAAGCGCATCGCCGAACTCGAGAAAAATTTCGCAGAAACAGTGAAGAAGCTCGAAGCGGAAGTGGCCCGGCTGGCTGCAGATATTCAGGATCGAAAACTTCGCGCAGAGATCGAGAAGTCCACAGGCCGAAAGTTCGGAAAAGTAGAATCAAGCGCGCGCAACGACGCGGATGCCGCCGTACTGGAGACGCTTGCCTCATCGCAAGCGGATCTCGGCGTCGCAACGGAATCCGCGAAGCCCCTCGCGCCAGAAAAATTGATCGAGGGCACGCGGATTCGCATTCGCGGCATGAAGCAATCGGTCTTGCTCCGTCGAGTTGACGCGCGCTCGAACTCGGCGGAAGTCGAAGCCGGTCCGATGCGAATGAAAGTGCCGCTGAGCGATATCGTCGGCGTCGAGGCGCCGTCCGCAGCACCTCGCCACAGCGTGCCGAACCGCGGAATCCATGTCCAAGCTCAACGAACCGATGAGCCCTCAGCCGAAGAGATCAACGTCATCGGAAGCACAGTCGAGCAAGCCATCGAGCGCGTAGACAAATTTATTGATTCCGCCGCAGTAGCGAATCTTCCCCAAGTGCGCATCATCCACGGCCACGGCACAGGCGCCCTCCGCCGCGGCCTAGCTGAATTCTTGCGCACGCATCCACTCGTCGAGCAAATCCACGCGGAGGCGACCGACCGTGGTGGCACAGCGATCACCATCGTCGAGTTGAAAGGTTGAACGCGCAGTGCTACACCTTGTGAGGGAAAGACACTAATTATTGTGGCTGAAGCTGGATCTTTTGCGGATCGCGTCAAACAGCAGGCGGACATCGTCCGCGTGGTGGGCGAATACGTTCGCCTGAAGAAGAGCGGCCAAAACTTCACCGGCCTCTGCCCATTCCATCAGGAAAAGACGCCATCGTTCGCTGTGCATCCGGTCAAGCAGATCTATCACTGCTTCGGCTGCGGAGTCGGCGGAGACGCTTTCAAGTTTGTGATGGAAATGGAGAAGGTCGCTTTTCCCGAAGCGATTCGAATCGTCGCCGAAAAATGCGGCATCCCGATTCCCAAGCCGCGCGATCGCTCGCCCGAAGAACGGAAAGAAAATCAACAGCGTTCTGCGCTCGCCGAAATGCATCGCGAAGCCGCGGCATTCTTCACGCGCCAATTGAACGACACGCCCGAGGGCAAGGCCGCCCGCGGCTATCTGGAAGATCGTGGGCTCGACCGCGAAGCCATCTCACGCTTCGGCCTCGGCTACGCGCCGTCCGGCGGCGATGTCCTATACCGTTTCCTAAAGCAAAAATATCCGGACAAGCTCCTCGATCCTTCGGGCCTCGTTGCGAAGGATCAAGGTGGACGCTTCTACGACAAGTTCCGCCGCCGCATCATGTTCCCGATCGCAAACGAGTCCGGGAAAGTGATCGCCTTCGGCGGACGCGCTCTCGGCGACGATATGCCGAAGTACATGAACTCGCCCGAGACGCCGATCTATTCGAAGAGCAACGTCCTGTATCATCTCGACCGGGCAAAGGAAGCGATCCGGCAAGGGAACTGTGCGATCCTCGTCGAAGGCTACATGGACACGATTGCCGTCGCGCGCGGCGGCTTTACCAACGTCGTCGCGAGTTGCGGAACGAGCCTTGCCGAGCCGCAGGTGAAACTGCTCAGCCG
>Ga0302324_100002391_pt1 | contig 43533 bp, 39 predicted proteins | sample Palsa_T0_1_FD_201949 | JGI IMG/M metagenome (GOLD analysis project Ga0302324, IMG submission 201949) | Peat permafrost microbial communities from Stordalen Mire near Abisko, Sweden - Palsa_T0_1 | ecosystem: Environmental > Terrestrial > Soil > Palsa > Peat permafrost | place: Sweden: Abisko... | reverse complement strand
AGACAAGTTCGTTCGTCCACGCGCCCGTAACGTCGCCTTCGAAGCCGAGTTGCGTCCAGATGCCGTGCGCCGTCGCCGGGATGAAGGGCGCCACCAGATGCGCAAGCCAACGCAACCCTTCGCAAAGATCGTAAAGGACCGCATCGAGGGCGGCGTCATCGCCTCGCTTGTTGAGTTCCCAAGGTTTCTTCTCGTCGATCAACCGGTTGAGCGCGCTGACGAACTCCCACGTGGCCTCGAGTGCTTCGCGAAAGCCGAGCACATCGATGTGGGCCGCAACCTTGTCGCCGAGGTCCGCGAAGCGACTCCCAAGCTCAGAGCTTCCACCTGCCGGAACGACGCCTTCGCGATAACGCGCAAGCATCGCGAGCGACCGTTTCACGAGGTTTCCGAGATCGTTGCCGAGGTCGGCGTTGCGGCGCTGCCGTACCTTCTCTTCGCTGAACGAGAAGTCGCTGCCGAAGGGCGCTTCGCGCAAGAGAAAATAGCGCAGCGAGTCGGCCCCGAAGCGCTCGACGAGTTCGAACGGATCGACCACGTTGCCCTTGCTCTTCGACATCTTCTCGCCGTCGCTCGTAATCCAGCCGTGCGCGAACACAAGTTTCGGCGCCGGCAAACCGAGCGCCCAGAGTACGGCGGGCCAAATGATCGTGTGAAAACGGGCGATCTCTTTGCCCACGATCTGCACGTTGGCGGGCCAAAAGGTGCGGAAGCGCTCGCCGTCGCTCGCGTAGTCGAGCGCCGTCAGATAATTGAGCAGGGCATCGAGCCACACGTACATGACGCCGCAGCCCGGCAGCGGCACGCCCCAATCGAGGTTGACGCGCGAGATACAAAGATCTTCGAGACCGCCCTCGAGCGTCGCCACCATCTCGTTGTACGAACGCTCGGGCCGCACCCATGAGGGATCTGCAGCATAGTACGCGAGCAGACGGTCGCGGTATTTCGAGAGCGCGAAAAACCAATTGTCTTCGGAGAGCCACTGCACTTCGCGCCCACATTCCGCATTCGGGCAACGCCCGTTGACGAGCTTCGATTCAAGCCAAAAGGTCTCGTCGTTCGTGCAATACCAGCCCTCGTACTTACCGAGGTAGACGTCGCCGGTGGCTTTGAGACGCTCGAAGACGGCCACGACTTGACTCGTATGACGGGGCTGCGTCGTGCGAATGAAGTCGTCGTAGCGCACGTCATAACGCGCGCACAGGTCGATCCACTTGGGAACGAGTTCGTCGGTCCAAGTCTGCGGGTCGAGCCCCGCCTCGGCTGCGGCCGCTGCGACCTTTTGACCGTGTTCGTCGGTGCCCGTCAAAAAAAACGTCCGGCAGCGGGTGCGATGGAACCGTGCCAATACGTCCGCCGCAATCGAGGTGTACACGTGACCGATGTGGGGGCTGCCGCTGATATAATAGATCGGCGTCGTGACGTAAAACGTGCGTTCGGACATTGCGTCACGGCTTCTCGTCCCTCGCGGCACCCACCCGCGCGAACGCAACGCGAAAAAACCTGGCGAAACCCGGCGGCCCGGCCGAACATATCTCTATGGAGCGTAGAGCCGGACTGCCTGCGGCCACGCTAGGCCGCTGGGTCTTGGGCCTTTGTATCGGCTCGATCGGCTGCGCCTTGCTGGTCCTTTTGCTCGGGAATCTCGCCGTGTACGGAAAGGACGGTCCGCTCACCGACCCCACGGATTTCAGCGGACCCTATTGCGCGGGTGCCGCCCTTGACGCGGGCCGAGACCCCTATCACGTCGAGCCGATCCGAAGTTGCCTGCACGACGTGCTGGCCGCAAATGGGCTGCGTTCGAGCGCTACCCACATCCTGTATGCTCCGCTGCCGCCCTACGCCCTCGCGCCGTTTGCACTCTTCGCGAAGCTGCCGTTTTCGCTCGCAACGAAACTTTGGCTTACGCTCAACATCGTGGCGCTCGGGATCATCGTTGTCGCGATCTGCCGTTTGTCCGGGCAGCGCCCGCTGATCGTCGTGCTGGCAACGTTTGCATCGGCCGGATTCGCTTCGCTCATCATCGCGCAGCTCGTTCCGATCGTGGTCGCCGCGCTGTGCGTCGCAGCCTTGGCTGCGCGCCGAGGCAACGGCCCGGGCGCAGCACTCGCCCTAGCGGTTGCCGCGATCGAGCCGCACCTCGCGCTGCCGGCCTGGGTTGCGATGGCGGCCTTCGTTCCGCGCAGCCGTCTTCCGCTCGTGATTACGGGGTTGCTCCTCGTCGTGCTGTCGCTTTCCTACGGTATTGGACTCAATCTCGAATTCTTCACGACGACGCTGCCGGGTCAAGCGCGAGCCGAGCTCTATGATTTTCCGCCGCAGTATGGATTGTCACCCCTGCTTGCGACGTTCGGTGCCTCGGCGCAAGTTGCGCTCGTTTGCGGTGCGCTGTCCTACCTGCTCATGGTTGTCGTCGGGCTCTATCTTGGCCGCATGCTTGCGCGGCGTTACGACGACGCGGCTTACATCGTGGTGACGCCGGTCGCTGCCACGTTGCTTGGAGGCACTTACATCCACGGTCATCAAATGGCGGCCGCGCTCCCGCTTGCGCTGATGTTGCTCGGGCGCGCGCGCTCGCTGCGCGTCGCGTTTGCCACCGCGGTCTTCGCCGTTTGCGCGCTTGCCGTTCCATGGGAGACGATCGCCGAGCTGCCGATCGTCGCGGACCACTTGCCCGCTAAGGTGATGCCGGCCCACTTGCCCGCGTTGCCGGTGCCCGGGCCTAACGAATCGGTGACGATTCCTTACGTTGCGTTCGTGAAGGCGTACGGCCAGCTCGGCGACTCGCGTACGATCCCGGAACAAGTGATCTGGAAGTTGCCCACCTGGGCGGGCCTGGGCGCGCTCTTGATCGTGGCTGGGCGTCTCGGCCGCGGAATGCGCGAGCGAACGAACGCGGTTGCGCTTGCGTCCTGAGTTGCGCGTTCCACTCGCGCTCGGGGCCATCATCGCCCTCTCCGTCGCGCTCTTGTTTCTGTCGGCTACGGCGCTTGCCGAGCGCGGCGTCCCCAGTCCGATCACGAACCCTGCCGACTTTCGTGCCTTCGTTTGCGGCGCGCAGGCGCTCGAGTCGAAGCACGATCCCTACCTGACCGAACCGCTGCGAACGTGCGAGCACGCAGATACGGCCGCCTTTGGTTTGCAAATGTTCGATGGTCTTGTCTTGCCGGCGCCGCTCGCGCCCTACGCGCTGATCGCGTTCGCACCATTTGTGGCCGTCCCGTTTCCCATCGCGAGCGATCTGTGGTTCGTGTTGACCCTCGCGGCCGTCGGCGCGAGCGTCGTCGCGACCGTGCGCCTCACGCGCTTGCCGCTCGCGCTCGTCGCGCCGGCGTTGATCGGCTCGGATGCGTTCGTGTCGGTCGCGCTCGGACAAATCGTCCCGTTCGTCGTGCTCGCAATCTGTCTTGCGGCGCTCGCGGTGCGGGCGCAACGCTTCGCGCTTGCGGGAACGGTCATCGCGCTCGCGACGGTCGAACCTCATCTGGCCTTGCCCGCTTGTGCGGCGCTCTTTGTTTTCGAACGGCGCGCACGGCGTTCGCTCGCCGCTTGCGCGCTGCTCGCGCTCGCCGTATCGCTCGCGCTGGCCGGGCCGGCTACCTGCTTGGAATACGTTCGCGACGTCCTGCCGCTCCATGCACTCTCTCAGATCGACGATTTGCACTTGCAGTTCAGTCTGACGGCCGTCCTTTACGCCTTCGGCGCCGGCGCTCGCGCGTCGCTCGCGCTCGGAACGCTGTCCTATATCGCGATGGCGCTGGCCGGTATTCGCGTCGCCGGATTGCTCGCGCGACGCTTCGACGACGGGGCCTTTCTCGTGTTGCTGCCGCCGGCATTTGCGTTGCTCGGCGGTGCCTTCGTGCATCTCGCCCAAATGGCCGTAGCGATACCGGCACTTGGACTCGTGATTTCCTACACGCGGGCGCGTTCGGCGGCGCGCTACGCGGCATACGCGGGTCTGATCGCACTTGCGATTCCGTGGGCCTCGCTTGCCGACGGTCCGGCGCTGGCTCCGTTGCTGTGGCCGCACAGCATCGCCGCGCGGCACGTGAACCTGCCGGCTTCGGACGACGCCGCGATCGCCGAGCGTAGCGAAATCGACTTCATCCACGCCGGCGGCTACGGATCCGACAACGGTCCGCCGCTCGTCGCCATTTCGCTCAAAGTGCCGACGTGGTTCGGTCTGATCGCTCTCGTCGGCCTTAGCACGGCGCTGTTGCGCCGTCCCAAAGCGGCGTCCGGACGCTTGCCGCTGGTACGGCCGGCAGCATGAAGCGCGAGCGCCGCCGGGTACTCCAAATCGCAAGGGGTGTAGCTGCCGCAGCGTTGCTGGTAACGGCCTTGACGCTCAGCTTCCTTCGCGCCTTCGGCCCCGGGCCTTCGCCGATTGCGGGCCCGATCGACTTTCTTGCGTTCGACTGCGCCGGTCAAGTGGCGGCGGAACGGGCCGATCCGTACCTGATCGAACCGTTGCGTTCGTGCGAGGCCGCCGCGGCGGCCGAATCCGGCTCGCACGTCTTGAAGTACTTGGTTGTGCCGGCGCCATTACCGCCCTACGCGCTGGCGGCGTTCGCGCTGTTCGCGAAGCTACCGTTTCGCGAAGCGAGCGCCCTGTGGCTGGCGCTCTGCATCGTTGCGGTGCTCGCCACGATCGTGCTCGTTCGCGAGGTCACGCATGCTCCGCTCGTTGCGATCGCGGTCGTCATCATCGCCGCGGTCGGCGGCTCGTCGCTCGCGATCGGACAAATCGTGCCGATCGTGATCTGCGCACTCTGCGGCAGCGCACTCGCCTTGCGGGCAGATCGTCCGCGCTTGGCGGCCGCACTCGCCTTGCCGCTCCTGCTCGCGCCGACGGTCGGCGTTCCGGTCGCGATCGCCCTCTTCGCGTGGGAGCCGCGGGCGCGCGCAACTCTTGTCACCGGTCTGCTCGCGGCCGGTGTGCTGTCGCTCCTGTTCGGCGGGGTGGGGCGCAACCTCGAATACGTGCAACAGGTCTTGCCCGCGCAAGCACGGGCCGAAGGCTTGGAATTCGGCGGTCAGTATAGCCTGACCGCTCTGCTCGCTGTGCTCGGCTTTCCGGCACCGCTGGCGCTCGCGCTCGGCGCTCTGATGTACGCCGTCATGATCGTGCTCGGGGTCAGCTTTGGGCGGCGCATCGCCGGCGCACTGCACGAACGCAGCGCGATCGTGCTGTTTCCGGCTGCGTTTGCCGTCATCGGCGGCTCGTACGTTCACATCCATCAAATCGCGTTCGTGCTGCCCGCGCTGTTCTTGCTGATCGGGCGTACTTCACGCTTGCGCGCACTGACGTTCACGGCGCTCGTGGTGCTGGCGATCCCGTGGGAGATGCTCGAAGAGATACCTGGTCTCTTGCCGGCACATCCGCAAGCACACCAAAACCGGGTCTTCGCCGAACTCGCGCGCGCTTCGCGCCCGGGCGAACTTGCCGAGATCCCCTGGGGCATCTGGGTGCGCTCAGGTCATCAGGATTCGCGCACGACCCTTGAACGCTTCGAGTGCAAGTTACCCACCTGGACCGGCTTGATCTTGTTTGTGGCCGCCACCTCACTGATCGTCTTTCGCGAGCCGGGCGCGCCGCGCGAAATGGTGCCGCTGCTCGCTTCCTAGACGGCGCTTGCCGGAACCGTCGCGACATCGTGGCGCCGCCGCAGCACCGCGTAGGTGACGAGCGGCGCGCCCACGACCGCGACGACGCGCATCACTGCGCCGAACTGCGTCATCGCGTAGACGGTCGCCAGCAGAAACGACAGCAGCGGAAGTGAAACCAGAAACACGCCGAGCCAGCGCCGCTCGAGCGCCGCGTACGGCAGTCCCCAAACCGTATACCAGCCGAAGGTCGAAGCCGCGCTCGCAAGAAACGACCACGCCGCCGCCGGCCAGTAGCGCCGAGCGAGCAGGGCTAGCGCGATCGCAGCGAGCGCGCCGCAGGCAAGCGCAAAATGCAGCGCGTTGTCGGTGTGGTCGAAAAACTCGGCTCGGTAGAGATACGAGGTCGTGCGAATCGCGCTCAGGTACGCAGATCCACCGAAGAGCGCCGAGATCGCAAGGCCTCCGGCTGCGACCACCACGCCGCCGATCAGACGCGTTCGCAGTGTCGCGGCGCGTGCGAATGCCTGCGTCGCAATCGCCAAAAACGGGGCCTTGATGCCGCCGGCAAGGATGGCGAGTGCCGCGGCCGCTAGGTTCGAGCGTGGTTGCAGGGCGATCGCCCAGAGCACGAGCGCCACCCCTGCGAGATCGTTGTGGCCGTCGAGCACGAAGAACCCGATCAAAGCCGGGTTGAGCGCGACGAGTGCGATGTCGGCGTCGCGCACGTCAAGACGGCGCAGGGCAAGCGCGCAGGCGACGAGCGCGAGCGCCCCCGTCACGCGAAGCGCAAGCAGTTGGGCGGCGAGCGTGCCGAACGGCGCCGTCGCCAGGCGCGCGAGTGCGAGCCAGACGGGACCGTAGGGGCTCGGCAGTATCGGAGTTCCGTAGATACGGTTGATCAGCGCGAAGTCGCCCGTGAACGCAGCGCTTGGCGGACGATAGGGATCGGAAACATGAGCCGAGCCCACGTACGCATACATATCGAAGCTTGTTACGGCCGGCGTTGCGATCGCCGCCGCGAGCATGACGGCCGATGCGCAAGCGACGAGAATCCACGATGCGCGCCCCAGTCCCTTGCGGCGCGCTGCAAAGTACAGTGCGGCACAGCCGATCGTCTCGACGATGGCGCAGATCCCCGCGGCCGGTCCGGCCGGTGAGTGTCCGAACAAGGGTGCACGATCGTCGATCGCGATCAGCGGCAGCGAAGCGAACCACGCTGGAAACGGAAGTTGCATCCGGGCGGCGTGCAGCAACACCGCGAGCTGCACGCAAAAGGAGACGACGATCGTTAGGACCGCGAGCGCGACACGGGCAACTTGCGCGCGCTCTCCGCTTGGCGGGCGCGGCGAACCCGACTCCGGCGGGTGAAGACCGAGCAACCCCGCGATCACGGTGGCGAGAAACCCGACGAGTATCGCGGTCATGTTTCGCTGCCGTCGTTCGCGGCGCGGCGCGACAGGGCGCGTTGATAGATTTCGGAGCGTGCTCCGAAGCCGCGGCCCGCAAGCTCGCGCGCCACGGCGGCGATGCTGGCGCCGCTCGTGAGCGCGCGATCGATCTCGCCGTCGAGACTCGGCTGTTCGAGCGTGCGCGGAACGCCGGGCGCAAGCACCAGCACGAGTTCTCCGCGCACCGGTTCCGGCAGCGCCGCGAGGATCTCATGCGGCCGGCCCACGATTTGTTGCTCGTATAATTTCGTCAACTCGCGTACCACGAAAAGCTGGGCCTCGGGCTCGAGTCCTGCGAGCGTTTCGAGCGTCGCTCGTATCCGGCTCGGAGCTTCGTACCAAACCGAAGTGTGCCCGCGTTCGAGCGCAGCACGCAACGAGCGTTCGCGTTCGCCCTTTGCGCGCGGTACGAACCCCTCGAAGCTGAAGCCGGTCAGATCGAATCCCGACAGCACGGCAGCGCAGACGAAGGCGCTCGGGCCGGGCAGGGCCTCGATCGTCACGCCGGCGGCTCGCGCTGCGGCGACGAGCGCTTGTCCTGGATCTGAGATCGAGGGCGTGCCCGCATCGGTTACGAGGGCGACCGTTTCGCTGCGAGCGCGCTCGAGAATGCCGGCGGTGGCGCCCGCCGCGTTTTGTTCGCGGTAGCTCCAAATCGGCTTCGACGGCAGTTGCAGCGCCGACAAGAGGCGGCGCGCAACGCGCGTATCCTCCGCCACCAACAGATCGCACTCGCGCAACACGTCCAGCGCGCGAAGGGTAATGTCGCGTAAGTTACCGAGCGGCGTCGGTACGAGGATCAGCCCCACCCTTGGCTCTTCGGCCGCCGGAGTCCGAAGGCTTCGCGCCGCGACGGACCTCGGGGTCTCCTCGGCCGGTACGCCGAACCCGGGGGCATCATGGCGGAAACCGGCCGGAACGGCACCGCGGGGTTCGTTCGCGAGATCGAGCTGAGCGGCCATATCATCGACTCGGGGATCTTCGGACGCGTGCTCGAGCTGATCATGGACAACGAACACGCGCGCTATACGATCGATAACTTCTCGATCGGTAAGACGGAAACGGAACCGTCGCGCGTGCGTTTGCAGATCGAAGCGGACGCTCAAGAGACGCTGGACGACCTGCTCGACAAGCTGCGCGACATCGGGGCCATCGTGGCCGGCGACACCGACGCCCTGATGGAACCTGCCCCGCGCGACGGTGTCCTGCCCGACGCTTTCTATGCGACGACCAACCTCGAAACCGAGGTGCGCGTCGAGGGCCGTTGGCTGCCGGTCGCCCTGCCGGAAATGGACTGCGCGATCGCCGTCGAGGGAACGGCCGCGCGCACCGTAGCACCCTCGGACGTCCGCGCGGGCGAAGCGATCGTGGTCGGCCACAGCGGCGTGCGCGTGCAAACTTTGCAACGGCCGCGGCGCCGGCAAGTCTTCGAGTTCATGTCGAGCGCCGTGTCGAGTGAGAAACCGAAGGAGTCACTCGTTGCCGAAATTGCGCGCGAACTGCTCGCCACGCTTGCCGACGGCAAGCGTGTCGTGCTCGTCGGCGGTCCGGCGATCGTGCACACGGGCGCGGGCAAGTATCTCGAGCGTCTGATCCGCGACGGTTTCGTCGACGCGCTCTTCGCCGGCAACGCGCTCGCGGTTCACGACATCGAGTCGCAGTACTTCGGCACGTCGCTCGGGGTCGATCTCGATTCGGCCTTTCCCGTCGAAGAAGGGCACGTGCATCATTTGCGCACCGTCAACCGGATCCGCGCGGCCGGCGGTATTGGTCCCGCGATCGAGGCCGGCAAGCTGCGCGGCGGCATCATGTACGAAGCGTACCGCAAAAAGATTCCGGTCGTGCTGGCCGGCTCGATTCGCGACGATGGTCCGCTGCCCGACGTGCTCGTTGACGTGGTCGAGGCGCAGCGCGCGATGCGCCGCTACGTACCGCAGATCGGAATGGCGCTGATGGTGTGCACGCTGCTCCATTCGATTGCGGTCGGAAACCTTTTGCCGGCGTCTTGTAAGGTCATCTGCGTCGACATCAATCCGGCGAGCGTCACGAAACTCACCGATCGCGGCTCGACCCAATCGGTCGGCCTCGTCATGGACGCGGCCTCCTTTCTGCGCGAGCTTACCGAAGCGCTCGAGGCGCTGCGGGCGGTCTCCGTGCCAGCGTCACCCCGGTAGGAAGCGGCGCGCACCGAGATAGCGGCTGCGAAAATATTCGGTCCCGAAGTTGTCGATGTGGACTTTCGCGCCAAGCGCGTTCAGGAACTGACCGTTGCCCAAGTAGAGCCCGACGTGCGAGGCGCCGTAATCGTAGGTTTGAAAGAAGACGAGATCACCCGGCGACGGATCGCCCGCGATCGGCCGGCCGGCCGCGAATTGGACGTCCGCCGTGCGCGGAATGCTGATGCCCATTTGCCGGTAGACATACCAGACGTAGCCGGAGCAATCGAAGCCGCTCGGAGAAGCACCGCCCCAGACGTAGGGGGTGCCGACGAAGCGGTATGCGGTGCGAATCAGGCCGTCCGCTCCCGGCAGCACTGAAGCCTCGAGCGAAGCGGCTTGCGCCACGGCAGCGCCCGCGGCAGGTTGATGCCGCGAGCGTGGTTTGGAACTGGTGGGGGCCGGCGTCGCGCTCGATTCGATAATCAGTTCGACGCCGTTCACGTTGGTCGTGGTCAGCTTCGCGAAGCTTGCCGAGGGCGTAACCAGGCACAGGCACAGAGCGAGAACGGACGCTGTCGTACGCATACGCTGGTTGTCGGCGGCGAGGGCTCGGGCGTCGTTTACTTGGTGACGATCGTGGGCGTCATCACAAAGACCACGTCGCTCTCGGACCGCTGGTAGTTAACAGAACGGAACAGAGCGCCGAGGATCGGGATGTCGCCAAGGATCGGGAATTTCTGGACGTTGCGCGTCTCGACGCGTGACAGCAAGCCACCCATGATGATCGACTCGCCGTTGGTCGTGATCACGTCGGTCGAAAGTTTGCTCGTCTTAAAGGCGGGCACGACGAAGCCGTTGAGCGTGATGCCGTCGGCGAAGTCGAGTTGCGAAACCTCAGGCGTAACTTTCGTCTCGACGCCGCCGTTGCCGAGGATCGTCGGCGTGACGTTCAGCTTGACGCCGAATTCCTTATAGGTGATCGAGACGGTGCCCAAACCGTTGGAGACCGGGATCGGTATCTCGCCGCCGACGAGGAAGGTCGCTTCGAGACCAGGCGCCGTCACCAGGTTCGGCGACGACAGGATCTTAGCGTGCCCTTCGGTGACCAACAGGTTCAGTGTCGGGGCAAGCAGACTGATGCGTGCAAAGCCGCCGATGTTGAACGGATTGGTGCCGCCGGTACCGTTGACGGCGACGAGCGAGGGCTGCGATGAGATGGTAAACGTGCCGCCCGAGCCCCCGACGGTTGCAGGTTGGGCCGATTGGAGGCTGAGCCCAAGATCCTTTTGCGCGGTGTTGTCGACTTCGAGCACGTAGACTTTGACGTCGACTTGACTCGTTTCGTCGGTACCGAGGCGATCGATCACCTTGCCGTCGGCCGAGAGATAAGGACCGGCGAGGCCCTTGACCTTGTCGAGAACCTGTTGCTGTTCGGCGGTGTCGCGCACGCTGCCGCTGACGACGATATTGCCTTTGTCATCCGTATCGACACGCAAGCCGTGACCGCCGGGAAGCGAACCGATCTCGTCTTGGAGGTTTCCAAGGGGCTTGGTGATTGAGACGGCGTTGATGATGACGCCGCCGGTCCCTGCGCCGCCCGAGCTGAACTTGATCCCCTTGAAGCGGTCGATGACGGCACTTACCCGCTGATAGGCCGCGACGTCGGGCACGCTGCCGCGAACGATCAAGTTTACGTTAAATGCAACTACTTGGACGGCCGGCTCGTTGATCGCCGCTCGTAGGACTTTGGCGATGTCATCGAAGCTCTGCTCCGTTACCGTCACTTCATAGGTCGTTCGTCCGACCCCGGACCAAACGAAGATCGTCGTGTGGCCCGGCGATTTGCCGTTGACCACGATTTGCGAGGTTCCAACCGGCACGACGCCGGCGATCCGTCCATCCCCGACCGCCACCCGGCTGAGGCCGTCGGCATTGAGGATAATCGAGTGGCCCGTCTGGAGCGACAGGATTTGGATGGAGTCGGCAGCGGCTGGGATGCGGCTCGAAAGCAGGGCAAAAGCGCCCAAAGCCGTCGCGAGAACCGCCCGCTTACGTAATTCGATCACGTGGTGCTCCGTTGGTTCGAAACTAATGTCCGAGTTTAAAACGCTCGAAAGCTGTGTTATCGGGGTTATCGGCGTTAACGCGTCAACACCGCGTGCTCAGCCTGTAAATCTTTTATCGGAAGCCGGAGGTCGGTCTTGAATCCTTTAAGGTCCGTAAGGTCCGCAGCAGTTATCGCCGCCATCGTTATAATGTCGGGTTCTGCGGCATTTGCGTCTCACCAAACGGCACTCTCCAAAGTGGCCGTGCAACTGGGCTTCGACTACGCATACCTAGGCCCGGAGGACGCCGTAACGCTCACCCGGCCCGGGGTCACGATCTTGATTCGTCCGGGCGAGCGGCTTTTCGACGTCAACGACCGCACCGAAGCCATGGACGGTCCGGCTCCGCAGTTCGAGAACAGCGACATCTTCATTTCCGACAAGCTGCTGGCAAGGCTGCGCTCGATCGCCGGCTACTACCCCGGCCTGGCCGGCGGCGACCACGGATTGACCATTACCCACGCCTCTCCTTATGGAAGTGTGACGGGGACCATATCCGGATTGAGCGTCGCCGGCCTGGTTGGTAAGCAAGAAATCGCCGTAAGCGGTAAAGCCCCAGCAAATCTGCCGATAACATTAACGTTGGTAGCTTCGCTTGCCTCCGAAATTCCGGACGTCATACTAAGCCGCCACGAAGTAACTGCCGATTCAGACGGTACGTTCAAAGCCGACGTATCAATAGCGCCCGGCTATTTCCACGGAGCCATCTTAACTTTGGTTGCCTCATCGATTGAAGGCGTGGCACCTGCCAAAGCCCAGATCTACATGAAGTCACCGAACGGTACGAAGACGCTAGAAGCGGACCAAATACCGAAGGCAGTCCGAAACTTCCCATAGAGAAACCAAAACCAACCTAACTCACTCACTCACACTCACTTACCAGAGGAGATCCCGTGCTTAAGAACTTCACGAACATGCTGCGCAACGATGCAGGCCAAGGCCTCGTCGAGTACGCGCTCATCATCGCTCTCGTTTCCATCGTAGCCATTACGGCCCTTAAGTTCCTCGGCGGCAAGGCCAACAACACGCTGAACAACGCAGCAGGCTCGCTGAGCTAACCGCTCGATGGGTTTGGGGCGCCGGCATCGCCGGCCGGCGCCCCAAACGCTTATTTGCGGCGATCCAGTTTAGAGGACGACTATGCGGCAACTCTTTCTGGCGTTACTACATGACGACCGAGGTCAATCGGTCCTCGAGTACGCCCTCATCATCAGCCTCGTGAGCGTTGCCGCTTTCGCGTCTCTTAAGTTTCTTGGTACCAAGGTAAACAACACGCTTTTCAACACCGCCCTCAATGCGATGAGCGGCATCCCGTAGAGCAACAATGTACGTCTCGATCGCCGTTTGGCTCGTCCTCCTCGCCTGTGCGATCGCGGTCGCGACCGACCTTCGCTCGCGGCGTATCCCCAACGCTTTAACTGCCGGACTCGCCTTGGCGGCTCTCGGCTTGCACGCAACGCAGGGCGTCGGACCGTTTTTCATGGCCCTCGGAACCCTACTCGCGGTGCTCTTCACCGGATTCATTTTTTTCTCGTTCGGTTGGCTCGGCGGCGGCGACGTCAAACTCCTAGCCGCCGGCGCAGCGGCGCTCGGCTTCCCGGACGTCGTTCCCTTTTTGATCTACACATCGATCGGCGGAGGACTCTTGGCGCTTATCGTCGCGGCTGCCACCGGCCGCTTGGGCGGAGTTCTCAACTCGGTCGCGTTGCTTTTGCGGCCTTTCACCCATAAGGGCACCGTTGCCATCGCTCCCAAGAATCCCATCATGCTTCCGTATGCCGTCGCGATTGCTTTTGGCGCAGTGGCTGTCGCACTCTCTCATACCGCTGCTCCATTCCTGAGGCTGCCTTTGTGAACACTCGCAAGATCACCCTGATCGTAGCCGTCGTGCTGGCCCTCGGCACCGGCGTCCTCACGTTGCGTTACTTGAGTTCCATCAACCAGCAATCGCAAACGAATCAGCAGGTCGAGCTGAAGCCGATCGTGGTCGCGAGCATCGACATCCCGGCGCGCGCAAAAATCACGCCGGACATGCTGACCAAGACCACGCGTCCGGCCAACGAAGTCGAACCGCAGGCGCTGAGCGATCCGAAGCAAGCCGAAGGCGACATCGCGCTGATCACGATTCCGCAAGGCTCGACCGTCACCGCTACCAAGGTGGGTCAGCCGGCCGAAGTTGGGCTGACCGTGCGTCTCAAGCCCGGCATGCGAGCGATCAGCATTCCGGTCGATCGCGTCAAAGCAGTATCCGGCCTGATCCAGCCCGGCGATCGCGTCGACGTCCTGGCGTCGGTCAATAAAGGCGCGGGCGTGCCGCCCAAGACCTTCACGATCATTCGCGGTGCGCTGGTGCTTGCGATCAACTCCACCCTCGAGACCGCCGGTGCGACGCCCGATCCGAACTCCGGCGGCATCGCAACGGTCACGCTCGGCGTCAATCCCGAGCAAGCCGATCTGCTGACCGTGGCCGATCTCAACACGGTGTTGCGCCTAGCGCTGCGTTCGCCCCAAGAGTCCGTGCGTTCGCTCCCCGAAGAGCGGCTGCAATTCGCCGATCTCGGTGCCGTTCCGCATCAGGTCGCCGTACCTCCGCCGCTTGCGCCCGTACCGGTTCCGGCCGTCAAAGCCGTGTCCGCACCCGCCTACCCCGGTGTAACGGTGATCGACGGTGACCACGTCGTCAACGGCCCTGGGCCCAAGTAAGAGAACATAATACATGGCATCCCCAATCGTCGTCCTGATCAACGCGAAGGGCGGCTCGGGAGCTACGACGCTCGCCGTTGAATCAGCACGCGCTCTGAAAAAGGGCGGCACCGCCGCGGTCGCTCTCGTCGATGCCGATCTTTCCGGCCGCCGCACGCTCTCGGTGCTCCTCGATTCGGTGCGCCAATTCGATCAGAATCGCAGCTTCGGCGTCTATTCGCAGATCTCGACCGGCGGTATCACCGCGGTCGAACTGACCGACAGCCTCGACAACTCGTACGCCCTGCGGGCCGAAGAAATCGAATCGCTGGTCGACAAACTGAGCGCGCAGCACGACGTCGTGATCGTCGACGCCCCCGCACCGTTCGCGGCTGCCGTGCGACCTTTCATCGCGCGCGGTTCGCGTTTCGTGGTTGTCTTGGAACCGAATTTGCTTGGTACTGCAGCGGCGCGGACCCTGATCGGGGATTTGGCGAAGTTCGGGATTCCGCTGGCGCGCATTTGGATCGTTACGAACTTGCGCGGTGGGCGCGCCGAAATCGGTGCCAAAGAACTGGAGAAGGCTCTCGGCGGTACGGTGATCGCCGAGATTCCCAATAAGTCCGACCGTAACTTCCCGCGCGCGGTCGAAACGCTCGGCAAACGGTTCCTTTCCGCTCCGCAAGAGGCGCCGCTCAACAGCCTCCGCGGCTCCTCCACCGCGGTTGCCGCGGCCGCGCCCGGCGGCGCAGGCACGTCCGGCGGCCCCGGACAGAACGGCGCGAGCAGCGGGCGCATCGAGGTCGTCGCCGACGAGAAGGAGGTGCGCGCGAATTTTGACGAGCGTCGCGAGCGCCTCAAGCACGATATCCACGAACAGGTCACCAAGCGCATCGACGTCGTCGCCGCGAGCCGCGCGCACACGGACGGTCAGAAAATCGCCGAGCTGCGCGCCCAAATCAGCGAAGTCACCGGCCAATTGCTGGCCGACATGCCCGACATCTCGGGCGAAGACCGGGCCGAGCTGCAGCAAGAGATCATCGACGAACTGCTGGGTCTAGGACCGCTCGAAGATCTGATGCGCGACGCGGCCGTCTCTGAAATCATGGTCAATGGCCCGGCGACGATCTACGTCGAGCGCGGCGGCAAGCTGACCCTGACCGACCGCCGTTTCAACGACGAGCGGCACCTCCGTACGATCATCGAGCGCATCATCGCGCCGCTCGGACGGCGTATCGACGAATCCTCGCCGATGGTCGACGCACGCTTGCCCGACGGCTCCCGCGTCAACGCGATCATCGAGCCGATCGCGCTCGATGGCTCCTCGCTGACGATCCGCCGCTTCGGCAAGAAGCGCTTGGTCATGGAAGACCTCATTCGTTTCGGCTCGGTCGCACCGCAAGCGACCTCATTGCTCAAAGCGATGGTCGAAGCGCGTCTCAACATCGTGGTCAGCGGCGGTACCGGCTCCGGTAAGACGACCTTCCTGAACATTCTCTCGAACTACATCCCCGAGGGCGAGCGGATCTGCACGATCGAGGACGCCGCCGAACTCATGCTTAGCCAGGAACACGTTGTGCGGCTTGAGTCGCGTCCGCCGAATATCGAAGGACGCGGCGCGGTGACGATTCGTGACCTGGTCAAAAACTCGCTGCGTATGCGGCCCGACCGCATCGTCGTCGGCGAGTGCCGCTCCGGCGAAGCTTTGGACATGTTGCAAGCGATGAATACGGGCCACGACGGCTCGCTGACGACGCTGCATGCAAATACGCCGCGCGACGCCCTCGCGCGCCTCGAGACACTCGTCCTAATGGCCGGTTTCGAACTGCCGATTCGGGCCATTCGCGAGCAGATCGCAAGCGCGGTCGACGCGGTCGTGCAGATCGAGCGCATGCGTGACGGTACGCGCAAGTGCACGAGCATTACCGAGGTCGTGGGCATGGAAGGCGATATCGTCACGATGCAGGAGCTGATCCGCTATCAGCAACGCGGCCTCGATCTCGACGGCAAAGTCACCGGCGAATTCCAGTACACCGGAGTCCAACCGCACTACACTTCACGCTTCGAGGAGGCCGGCGTGCACTTCGACGCGCGCGAACTCGCGCAGCTCCAATCGGCAGGTAGCGCATGGTAGGCGCAATGCCCTATGCAATCGGCGCGTCGGTCTTTGGGATCATCGCGCTCTTGGTCTTCGCGCTCGGCGGAGACATGGGTTCGTCGCTCAGAAAAGTCGGCGCAGGTTTCCAAAACCGGATCGACCGCGCCGACATGCAGATCAAGCCCGAAGAATTTACGATGATGGTGTTCGGCGTGGCCGTCGTGCTGTGGCTCGCTGCCGTCCTCTTGATCCACACCTCGCCGCTGATTTCGCTGCTCATCTTGCCGATCACGCTCGCCTTCTCGGTCTTTGGCGGCTCGACGTTCTTGAAGTTCAAGGGCGATATGCGCGTCGGCAAGTTCGTGCAACAGCTGGAACTGGTCATGCGCATGCTCGCGGGCGCCCTGCGCGTCGGTCTCGGCTTGCGTCAAGCGATCATTCTGGTGACCGAAGAAGTGCCCGATCCGGCAAGACGCGAGTTCATGCGCGTCATCGGTCGCACGAACATCGGCGTGCCGATCCTCGACGCGCTCGACGAACTCCACAAGAGTATGCCGAGCAGCGAAATGTACATGTTCGCCAAGGTCGTGCGCGTTCAGCAGCAGACCGGCGGTGACTTGGCAAAAGTGCTGGAAAAGCTGGCCGCGACCATTCGCGACCGGCGTCGCATCTACCGGCGCATGGGCGCCCTCACCGCGCAAGGCCGCTTCGGCGGTTTCATCATCGGCGCGCTGCCGGTCCTGGTCGGTGGGTTCGTCATCGTGACCCAACCCGAGATGGGTAACGCCCTACTCCATACATTCCCCGGCATGGTCTGTTGCGGAATTTTCGTGGTCTTGGAATTTCTCGCAATCTTTTCGATCAGCCGCATTCTGACGTTCGACGTATAAATGCTTTTCGGTTTACCAATCATCATCGTCCTGATCGCCGTCGGCTTCGCTCTGGCAGCCGGAATGCTCGCCGTTTCTGCAATTCCTCAGAGGAGCGTCGTCAGTCAGCGCCTCGAGGAGCTCGAGAGCCTCAAGTGGGAGCAAGGAACGACGCGCTCTCAGGCCTTCGAGCGGTTCTTCAGCGAGCAGCAACGCGGTCAGCTGCAGCAAATGCTCTCGGAAGCCGGCTGGTACACGGTCACGCCGGCGCAAATTGCCGCGCGCGCCGTCGCCGGCACGATCTTCGGCTTTACGCTTGGCATCTGTCTTGCCGCCTACATGCACTCGACCGACTTGATCTACATCGCGGGCATCATACTCTTGACCGTTATCGGAGCGTATTGGCCGCTTGGTGCGCTCAAGGGTGCGATCAAGGCGCGAAAAATTTCCGTTACCAAGGCTTTGCCCGACCTGCTTGACATGCTCTCGTCGACCGTACAAGCCGGCCTCTCGTTCAACGCGGCGCTGGGCCAAGCGCAAGATGTGGCGGTCGGAGCGCTTGGTGATGAGCTTCGTGCGATGCTCTCCGAGGTGCGCCTCGGGCGTTCGCGCGCCGACGCGCTGAAATCGATGGCGCAACGGGTGAAGCTCGAGCAGCTTTCAACGACCGTGACGGCCGTCGTTCAGGCCGAGCGGCTCGGTTCAAATCTTTCGAGCGTGCTCGAAGAGTTGGCCGAAGAGGTTCGCAACAAGCGCATGGTGCGAGCAGAAGAGATAGCCAACTTGATGCCGACGAAGATGATCATCCCCATGGCCCTCTTCATGCTGCCGGCGCTCTTCGTTATGATTTTCGGCGGCGTCGTCGCCGACTTCATGACGCACCAATGAGGTAGACATGGCACTCCACTGGCTGAGCGCAATTCTCTGCGCGGTCATCTTCGGTTTCGGCGGCTTCCTCGGCGCGCGCATGGCGGAAGAAGCTTGTAAGTCGATCGTTCCCTTTGAAGACGGTCCGCGGACCGGGAAACCACCGGTCGGCATCCTCATCGGTTGCGGCGCGCTGCTCGGGGCGGGGCTCGGTGCGCGCGGCGTGCCGCTGCTCGGTCTGATCGTGCTGTGCATCCTCATCTGGGCGCTGGTCGCATGCTGGTGTTGCGATGTGCTGACCGGCATCATTCCCGACTACTTTACGCTCGCGCCGCTGGCCTTAATCCTGGTTGCAAGCGCGATCGGACATCAGTGGATCCCGCCGCTTTTCTCCGCGATCGTAGTCTTCTTGCCGTTCGCCTTCACCGCGCTCATCTCCAAGGGACGCGGCATGGGTTGGGGTGACGTGAAGCTGGCCGCACTCGGCGGCGCGGCGCTCGGCATGCCCCTCTCGTTCTTTGCGCTTGCCGGAGCGTGCATGGCAGCGGTCGCGGTCTCGTCGATCCGCAAACGAACGACCGAACCGATGGCCTTTGCGCCCTACCTCGTCGGTGCCATCGCAATCGGCATCAACGTTCCGATGCCGTGATGCAAGACTTTACGCTTCGTAACTCGAGCAACGGAAAAATTTTGGCCGGCCGGGTCAATCGTGCGACCAATCCCTGGACGCGCGGGATCGGGCTCTTGCCGCGCAAGAGCGTCGCCCCCGACGAAGGTTTGTGGATCGACCGTTGCTCGGCCGTGCACACCGTCTTCATGCGCGCCGAAATCGATCTCTACTTCCTCGACAAGGATAACCGCGTACTTCGGATCGCAAGCGCCGTGCCGCCGAACCGGCTCGTCGTTACGTGCCGCAACGCTGCGACGGTCGTCGAACTCGGTGCGGCGCCTGAAATCGGCCGGGACGTGCTGGTCGGAGACCAGCTCGTTTTGGAACCAAGCACGGCGTAGCCGTGCGCATGCTCAAGCACGGCGCAGCCGTGCGCGTCTAGTGACTGCGCTGGCTGGGGCGGTTCCCGCAGCTGAGCACGCTCCGGCTCGCGAGCGGGTCTTCTCGGCGGCTTGCTGGGCGGTGCGCGCGATCGTCGCGCTCGCCGTGATCCTTTCGATCGCACGCAGCAGCCCGACGGCAGCCTTCGCTTTCGAGCGCTGGTACGGCGAACGGATCGCGCACGGCGGCATCATGCTGCACTTGGGTGCAGAAACGTTCGCAGCTCGCGACTCATGGAGCGGCGGCCTTGGCTGGCTCGGTGCGTTTGCGGACTACGCGGTGTCGCTCGGTGGCCGGGCGGCCACGCTGCTGGCAACGATGGGCGGTGCACTGGTCATGCTTGCACTCGTCGAGGAGCGCGCGCGGCGCGCGGCCGGAGCGCTCGTCGCGCTCGGTGCCGTTTTGCTCGTGACGGCCTGTTCGATCGACGGATTGCGGCCGGGCGGCGGCCTCGAGAGTGCGGTGTTCGCTGCGGCGCTGGCGCTGCTACTGGAACGCCCGGGTCCGCGCGCGGCCTTGCTTGCCACGGGCATCGCAATCGTGTGGTGCAATACCGGGCCGCAGGGTTTGTTCGCAAGCGCCATTGCGCTCGCGTTTGCGGCCGGTGCCGTCATCGAACGCCGCGACATTTCGCAGCGCTACTGGGCCATCGTGGCTTTCGCCGGCGCAGCAGTAGCGACGCTTGCAACGCCGGCGTTCTTTTCGTACCCGGCTCTGGCTTTCGAAGGGCTGCGGATCGATCGCGCCTTCCAGGGCCTTGTTGCCTTTCATCCGAGCGAAGTGGCGCCACTTGCGTACCGCGCCGGCTTCATGCTGATCGTTTTTGTGGCATTGATCGCCGGGGCACCGCGCCGGGCCGCCGGCGAAGCGATTCTCGTCTGCTTCGCCACGCTGCTCGCACTCGCAAACGGTGCTTACCTTCCGGTGTTTGCCGTCCTCGTTGCCCCCTCACTCGCTCGCTCCGTCGCGTCTTCGTGGCCGCGGTTGAGCGCGATGCGGCTGGGGTGGACGAAGCTCGTCGCGCTCGGCACGATCTGCGTGCTCGCCGTCGCGATGTTAGCCGGCGCGGCCACGACCGGCCTGCGGCCGGTAAGCGCTGCGAGCGAGATCGCGCCGCTCGTGCAATTGCTGGACCGCGATGGCCGGACGCATCGGCTCTACTGCGCGACGCCCGATTGGTGCGGCGAAGCGATCGCTGCGGGCGCGCCGGGCGTCAGCGTTCTGATGGACGGCCGCATCTACGCGTATCCGTTTGAAGTGCGCGCCATGCAACTGCGCATCACTGCGCTCAAAGCGCATTGGCGTCGCGACCTTTCCCTCGAGCGTATCGATGCGCTGCTCTTGCGCCGTGACCGGGCGATGGCCACCTTGATGGCGGCAACGCCCGGCTGGCGAGTTGCAGGCTCGAGTGCGACGGCCACGCTCTTCGAACGCACGGGAGCCGCTCCGTGAAATACGGTTGGCTCGTCATCGCCGTGTTTGCGGCGCGATTTTTGGCAACGGCGATCGTGTATCCGGCCGGTGACGGCGACCTTGCCTGGCAGCGCTGGCTCGGGGCGACGATCGCGCGCACCGGCGCAATTCCGCGCTCGCTCGGCGGCGAAACCTTTAGCGCACCGGGCGCGCCGTGGCTACCGCAAGAGTGGGCCTTTTCGCTGCTCGCGCACCTAGCGCGCAGCGGCATCGCCTGGGATATGTTCGCAGGCATGGTAGCCCTCTGCGCGGTCGCTGCACTTGGGATCGCGGGCCTGCAGGCGCAAGCGCGCGGCGCATCGCCGCGCACGTTAGCCCTCTTGATTGCGTTCGCCGGGTTTGCGCTCTTTGAATCGTTCGGCGTGCGCGCTCAGGTGCTCGCCTGGCCGCTGATCGCTGCGTACCTTTGGCTGCTGGAGATCGAAGGCCCGTGGGCATTTGCCGCGCTCGGGGTAGCCGCGCTCTGGTCGAATCTGCACGCGAGCGCAATGCTTGCGCCGGTACTAGCCGGACTCTTTACGATAGGCAGCGCGCTCGATGAACGCGGAATCGGAAAGCGCACGCAACGTTTGGCCCTCATAGCGGTGGGCTCCGTCGCGGCAATCTGCTGCAATCCGTTCGGCTGGCATCTACCGGCCTACGCGATCGGCCTCTTTGCAAGCCCGATCAAGACCTACATCACCGAGTGGAAGGTGACCGATATTGACGATCTGTCGTTCGCGTTCGGAGCGCTGCCGCTGCTCTTGATCGGGATGCTCGCCGGCGCGCGCGACAAGGGCCGGCGCGGTCGCGACGGCTTCGTGTTGATCGGCTTCGCCTTTCTCGTGTTGTCGGCCGCTCGCAACGTTCCAATCTTTGCGATCGCTGCGCTGCCGATCGTCGCTCCCGCATTTTCGCGCGCCTTTGGGTGGTTTGCCGCAGCACCGCCGAAGCCGCTGCTGCGAAGCGATCGGCTTGCCGCGTTCGCGCTTCCCGTAAGCGCCCTCGCGCTGGCAGCGATCGTGGCCGTGCAGCTGGTACGCACCGCGCCCCCGCCGGCAAATCTTGCCAATGCGCCGCTCGAAGCCTTAGCGGACGTGCCGGGCGAGCACCGGCTGTTTTGCGCCGACTTCGCCTGGTGCGGTTTGACGGTCGGAGCCCCGAACGTGCGTGTCTTTCTCGACGGCCGGGCCGACCCGTATCCGATCGCAGTTTGGCGTGACTTCGCCTCGGTCGTACGGCTCGATGGGCTGTGGCGAGTGACGCTCGATCGCCGCGGCGTCGACGCCGTCCTCGTCGCCAAAGACAGTGCTCTCGATCAGGCGTTGAGCGCGGGCAGGGGCTGGCGCGTAAACTACGCCGACAAGACGTATCGTCTTTGGTTACGCGTTGCAGCGCCTTCGCAGCAGCGGTTTTTAAGCGCTCGTGAGGCGCGACTCGATCCGCCCCGGCGCATCATTCGCCGGACGTAGTTCGCGCAACCGGTCGAGATAATCACGCGCGTGGCGCGGGCGGCCGGCGCCGGTGTGAATCTCCGCGATGCGTTCGAGGACCCCGGCGTAGAGCGCGCAGTACATTTCCGCTCGCGCGGAATACCACGCCTCGGGATACTCACCCGAGAAGAGTTCGCCCGCATAGAGCAGTTCCGCGGCACGGTAGTGCGCAAAGGCTTCCTGGACGTGCCCCTGCTCGAGTTCCCCGTCTCCATCGGAGATGTGGGCGGCAAAGCGGCGCGCGTCGATGACGGCGTGTTCGAGATTCACCGAGATGTCGCCGCGCGAGGCAAAGTAGCGGTCGACATCGGCATACCCGACAAGCGCAGCGATTGCCTTGCGGATGTTCGAAGAAGCGGTGCGGATGCTTTGCGTTGCGAGGTGGCGGTGCGCCTCGGGCCAGAATATTTCGCGCAGTTCGACGCGCGTCGCGGTGCCGGCCGGCTTGAGCAAAAGGTACTTGAACAGCGATGCTTCGCGCCGGCGAATCCAGTCGATCCGGCGTCCGCCGATTTCGGCTTCGAAGCGGCCGAACATCCGCACGACGAGCAGCGGTGCGGTTTCACGGACAAGCGGCACGGCCGGGAGGGCCGCCGATTCGAGATCGAATTGGCGTGCTACCCGGTACGGGCGATACACGCCGTCCGCGAAGTAAACAAAAAGACCGAGCGCTTCGAGCGTCGCGAGGCGCTCGCGCTCCGCCGGTGCGGACGAACCGCGCAGCGAATTGCGAAAGGCTGCGCTCGCGAGCTCGCCCGCGTTGCGAAGCTGCTCCCCGAGAAATTCCCGGAAATGCCGGCCGTTGTTGCGTTGCCAGCGTTCGAAGGCGCCGGCGAGGGTCGCGCCGGCTTGCGCTGCATCGCGCACTGCCCAACTTACGACGAGCGGCCAGCCTTCGGTTTCTTGCACGAGCCGCGCGATGTCGCCGCCCGTGTAGCCGACTCCAAGCAACTCGGCAAGCCGGACGATATCGTCGGCATCGAACGCGAGCTGCGGCCCGTCGAGCGTGACGCCGATCCCGCGCGGTAGAAAGCGGCCGACGTCGACGGCGCGCCGCGAGCGGGCGGCGTAGATGAACGAGATACCGGCGGGCGCTTCGGCGGCGAGCTCGCCGAGTTCTTCGAGCGTTTCTTGGGTGGCGCGATCGATGTCGTCGATCGCGATCTCGCAGCGCGCCATCGTCGCCAGGGCTGCCAGCAGAGCTTCGAATGAAGCGGGCACGTAGCCGATGTCGAGTTCGCGCGCCAGCCGTTCGCGAAACGCTTCGAGCGGCTCGTCATCTCTGAGCGCCAGATAGACGTTGTGGTGCGAACGGCCGGCCAGATAGCTGACGATCGCGGTCGTCTTTCCGGAACCCGGGCTGCCCGAGAAGAACCGCAGCGGCAGCTCAGCGTTTCGTTCGAGCCAGTTTGAGATGCGGGTGCGAGGAACGGTCGATGGTGCGAGGCGCGGAAGCGCGCTCACGATCTCGTTTCGCGCGCGTGAAGCGCGAGCGGTCGCACGACGGTCTCTTGACCGAAGCCGCGAGCAAAGGTTGCGACGAGCGAGACGCGGGCCGTGCCCTGTCCGGAAACACCCGGTAAGATGATCGAAGATTGATCGGGGCCGACGTCCGCGCTCGTCAATTCATCGCCTGAAGGGCCCATGACCGCGACGTGCAGATCGGGCTCGTGGCGCAGAACGCGCACGACGATCGGCTCGCCGATGACTTGATTCTTGGCAACCGAAATCGGTCCGTCCGACTGATCGGCGGCGACGACCACCGGTGCGACTGCCGGAGCTGCCGCGGCCGGCGGCGGCGGAGCGCCGGCGAACGTTCCGCCGTCGGCGTGAAGCACGCGCACCGGGAGTTCGGCCTCGTCGCTTGCGGTGCCGCGCTGGGCATTGACGACGACGCGCAGATCCTGGTCGGCATCGACGTAGGGCGCGACGATGATCGAGCGGCCGCTCGGGCCGAAGAGCGCTTCGGCGCGCACGGTGCCGAGCTGATCGATCAAGCGAACGGAGCCGGTCCGCGCGCTCGCGCGATAATCGACGACGATCGGTTCGCCGCCGTGGACGATGTCACGTTCAAGGGCGACTGCCGAGATGCGGACGCGGGCGTTGTGCAGCCGCGTTCCGGCGACGGGTCCCGGCAAGATGGCGGGCAAGGCGACGACGTGCGTCGTGCGGGTCGAGGTGCCGAACGGACCGCGCGCGGTGACGCTCAGGTCGTAGCCGCTCGAAAGGGGCGTGGCCGGCAGGGCCACGGTAAAAGCGCCGGCCTTGGGATCCAGCTTGCCGCGCCGGACCTGCAAGCCGTCGGGTGTCTCGACCGAGTAGTCGGCCCGGTCGGCGTGACCCATGGCGTAGGCAACGCTAAAAGGCGTGCCGTTGCGAACGGACTCCGGCGCTGCAAGTGCCAGGACCCGTGGCTGCGATTGCGCGACGCTGCTGCCGCCGAACCCGATCGCCAACACCGCCGCGGCGGCGAGCACCGCCCGGCGAACGATCGTTCCGGTCGAATGCCGGTGGTGGTCGGCGTCGAGGGTCAAGTGCGCGTCTTCGGAGTGCAGCTCGGCGACGACGCGCGGCATGCGGCCCCGGCGCGGAATCGGAATGTCGATCGTTACGGCGATGCCGGAATAGGGGGGCACGACGATCGCGTTCCAGGTGATGCGGTTGGTCGGTCCCGGCGCTTCGATCGCGTAGGCGAAGCTCGCGAGCGGGCCCGCGGTGTCGTTCGACACGAGAAGTTCGTAGGAAGCCGTGCCGCCGCGTCCGCGTGGCCCGAGGGGCCGGAAATCGCCGGCGACGACGCCGCTTGGCAACACCATGACCGAGCCCGCCCGCGGGGCAAAGTGCCGGCTTAGTGCGGCGGATGCTTGGGCGCGGACGGCCAAGGGTGCCGCTCGCTGGACTCGTTCGATCATCCTTTTGTAACCATCGGCTCTTCATCGGCGAATAAGAGCCCGGTGAATAGGCTTCTGCCCTTATCTGCGAGCCGGCTTACTACCGCGGAAAGCGGCGAAAGCCGTGGCGCAGAGCTGGAACGATCTTCAGCTGACTTGTGATGACGGCGGCTGTGCGCGCAAGCTCGCCTCCGGTGGCTCCCGCACCGCAGGAAAGGTCAGGCGTCACGTTACCGTGGTACGCAATCGTGGTGGTCGTTCCGAACGAGGCACTCTTCATGCAGCGGCGCATCGTCAGGCTGTCGAGCGGCATCGCTGCTTCGAGCTTGGCGAACAGCCACTTTGCCTGGGCTTCGGGAATCGTGGCCTGCCGGGTCTCCCCATTTACCGCGATCTCGGCTGAGAAATCGGGATGGATGACGACCGTGTAGCCGCTGTAATTCGTCGAACCCGAGTTGACGATGACGGCATCGTCCGGCCCCGAAGCAAGCATAGGGCTGCGCATCGGCAGGCGCTGCGGCGGATTCCCGTCCTGCACGGGCATACCCGGCGAGGGCAGCGGCGACGGCTCCGGCGCCGTTTGCGCGAGTAGGGTGCCTAAGATGAGGACCGCCAGCATGATGCTCCTCTAACGCGCGCGCAGTGCCGGTTGTTAGCCGCCCATACGTTTTGCGCGGATTTTGCGTTCGCCGAAGTACGCGAGGATTGGGTCGCGCTTGTCACCTTGCAACGCGATGATGCCGTCCTTGACGGTTCCGCCCGTGCCGCAGCGGCGCTTCAATTCCCCCGCGACGGCGTCGAGTTCATTTACTGCTAAACCATATACGAGCGTCACGAAACCACCGCGCCGGCGCTCGCAGCCCACCCGGACGATTCCGTCGTCCGGCACCTTTGCCGCCGCAGCCGGCGCTTTTGCTTTAGCCCTTTCATATTTTGGGAGCGGCAGCGAACCGTCGGTCGAGTAGACGAGTCGCCGGTCGTCGCCTTTCATGCGATCTCGCTAGAACGAGCGAACCGGCGTAACGTTCTTTTCTTCCGCCACGATGCGCTGCTGCGCGAACGACACGAAGAAGTGAACGAGCAGGCCGAGCAGCGCCGCGTCGTCGAGAAAGCCGAGAAATGGAATATCACCCAGAACGTTGAGCGGCGAAATGATGAGCACGGCGACCGCAATGGCCGCGCCCTTGGCCCAAAGGGGCACGTTCGGATGGCGCATCAAGGGCACGATACGCGGCAGGTCGCTCCGCAGGGAAAAGAAGCTGCGCATGATTCTCACGCTGTGTTCATACCCGAACGATCGGCTTTGGTTTCCCAGACCGGTTTGCGCCGTTCGGCGAAGGCTTGCCGGCCTTCCTTGGCGTCGGCGGTGAGCACGAGCGCCGCGATTTCACCTTCGAGAAAAGCGAGAGCCGGTTCCCAGGGCATGCCGGCGATCGTTCGCCAGGCGCGCTTGCCGCAGCGCTGCGCGTTCGGCGACTTGTCGACCAGACGTTCGAGCAGCCACCCGACTTTGTCATCGAGCTGCACTTCGGGGACGCTGTAGTTGACGAGCCCGGCCTCTAGCGCGCGCAGCGCATCGACCGGCTCGCCGGTGAAGCTCATCTCCGCAAGAAGCCGTTCGGGCACGAGGCGCCGCAGGATGCTCAAAACTTGCAACGGGAAAATTCCGACCTTGACTTCGGGAAGGCCGAAGGTCGCATGATCGGCGGCGACCGCCAGATCGCAGAGGGCAAGCAAACCCATTCCCCCCGCCAGACAATGTCCGTTGATGCGCCCGACGACCGGCAGCGAGCAGGCCATGCCGGCGCGCAGCAGGCCCGCGTACGGAGTGCTCTCTTTGGTCTGCTCTTGGCCGAGCACGGCGGCCGCAACTTTGAGGTCTGCGCCCGCGCAAAAGGCCTTGTTGCCGGCGCCCGTTAGCACGAGCGCGCGAACTCCGGGTTCGCGCGCCGCCCGCTCAAAGCCGTGCCGCAAGCCGGCGATCACCTCCAGATTCAATGCGTTGCGCTGCTCGGGGCGGTCGATCGTCAGCCACACGACGGTGTCGCGCCGTTCGTAACGGACCGTCCTTGATTCGAGGGAATCGCTCACCCCGTGGGCTCCGTTGCCGCGGGAGCGAGAGCCCAATCGAGTGCGTAATCCGCGACGGCTTCCCATCCGCTGACGGCGCCCGTGAAGTGTGGCCGTCCGGGAAACTCTTTGAAGGCGGTGATATTCGGCGCGTGGTCGATCAGTTTGAAGTTCGCGCGCGTGTAGTCCGCGGTGACGAGGTTATCTTCGCCTCCGGCGATCAGCAGGATCGGCGGGCGCGCCGCCTTGACGTCGACGTGCGCAGGCGAATGCGGTACGAAGTTTTCGAACGCACCTTCGAATAGAATGCGATTTGCGCACGGAATCGCATAACGATCGTACAGCTGCTTCGCCTCATCCTCCGAAGCCGTATTCGTAAAGGCGTAGTGAAATTGTTCGGGCGTGAGCATCGTTGCCTTACCGATATTCAACGGATTCGCAAGAACAGGAGCTGATGCTTTCAGGGTCGAGAAGGGCAGCGCGAGCACGCCCGCCGGCGCGCCCGGATCGATACCGACGACGGCCGTCGCCAAGCCGCGGTAACCCAGCAGCTGAGCGAACAATCCGCCGAACGAGTGCCCCATGACGATCGGAAGCGAATCGAGTCCTTGAATGAAGGCGGCGAGGTGGTCGACGACCGTCTTGATGTCGAGCTTCGTCAGGGGCGTGGGATCGCTACGCAATTCCTCGACGCTACCTTCGAGGCCGGGCCAACCCGGCGCGAGGACGTTGAAGCCGCGCGCGCGATAGCGCGTTAGCCACTGATCCCAACTCGAATGCGTGAGAAACAGGCCATGGATGAGCACGATCGTGCGAGGCTTCGTTTCGGAAGCTGGAGCGGTCACGAAATCCTCCGTTCTGTTGCTCGTATAGACGAAATCATACTCGATTGCGCTCGCAGTTGCATTCAGCAGCGGCTGAAGGCGAAGTGCCGCCGAAGCGGAAGGCGCGCTGTTTGCGGTGCCGGTGACAGGCATCGGACGGAGGAACGATCACGGGCTCCAAAGCCTTTGCCGGCGCGGCCGAGCGCATCTTCAAAGACGCGGCCCGGATCGATCCCGCGGGCATCAAATGGGGCTTCGGCCTGCGTTGCACGGTGGCCGTCGCGTTGCCGCTCGTCGGAGGGTTGCTCGCGGGTCAGCCGTTGCTTGGCGTGGCGGCCTCGATCGGCGCGCAACCCGTCGGTTTCGCATCGCGTCTCGGCGTCTATCGCACGCGCGTCGCAGCGATGTTGCTGACCGCACTCGGTATGGCGTTCTCGGCGTTCGTGGGCAGCGTAACCGGCGGTCATGCGGTTGAGAACGTCTTGGCGGCGGGCGTTTGGGGACTGGCTTTCGGCCTGCTCGCTTCACTTGGCAGCACCGCTACAATGGTCGGCATCAATTCGTGCATCGCGCTTGCGATCTTCAGTCAATTCCAGTACGGCCCGGGCCAAGCGGCCCTGGTGGCGGCACTGGTTTTCGCGGGGGGAGTGCTTCAGACGCTGTTGCTCGTGCTCGTGTGGCCGCTACAGGGTTTCTCCGCCGAGCGCCGGGTGCTCGCGAGCGCGTATCGCGCGCTTGCAGATTACGCGGCCAACATCACGGTCGACGAGCTGGTCGCGCCCGACCCGAACACGTTTGCGACCCTCAAAGCAACGCTTGCGGATCCTCAACCCTTCGCGCGGCGCGGAGAGAGCGTGGCTTTTGAGGTGTTGCTCGACGAAGCCGAGCGGATCCGCGGAATGCTCGGCGCGCTTACGATCGACCGCTACACACTCACGACTGACGGTCGCGTGGAAGAAGCCGCGACCGTTGCGACGCTCGGCATAACGGTGCAAAGCGTCCTTGCCGAAATCGCGGCGGCGCTCGCCGGCGACCGGGTTCCCCAAGACGACGGAAAGTGGCGCACGCTCGATCGAGCGATGGCGGCGCTCGATGCGACGGCGGCCCGGCGCACGGCGGCAGATGCGCAAGCATTGCTCGGCCAGCTCCGCGCTGCGTGGCGTGCCGCGCAGGCTCCGGAGCGCGGAGCACCGGCGGATCCGGTCGCGCGGCGGCCTTCGCGTCTGTTTGCCACGCCCTTCTCCGAAGCGTTCGCGACGCTTCGCGCAAACTGCAGCCTCGAATCCGAATTCGCGCAGCACGCGATTCGTTTGAGCGCCGCCCTGATGCTTGCGACCGGAGCCGCGCACGGTTTCAAACTCGATCGCGGCTACTGGGCTCCGCTGACCCTGGTCTTGGTGTTGCGGCCGGACTTCTCGACGACGTTCTCCCGCGGCGTGGCGCGCATCATCGGCACGCTCTTAGGCGCGCTGCTCGCATCGTCGATCGTGGCGCTGTTTCATCCCGGTCCGATCGCGTATTTGATCTTTACGGTCGCATTCGTTGCGATAAGCTACGTCGTCTTCGATGCCAGCTACGCCCTATTCACCGTCGCAATCACGGGCTACGTCGTCTTTCTGCTCGCATTCGGCGGGCTGCCCGAACACCGGGCGCTGCTCGATCGCATCTACGCAACGCTTGTCGGGGGCACTCTGGCCCTCGTCGCGTATGCCGTCTGGCCGACTTGGAGTCGCGAGCTCGTTCCGGCGCGCCTAGCCGAGATGCTGGAACGGCAACGTACCTACGTGCAGCTGCTTTTCGTCGCCGCGCTCGATCCTCCGGCGTGCGACGAACGGGCGATTCACACAGCGCAGCTCGCGGTCTGGCTCGCGCGTACGAACGCCGAAGTGTCGGTCGACCGGCTTGTGAACGAGCCGGTCCGTCCCAAAGGGGTCTCCGTGCACGCCGCGCTCGGCATCCTTGCCGCGAGCCGCCGCCTGGGCTTAGCGGCACTGGCTTTGCGCGCGCATTTGCCCCTCACGGCGGTTGATGTGCCGCGCGACCGGCTGGCCGCGCTCGTCGCGGCGCTCGACGGCGCCTTGGCGATCCTTGCGACGGCGCTGCGCGAGCGCACGGATCCACCGGAACTGCCGCCGCTGCGAGATTTGCACGTAGCGCTTGCGAAGTCGATCGCCGCCGACCGCGACGACGCAGCCGAACTGGTGTGGGAAACCGATGTGATGGTCGACGCCGTCAACACGATGGCGGACGTGCTGCACCGCCTGCATGAGACCGAGTAAGCATCGGCACAACCGCACGCTCTGACCGTACGCTCTCAAACGAACGTGCGACAAACGGAGAAAGGCCGTCACCGTCCGCGTGCCGCACAGACGGGCATGGAACCTCTGCGCATACGCGCGGGTGCTGATTTCTCACTGATCGCGCCCGAAGAGACGGCCGCCGTCTTTTTGATTCGCCCGGAATCGCTAGCGCCGCAGCGTCTGTACTGGGAACGTTGGGAGACGAGTCCGGTCGTTCCCTATCGCGATTACCTCGACCACTTCGGAAACGTTTGCCGCCGCTTGACGCTGCCGCCGGGTGCCTTCACGCTGCAGTATGACGTGCTCGCTGAAACGTCGGGCGAGCTTGACGACTTCGAGCCGTTCGCGGAGCAAAACGAAATCTCGGACGTGCCCGATGAAGCGCTCGTATACACGATGCCGAGCCGCTACTGCCTTTCGGACGTGCTCTTTCCGCGCGCCCAGGAATTGTTCGGGTTCACGCAGCCGGGCTGGGCGCGCGTTCAAACGATTTGCGACTGGGTTCACGCCAACATCCGGTTTGCTTACGGTTCGAGCACGCCTGCGACGACCGCCCTCGACGTGTTCGAGAGCGGAACCGGCGTCTGCCGCGACTTCACGCACCTTGCGATCGCCTTTTGCCGCGCTCTCAACATTCCGGCACGCTACGCGTTTGGATACCTGCCCGACATCGACGTGCCGCCGCCGTACCCGACGATGGATTTCTGTGCCTGGTTCGAGGTGTACCTCGGCGGGCGCTGGTATGTTTTTGATGCGCGTAACAACGAGCGCCGCAAAGGCCGGGTCACGATCGCGCGTGGGCGCGATGCGCTCGATGTGGCGATGCTCACGACGTTTGGAATGGTGACGCTCGAATCGATGATCGTACGCGCCGACCCGGCCGAAGAAGGAGCGATCTTCGGCCCGACCCCCGTCCCTAGCCACGGATGACGTGCTTGCACCCGCGCTGATCGAGTTTCTGCAAGAGTCCGGGACCGGAGTTGTACGGCACGGTGAAGGGCGCAGTTTGCTTGCGCATCTCCAGGGAACCGCCCGCATCGTCACCAGCTGGGACCAACCGGAAACCGTGCAGCGCGCTGCCCTTTTTCACAGCGTCTACGGCACGGATAGCTTTCGCCGTACCACCCTCGCTCTCGAAGGACGAGCACGTTTGCGAGCGATGATCGGCGATGATGCCGAACGTCTGGTGTATCTCTTCTGCGTTTTGTCGCGGGCTGATTTGCGCAAGCGCTTGCGCGAGTCGGGTGCTCGCGCGCCGCTGCGCGTACGTCATCACGCTAGTCCGGATACGGAACTCCTGGGGCCGCGCGAAATCTTCGCACTCGTCATCCTGCACCTGGCGAACCTGGCAGAACAGGCTCGCAGCCCGGGCGGCGGACCGCCGCCCTGGCTCGCGGCCTTCGGACGGCTGGCCGCATATCTTTGCCCGGAACACGGCACGCTGCCGCCGCTCCTCGCAACGGGCTTCGCCCCGCTTGACGATGCCGCCGAAGCGGCGCTCTTGCTCCACTATGCCGACGCGTTGCGCGCGCTGCGCACGGACCCCGCGGCCGCGCAAGCGGAACTGCACGCGTGTTTGGACATCGCACCGTGGCTGGCTGAGCCGCATGCGTGGCTCGCGTATGATGCGGCCGTCGCCGGCGAGCGCGAGCTTTGTCGCAGGCATCTCGCTCTTGCGCACCCGCGCTTCGAACGTTTCGGTACGTCATGGGACAAGCGGCTGGAGCTCGATCAATGGTTCGCGCTCCTCGGCCTCGTAAACGAAACCGCAGACGGGCCGGAAGCCCCAGACCCGTTCGACATTGGTGAAACGGAGGCCGCAACGTTCCAGAACATCCGTGCCGCGCTTGGCGTGCGTCCGCCGCCCGATTTCGGGCGCGAGCGCTTTACGCAGTTCATCGAGACATATGCAGACCCAAAGACGAACCGGGGCACGACCGTCTATCCGGGCCTGCGCGCCAAACCGTGGCACGAGCCCGCCGGCTTTCCGATCGTAGCCGCACTTGAAGCAGCATCGGCAGCGATTTCGGCCGAACTTGCGGGCATCGGCGCGGGCGCGTTTCATCGTGAAGCGGAGCCGCTCGAACGTGATGGTGCGTGGGACGTGTTCATGCTGTACGAACGCGGCATCAAGCAGGTTGACAACTGTGCGCGCTGTCCTGAGACCACCCGGATCGTCGAAGGATTCGATACGGTCCGAACGCTCAGCGGTCTCGTTTATTTTTCGCGCTTGCGACCCGGTACGCACATCAAGGCCCACCGCGGGCCAACGAATTTGCGCGTCCGCTGTCACCTCGGACTGGTCGTACCCGAAGGCGATTGCGCACTTCGCGTCGCTAGCGAGACGCGCCGCTGGAAGGCCGGAGCCTGCCTGACGTTCGAAGATTTCTTCGAGCACGAGGCATGGAACCACGCGAGCGGGGAGCGCCTGGTGCTTGTCGTCGATCTTTGGCATCCCGACTTGAGCCCGACCGAGGTGCGCTTGCTCTCCGGCTTCCAAGATCGCGTCTTGTGGCAAGCGCGGAATCTGCACCAGTACTGGGACAACAACGCCCGGGCCCGTGCAAACCACGAGGGTGGCGGAAGTTCATAAGGGTAAACAACCAACCGCTTGGTTTAAGGTGAATGCATTCGTAAATTAGTTGAGTTCCAAATCGAACGATTGAGGGAAAGCGAAAGATGCTGTCCGGCTCGCGCGGCCAATTTGAAAGAAAGCTCGTGACGGCACAGCAGAGAAGGGGTACCTCGCTTGCAAAAGGTAAGCAGGACGCGCCCATGGACGATCCAGCCGGGGTCCTGCAGCGTGTTGCCGAAGGTGACTTCGCGGCTTTCGAGAGCCTCTACGACCAGTACCATCGGCTGGTGTACGGCATCGCTGTCCGCATCATCGAGAATGAAGCTTGGGCCGAAGACGTGACGCAAGACGTATTTACCAAAATTTGGACCGACCCGGGAAGCTTCCGGCGCGGAAACTTCGCTGGTTGGATTGCGCGCGTCACTCGCAACCGCACGATCGACCTGATGCGTTCGCGCCAGTTGCGGCCCGAGTCGCAGTTGCCCGACGTCATCAGGCTCGACTGGTCGCTCGATGATGAGGTCTTCACCAAGCTTGACGGCGACCGCGTGCGCTTAGCCTTGGGCGAGTTACCCGAGACGCAGCGCTCGCTGATCGTGTTGGGATTTTTCAGCGGGCTGACCCACGAGGAGTTGGCTCGGCGCACCGGCGTTCCGCTCGGCACCGTAAAGACGCGGATTCGCAGCGGGCTGAAGAAGTTGCGCTCGGCGCTCGAAGATTACGTGGTCGCATGAGCAGCGCGGCACCAAAAGACGATCGCGATTGGGCGGAGATGGTAGCGCTCGAAGCGCTTGGTGTTTTGCCCGTGCATGAAGCAGATCAGGTTCGTGCGCACATTCATACGTGCAAAAAGTGTGCGCGCGAATATAGCGGTCAACGCTCGGCCGTCGATTTGCTCGGCTACGTTTCCGAGGATGCTGAGCGCCTCATCGCACCTGCACGGCCCGAACGCCTCAAGGCGCGGGTCTTGCGCGCCGCTCGCGCCGCGCGCGAACCTAGCACCAAGTCTGCGCTCTCGGAAAGCGCGGGTTACGCGCACATCGTTGGATCCGATGCCTTCGTCGACTACGCGCCCGGCATCAAGTGGGCCGTTGCGCGCGGTGACGGGATGACGCTCGTTCAGTTTGCCTTCCAGCCGCCCGAGTGCGGCGAGCTTCCCGACGAACTGCATTCGCTCACGCAATCCGGCGTCGTCCTCGAAGGCAGCTTCTCGATGCATTACGGCGACGGAACGGTTCAGCGTTTGAACAAGCGAGACGTGTACATGGTTGCCCCGGGAATGGTCCACGGCGCAGAGATTCACGAACCGACCGTCCTCTTCGACGTCTACACGCCCAACCACGTCGAGTTCGAGGAGCTTTACCTCCGCCAAGTTCGCGAGCGGGACGAACGCCTCAAGTAGACGGCGTTCGCCCCGGATCGCAGACTCAACCGGTTAGTGGGACGGTGCCGCCATCGACATCGAGCCCACGCCCGCCGGCAACTTGTAGGTATAGATCAGTGAGGCCGGCGGAACCGCCTTCAGCCACGGTGTCACGGGCATGAAGAACAGCGGCCAAACTCCGCCGATCCCGGATTCAACCGCCACGTACTGCTGACCATCCAGCGCGTAGGTGGAGGGCGGCGCGTTGATGCCGCTCTTCGTTTTGACGTGCCAGAGCGTTTTGCCGGTCGTCGCATCGAGCGCATCGAGTTCGCCTTCCAATTGACCGACGAAGACGAGTCCGCCGCCGGTCGAAAGAGCGCCGCCGAAGGCCGGTGAACGGAACGGCTTCTTCCAGACCATCTTTCCCGTCGTGAGATCCCACGCCGAGATGCTGCCCGCGAACTTCGGATTTGCAACGAAGCCTCCGAAGTTGAACACACCGGGTTTCGGATGCTCAACGGAGGCCTTTTCCGCCGTCATCGTGATCGAGCTTTCGAGCGCGGGGATGAAAAATAGGTGACGCGCCGGATCGTAGGCCGTCGGTTCCCAATTTTTCCCGCCGATGACCGCGGGAGCGACATCGTAGTTTTTGCGCGCCTTGGCCAGGGCTTGAATTTTCGGATCGAAGGTGATCTTTCCGGTCGTGCGATCGACCTTGCCCCAAGTGACCTTATTGAGGAAGGGCACCGCGTAGATGAGTTTGCCGGTGTCGCGATTGATCAGGTAGAGATAACCGTTGCGATCGGCATGCGCGATCGCTGCGGTCGTGCCTTGCCCGCCGGCGAGCGGAACGTCGACCAGCATGGGCTCGTTCACACCGTCGTAGTCCCAGATGTCGTGCGGGGTGAACTGGTAGTACCATTTGATCTTGCCGGTATCGGCATCCATCGCGATCAGCGCGCTCGTGAAGAGCAAGTCGCCCGGTACCGAGTTCGTGTCCCAGTCCGGGTTCGGATTTCCCGTGCCCCAATAGACGGTGTTGCGAGCGGGATCGTACGTGCCGGGCAGCCAGGTGGGGCCGCCGCCGGTCTTCGCCGCTAAGTGGTTCTTCCAGGTGTTGTAGCCGGGCTCGCCGGGACCTGGAACCGTGTAACGCCGCCAGATGAATTTTCCGGTATCGGCAGAGTAGGCGGCGATGAAGCCACGCGTGGGATATTCGCCGCCGCCGACGCCGGTGAGAACCATGTTCTTGACCGGGAGCGGTGGGCTTGTGATGCTGTAGGCGAGCGCGTTGTTGGCAACCGTCGTGTTCCACAGAACCTTACCGGTCCCGGCGTCCAGCGCGACGAGGTGCGCATCGAGCGTGCCGAAGATGACTTTATTGCCCGTGAGCGTTACGCCGCGGTTGTTGATATTGCAGCAGACCCGTCCGCGCGCGACGGCCGGGAGTGGATAGTGATATTGCCAGATCGTCGCGCCGGTCTTGGCATTAAGAGCGAAGATGGCGGAGATGCCCGTCGTGACGTACATGACCCCGTTGTTAACGATCGGGGTCCCTTCCATCGAGATCGGTGGGCCGAGCGACTTTTTCCACGCCACCTTGAGCTTGCCGACGGTACCTGTGTCGATTTGCGCCAGCGGGCTATGGCGCGTAGCGGAAAGATCGCGGCCGTAGGTCAGCCACTGATCGGAATCGGTGGCCGCTGAAGAGAGCTTATCAGCACTTACGGGCCCTCCCATGGCCATCGTCGTGTCGCCGCTCGCGCGGGCGAGCGGAACAAACGGCAACGCTGCGGCGCACAATAACGCCAGCGAACGAATCGGCTTGAATTGCATGGTCCTCCTGGGCGGGCACAAATTGCCCGATCGGTTGAGCAGGTCGGTCGCGTCAGCTTCGCGGGCTCGCCCAGAAAACATTTTCTTTCAACGACATACGCTGCCGCTGACGCGCGTTTTCCGTTTGGCGCGCATAGCGCGGCAGAGCTGGGCGTCCAACGCGGGCTTCATGCCGCGTGATTGGTGCCCGGCGAATCCTCGTCGGCTTGCTGGAGGTCACCGTCCGGATTCGCCGGGCACGCTCGGCCTGCGTGTTGCTACACGAAGATAGCAGTCGCGCGCGAGCCCAGCTGCACGTAATACGCGCACGGATTGCGCTTGGATGACTATTGCGCACAAATAATTTGTGTGAAAAAAACGGCGCGCGGAAGTCATCCGAAATCGACGGCGACGCATACTTTGAGTGAAAGCTCATTCGAACTAAAGCTCACGAGAAAGGACTCAAATATGCTCAACCTCGCAATGTTCGCGCTGTCGTCAGCGCTGGCCGCAACGCCGAATTCATTTGCCGCACCGGTGACGCCCACCGCCGTCCCGACCGCAGCTGCTTCACCTGTCGCGATGACGCCCGCGATAAACACAATGCGCTCGAACGCTTCGTCGAACGCGAAGAAACAACCGCAAGCGAACGCAACGCCGTGGCCGGGTTACCTGACGCCAGGCCAGGAAGCCGAAATAAACGAGCGTCTTTTCGAGGCTACCTTCAGCATCGATCGCAGCCCCTAGTTCAAGCCCCCCTCACGCGAACGCGCCGGCAATCGGATTGACTGCCGGCGCTGCGTTTTCGAACTACATGTGACCCTTCATGCTGTCCTTGGCCTTGCCTTTCATGTGGCCTTTCATGGAACTGCCCTTCATGGAACTGCCCTTCATGCTGCCTTTCATGTGAGCGCTCATCGCGTGGCCCTTCATCGAACCTTTCATGCTGTCTGTTGAGGCGGCAAAAGCGGGAATCTGAACGGCGAGCGCGAGAACGGCGGCGCAAGCAAAAGTCCGGAACATCGTAAAATCCCTCATCGTAAGAAAGCGACTGCAGCGCGCGCTCATGCGATGGCGACGGCCGGCAAATCGAGTATCGCTCGCCCGCGCGGCTTCGTCTGTCAGCCGGCTAACGTTTTTGGTACCCAGAAACGGACGGTCTGCCCATTTCGTCGCGCTTTAGTCCGGAGTGGGTGACCCATCCTTTGGTTGCGCTTCTTCCGATAGGTCGCCACCAGACACGACGATATAGGTCACGATGTCCCATGCGTTACGAATGCCGACAAAGATCAGGAGTATGACGCCGCAGGCCAGTGCAAGCGTCGCATACGTTGAAAGTCTTGCAAGGGCAATTGCGCCCGCGGTAATCAAGCCATACGCGACGATCGGCAGTATCGTGTATGAAATCCAGTCCTCGAGATCGGGATGGTACGTCTTGAGGCGCCTTGCGCGGGACATCGCATTCAAGACGTGGATGACACCGTAGAGGCCGGTGACACCAACCACGATGGCCGCCGGGATCGGCGAGTGCCAGGGGGCTACGAGCATCGCGCAAACGAGGAGTGCCGTGCAAAAGTGCAGCACGGTCGGCGTACTGAACGTGGCGATGCCGTCGTGAGAGTTGGAGTCGAAGCGGCTCACTAAGGTGATCACAACGAACATCAGGCCCGTCAGGGTAGCTGCCGCCGTCCCTGCCATGATGTAGAAGTTCGCCCATGGCGCGAGAACCGTGGACGCGGCTTCAGCCATGTTGCGTTTCGGTTTCGGCATTCGTAGCGCGGAGCCAAGCCGCCGCTTCGCGACCTGCTCGCTCCCCGGTTTCGAGCGCCCCGTTGACCGTGCCGCCTTGCCCGTCGCTCGAAGTCGCCTCACCGGCAAAGAACAGCGTACCGTCGACTGGGGCCGCGAGGGCAATGCGCGCGTCGCCGGCGCCGACTCGGAGATAACTGTACGCGCCGCGCGAGAATGGGTCGCGCGCCCAATCGTGCATGAAGCCGCTTTCGAATTCGCTCTGTACCTGCGCCGGCTCATCGAACAGCGAGGCGAACCCATCTCGTGCCAGCTCGATGAGTTCGGTTTGCGATGCGTTGTGAAGTGCGATCGCCTTCGGACCGGCGGCCCACGCGACGATCAGTTCGCTGCGCACCGGGTATTGCGTCCAGAACGCCCCAAACGGCTGGTTTTCACAGCGAAAGAAGGCGGCATCCCGATAACGACCTTCAGATATCCGCTCCCAGAAGGCGGTCCGAAACAAAAGCGCTATCTTGACGACCTGACCCATTTCGATCTTGTCGAGCGCGTCGAGCTTCGTCGCGGGCAAGACGGGATCGAACACGATCTCATTCTCGTCTCCGCGATGTCGCAACACGCCTGCGGGTAAGGTCACGATCGCTGCTCGCGCGCGAAGGGTCTGGTGCCTTCCCGAACCATTGGTCGCTTCGACGGTCACCGCGCCGGGTTGCCACGAAATGTGCCGCACGATCGTCGACAGCTGAGTTTGAACGCCCGCGGCAGCACACGATTCACGTAGGCGTCTGAACAACGGCGGGTAACCGCCGAGCGGCCGCGCAGTCGTCGAATCGACGCCTGATTTCCACTCGTCCGCAATTGCCCGGACGCTTGCGATCGCCGGATCGGCGGCGTCGAATCCTTCGGCGAAAGCGCGCGCCGCGGCCGCCGTGCGGCGCATCGCGCCATTCGTCGAGAACCGCCTTAGAAAGTGGTCCAAGCTTTCGTCTTCAGCGAGCGAGCGGGACTCCTCGAAGACTTCGGGGACCGACTTGAAGTCGTCGTCGCCGCGGCTAAGCTTCCCGGCACGGTAGAGCCACGATTCGCCGGTCGAATCGATCGCTGCCGTTCCGGCCTTGCGCACGAGCGTCATCGTCTCTTCGGCCGGGCCGTGAATGAATTCCGCGCCGAGTTCGGCCGGCACCACGCTCCGCGTCATCGTACGCGACCACACGCGGCCGCCCACCCGGTCGCGCCCTTCGAGCAAGATCACCCGGAGGGACCTTTCGGCGAGGCTGCGGGCGGCGGCGAGGCCCGCCGCGCCGGCCCCGATCACGACGACGTCCGCATCCATGCTCGTCAGTATACGGCGCAAGCACGACCCGCACCCGGAATCCCGCGCGCTATCGGCTGTGGAATGCGCCTCTAGCTCGGCCGCTTACATGCAGGGGTCATCACGGTGACCGCCTAGCCACGAGCTTAGAGAGACCTGGTACGTTCGCGCGCTTCCATGTGCGTACTGGTTGAGTTCTGCCTTAAAGCTCTCTTGAGTGGCGGGGTTCGTTCGCGGTTGCTCGACTGCCGTACGCGTACTCGCGAAATACAATGTCCGGGCATCACTGCTTAGTTCCGGCGCGAATTCTGCGGCCGCTGAATTTATGGGCGCCTCGAAATGATATGGCTTACACCAGTGACCATCTCTATGGAAGCTCAAGTACAGATCGTTTCCGCCGAGCGAGTCGGCTCGATTACTCGAGAAAACGAGGAAGCTCTGATCGAACGCGATGGCCGGATCAATGTCGCCAATCTGTTGCGTGTCGCCTGGAATGTCTAGGAGTTCGGGGATTCCAAATGAGCCCTGCGACATCGACGCGCGGTACAGACGACGCAGCGCTCCCGTACTTTTCGAGTAGTAGAGGGTACCGTCTCGGGCGACACTCGGGTGACCTTCGCTACCTGCAGCATTGATCGACGGCGATAGCATCTCCGTGCTACCGGCCTTTGGACCTTTGAGATATGCAATCCACAATTTATAGGTCGTGCCACCGTCGCCCGGAGGGCGGGCCGACGCGAAGATGACCGCTGAGCCGTCTAAGGTAACCGTAGGATCCGTGTCACGATAAATTCCAGAAAATGGCGCAACCTGGGGCGGCGACCATTCACCATTCTCTTGTTTCGAGTAAAAAAAGGTCAGGCCGGTATAGCCGGGCTGCGCCTTCGCATAGTAAACGGTATGTCCGTCAGGCGTGAACGAGGCGCCAACCGTGTTGCTTGGATCGCCGGCTCCAGGGGAAAATAGGCCGAACGGTGTTGGCAGGACCGTGAGCGCGCCAAGCGTGGTGGCGAGCAGCAAAGCGTAAGACAATGATCGCGATCCTCTGCTGTGGCGTGTATGCGAAGGTCCTAGCGAAGCGCGCCGGACGCCGGGTCGCTCGCGTCCACACTAGCACTCCATTTGAGCCGCAGCTGTAATGAACCTGACTTCCGACGCTCGATCACCGGAACTTCGGAAGCGCAAGATCGGTCCGACGAGAAATCTTCGGGAGCGTCGATAAGATACTTTTCACCGTCGCTATCGATCCGGATTGCGCCGCATTCATCCGGGCGGAAGACGCGCGTGCCGGCGGTCGCAACGCCTTCGTTCGGGTCGATGACATCGTAGCGCGCGTCGGCGTCCGGTCACGCAGCGATCGCCGCTTTGATAGTCCCGTGCTCGTCTATCTCGACCTCGCTGCTCTGCCGGAACGCGCGGCTAACGCGCGTCTCAAGCTTGGGCCTCAATCCAGATATGTTTGGGCGGTGCGTCTCCGATGACGAACGGCTGGTCGGTCACCAGGTCGGGACGTAAGTTGGGAAAAACAACACGACGATGTGCTTGTCCGTTCGGAATTTCGGTAGCCTTCGCGTCATAACGATGTTGCTGTTCGCCCTTGGTGTGAGCGGCTGCGGCGGCGGCGGGTCCACAGTACCGGCGGCGCACGCCTCGGCCGCCCCGAGCTCAGACGGAACGCTGCGGCTCGCGATCAAGATTCCGGCGAAGACGGCGGCGAGGGCCGCGCGACATCCGGCCTACATCTCGCCCGCGACGCAAAGCATTCAAGTCGCGATCACCGGTACCGCGACGCAGACACTCACCGCGAACCTGACGCCGACGTCGACCGGCTGCAGTTCGACGCTTGCGAGCACGGTGTGCATCCTGACGCTGGCCTTGGGCCCCGGCTCGTACAACGCGTCCGTCAGCACTTTCGACGGCCCGAGCGCGACCGGCAATCTGCTTTCGGCGGGCCAGGCCATCGGCTTCACGATCGTCGGCGGCACGGCGAACACGGTCAACATCGTGCTGAACGGCATCCCCGTAAGCCTGATACTGGCGCCGGCGTCGTCGGCCATCGTCGCCACCGGTGGCCCGACGTCGTTCACGCTGAACGGCCTCGTGCCGGGCGAGCTCGAAGCGGAGGCGCTAGACGCGGACGGCAACATCATTGCCGGCGTAGGCGCGCCGTCGTTCAGTGTGTCGCAGACCGGCGGTGCGTCGTTCACTCTGACCAATCCGACCTCGACCTCGCCGAACACTATCGTCTTGGGCCAGCCGGCAACTTCGGGGCAGGCCGCAACGTATACGCTCACGGCGTCGTATCCCGACGCTACGTGCTCGACGGCCGGCGCAGTCTGCACGCTGAATTTCAGCGTCACGTCGCATCAGCAAGTCCTCGTCGCGTCGATCGGAGCCGGTTATGAGGTGTGGGAACCGCCCTACACGGCAGCGCCGGTCACGCTCAGCGGCGTTACGGGCTCGTTGCAACTGGTCAATTCCGCGGCGTTCGATGCCGCGGCGAACCTCTACGTCGTCGACAGCCAGTTCAACGGCGGCGCCGGTCGGATCCTCGCATACGTCCCACCGTACACGGGTTCGCCGACCGTGATCGGCGCCGGAACGGTCAGCGATCCTACGGCCGTCCTGATCGGACCCGACGGCAAGATGTTCGTGCCGAGTTTCGACAACAGCACGGTCTACGTGTGGACTCCACCTTATACCGGCACACCGACGGCGGTCACGACCGATGTGAGCAATCCGTCTTCCGTCGCGCTCGATGCGAACGAAGATCTCTTCGTCGGTGACTTCGCCGGCTCGTCGGCGCAAGAGTTCGCCCCGCCCTACACCGGCGCGCCCACACTTCTGTCCGGAACAAACATGACCGCGAATATCCATGTCGCGCCTCTGGGCGAAGTCTTCGCCGCGGACATCGGTTTGAGCGGCTTGCTGGAATTTCTGCCGCCCTATACCGGCACGCCGACTACGCTGACTAACGGCATCAACAACGCGGAAGACGTCGCGTTCACCGGAAGCGGGACGATGTTCGTCTCGCGACCGAGCGGGTTCTTGGAATTCGCGCCGCCGTACACCGGCACGCCCACATCCTTTCCGGAGACCGCCGGCGGCGGCGTCGCGCTCGCAATCGATGCGGCAGCCGAGCTGTTCTCCGCCAACTTCAGCAACGACAACATTACCGTCTTCCCGCCGCCTTACACCGGCGCCCCCTACAAGACCCTGACGACCGCGCAGACGGTCTGGGACGTCGACCTGAGTCGCTGAGAAATGCGCTTCGTAGCCGGTAGCACGAGCGCGAGCAGCGGCGGTCAGCAACCAAAGGTGGTACTGGTGCGGTACGTCTGACCGTCGCTATCGATTTGGATTGCGCCGCATTCATCTGTTCGGAAAATGCGCGAGCCGACGCTTGCCAGCGTGGTAAGCGTTGAGGGAGCAGGATGACCGAAAAGGTTGTGACGCCCAACCGAGATGATCGCGGCACTCGGGTGCACGGCGGCAATGAATGCGGGTGTCGAGGCGTAGGCGCTACCATGATGACCCACCTTCAGCACGTCGGCGCGGACATCGACATGCTCGGTGGCAAGCCGGTGCTCGGTTTCCGTGCCGGCGTCGCCGGTGAATAGCATACGAAATGATTTGTATTCGAGCCTGAAGACGAGCGAATTGCTGTTGATGTCGCTACGTGACCCCGTGATATACGGAAGGGACGGCCCGTAAAAGCGGAAGGTGACGCCGTCATCGGTGCGCCAGACGTCTCCACCCCGCGGCTCGAGCAAAGCGACGTGCTGTTCATGAACGACAACGAGCGCATCGTGGTAGGCGTGGCCCGGGTACGATTGTCCGCTGTCGGCAAAACCATTCGCGCCGAGCGTGCGGAGCACCGGAGCCATGCCGCCCGCATGATCGCCGTGCGGATGCGAGAGCAGGACCGCCTCAAGATGATGGATGCCTTGCCGTATCAGAAAGGGCACGACGATTCGCGTCCCGACATCTTCGGCGCTCCCAGTGTCGCCGGATCGGCCGCCCCGTTCCAAGCGGCCGCCGGCGTCGATCAAATAGGCATGGCCGCCCGGCGTTTGCACCAGCAGCGCATCAGCCTGGCCGACGTCGATAGCAGTGATGACGACGTCGCGCGTAGCAGTTCGCGGTGGCCAGAGGCAAAGTGCGCACGCCATCGCAACAATCGAGACCGACAAACGAACGCGGCCGCGCTGGACGGCGTAAGCTGCGGCCGCGAGCGACAAATCGTACACCGCGATCGTCCAGCTAGGAGGCGGGGTGGCGATCACGTGCGCTCCGGGCAATCCGCCGACGACTCGCACGGCGGCAACGATCCAATCGAGCAGCGAGGTCTCGAGGTTTGCAGCTAGCACGGCAAGCGCGGGAATCGGGGCAGCGAGCAGCATCGCAAATCCGGCGAGCATCGCAACACCGACCACCGGAACGACAACGGCGTTTGCGAGCGGGGCGTACGGCGCGATGACGAGGAAGGCAGCAGCGGTCAGGGGCCAGGTACCAAGTTGGGTTGCAAGCGTCACGGACAGCGCCTCGGAGACGGGACGAGGAATGCGGCGCTCTTCGAGTCCCTGCGCAAACGGCTTTGCGAAAGCGAAGATCGCCGCAACGCACGAGAACGACAGCCCGAACGATGCGCTCAGCACTGAGGATGGTCGCACCGCCGCCACGACGATCGCCGCGGCCGCGAGCGCGTTCCAAGATAGGGCCTCCCGGCCGGCGGCACGTGCGAGCAACGCGAACGAAAGCATCGTCGCGGCGCGAAGCGACGGAAGATGTGCTCCA
>Ga0302324_100002387_pt1 | contig 43569 bp, 35 predicted proteins | sample Palsa_T0_1_FD_201949 | JGI IMG/M metagenome (GOLD analysis project Ga0302324, IMG submission 201949) | Peat permafrost microbial communities from Stordalen Mire near Abisko, Sweden - Palsa_T0_1 | ecosystem: Environmental > Terrestrial > Soil > Palsa > Peat permafrost | place: Sweden: Abisko... | reverse complement strand
TGGACGTGGTGGATCGAAAGACGCTCGCGATCACGCGCAGCATACCGCTCAGCGGCCATCCGAACAACATCGCGATCAGTAAAGATGGGCGGCGCGTGTATGTCTCTATCGCGGTAGCGCCGGGCGCCGTGGATGTTATCGACACCGCGTCTCTTGAAAACGTCAAGAGCATTCCCGTGAAAGGCGCCTTGCACAACACCTACGTCACGCCGGACGGCAAGTACGTGGTGACCGGCTCCATTCAAGGAAAGATGATCACCGTGATCGATCAAAAGACGGAGACGCCAGCGTGGTCGCTCGCGATGGATCAAGGGATCCGTCCGATGGCGTTCCTGACCAATCCCGACGGATCCACGAAGTGGATTTTCACCCAACTGACCGGTTTCAACGGATTCGCCGTGGTGGATTTCGCCACTCGCAAGGAGATCAACCGGATCAAGCTCCCCGATCTCCCCGCGGGCAAGAAGCCGTACCTCTACGGCGGGAACGAGTCGCACGGTATGGCCGTGACGTCCGATGAAAAGACGCTGATCGTCAATAGCCGGCTGAATAGCGCGATCTACTTTTACTCGCTGCCAGACTTGCAACTTCTCGGGAGCACGGAAGTGGGACGGTCGCCGGACTGGGTGACGCTGACGCCGGACGGCAAGACCGCGTACGTGGCCAACGCGGCATCCAACTCGGTCTCGGTGGTGGACGTGAAGTCGATGAAGGAGATCACGCGGATTCCGGTGGGCGAAGTTCCGAAGCGGAACATCACCGCGGTGCTGCCTTAGAAGCGCAAAGGGTGCGGCGCGCACCACGAAACCGCCAGGAACTGCTTCGCGCCGCACTCCGTTTTGCGCGAGTTGCTTAGAAAGGAGCAAATGCATATGACGTTCACGCGGCTGGCGCTTATTGCAGTGACGTCCGCGATGGCTCAACTGGCGATGGGGCAATCGCTGGATTATGAGAGCTACAAAAAATCGGTTGAGCCGATCTTCGCCAAGAAGCGCGCGGGCCACGCACGGTGTGTGGCGTGCCACAGCGCGTCCAACAATTCCTTCCGTCTGCAACCGCTGGCGGAGGGCGCCACTTGGACCGAAGAGCAATCGCGCCTCAACTTCGAGTCTGTTTCGAAGCTGGTAAGCCGGTCGAATCCCCAAGCGAGCAGGCTCCTGATGCATCCGCTGGCTCATGAAGCGGGCGGCGACGAGTTTCATAGCGGAGGGCGACAATTTCTTTCCAAGGACGATCCCGATTGGAAGGCGATGGCGGTGTGGGTCGGCGCGACCGAGTGACTAGAACTTAGTTGCGTAAATAAGCGCAGTTGATTTTGAGGGGACCGCTTGCTAACGCGCACGGCTCTGTAAGGGTTACCGAGCCGTGACCGTGAGGGAGCGGTGCACGGTAATTCTCGCGACCAAATACCGACCCAGTGACGCCGCCCCGACTCGCCTTTATTCGCTTGGGCGTTTCGAATGCGCAGTGAACACGCCGCAGTCGATCGTCTTGACCGTACCGGGCTCCGCCTTGTCAAGGGCGGCAGAAATATCGTGGATATGCGGCCTAATTACAGGCCAATTGATCGCGGACATAATCAGTACAGCAAACGGACGGCCTTCCAGCCGCTGCTGCTTGTCGATATTCTTGTCGCCGGTTAGAAAAACATCGAAGCCTTCCTGCTCGATCAGCGTCAGCAACGCGCCGTTCTTGATGCTGCCCCATCGCATGCTCACGACGGTGTGAATCTCATGCTCGGGCAAGAACCGCGCCAGCTTGCCCGGCACGTCCTCATCGAACAGAACTCTCAAGGCTGCGCCTGAAATTGATGCGCAGCGCGATAGTTGAGAATTTCCCTAATGGCGTCGAGGCCAGCTTCCGGGTAGCAATCCAGCGTTTCGGCCATGGCCTCGTCCGGCGACAATCCCTCGTCTCGGAAAGCGTCATAGTTTCCCGTTATCGCCTCCACCGGCAAACGGGTGTTCTTGAGCAGCGGTGCGCCGCTTACCTTGCCGGGAATGACTTCGACCAACGGGCAATCGGACCAATCGAGAGCTGCCATGTTCCTACCCTTCTTTCATCGTACCTTTAACCACAGTTCGGGAGCGGCGGAGGGAACGGCCGTGTCGCAATGACGCGTCCGGCCACGATGCGCGCGGGCGTCGCGCGGGGCGAGGTTTGCTAGGTAGCCGACTCCGCTGCGCCGGCGGGGCTTTCGTGGTGCTGGCCCTTGAGAATCTCGTCGATCAGGAAAAGGTCCGTCAGCAGAGCGCGAAGATGAATGGAAGCGTTCAGATTGTCGATCAGTTGCGAGCTGATGGCCGGCTGCGCCAGCGCCAGTTCCACCGCCGCCAGCGAATCGCGCGCGTCCCGAGCCAGAACGGCTTGAAACGCGGTGTATGGTCCAGCGGGCGGCACGGCGGATTCGTACGCCTTCTCGATCCCGGCCAGCGCCCGCGCGGCGCGGCTCAAGAAATCGCGAATCAGCCCGTCACTTTGCCCGGAAACACCCTGGCCGGCATAGGCCAGCATGTATTCATAGCATTCTTCAATGACGCTGCAGCTATCCGACAGCCCGCTCACTTGGTGGCGGCCCAGCGTTCCGGATCGTGGTGCTCCAGATAATGCTCGCGGGGGATGGTGCCGAAGACCATGGACTTGGTGATCACGAACTTCTCGGGCCGCAGCGCAAAGTAAATGTGAGCCATGATGAGGCCGATTAGTCCAACGCCCGCGAGGCCGTGCAGCACGTACATCAATCCCCATGTCATGTCGCTGAACAGGTACGGATTCCGGGTGAAGAACGGAGTACGGACGCGCTTCATCATGAACACGCCGGTCAGGATCACCGCGAGCCCGGCCAGAACGATGATCAGATGGTACATCTTGTTTTCCATGGGATACTTCGCGAATTTTCGCGGTGCGGGGGCTGTTTTGCCGGTGGCGCGCAGCCAGCGTCGTTTGCCATCCTCGATGTCGATCCTGTCCGGCCAGATAGACCAAAAGTCCATCCAGAAAGATGCGTGAATGACATGGAAAATGATGGACGCGGTCAACACCAGCCCGGCGATCCAGTGGTACGTAACCCAGGGAAACTGATAGCCGACCTTGGGTATGAACGCGGTGATCAAAAGCGCGAACATCGCCAGCGCCATGATCCAGTGGAACAGGCGCGCGGCCAAGCTGTGGCGCGCCACCTTCTCCGGAACTCTCGCCTCCAATTCCGGCGCAAAGGATTCCACATGCGCTTCCTTCCGCGCGATGAATGCCACATAGATGGCGTGGACCATCAGAAACGCTAAACCGCCGATGGCTGCGACCCAGATCAGGTAAAACGCGATGTGAATGGGAACCGTTTGCCCCCACGGATTTGTCGCGGTCTCGACTATGCCGGCTTTTATGTCCATTGGGCCTCCTCGACGCCGCTGATGGCGCGCTTCACCAGGTTCCGCATGAGGGGAATTTTGTACGCGTTGTAGCGCAGCGGCTCGGCGCCTGCGATGGCCAGTTTCCCGCCCATCTCGCCGGTGGCGGCGTTGCGGGGCTTGCCGCGGACCGCGTCTTCGACTGCCGTCAGACGCAGCGGATGCGCAGCGGCGGCATTCACCACGATGCGAATGCGTTCGATGTTGCCGCCCGTGACCACCATGGCGGACGCGACGTTCATCAGCGGGAAGTCCCAGACCTGGCGGTCGCGAATCTTTTCAAAGTAGAATTGCGCGCCGGCCCAAGTGGAAGGTATGCGAATCGCCGTCAACAAATCGCCCGGCTTCAGCACCGTCATGCGGGTGATGTCGATGGAGGGCCCGATGAAGTAATCTTCCGCGTTGACCACCCGCTCGCCCTTCAAGTTGCGGATGACCATCTGTGAATCGAGGGCGATCAGCGCGGGCGCGCTGTCGGATGGGTTGACGGCCACACAACGGTCGGCGTGCAAAATGGCGTGCTCGCGATTGATGGCGGTGGGTGTATCGGCAAAGCAGATGTTGCCGCCGGCGCGATAGCATTTCCAGCCGCCGCGATAATACCAGCAGCGGGCATCTTGGGAGACGTTGCCGCCGATGGTGCCCTGATTGCGAATCTGCGGCGAGGCCGCGGCCTCCGCGCCGGTCGAAAGAACGCTGAACTTTTCCCTGACCACGGGATGGCGCACCACCTCGGTAAGCGTGGTCATGGCGCCGATCTCGAGACCCCCGTTCACTTCGCGCACGCCGCGGAGCTCCGAGACCTGGCTCAGATCGATCACCACCTTGGGACGCTTGATGCGGTCCTTCAACCAGTCGAAAGTGTCGAGACCGCCGGCCATCACCCAGGCGTCCTTGCCGTACTTGTCGGACAGGCGCAGAGCGTCGTCCGTGCTGGCCGGCTGAAAGAGCTCGAAGGCCGGCATGATATCGCGTATGATCGCCATGTTCGTCTCCTTATATGTGGGCCGTGAGGCCCTCTTCCATCGGCCGGCCCGCTTCGAGCGAGGCCAGAATCGTATCCGCCAGCACGGGAGCGCGGCGGAACACGTCGTCTCCCAGAGCGTCTGAAAGCGCGTTGAGAATCGCCATGCACCCTGCGCCGACAGGAGGCTCGCCGATGCCACGCGCCCCGATCGGCGTTTCCGGATCGGGAATGCCCACCGCCTCCCACGCCATGTGTTCAGGCGCATCTAGGATGGTGGGCGGCTTGGTGTGGTGGAATCGCTTGGCAACCGGAAGGCCGTAGTGCTGGTCGTAAACCCACTTCTGTCCAATCGCGTGTCCGATGCCGAGCATGGAGCGGCCTAAGACTTGACCGCCTAACGCGCGCGGGTGAATCACCGTGCCTACGTCGGCCACGGCCAGGTAATCCAGGATCCGATATTTGCCGGTTTCCAGATCCACTTCTACTTCGGCGAAGCCCGCAACATAGGAATGCGTTTGGCCATCGCGCGGCATGGTATCGCGGGCTACGGCGAGCAATCCCTGACCGGCGAGGGCCTTCGCGGAAACCACGGTGAACTTGTTGATGCCCTTCGGCAGCTCGTGACCATCGTAGATGCCGCCGAGTTCGATGGCCCGTTTGGCCGCTTGCGCCAGGGTCATGCTTGCGCCGCCGCCCTTGCGATAGACGCGCTCGCCGCCAACTTCGTAATCTTCAGGCTTGCCGCCGTGATCCTTAGCCGCGATCTGTTGCAATTTGTCCTTGGCGTCCAGCGCCGCCACGTAGGCCGCGCGCGTCATGGCATGAGTGGTCTGGCTGCCGCCCGACGGACAAGTCCACGGCAGGTTGCGGGCGGTGTGGCCCCAGGTGATTTCGCATTTCTCCCAAGGCACGCCCAGGATCTCCGCGGTGACGCGATGGCAATCGCTGACCGATTCGGTTCCCAGATTGCCGATGCCGGACTGGATGTAGAGTTTCCCGTCGGGCTTGATGACGAACAGCCCGTCGAATCCCACCGAGCCGCCGACGAAGCAACTGGTGGCCACTCCGATGCCGCGCGCCTTGGTGCCGCTGCGCTTGGGCAGAGCTTTTCGCTCGTCCCAACGGAACGCCTCGTGGCCCTTATCGAGCGCTTCCTTAATGAATGCGCTGGTGACATAGAGCCGCTTGCCGTTTGGCAACGGCGGCCCGATGTTCGCTTTGCCTTCCGGCATGTTGATCCGGTGAATGGCCACTTGATCGATGCCCAGTTTTCGCGAGGCCTTCGAGATAATCGGTTCCATCAGCACGATGCCCTGGAATCCGCCGGGCTGGCTTTGGGAAACGCGGGGAGGAGTGTTGGTCAGCACCGAAAGGCCGCGCCAGCGCATAGCCGGCGGCTGGTACATCAGCGAGACCATGCGGCCCGATTGATTGGCGTCGCCCTGCGGATCGTAAGGGCCGCTGTCGCAAATTACGAACATGTCGATGGCGGTGATGCGTCCGTCCTTGGCGAAGCCGACCTTGAGACGGCCATGGATGCTGGGACGCGCGCGGCCGATGTAATGCTCTTCCTCGCGGCTGATGCGCATCATGACGGGAGCGCCGGTTTTCTTGGACAGCAGCGCCGGGATGATCGCGGAAATCGCGCTGGTGATCTTGCTGCCGAAACCGCCGCCGGTGTACTCGCTGATCACCACCACATCGCTCATGTCGAGATGCAGCCAGCGCGCCAAAGCTGGGACGGTCTGCGATGTGCTCTGCGTGGAGCAGTGGATGTAGACCTTTCCGTTTTGCCAATAGGCCATCGCGGTGCGGGTTTCGAGCGTCTGATGGCTGGTGTTGGGCGTCACAAAAGTTTCGTCCAGAACCAGGTCGGCGTTCTTGAGTCCCGCTTCCCAATCGCCGAATGACCAATGATCGGTGGCCTTGCCCATGGGGAGCTGGCCGTCCTTGGCATCCGCGAAATCCTGGGCGGTCCACTTGAGCTCCTGCACCAGCGGCGCGGGCGGAGGCGGTGGTGGCTGCCCTTTAACAGGAGGCGGCGCATCTGGCCGGACCCAAACGTTGCCTTCGACGCGGGCATTGGCCGCGCCGGGGCGCAGGGTGACCAGCGGATCGACTACGTGCGGCAGGCGCTCGTAATCGATGTGAATTTTCTCGATGGCCTCGGCGCAGGTATATTCATCCACGGCGCAGACCGCCAGAATCGGCTCGCCCTGATAAACCGGATCGTTGGTGAGCCCGCGCTCGCCCAGCTTGTTGGCCGGGATCACCTGACCCAGATCCGTCATGGCGTCGGCGGGCGCAGGAAGATCACCCACCGTGAGGATGGCCTTCACGCCGGGCATGGCGAGGGCTTCCGACGTATCGATGCTGCGGATGTGTGCGTGCGGCACGGGGCTCAGCAGGAGCTTTGCGAACAGCATGCCCTCGGCGCGATAATCTTCGGCGTACTTGGCGCGTCCGGTGACCTTCGCCACCAGATCGGGCGTGGTGTAGTTCTGGCCGATTAATTTGTAGGCTGGCTTCTCGGAAGAATTTTGGACGAGCGGATTGGTTGTCGATTTGGCAGGCATGTTAGCTCACCTTTCTCAGATTCTCGGCGCCGCACATCATGGCGGTGAGGATCTTGTCGTAATCCTGGCAGCGGCACAGGTTGCCGGAAATTCCGTGGGCCAGTTCGGCGCGCGTCGGATTGGGATTTACTTTCAGGAATCCGACGGTGGCCATGATGAAGCCCGACATGCAGAAGGCGCACTGGAAGCCCTGTTCGCTGACCACGCCTTGCTGGACGGGATGCAGCGTGCCGTCGGCGCTCGCCAGCCCCTCAATGGTGGTGATCTGCTTGCCGCGCGCGGTGTGCGTCAGGATGGAGCAGGAGTAATGCGGGACGTCGTCGATTAAAACAGTGCACGCGCCGCATTCCGAGCGATCGCACCCCAGCTTGGTGCCGGTGAGCCCCAGCTTATAGCGCAGCGTGGTGGCGAGCGTTTCCTGCTTCATGACGTCCACGCGCCGTTGCTGGCCGTTGACGTTCAGGGTCACCAGCCGGTCCACTGATCCGGCGGCCGCCTGATCGGCCCGCACGATGGAGCTGCGGAACAGATAGGCGCCCGACGAAACCGCGCCCGCCGCGATAACGCCCTTGATCAAATCCCTGCGGGAGACTCCCCGGGGTGTCTCGTCGCTTGTCTGGTCTGCGCGACTCTTGTCTGGCATACAAGTCACCTCAATCGTTGAGCTTACAAGTTACCGAATGTCAGGTCCGAAAAAATTATACACCTATTATTTATTCCGCGTGGCGCGGGGTGGTGGAATCCGGCTTGAACTTTGATAATCTAACTTGTCGTGAACCTTGCTGCCTCACTTGCCCTGCTGCTGGCCCTGCTGCTGACCGCCCCTTTGGGATTCGCTCAGGACGGCATTACGATTCGCGTTGACGCCGAGCACAATGCCGGCCCCTATCAGCCGATCTTCGGATATTTCGGCTACGACGAACCCAATTTCACTTATGCCAAGTACGGCCAGAAGCTGGTCGGCGAACTGGCCGCGCTGGGCGGCGCGCCGGTGTACATTCGCACTCACTTCATGCTGGCGACCGGCGACGGAACGCCGGGCTTCAAGTTCGGATCCACCAACGCCTATACCGAAGACGCCTCCGGCCGGCCGATCTACGATTGGACCATTACCGACCGCATCATCGACACCTACTTGCAGGCCGGCGCAAAACCGTTTGTCGAGATCGGCTTCATGCCGAAGGCTCTCTCAACGCACCCCGAGCCTTATCAGCCCGATTGGAGACCCGGCGTCAACTTCGACCAGTATTATCTGGGCTGGGCTTATCCTCCGAACGACTATGGGAAGTGGAGCGAGCTGGTCAGCCAGTGGGTGAAGCACGCGGTGACGAAATACGGCCGCGCCGAAGTGGAGTCCTGGTATTGGGAAGTCTGGAACGAGCCCGACATCCGGTATTGGCAGAGCACGCCGGAAGAGTACGACAAGCTGTACGATTTTACGGCCGATGCCGTGAAGCGCGCTCTGCCCACGGCGAAGGTCGGCGGTCCTGCCACCACCGGCCCGAATACTCCGCGGGCCGCGGCTTTTCTCCAGCAGTTTTTGGAGCACTGCTCAACGGGGAAGAACGCTGCCACCGGCGCAGTGGGCGCGCCGCTGGATTTCATCACCTACCATGCCAAGGGTGCGCCATCGGTGGCGGACGGCCACGTTCGCATGGGTATCTGGAAGAACATCGCCGATGCCGCGCGGGGATTTCAGATCGTGAGTTCGTTCCCGAAATTCCGCAGCCTGCCGATCGTGATCAGTGAGTCGGACCCGGAGGGATGCGCGGCGTGTTCGGCCCGCGTCTATCCGCAAAATGCTTATCGCAACGGACCGCTCTATGCGTCCTACGAGGCCGCCATGATGAAGAACATGTTCGAGCTGGCCGATCGGGAGAAGACCAACATCGCTGGGATGCTGACGTGGGCCTTCGAGTTCGAAGGGCAGCCCTACTTCGAGGGTTTCCGCACGCTGGCGACCAATGGAATCGACAAGCCGGTGCTCAATCTGTTCCGCATGGCGGGGCTGATGCACGGCAACCGCGTGGCGGCGGAAAGCAGCGGGCGCGTGCCGCTGGCTGCGATGGAGAAGGACGGCGTTCGCGGCAATTCCGACGTGGATGCCCTGGCGGTGCGCTCGGATCGCGAGCTTTCCCTCCTGCTGTGGAACTATCACGACGACGATGTGCCCGGCCCGGACGTGGGGGTCGAGATTCAGATCGCGGGGTTGCCTGGCACCGCCCAGCGCGTACTGCTGCGCCACTATCGCATCGACGAGACGCACAGCAACGCGTGGACGGCGTGGAAGAAAATGGGATCGCCCCAGCAGCCGGCGCCGGAGCAATACGCGGCGCTCGAGGCCGCCGGCCAGTTGCAGGAACTGGAATCGCCGCACTGGATCGAGACGGGCAAGCAGGTGAAGCTCGAAATCCGTCTCCCCAAGCAGGCAGTTTCGCTCGTCCAACTGAGTTGGTAGGCGCGGGGCTTCAACGGGGCTGCTCTACCTCGCCGACCACCGCCTCTTCGACGGCGATGGACCAATCGACGCCCGCCGAGTCGATCACCAGATGATACAGGCGCGGATCTTCGGTCACATACGCGATGCCGTGGCCATTGCCCTGCTGCCTCACGGCATCCTGAATCGGACGTCCGCTGACCGCGCTGTGCACCACGAGGTGGAATGAGCCGGCGCCAGGCGATGCCGCGCCCTTGGTTTCCCATTTGATTCGCCACTGGGTGCTTTCGATGTTGAAGGACTCGGTTTGCGTGTCGCCTCGGCCCGACCATTTGCCGATAGGCCGCCAGCCGATTTGGCTATGGTGCGATTCCGCATGCGGCGCGGAGCGGCATCCGCCAGCTACCAAGAGCAAAACACAAACAATGACATCGCGCGATTTAACTGTCACTCTGCCGGTCACGGAAGGTTCATCATTTTCGCCAGCGCGGGCCAGTGAGCGCTGGATCGGAAGCGCGCGGAGTAACCGGGACTCAATGGATCGCGCTGCTCGACTGATTTTTCGAGCCAAACCACCGCCTGGTCGATTTCGTCGCACAAGCTGTGGAAGGTGAACATCCCTCTTGGAACCGCATACGCGTCGGGAGCGTTCCGCAGCGGCTGAAGCACTTCTTCAGCCCGGCTAACTTGCCCGGTCCGGCGCAGAACCGCCGCAAGGGTTGAGATAGCCTGTGGGTTCCAAGGCGCCAGAGAGTACCCTCTTTCGGCTGAGGACAGCGCTTCTTCGAGCATCCCTTGCGACACATGGATTAGGGCCAGCATTACGTAGGTTTGCCAGTGGTTCTCATGGAGCTCCCGTATCCGGCGTAATTCCGCGGATGCATCCTCGTACCTGGCGGCTCTGATCAGGCCGTAGGCTAAAACCACACGGAACAGAAGGTTGAGTGGGTCTTCCTGGAGTGCCAGTTCGAATTCCTGGATTGCATCCAGGGTCCGGCCCATCGGCAGAAGATAGAAGAAACCGTACCAGTTATGAACATCGGGTGGAACCGGGTCACGAGCCATGGCCAGCCGGAAGAGGCGCTCGGCTTCCTTCCAGTCGTAGTCGTAGACCCCCGCCACCGCACCCAGGTCGGCGAGCGCCTCTGGCAGCAAAGGATCCAGGTCCAAAGCCTTTTGCGCACAGGCGCGCACCTGCGGCATGGCTTCATGGGCAGGCATCAAACCAGGGCCTCCGGCTAGGAGCAGGAAGTAGTTTGCGAGGCCGATGTGAGCCAGGGCAAATCCCGGATCGAGGGCAATCGCTTGCTCATAACACGCTTTGCTGCGAGCCAGGGATTCCGGGGTAATCTTTCCCCAATGATGCCGGGCCTTCAGATACGCCTCGTACGCGGGAAGGTTCGGCGTGTAACGCTGAATCGGCGCTGCGGGCGAGACTGCAAGCTTAAGTTGGAGAGCGCTAGTGATTGCCGCCGCGATCTCATCCTGCACGGCGAACACGTCCGTCATTTCGCGGTCGTAACGCTGGGACCAGAGATGAGTGCCGTCGGCGGCATGGATCAGCTGCGCAGTGACTCGGAGTCGATTGCCCGCACGGCGGACGCTGCCTTCGAGCACGTTCGAAACGCCGAGCGTCTCGGCGATCTTGCGAATGTCTTCGTTCTTGCCCTTGAAGGCGAAAGCCGAGGTGCGCGCGATCACCTTGAGTCCGGCAACTTGCGTCAGGGCGTTGATGATCTCTTCGGCGAGACCGTCGGAGAAATATTCGTCGTCGGCATCGCGGCTCATGTTGGCGAAGGGCAGGACCGCAATTGAGGGCTGCTTCTCCGCCGGCTTGGCAGTCGCCTGCTGCAACGCTTCCCGCAACTCGGCCATGCTCTGAAAGCGGCGCGCCGCTTGCTTTTCAAGACAGCGCATGACAACCCCTTCCAGCGCCGGCGGCGGCTTCGGATCGTCGCGCAGCACCGCTCCCAAACTGTCGAACGCGCGCCTCCCGGAGAGCAACTCATACAGCACCGCTCCGAAACTGAACACATCCGTCCTGATATCGAGCACCTTGCCCTCGGCTTGCTCAGGCGACATATACAGCGGGGTCCCCGAAGTTCCCACGGTGTGCGTCGCGTCGGCGTCGGAGGTCAGCTTGGCAAGGCCGAAGTCTAGAAGTTTGGCCCCCGCGGAGGTGACCAGGATGTTGCCGGGTTTCAAGTCCCGATGCAAGATTCCCTTGGCGTGGGCGGCTTCCAATGCCGAAGCGATCTGCACCGCGAGCCGCACCGCCTCATCGACCGGAAGCGGCCCTTTGAGCGGCGACCCCTCGATATACTCCATCACCAGATAATCCGGGCCAACGTCGTACAGAGTGCAGATGTGCGGATGGTTCAGGGCCGCGATGGCGCGCGCCTCCTGCTCGAACCGATCGCTGTGCGGGCCTTTCAGAACCTTGATCGCGACGATGCGACCGAGGCGAGTATCGGTGGCTTTCCACACCTCGCCCATGCCGCCCGCGCCGATGGGCGCGAGGATCTCGTAGGGTCCGAGACGAGTCCCAGCGGTAAGGGCCATGGGGTGTTGAACAATTCTACTTCACCCTCGATTGGTTTAGACCGCTTGGTCTATACGGCCGACGCGTTACTGGAGAACGCGAGAGGGCCCATCGGGGTTTCCGCGCGCAGGACCGCTAAACCCGCCGCGAGATCGGATGCCTGCGGGATCACAGTGCTCAACCCAGTGAGATCGAGTACATGCCGCACCAGCGGACTTACTCCCGCCAGCACGAATCGTCCACCCGGTCTCCGCACAACCGAAGTGTAGGCGCCAACGATGAAGGTAACTCCCATAGACCCGATACAGGTGACACCTTGGAAATCAGCCAGCACTTTAGTGCATGCCAGTCTCTTGATGTCATCCATTTTGGTTTGCATGTACTCTATCTCCGGCCCTGCAACAAGACGTCCTTTGCAGCGCAGGATGCAGACGCGATCATGTTGTTCAATGTCAATCAGCATGGGCCACCTCGTTGGGCAATCATTCAGCCTCACAACGGAAAGCGAGAGCCAGCCGAAAAGCCCGCCAACTCGCCGTGCCAGGCCAGCGGACACAGCTCCGCCAAGAAGCTCGGCATCACCAACGGGTTGGACCCGTGGCCCATCTAGCGAAATCTCACGCGCCAGTACCGACTCCTGCCTGTAGTTCGCCTTCGTGGATCGCATCCAGGAAGACGGTAACAGAGGGAATGTGGGGAGGGGGTGGCGGCGGTGCCTGATAATCCGCTACTCTTCCGTCAACGCTGATCTGCAGGCCCGCGGCTTCTCCGTGGGCGGATATGTCGTCGAGACCAAAAGCGCCTAGCACTTTTATCTCTTTTGAATCGTGCCTGCGCACGTGCACCGGGTGGTCGGACTTGAATAGAATCGTTTCCCCGGGCTCAAACTCCACCATTGTCGGGATCAGTTTTCCGTCCTTTGCCAAGCGACATCTAATAATGGGCATGTGTTTCTCCTTTCATTCACTGAGCGTGGTTTGAAGCTAACAACTCTATAAAGCGAGGATCCCGGCTTAAGTCCGCCAGCTCCGGAAACGATCTGATCTGGCGGAGGATCGTCGGAGAGTTCGCAAGCAAGCGAAGGGATTGGTCCCGGCGTCCAATTGCCTCATAGGTCAACACCGCCACCTGAAGCGTCTCATCGTCCCGAGAGACTTGTAACACTTGAGCGATGTCGGACCCCGCTGCGCCATCGCCAAGTCTTGCCTCGAGGTAGGCCTGATTGGCAAGTTCCCGCCAATTGCGCGGATCCTGGATCAATTCTTTCTTAGCCAAAGGCAATCCGCGGCGGAACGCGTCCCTGGCATCGCGTTCACGGCCTTCCTGGCTATAGCACTGACCCAAATCCAGCCATAACAACGACGTTTCGGGACCGATGGCGATCGCACGCAAATAGCGCGCCTTTGCCTCCTGATACCTCTGTGTATCCTGGAGGACGATGGCCAGCAGTTGCTCGGCTTGGGACGAGTCCCGTATGCTTATCGCCTTTCGAAGTTCGTTCTCAGCCTCGGGGAATCTCCGAAGTTCGAAGAAGGCCTGTCCTAGGAGGCGATGGGAGTCTTCCAGGTTTGGCTTCAGAGACACCATTTTCTGGAACACCGTCACGGCCTCCTGGTACTGACTGCGTTCAAGATAGAAAGCGCCGAGGGCCCATCGGTTATTGAAGTCACCAGGTTGAACCTGAATCGCCTTCTGAAATGCCATCAATGCGTCGTTCAACAGACCGCCGCTTTGAAAGGTGAGTCCCAGACGCCGGTAGGCGTCCCCGTTGTTGGGTTGAAGCTCGATGACCCGCTGGAAATCCGCCTCGGCCACCTCGTAGTTCCCGGAGTTCTTTTTCAGCCATCCGGAAATCATATGCACCTCTGGAAGATCGGGATCACGAAGTTCGGCTTGCCGCACCGACTCAAGAGCTTTCTCTTTCCAGGCGACCTCGCCAGTGTCAAAAGACTTGATCCATTGCGCCTCGGCCAGCGCCGCGTAGGTGAGAGGCGATTCTGGGTCGGCGGCGACGGTACGTTCCAGAAGCTGGACGGCCTCATCGGCTCGAATGTTGTCTTGCACGTACGAGAGACCGGTCAAATAATCCTTGCGCGCGGCGGCGTTCACCGTGGACGTGGTCTCGATGTGCGGCAGGTGCAGCGAATTGGTCACAATACCAGCGACGGCCACGGGCACGTATCGCAATTCGGCCGGGTTGTACCGAAGTGTCCAGTCCTTGATATCCACGCCAGATCGCGCGTCGGTTAAAAACACATGGAGAATGTCATTCCCGGATTTCTGTTCCAGCGTTCCTCGGATGGCGTGAGTAGCTGAGAGCAGCTCTCGGGCCTTCTCGACGGAGCCCACCTGTTTTCGCGCGACGTCGCGCTCGGCAATGAAAACGAACTTGGTTTGCGCATTGCCCTTGAGACGCGTCAATTGAGCAGCCGTGTCGCGCGACAGCGCGCCAGCCAAATATGCTGTGTCCTGGCTCGATTGAAACGGCAGCAGCGCCAGACGCACTGTCTCTTTGGGCGCCGTGGCGCGCTGGAATGTGAACAGTCCGGAGATGACCGCCAACACCACGGCGGCGGCAGCGGCCAGCCACCACCGTAGCGCGCGCGACGGTTCCAGGGCCGCGGCCACTTCACCGGCGTCGAGAAAGCGCTTGGCCGGATCCGGATCCAGGCACCTTTGCAGAATGGAATCCCACCCGTGTCCAACCGCCGGAGGCTTGTGCTTCAAGCGGTCCTGCCACTGGATTTCGCGTGGATATGGAAGATGACCCGCAGCCAGCTCGTACAGGATCACGCCCAGCGCATAAACGTCCGAGGCGGCGGATGCTTTTTCGCCCTTCCACAATTCCGGCGCCATATAATCCGGCGTGCCGCCCGCCTGACTCGATCCCGCCGCGCTGCTAGCCCAGCTACCCGCATTGTCACCAGCCGGCCCAAACGGCCGGCGCGCCAGCCCGAAGTCGGTGATCACCGCGCGCACGCCCCCGTCCGCATCCTGGGCGAGGATCACGTTGTTGCTCTTGAGATCGCCATGCACCACCCGGTTACGATGCGCTTCGGCCAATCCCGCGCAGATGTGCCGAGCGATGGCGCGGGCTTCAGCCACCGGCAAGCGCCCGCGTCCGAGGCGCGCGGCCAGCGTCTCACCGTCCAAAAACTCCATGGTGAGAAAGTCGATCTCCCCGCCAGTGGTCGAAGCCGTGTGGATCTCGAAAATCTTGCACACATTGGGATGGCTGATTTCGCTCGCGTGCCGCACTTCCGGCGGCAGGCGCTTGTGGAATCCGCTCTTGGCGCACTTGAGCGCGATGCGGCGTCCCAGCCTTTCGTCCTCCGCCTCGTAAACGATGCCCATGCCGCCCTGCGCCACCTCGCGCACAATCCGGAAGCGGTCCGCCAGCAGATCACGGGGCGCAAACCGGTGCTGGGGCAAAGCCGGAAACAACGGCTCCAGCAGGAAATCCTGCATGCGATGGTTCCACTGCACGTAGTCCCACACCTGGCTGAACAATTCCGCGTCGCCCCCACAGGCCGTGCGCAGATAGGCTTCGCGCGCATCCGGAGGCTGGCCGGATGCCAGCTCCACTAGGCTCATTACCAGCTCGTCATCCTGCGCTTTGGGCATGGCCCGGCTCCATGCGCGTGTATAGCCATCTACGCGCGTCGCTCCAGGTTCGTTGCATGGTTCGGAGCTTTACGCCCAGGGCCTCGGCCGCTTCTTCGTCGGTGAGGCCCAGGAAAAATTTCATTTCCACCAGCATGCTCCATTCCGGCTTCGTTTCCGCCAGCTCGTCCAACAGCCGGTCCACCGCGATGGCCAAATCTACTTTGCCGCTGTCGGCCGGAAGAATGCTTTCGATTCCTTCCAGCGCCACGAACTCCGCCGAGGGGCGTCCGCGCGCGTGATCGATCAGATACCTTCGCATGGCTCTAGCCGCTATAGCGAAGAAATGCTTTCGACTCTGCCAATCCCGCTCCTTGGCTGCGACCATGCGGAAGTAAATCTGGTCCACCAGCTCGGTGGCCTGCAGGGAGTGGTCCTTGCGCTCCCGTTGCATCAGATAGTGAGCCAATCGGCGCAAGTTGGGGAGGACCAGCGTGAAGAGCTCGTTTTCAGCCTCTCGGCTTCCGTCTCTCCACTGGTGCAGAAGGAGCGTGATTTCACCCATGGGCTGTTCCATAGGGTCACCAGATGGTTGACCATTTGTACCATATGGCGGACTTTTCCGCGCTTTTCGCTATCCACTGCGAGAGTCAGCAGCCCGGTTTTCATAATCCGGGAAAAAGGAGAACGAGTATGAAGAGTCTTAAGCAGCAGTTGATGGCGGTAGCGATTTTTGCCGCCCTGGCATGCACCGGCCTGCACGCGCAGAGCATGGACATGCGGGCGACCATCCCGTTCGCTTTCCACGCCGGTGACAGACTGATGCCCGCCGGCGAGTACGTGATTCATGAGCAAGGTCCGTGGGTCTGGTTCCGCGCGGCAGACAGCGGCAGGCCGTCCCCCATATTTATGACCATCGGCCTCGATGGTCAAGGCCCGCAGCAAGCCCGGCTGGAGTTCAACCGCTACGGTAACGAATTCTTCCTGACGGCGGTGTGGAATTCGTTTACCAAGGACGGACGCCAGGTGCTGCCGACGGCTCATGAAAAGGAACTCGCTAAACGAGGCGATGTTCCGGACAAGTCCGCGGTAACACTCACAGGTACCAAGTAGTCCGCGAACTTCACTCCATGCGGCGCGAACACTCTCTGGAATCGGGGAGTCGCGCCGCACGTTCATGTTATGCCGCCCGGTTCAACCCGCATTTAAGAGCGGTACAATCGAGAGCACCAATGCCATTCATCGAAAATCAGGGCGCCAGGATTTATTGGGATGAGCGCAGCGTGGGCGAGCCGGTTCTGCTGATCATGGGGCTCGGGTATCCATCGGATATGTGGTGGCGAACGCGTCCGGCGCTGGACAGCCGTTACCGGACCATCGTGCTGGACAACCGGGGCGTTGGCCGCAGCGACATGCCGCCCGGCCCGTACCCGATCGCGCTGATGGCCGCTGACGCGCTGGCCGTGCTGGACGCGGCGGGCGTGGAAAGCGCGCACGTATTCGGCATCTCGATGGGCGGCATGATCGCGCAGGAGCTGGCGTTGCAGAGCCCCAAGCGAGTGCGATCGCTCATCCTGGGTTGCACTGCCGCGGGCGGCGCCACCGCGGTGCGAGCCGAGCCGGAGGTTACCGAACTGCTGATGAACCGTGGCTCCATGGCGCCCGAGCAGGCCGCCCTGGCCGCCATCCCGTTCATCTACGATCCCGACACCGCGCGCGATCGCATCGATGATGACCTGGCGGTGCGCCGGCCATGGTTCCCGCGGCCCGAGGGGTATGTCGCCCAGTTGCAAGGAATCCTGGGGTGGGAGGCCTATGGCCGCTTACCTCAATTGAAGGTGGCGACGCTGGTGATCCACGGCGAAACAGACCGGCTGGTGCCCTTGGGAAACGGCGAGCTGATAGCCGCGCGGATTCCCGGCGCGAAGCTGGTGAAGCTGCCGCATGCCAGTCACATCTTTCCCACCGATCAGACCGCGGCTTGCAATCACGCGCTCCTGGAATTTCTTGCGGGCGCAGCGGCGCAACGCCACGAAATGACGGCGTGAAGCCTCAATAGTTGGCCGCCTGCTGTCCGGGAATCGGATATATCCTAGTAGAACTTGACCGAGTAGAGGACTGGGTAGCCCGGCGCGGCATCAAAAAACGTTGGGACGGACTCAGATGATTTCCCGATAGTGATTCGCCCCCCGGCTGCCGATAATAAGGTAGAGACAAATGTGTTCGGCACGGGCACCAGTTGCGGGCGAGTAAGTCCATGGTATGTTTTGCTGCTTGCCTGGCAGGTTCTTGCACCGGGAACAGCAGTTGCGCAGCAAGATCGGGCGCCTGGTCCGGCCGAGCCCGGCCTGGCCGTCTTGTCAGGCAATCGAACTCCCAAAGCGAAGCTCGAAGATGATCGCGGGCCGCTCGATCCTTCGCAGGTTATCGGCGGTATGTCGGTGGTCTTCAAGCAGTCGGCGGCGCAAAGAGCGAATCTTGCAAGCTTGCTTCAGGAACAACAAGATTCTAATTCTCCGAGCTATCACGTTTGGCTCACCCCGGATCAATACGCGGACCGCTTCGGGATTACTCCGGCCAACCTGGCCAAAGTTATCTCGTGGCTGGAAGCCGCGGGGTTCAGAGTGGATTATGTCTCGCGAAGCCGCACCTGGGTAATGTTCAGTGGCACTGCGGGCCAAATACAAAGCGCGTTCCATACCGAAATCCACCGCTACGAAGTCAATAGAAAGCCGCACTTTGCCAACGCCACCGATCCTATGATTCCAGCCACGCTCGATCCGCTGGTCTGGTTGATCCGGGGATTGGACGATTTTCGCATGGAGCCTTCGATCCCCAAGGCGAAGCCCAATCCTGACTTCACCTCCGGCGGCGCCCATTATGTGGTGCCCGGCGATGTCGGAACAATTTACGATATCAATCCGCTTTACCAGGGCGGCTTCACGGGATCCGGCCAGAAGGTCGCCGTGGTTGGCCAGACCGACATTTATATTTCGGACATCGAGACCTTTCGCACGAAGTTTGGCTTGCCGTCCAATAATCCCCAATTAGTGCTGGTTCCTGGAAGTCAGGACCCGGGGGTAAGCTCGAACGACCTGCTGGAAGCCAGCCTCGATCTGGAATACGCCGGCGCCATGGCCCCGGAGGCAACCGTCCTTTTTGTTTATTCAACCAATGTCGTGAATTCGGCCGCCTATGCCATCGATCAGGACCTCGCGCCTGTCGTCAGCATGAGTTATGGCGCCTGCGAACCGGATAGTTCCAGCTCGCCTGCCAGCGCCGGCGCCTATTATCAATCCCTGGCCCAGCAGGCCAACGCGCTCGGCGAGACGTGGCTGGCCGCTTCGGGCGATACGGGAGCGGCCGGTTGCGACCTGGGGGTTCAAGCCGCTTCGCACGGTCTGGCGGTCGATATTCCAGCCAGCGTCCCGGAAGTGACCGCGGTGGGCGGCAGCGAGTTCAACGAGGGCAGCGGCATCTATTGGAGCGCAACCAACAACGCCAGCACCGGTAGTTCCGCTTTATCGTATATACCGGAAAAGGCCTGGAACGATACTGCCGCCAATGTCGCCGACGGAGACGGACTGGCGGCCACCGGCGGCGGGGCCAGCATTCTTTTCGCGAAGCCCTCCTGGCAAACCGGGACCGGCGTTCCCAACGACGACGCCAGGGACGTGCCCGATATTGCATTCGACGCCGCGAACGATCACGATCCGTACCTGATTTACGCGAACGCGCAGTACTGGGCCGTCGGCGGAACCTCCGTTCCAACACCCGTTTTCGCGGGTATTTTGACTTTGCTCAATCAGTTCTTGGTTTCAAGGGGCACTCTGTCGCAACCGGGACTCGGCAACATCAATCCCACGCTGTACCGGCTGGCGCAGTCCACCACGGGAGTGTTTCACGACATCACGGTGGGGAACAACATCGTCCCGTGCGTGAGTGGCAGCCCGGATTGCGTCAACGGCGAATTCGGTTATAGCGCCGGCGCGGGATACGATCAGACTACCGGGTTGGGCTCTGCCGACATTAACAACCTGGTGACTCAGTGGGCCGCCAGTCTGGCCGCCGGGACCACCACCGCGGCGAGTGCGAATCCCACTAGTATCGTGTCCAGCGGAAGCACCGTCTTGACCGCGACGGTGACTGCCGCTTCGGGAACCACCTCGCCAACCGGCTCAGTATCTTTTGCGGTTGGCCAGACGGCGCTCGGTGCGGGCGTGCTGTCCGGATCCGGCGGCAGCGCGACAGCGAATCTGACTGTCAACGGAAGTCAGTTGTCGACCGGAAGCAATGTGATCTCGGCGTCCTACGCGGGAAGCGCGGCGTTCCTGGCTTCCTCCTCCTCTGTAACGGTGAACGTCAGCGCGGTCTGCGCGTATTCCTTGACTTCCGATTCGCTCTCGGTTGGACCTGGCGCGGCCAGCGCAACAGTGGGCGTGCTGGCCGGCGGCGGCTGCTCTTGGACCGCGAGTTCGAATACCGCTTGGCTGACGATCAATTCAGCAAGTTCGGGCAGCGGTGATGGAACGGTGGACTATTCTTTCGCGGCGAATCCGGGAAGCACTGGGCGCTCCGGAACCCTGACGATCGCCGGGCAAACGTTTACCGTCACGCAGGCCGCGACGCCGCCGCCACTCGCGTTCTTCCCTTTGACGCCTTGCCGCATCGCCGATACACGGTCGGTTGGAGGCAGCGGCCTGACGGGGGCCTTTGGACCGCCGTCCATGCCGGCCGGCTCTACCCGCAGCTTTCCAATTCCAAGCAGCGACTGCGATGTGCCGGGGACAGCGCAGGCCTATTCGTTCAATATTACGGTGGTGCCGCAGGCTGCCTTGGGATACTTGACGGCTTGGCCCAGCGGTTCGGCTCTTCCGGCGACTGCGACCCTAAACTGGCAGGATACCGGCATCGTAGGCAATGCAGCGATCGTGCAGGCAGGAACGTCCGGCGCGATCAACCTGCTCGCCAGCGCCGCCACCGATGTAGTGATCGACGTCAATGGCTATTTCGCGCCGCCCGGTGCACCGGACGCCTTGGCGTTTTATCCGTTGACACCGTGCCGCGTGGCGGACACGCGGTCGGGCTCGGCTGGCAGCGGCGAGACCGGCGCCTTCGGTCCACCGTCTCTGGTTGCCGGCGCAACGCGCGATTTTCCGTTACCCTCGAGCAGTTGCGCGATTCCATCGTCGGCGCAGGCATATTCAATGCGGATGACCGTGGTGGCGCCCGGCCCGCTGGGTTATCTGACAGCCTGGGCGGCCGGACAATCGCTACCGCTCGCGGCAACCCTGAATGCTCCCAATGGAGGAGTGGTGGGCAATGAGGCCATGGTTCCGGCCGGAACCAGCGGCGCAATCAGCGTCTTCGCGACCGCTAATACTGACCTGGTCATCGACGCCAACGGTTACTTCGCCGCTCCCGGAAGTGCTGGAGCGCTGAATTTTTACCCCCTGCAGCCGTGCCGGGTGGTGGATACCCGCGCGGTGGGCGGCAGTGGTTTGAGTGGAGCGTTCGGGCCGCCATCGCTGGCGGGCGGCGCCTCGCGCGAATTCCCGGTGCAATCAAGTTCGTGCGGCATTCCGAGTACGGCGCAAGCGTATTCGCTGAACCTGACAGTGGTGGCATCCAATCCGCTTGGATATCTGACGGCATATCCGGCCGGACAGGCGTTACCATTGGCTGCCACGGTAAACGCCCCGAATGGCGGGGTGGTGGGTAGCTCGGCCACTGTTCCTGCCGGAACTGGCGGGGCAATCGATGTCTTCGCCAGCAGCAATACCGACCTGGTCATCGACATCAACGGCTACTTTGCGCCGTAGCTTCGCTTGAGTTTGTCCCTACACAAGTAACAGGCCGGGGATCTGGGAGTCCCATAAATGGGTATCCATCATGCCTCGGCATCATTCCGATGAGGTCGCCCTTGGCCAACCGGTCTATAATTGGTCCTACGTCGATCAAATCTATGACGGTCTGCTCGAAAGCGGCGTGCGGCCGTTTGTTGAAATGAGCTTCATGCCGCGCGCGTTAGCCCAGTCGATCAAGCCGCACGCGTTCTGGTACCACCCCTTGCCCTCGCCGCCGAAAGACTACGCGAGATGGGAGGAGCTGGTTTACAACTTCGCGGAGCATCTGGTGGATCGCAACGGCGCGGACGAAGTCTCCGAAGGCGGCCCGGCGACCGCGCAGGCAGCCGATCTATCGAAAGACGTCTTTGGGACCGATGAAAGGATGGATCGAACCGACATGGTGGGCCGCGCCGTGCAGAAAGTCAAATCCCAGGTAGAATCGTCGGCCCGCCCCGATCGCCTTCAGGGGCCCTGGCTGGCCGACGATATCCGAAACGCCGCGCTACTCGCGAACAATACGAACAGCGCCGGCGCGCGGCCGGAACCCAGAAGCTGGATGGCACGTCTAGCTTTATGCTTCCCGCTCCCGGACTAGCCTTGGTAGAAGTGCGGCCTCGCTGATACTCATGATCTTTCGCGCCACGGCAATCCTTCTCGCTGCACTGCTGGGGCTCTCAGGGGCAGTCCCCGGAGCCACCACCGGCCCCCCCACGGCCCCAGTGCCCGCTAGGGATCAGGTAGCCCCGGTGTCGCCGGCGGATCGCGCCTTCATTGAGGACTTGGAACACCGCAGCTTCGCATATTTCTGGGAGCAAGCCGACCATGGCACGGGTCTGGTGCTGGACCGCGCGCGAGTGGATGGCGGACGAGCCAAGGGTCCCAGCCGCGATATCGCGAGCACCGCCGCCACCGGTTTCGGGCTCACGGCAATTTGCATCGGCGCGGAGCGCGGCTGGGTCACCAAGCAGGAGGCAGCCGACCGCGTTCGGACGACATTGCGGTTCTTCGCCCATACGGCGGAGCAGGAGCACGGCTGGTTCTATCACTGGATGGACGTCTCCACCGGTGAACGCAAGTGGGACAGCGAAACCTCATCCATCGACTCCGCGTTCTTGCTAGGAGGCGTTCTCACGGCCGCGCAATACTTCTCCGGCGATTCCGAGATCCCCGAGCTGGCCACCGAGATCTACAACCGGGTGGACTTTCCCTGGATGCTGAATGGCGATCCCTTGCTGCTCTCGCACGGCTGGGTTCGCGGGAAAGGCTTTCTCAAGTACAAATGGGACACCTACAGCGAGCTCGGCCTGCTGTATGTGCTGGCCATCGGTTCGCCCACGCATCCAATTTCCGCGGACTCCTGGTATGCCTGGCAAAGGCCCTTCTACCGCTACGGAAGCTACGAGTTCATCAGCGGCGGTCCGCTGTTCACGCATCAGTATTCGCACGCCTGGATCGATTTCCGGAACCGGCGCGACCGGGGCTTCCTGGATTTCTTCCTGAACTCGGTGAATGCCACGCGCGCCAATCAGCTATATAGTCTCGGCCTGGGCCTGCCCAGCACCTTCGGGCCGGAAATCTGGGGCATCACGGCGTCCGACGGGCCAAAAGGATATCGAATCTACGGAGAGATCAAGACCTTTGATCCAGTGGACGGAACCGTCGCTCCGTCCGCCCCCGCGGGATCGCTGATGTTCACACCCGACATTTCGATTCCGGCCCTGAAAGCCATGCGCGAGCATTTCGGGGACCGCGTATTCGGGCGCTATGGTTTCGTGGACGGCTATAATCCGACGCTGCAATGGTTCGATACCGACGTGGTGGGCATTGACGCCGGCATTACATTGCTAAGCGCGGAGAATCTGCTGACCGGAGATGTCTGGCGTTGGTTTATGGCGAATGAACCGGCGTTGCATGCCATGGAGCTGATTGGCTTCAGCGATCCTCCGCGCAAAGAAGTCAAGAAACCGCCGAAGAAGCGGGCGCGCCCCTCGAAAGGGTGAGCCGGCGGTGTGTCACGCCGCTTCGGGCATCGGCGTCAGGTCCACCAGCCCCGGCATGCGCTCCTCCAGAAGGAACTCGGTGGACTGAACCAGCGGATCGTGGTGAAACCGTTCTTGCATCCGGTTGCCCAGGAGCGCATTATCGATCGCGAGCAGCGCCATCCCCTGGTGATGCGCCATGAAACAACGGATGACTTCTGGATCGCCGTCCGGGCCCGCATGCGAGTAGTCGACGGACTCAAAGAAGCCGTGCCGGGCAACCCAGCCGTTCGCCTCCATCCTGCGCAGATTCGCCGTGGCGGCCGCCGGAGCCAGCATCAGAGCCAGCATCGTGGCGTAGGGCGCGATGACGAGGCGCGCTTCGGGATCCGCGCCTGAGGCGCTGAGTGGCGGCACTCCGAAGGCGTGGTACTGGTATTGCCCACGGTGATCGCGCTCGGCGTGCGCGGCCTCCGAGATCCCCCATGGCACGTGGCGCTCCTCGCCATAAGCCTGCTGGATGCGAACCGCGGCTCTCAGCGACCGGTCCAGCAGCGTACCTGCATAAGAGCGCAGGTGAAGCTGCGGCATCAGGTACTCAAACATGGTGCCGCTCCAGGCGAGCAGCGTCACATGGTCGCGGTAAGCAGTGAGTTTGCGTCCCAGCCGAAGCCAGGTCTCGCGCGGGATGTCGCCCTTGGCGATCGCCAGGAAAACGGCGGTGCGAGCCTCGGATGCCAGAAGATCGTAGCAGGATTGATCAGGCCGATCCTCGTCCACGTTGTAGCCGATGCGAAGAAGCTGTCGATTTTCGTCAAACAGGAAGCCGAAGTCCATGTCGTCGAAATAGCCTTGCGCCATCTCCGCGGCCTTTTTGAGACGGTTTGCCAGATCCAACGCGGCGGTGCGGGCGGCTGGCAGCCGGTCCAGCAATTGTTCTAAAACATTTCCGAGCGTGGGATGAAGCGGCCGGGAACTCGCGAGGCGCTCACGCAACCGCTGGCGGATGCGCTCATAAGCTTCCGGCAAATCCGCAAGCGCCGGAATCTTGGTCAATTCCGCCATCAGCGGAGTGAAAGTCGCATCGCGCATGCTCACCCGAAGCTCGGGCTCAAAGGCCGGCGCAAGCCAGGGCGCCAATCGATAAAGCTGCGTCAACGTGGCGTCGATCCGCTCGGACAGCAAGCCTTCCCAGTAGCAAAGTTCGTCCGAGTCTGCGCGCGCGTGGACGGCAGCCAGGGAAGTTTTGATGCGCTGCACCAGATCGCGCGATTCGGTCAGCACTGCTTCCCAGAAGAACAAATCCCGAGGCTGGCATTCGAGTTGCCGCAACAGGCTTCCGAACAGCTTCATGGTGGAGAACGATCGGGCCTCATACGGGACTTCGTCGCGCAGCCGCCGAACGTGATCTCGCAGTCCCTCGAGAACGCCCTGTTCGAGAATCGGCTGCGTCAATAACATCAGACAGCCTTGGCGCAGCGTCGCCAGCGACGCGGCCAGATTCCCGCTGTCAACGCTCGAAACGTAGCGGGGCGCTAGCGGAAGGCGGGTGTCCGTCCGATACCAGTTAAAAAAATGGCCGCGGTGCCGCGGCATGCCCTGCATGCTTTCCAGGACCCGCCCGGTGGAGTTTGTGAACTCGTCCAGGCTCAAGTACCCAAAATCATGCGCCGCCAACTGCGCGGTCAGCGAAAACCCGAGATTCGTGGGTGAAATATGATGCGTTACCAGCGGCGGATCCTCCTGTACATTGTCGGGCGCCAGCCAGTGATGCTCCGCCCAGGAATGATCCGCGAAGTAACGCCAGGTTCGAAGAGCGGTCTCCCGCAGAAAGTCGCGATCGTGGGGAGGCATCGCCGCGCCCTTGGGCAACGACTCGTTGAGCCACACCACCACCATCGGGGCAAGCACCCAGATGGCGCAAATGAGCGCGGCGATAATCGGGAGCGGGCCGGCGAAAAACAGGAAAGGCAGCCACACCAGCGATGAGATATAGAGGTACCGCTCGAAGATCCCGAAACGCGGGGCGGCTCCGAGCTCGGACTGCGCCATGGTCTCCCATTCGAGCAAATGCTCGCCACTGACGTATTCGCGCCACAGCGTGCGGGCGATGGCGTCGGCCATCAGGCAGGCTTGATGTGGAATAAAGACCAGGGTGAGCAAATTATCGCGATGGCTTTCGAGGAAACGGCCGCCCAGCAGTTTGCTGAAAGCCCTCCAAAAGCGGCGTTCGGGCGCGCGAACGACGCTCAACAACATGTCCGCGTAGCCGGGAAGTTGCCAGAGCAGCAGCACCGCGACCGTCCATAACACCGGGTGCGGGGCAAATATCCAGCCCGCAAGCAACAGCAGGAGCACCGAAATTTCGAGCAAACTGCGGCGCAGGTTATCCAGTATCTTCCAGCGCGAGAGAGCGGAAAGGGGATTGCCGGGGGCGCGCCCGTTTGGAATAGGCGGATGAGCGAACAACCACGGAAGCAGCTGCCAATCGCCGCGAACCCAGCGGTGTTTGCGTTTCGAGAACGCGCCGTAGGTGGCCGGGTAGTCTTCCACTAGCTCGACATTGATAAGGCCGGTTCGGGCGTGCTCGCCTTCAATGAGGTCGTGGCTCAGAATAGTGTTTTCCGGGAAGCGATTGCCGACGGCGGCGTCGAAGGCGCGCACGTCGTAGATGCCTTTTCCGGTGAAGCTGGCTTGCCCGTGAAGATCGTGATAAACGTCGGAGACCGAAGTCGCATAGGGATCGAAACCCGGCTGGCCGCTGAATATGCGGGCAATCCAGGAGCGATGCGCGGAGTCGCTGCTGATGGCCACCTGCGGCCGCAGCAGCGCGTAGCCCTCCGTCACGGCGTTCGTCACGAGGTCCAGAATCGGCCGGTTCAGCGGATGGGCCATCGCGGCCGCCATTTGCGCGGCGGTGTCGCGAGGCAGCTGAGTGTCAGTGTCCAGCGTGATTACGAAACGGATCTCGATCAGGCGCGACAGATCGCCGACTACGGTATCGAACCAGTTTCCGCGCCCCAGCAGCAGCCTGTTCAGATCGTTCAGCTTGCCGCGCTTGCGTTCGTACCCCATCCACTTGCGCTCTTGCGGATTCCAGCCGCGCGCGCGGTGCAGCAGATAAAATGGCCCGCGCTCGCCGGAACCGTAGCGCTCATTCAATTGCCGGATGCCCGCCGCGCACGGGTTCAAGACGGCGTCGCTCTCGGTTTCCGACCGGTCGGCGTCGGGAAAATCGGTCAGCAGGGCGAAGAAGAGGTTGGGGCCGCGGTTGGCGAGATAGCGAATCTCGAGATCCTTAAGCAGCTTCGCGCAATTGGACTCGGAGAGGAGCAGCGTCGGCACCACCACCATGGTCTTGCAGTCGTTGGGGATCGCGTCCGCGAAGTCCATGCAGGGGACGACGCGCGGCTCCAGCAGACGACTGCTGGCCGCGTTGACGATCTCGAGCGCCGCCTGGCTGACAGGGACCAGCAGTAACGCGAGCGCCCACCAGGGAATCGGCCCGGCCATCCACCCGAATCCCGCGAACAGCGACGCCATCAGTATCGCCACGGCAGCCGTGTAGCACGCGTTGGGATAGCGGTCCACAAGATCGACGAACAGCCAAACCGGCGAAGCCTTCGAGCCGGCGGTGCGGCGAAATTCGCCCGCGCCCGGCCCGATCAGATAGTAGCCGACGTGATGCGTGCGCGTGTCGATGTTGCCGGCCGCCTGCGCTCGCTGGGCGCATTCCAGGGCAGCGGCGGCCACTTCTTCTTCCGTCAGCTTGGCGCGGCGCGCGAGCGGCTTCAGCTCCCGGCGGTATCGATCGCGGGTCGCGAAATCCATCCGCGGGTACACTCCGGCCGGATCTTTCCGCAACACGGCTTCCGCGCGCGAAGCGGTTTCGACGAAAGCCTTCCAGGAAATGGCCTCCATCGCCCAGACGGTGCGAATGCAGCCCGCCACCACGCGCTCGATCTCCAGATTGGCGCACAGCCGCTCGATGGTCGCAAGCTTCAGCATGGGAGCGAAGGCCCACAGCTCGGCCATCTCGAGAGCATGATTCTCTCTCAAGCTGTGGGCGAACGGCATCAAGACATCGGAATCCACCACGCCCGGCGCCGTCCGGAGCCAGTCGGCGGCAATCTCGGCCAGCCATCCGGCGGCGATCTGATGGATGCGGGGTTCACCTTCACGCGTCTTTCCTTGGTTGCGCACCTGGGGCAGTTTGCGCAGAAATGCCGGGCGCAGCGTGCGCCTGAGGTCGGTGATTTGAGATTGCAGAAGCGAATAGTTGTCCTTCAGCCAGTGCGAAGCCAACGGGCCGCGGACATGCACGCGCAACTTCGCCGCACACTCACGCAGACGATCGGAAACATGAAAGCCGGTGACCACCAGAGGCAGCGTCCCGGTTGGGGCGTCTTCCATGATCTGCGTTTGAGTTTGAGAGCTCATCGGTAGCTCGCTGCCTGCAATTCAAAGAGGCTCGCGTAGCGGCCGCCATGCGCCACCAGCTGATCGTGCGTTCCTTCTTCGTAAATCTGCCCGTCCTCGAGCACCACAATGCGGTCCGACGTGCGCACGGTGGAAAAGCGGTGCGAGATCAGCAGCGCCATCTTGCCGCGCGACAAATCGGCGAACCGGGCGAACACCTCGGACTCGGCGACTGCATCCAGCGCGGCGGTGGGCTCGTCCAAGATGAGCACTTGCGCATCGCGCAGATAGGCCCGCGCCAGCGCGAATTTTTGCCACTCGCCCCCGGAAAGATCCACGCCGCCCTCAAAACGCCGGCCCAGCATCTGATCCAGGCCGGAGGGAAAGCCGCCGAGCAAACCGTCTGCGCCGCTCTTTTTCGCCGCGCTCCAGAGCGCGCGGTCGTCATCCACGCCCTCGATTTTTCCCACTCCGATGTTCATGCGCGCGGGCATGTCGTAACGCACGAAATCCTGAAAGATGACGCCGATTTCCTTGTGCAGCTGCTCCACGTTGTAGTCGCGCAGGTCGGTCCCGTCCAGATAAATGACGCCGCCGGTGGGATCGTAGAGCCGCGCGAGCAACTTTACGAGCGTGGTCTTTCCCTGCCCGTTTTCCCCTACCAGCGCGACATGCTCGCCGGGGTTCAGTCGAAAATTCAGGTTCTTGAGAATCAGCCGCTGCGACCCGGGATAATGGAACGAAACATCCCGAAAATCGAAGCCATCGCGGATGCTCCGGGGCGCCGGAATAGCGTTCGGGCGCGACCGGATGTTGGGCTGCATCTTAAGGAAGTCGACCAGATCCGTCAAGAACAAAGCTTGATCGGAAATGTGCGAGAACAGCGAAAAGACACCTTGCAGTTGGGTGCTCGATCCCGCGATCGCCCCGGTCAGGAAGATCAACGTGCCAACGCTTATGCGTCCCCGCAATGCCTGCCACACCAGAAAAACGTAGCTGCCGTAGTAGCCGAGGGAGCCGATGACGGCGAATATGGACCCCCATACCAAGCGCCGGCGCGTCAGTTTGATGTTTTTGCGAATGATGTCGCCGGTGAGCGATGCGTAGCGATGGTGCAAATGCCCGCCCAGCCCGAACAGCTTTACTTCCTTGGCGTTTTCCTTGCTGGTGCCGATCAGGCGCAGATAGTCCACCTCGCGGCGCACCGGCGTGATCTCGTGCGCCAGCGCATACCCCAGGAACGCGAAATGGCTTTCGCCCACGAACGCGGGCACCACGCAAATCACCAGCAGCAGGAACAGCCACGGTGAGTAGAGAACTACTCCGATGGAAAGCGAAATGAGGGTGATGGATTGCAGCAGCAGCCGCCCCATCGCGTTGAGCATCCCAATCCGATCCGTGGCTTGCTGGCGGGCGCGCTCCAGCATGTCATGGAAGCTGGGATCTTCGAACGACGCCAGGTCGAGCTTGGTGGCATGCTGGATCAATCGCAGGCTGACCTCGCGCGTGAACTCATCGGCCAGCCGCGCGTCGGTGTAATCGATGGAGCGGCCCAGCAATTGATTCGCGGCAGCCAGCAGAAATTCGGCAGCCAGCAGCCACCACATTTGAACTGGAATCGCCCCCGGATGCTTCACAACAGCGACCACGATATCGATGATGAACTTGGAAATGGCGAGCATCGCCACTGGAATAAGCGCGCTCACCAGACGTAGCGCGATCCCGCTCGCCACCACGGCGGGAGCGGCGTCCCACACCAAGCGCAGGACGGGCGCCACGTTGCGCAAGGCCGCTAAACGTTGATTCCAAGAGGTTTGGCGAGGAGACACTACGATCGACATGCCCTATAAAAAATAGTAACTCAATGGCTTCGAATGAAGCCGTCAGCAGATGAGACTCCTGGACAAGTCCACATGTTTCCAACTACTCCTCTTTCCAACTACTCCTGGGGCGCGGGGTTGTGCCAACCGCCGTCCGGCGCGATGAGCGTATCAGCCGCTTTCGGCCCCCAACTGCCGCGCCGATAGGGGCGAACCCGGTGGTGACTCTTCAGGACGGGATCCACCACCGCCCAAGCGGCCTCCACCGCGTCCTCACGGGTGAAGAGCGCTCCATCGCCGATCATGGCGTCGCCCAAAAGCCGCTCGTAGGGCGCTTCCTCTCCGCTCTGTTCTTCCAACAGGTAGAGCTCCCGTTGCTCGCCGACGAACTCCTTCCCCGCCAGCTTGACGCGAGCGGCCAGAGCGATGGCGGCGCCGGGGGCAAGCCGAAAGCGCAGGTAGTTGGAACGGCCGATGGCAGGCGCCGAGTCGGCGAAAAGACTCTGCGGCGGCGGCTTCAGCTCCACCAGGATTTCGGTGGCGCTATCGGCCAGGTATTTGCCGGAGCGCAGATACCACGGCACTCCCGCCCAGCGCCAGGAGTCGATGAAAAGCCGCAGGGCGCAGAAGGTTTCCACGTCGGAGTTCTTCGCCACGCCTGGCTCCTGCCGGTAGCCGGCGTACTGGCCGCGCACCAAGTCGTCGCGCGTCAGAGGGCGCATGGCTTCAAAGACCTTGGCTTTTTCCGTGTGCACGGATCCAAAGTCCCTGTCACACGGCGGCTCCATGGCAAGCAGCGCGACGATCTGAAAGAGGTGGTTCTCCACCACGTCGCGCATGCAGCCCGCGCTTTCGTAAAAAGATCCGCGGTCCTTCACGCCAAAATCCTCCGACATGGTTATCTGGACGCTGGCCACGTAGTTGCGATTCCAGATCGGCTCCAGGAACGAATTGGCGAAGCGGAAATAGAGGATATTCATGATCGCCTCTTTCCCCAGGAAGTGATCGATGCGGAAGATGGAGTCTTCCGGGAACACCGCGCGCGCGGCCTGGTTGAGCGCTTTCGCCGAGGCCAGGTCGCGTCCGAAGGGTTTTTCGACAACCACGCGCGCGTGCTTGGCTAAGTTCGCGGCGCCGAGCCCCTTGATCACCGTCTCGAAGAGCGAGGGCGGGATCGCGAGATAATACGCCGGACGCCGGGCGCCGGCCAGCGCGCTCTTGATCGCCGTGAACGTGTCCGGGTCTTCATAATTCCCGCTCACGTACTTGAACAGGGACAGAAGCTGGTGGAGGGCGCGCCGGTTATCGATTCCGCCCGATCGCCTTATGCTGTCCGTGATGCGTTTGTGCAGACGCTCCAGACTCCACTTGGGGAGGGCGACGCCGATCACCGGAACCTGGAGGGTCCCTCGTTTCACCATGGCATAGAGCGCCGGGAAGATCATCTTGTGGGCGAGATCGCCCGTCACACCGAAGAGCACCAGCGCATCCGAACGCGAGACGGCCATCAGGCGCCTCCTCTCTGGGCGGTGGGCGGCAGGACGATTGCGGCGATGATCCGGTTCTTCATTCCGTCCTCCTCATACGCTGAGAACTGGAATGCTCGATTCGCGAATGATTCCATAACCGTTGCCGTTGTCCCCCAAATGGCTACGCCCAAGCTTGTGCCCAATGACCAGGACGTCAGCCATGATTTTCTCCGCCGCGCGCTTCAGCAGTTCCGGAGCATTGCCGCTATCGATAATGACTTCGGCGTTCGTGCCAATGTTTCGCTGAAGCTTGGCGATTTCTTCGGAGGCAAATCCGACCAGCTTCTGTCTCCACTCAGGGTCGACATGGGATCCGCCGGGACCGTACATCTCCACGCTAGGCGTGATGTGGACCAGCGTAAGCGCCGCATCCACGGCCTCGGCCATCTGGGCGGCCAATGACGCGGTGTGGGGGCTGTGCGGAGTCAAATCCACCGAGCAGAGGACGCGGCGGATCGAGAAATCGCGGACCGGCGGCTCTTCCAGGTGAGCGCCCGTCCACACCGGGCAGGGGCTTTCGTGCAGCACCTTGCCTAGCACCGAGCCCAGCACAAAGCGGTGGAAGGCCCCATAGCCATGCGTCGACATCACGATCAGATCGACGTTCCCCTCGCGCGCTGTACGCACAATTTCGTCGGCCGGATCGCCTCTGAGCAGCAGGCGCGTCACCGCAATCCCGTCGAGCTCGGGCCCGAGCGCCTGATCCAGATCTTGCTGAGCCCGCTGGACGATGTGCGCGTGCAAATCCCGCGCGGTAATCTCGTGCCCGCTTTCCAGGATGCCGGCGGGATAGCTGAGAGGCGTCACCACGTGCAGCAGGATGATCTCCGCATGAAAGCGGCGCGCCAACCACGCGGCTTGCTGCACGACATGCCGGGAAGTATCCGCGAGCACGACGGGGACAAGAATTTTGTGAATGGTCAGCATCTACGCGCGTTTCGTTCACGCGGCATGGAGAAGAGTCGCGCTGCCAGATTCCGTTCCCTCCCGCCGATCCCGATCGGCAGCCTCTTGGCACTGGATACAACGCGCTGCCCATGGCACGGCCGCCAGGCGTTTGGGGTTGATCGCCGCTTCGCAATCCACGCATGTTCCAAAGTCGCCCGCGTGAATCCGGCGCAACGCGTCTTTCACGTCCCGCAGCAGATTGGATTCGCGGTCCACGTTTCGAATCGCCAGATCTCGTTCCGTCGCCAGCTGAATCTCGTCCATTTGGTCCGCGCTTTTCTCGATCGCGATGCCGTCCCGCTTTCGCAATAACTGAGCCAACTCGGCCTCTTGTTGTTCAAGGACCGCTTGGAACCCGTTTACCGCGCTATGTACTGTTTTCATGTCCATCCCTTTCGACCGTATGGGCCGAGTATCGTCTCATGCACGAGGCGGACCAGCATGGAACTCCTTCCATTGGAAGCTCGGAGGTCGCTGATCCAGCGTGGTTTGTGACGCTATCCGGCCACGTGACCATATATCGTTACCAGACCGACCTCTCTCCGGGAGCAGCCCCGAGGCTTTCCGGGAGGGTGTTTGGCTGGTTTCTTCGCCTACTAGGCTCAGGGAGGACTTCATGCTCAGTTTCGTCCGGCCGATGACCTTGGCCATCCTCATAGCAAGTGCGTCCGCACAGACTACAACTCCGCAACCAACCCCAATTACTCTGTCACTGCTTGGGATAGGCAGTGGCGACGCCAACGGTGGCGTTTCCCTGACGGGAGCCGGAACGATGGAACCGTACGGTCCTATTCAGGTCACCATGACCGGCCAGGCATCTTTCGGTAGGCTTCTGGTGACTTTTACGGGAAAACTGCCCAATTTCTTTACCTTCTATGCCATAGGCACCGCCACGTCAAGCGCCAGTGGGATTTCGGGCTCGGCCATCATCTCCACGGCGCCCTACGCCTATACGAAGGGTTCATTCAACTTCTCGATCACACCGTCGTTTAGCCCAACATCACAAAATGTCCAGTTTACCCTCTCAGGCAGCGGCAGCATGACGTTCCAACCTGCATTTTACGACCCTTACAACTCGACTGTTAGCACCTGGGCCACGGCCGGCTATCCGGTTTCGGCTCCTGGAGCCAGCGGTTATCCGCTCATCGCAGGCGGCGGGGGTTCCCCGGCGTTTTGCGTCGCAGGCCTGCCCCCCAACGAAGGCTGCTCCGGCTTCCTTCTCAACCAATCGAATGGCTCGGTTTCTGACGCGGTGGTCTTCAGCGGTTCGGCGAGTGGCTCCAATGCGATGGTCTTTCAAAGTCCCGCCAACGCGGCGCCCTCCGCGCTTCCTGGGTTTACTTTCAACGGTTACTCTAACGGCGGTGCTGCATTTGTGTTCAATGGTCCCAGCGCGGGCGCCGTCACAGTGGATGTTGCTATCCCTCTGCAACCGATGGAAGCCAGCTATAGCGCCGCCGTGAGCTGCGCCGGCGGCCCTTCTCCTTGCTGGATTTCGATGCCGGCGACGTTTGCCGGCGGGACCATCGCGACGTCCTCGATGACCGCTTTTCCGGTAACCGTCAATCCGCAGGGCCTCACTCCCGGGGTTTATCAGGCCAATATCGCGATTCTGATCAATGCTGGCGGTAAAGCCTCTACCGTAAACGTACCGGTGACGGCGCTGGTGACTTCGCCCGGACCGGCGCTGGCGCTGTCGCAGGGTGGACTTCAGTTTCAAGGAACGTCCACGTCAGGCTGGCTACAGCAATTCATTACGGTCTCTAATTCCGGACCAGGCTCGCTGAATTTCTCCGCGGCCGCTTCTACGCTATCGGGCGGGAATTGGCTGTACGTGTGGCCTCAGTCGGGCACCGCGGCTCAGAGCGCAAGCGGGCAGGTGGTCAATATTCAAGCGAACCCGGCCGGCCTGAATCCCGGCTTATATTATGGAAGCGTGGCGTTCACCGCTGCGGGCGCGTTGAACTCGCCGCAATCTGTCGAAGTGGTGCTCGATATTTTGCCGACTGCGCCGCCGGCCCCGGTTGCGGTGCCGCTGGCCACGCCCGCCAGCCTGCTGTTTGTAGCGCCGCACAGTGGAGCGCCGCCAACCCAAACGGCCCTATTCTATAATCTGGCTGCCCCCTCGGTCGACTTTGAGAGCAAGTTGACATTTGAAGTAGGAAACGGTTGGTTTACCGACTCCGATTGGTATTTTAACGTTTCACAGATAAATTGCAACGACGACGGCGCCGCCGTTCCTTGTCCACTGAGCAGTGCGAGCGAAGTGTTCACGGTAAACCCGGCCGGACTCACGCCGGGCCTCTTCGTGGGAACGTTCGTCCCCGAGTTCGAGAAGGTGAAAGAGTTCGTTCCAGTTCCGGTGATTCTCGTAGTCCCACCGGTACCCTGTTATGCATCGCGCCTTCTGCCGGCCTTCACCAATCTTGTGAGCGGCTTCCAATCGGAGGCCGGGATTCCCATTCCGGTGCAAGTGCAGGTGCTGGACGATTGCGGATCTCCCATGACCTCCGGGTCGGTGGTGGCGTATTCTCCCGGTTCTCAAGACCCGCAAGTATCGCTGGTATCGCTTGGCAATGGCCAATGGACGGGATCATGGATGCCGCACAATGTGGCCGGAGGTCCGGCGAATATCGGTGTGATCGCTACGTCCTTCTCTACGCCCTTATACGGACGCCCGGGGCAGCCCTTATACGGATCCGCGGGTTTGGAGGGCACGTTAGCGAGCAACACCGGGCCAGTCGTAACTCCTGGCGGCGTGCTGAGCGCTGCGAGCCTGGCTACCGGCCAGCCTCTCGCGCCCGGTAGTTATATATCGATTTTTGGCTCCAACCTCGCCGCGAAGGCGGAGGCCGCAAGTTCGCTGCCGCTGCAAACAGCGTTGGCTGGTACGGAGGTGCTTCTGGGAGATCAGCCGTTGTTGCTGGCCTACGCCGGCCCAACTCAGATCAATGCCGTGATGCCTTACGGAACGGTGGTCAACACGCTGCAAAATCTGACCATCGTGAACAATGGCGCATCATCGCTGCCGGAGGCTGTCTTAATCGCCGAAGCGCAGCCCGCCGTGTTTACACAGGATCAGAGCGGCAAGGGAGCCGGCGTCATCGTGGTCGCACAACCCAGCGGAGCGCGATTCTTGAATACCCCCGCGGCCCCGGCCACTGCCGGCGATGCGCTGGTCATTTACTGCTCCGGCCTGGGCGCGGTGAATCCGCCCGTGCCGGATGGATCGGCGGCGCCTTCCTCGCCGCTTTCGAACACGGCAAATCCGGTAACCGCGACCATTGGAGAAAAGCCGGCGCCGGTTTTCTTCGCTGGACTCGCGCCTGGTTTCGCGGGGCTATATCAGGTCAACGTGACTGTTCCGCAGGGAATCGCCTCGGGATCCTCTGTCCCAGTGGTGTTGACGGTGGCGGGAGCGTCCAGCGCACCGGTGACAGTGGCGATCCAATGAACACGAAAAAGTGCGAGGAGTTCCGCGCTAGCGCTTCGGACGCGCCAGCGAGTCCGCCACCACCCAGGCGGCGCCAATCACGGCGAGATTCACGGCGCTCTCGGTCCAGTTCATGTGGCTCGAGTGATCGGCGATGAGCATCGGCTCGTTCACCAGCAGGGCGAAGGACGCGAGCATGGCGGTCACCAGGATCGCGGCGAGGCGGGCCTGCACGCCGGTCAGGATCGCAACGCCCGCCGCGACGAAGCCGATCCCGGTGGCATAACCCCAGAACTCCTGCGTAGGCGGCAGCCATTTGGGGACCAGCGGGGCGGTGAGGTTCATATAGACAAAATGCGCTCCGCCGAATACCAGCGCACAAACGCCAAACGCCAGCCGGCCCAGGCGCGTAAGGCGCGCGGCCAGTGCCGTATCGATCCTGGCGGTAGAGGCATAGACGATCAGGCCGCCCGCGGCGATCGCGATCTGCTCGGCGATGTTTTCGTAGGTGACGAATACGGCGTAATCTCTGAGCAGCAGACGGCCGTTCATCAGGATAACGACAAAGAGCGCGTAGTAGACGGTGAGCGCCGCGGCGCCCCAGGCCGCGGTTCGACGCCACTCGACGGCTGCGGCCGCGGCGACCATGAACGCGCCGGCGGCATAGGCTAGGGCGGTGCGGGCGGGAAAGTTCTCGGGTACCGGCTGCCCCGGGTCGAAGTCCCCAAACGCCAGGCAGGCCATGCCCAACGCCATCACGCCCAGGCCGTAGACGCGCCAGCCGAAAGCCATCGTAGTTTTTTCCGCCATCATCCGCTTCCGTCAGCCGTTCGTGAAAGGGGTCTCCCTCGACGTGATCTCATACCTGAAGCCGTCCGGATCGAGGCTGTCGAGCCGACCGCCGGCCGTTTCAGCCTGCGGGTACATGAGGAAGCCGACTGGCGCGCCGGCCGATGTTGGCAGCGCAACATCGTGCGCGAAGTTAAACGCCATCCAATTCATCTCCCAGGAACCAAATAGCCGGGCACGAGCCTTCTTTACCATCTCGTCGTCCAGCGGTCGATTTCCCGGAGGCTCTTCCAGCACAACCTTCCGTACGTCCGCGGGATCTACAGGCACCCAGCCATAGCCACCGATGTACACTTCGGCGCGGCAGTGCTGTGCTTTCGTGATGTTTCCCGTCGAGGTACCAAGGCTCTTGTATCCCATTTCCGATTTGGCGATGCGGATGCCATACACGTCGCGCGCTGGGAGGCCCGCGGCACGGGCCAAGCCGACATAGAGCGCGTTAAGGTCGGCGCATTTGCCGCCCAGATCCTTGGACTCCAGCATGAAGCGGATGTCGCCTCGGCCGCAGCCGCGTGTTTTCGGATCCCGAAACGTGTTGTCGACGATCCACTCGAAAACCGCGCGCGCCTTCTCGAGGTCGGTCTTCGCACCGCGCGTGACTTCGGTTGCGGTCGCTTTCACGATACCGTCGGTCGGCAGAAGCTTGGTAGGCCGACGAAAATGCTCCAACTCCGCGCGGTTTCCGCTTTCGGCGCCTCGCCGGGCGGACAGATCGACCGCATAGTTTCTGGTCGCGACCCGACTCGTGAGCGTGAGGACCGGCTTCACGCCGGCCGGGAACTCTGCTGCGATGATTCCAAGCCCGTCGGCCCTACCTTCCACGATTCGTCCGGCGCCGCCCTCAGCTCTGAACTCATTAGAGAGCGTCCTCTGGTAAGGCGTCTTCCTGCTGAGCGCCGCTGGCAGCCACACACGCGTTACCCCTGAAGATTGTGGGATCTCGACGCGCGTTTTCACTTCGAACGTGCGCCAGCCGTCAGACTTCGCGCTCTCGGCACGCAGGCCCTCCGGTTTCGAGAACGCGAGGCTGGCGGACACGGCGCCCGCGGATCGCATAAAATCGCGACGGTTCATAGACGAACCCTTTCAACCAAAATATTCGTCATTGTACACTCTGCCGCCGCGAAGGCGTCTTCACAGCTCCGCTAAATGCGTCCGGTGGCCTTCTGAAAATCCTGAGTCTTCGCGCGCGGGAGGCCGAGACTTCTGAGGATTGCAATCCACCAGGCCGCACTTCTAGATGCTGGCCATTGACAATATTCGCGAGACCCATCAACACGAGCAGTACAGAGCCGTGCGAGATTCCCTTCCCCCCGACGGACGCATCGCGCTGGTGATCGCGCTTGGGGACATGGTGAGCCGGGCGGGGCTCGAACCCGCGACCACCGCATTAAAAGTGCGATGCTCTACCAACTGAGCTACCGGCCCGGAAGCGCTGCAAGGAAGGCAACTATTCTCGCGACTTTTTCAAGATAACATAGCTTTACATCTTCGCCGCCGAATCCGCTCGCACGCCGTGCCACAATACAGAAAGCATGCGGGTCGGCATCATCGGCACCGGAGCCATCGCTCACAAACACGCGCGAGCGTACGCCAACATCGGCTACCAGGTGGTTGCTTGCACCGATTTTCACGCCGAAAGCGCGCGCGCGTTCGCCGATCGCTACGGCTGCGAATTCGTTGCGAGCTACGGAGACCTGTGCCGGCATCCGGGCATCGATTACGTGGATGTTTGCACGTTGCCAGAATTCCGCCTCGAGCCGGTGGTGCTGTGCGCCGGAACCAAGAAACACGTCCAGGTGCAGAAGCCCATGGCGACCAATCTCGAGACCGCGCGCAGCATGATCGAAACCGCGTGCAACGCCGGCATTCATCTGGGCGTGGTCAGCCAGCATCGCTTCGACGACTCCACGCAGTTCCTGCAGCGCGCGTTGTGCGACGGGCGCCTGGGCAAGATCCTCGAAGCCGACGCCTACGTGAAGTGGTATCGCTCGCCGGCTTATTATTCGCGCCCCATCAAAGGAAGCTGGAAGACCGAGGGCGGCGGAGCGTTGATCATTCAAGCCATCCATCAAGTGGACGTCCTGCTGTGGCTGATCGGCGGCATTCAAGAGCTGTTCGGCTATTGGCAGCTTGCGGCGCGGCATAACATCGAATCCGAGGACGTGCTCGCGGCCGTCATGAAATACCGGTCCGGCGCCACCGGCGTTATTCAAGCGTCCACGGCGTTCTGGCCGGGCTACACCGAGCGCATTGAGATTCACGGCACGAAAGGCACGGCCATTATCTCGGGAGACAAGCTGACCGCTTGGCAAGTGGAGAACGATTCGGGAGAGCCCGCGCCGGTGTCCTACGACTACGCATCGGCCGCAACCGATCCAATGGCCACCGCGCTTGCGCCCTTCGAGCGCCAGTTCATCGATTTTGGCGAAGCGATTCGCGACGGACGCAAGCCTTTGTCGTCGGGCGATGATGGCTATCGCGCCTTGCAAGTGGTCACCGCCATCTACGAATCCTGCCGGAAGGGATGCGTGGTGAGGCTGTAGCGCGGCGTCTCAACCAAAACGACTCCCGAATGCAGGTCCGCGTTCCAGCTTCCAGCGCCAATCTCGGTCCCGGATTCGATAGCCTCGGTCTGGCGCTCGGGATCTATCTGACGTGCCGGTTCCAGCGCGCCGGGCAATTGTCGATTCGCGCGAGCGGCCGCGATGCTGCGCAGATCTCAACCGGCCAGGACAATCTGATTTGGCGCACGGCGCTGGCGGTAGCCGCCGACATCGGCGACACCTTACCCCCGATCGCGCTCGAAATCGACAACGATATTCCGCTCGGCAAGGGACTGGGTTCAAGCGCCGCCGCGCTCACCGCCGGTGTCGTCATCGCGGATCATTTGCTTGGGCTGCACTGGAAACCCCATCGGATACTCGATGAAGCGGCCAAAATTGAAGGGCATCCCGATAATGTCGCGGCGTGCGTCTTGGGTTCCATCGTGGCCAGCGCCACCGACGTGGGCGGGACCGTTCGCGCGGTCCGCGTCGAGCTGCCTGCCAGCTACGGAGTTGGCGTGGTTGTTCCGGATTTCGTGCTGCCGACCTCGGCGTCGCGCCATGTGCTGCCTGCCGGCTATTCCAAGAGCGATGCCGTTTTCAACGTGCAACGCAGCGCGTTGTTGATCGCCGCGCTCGCCACCGGCGCCACCAGCGCCTTTCCCGCCGCACTCGAAGACCGCATGCATCAGCCCTATCGCTACGCGCTGGTTCCGGGCCTGGAGGAAATCGTCAAGCTGCGGGCGCCGGGCCTGCTGGGCTGCGCGCTCAGCGGCGCGGGCCCGTCGATTCTGGTGTTTTACGAGCGCGGATCCGAACAGGTTTCCGACCTCGTCCGGCAGATTTTCGCGCTGCACGGCCACGATTCAGAAACGCTGTGCGTGCCGGTCGCGCGCGATGGCTATGAAATAACCTGATGTGGCGCACTATACACCGCGCCGGTTCCCCCACAAATCAATATGCAAGCGCGGCGTGATCCGGAAGCCTTCCCGTTTGGCGATGTCGGCGAGCCATCGGCCGCGCTCGGCTAGAACGCGCGAGTCCACGCCCTCGGGCATCAGAACCACGCGGCTTCTCGATGCTCCGATCTCGCTGACGATCGCGTTCACCTGCTGCAGATCGGCCGGATCGGTGATCACAAACTTGAGCTGGTACGGATAAAGCTGGATCAGCCGCCGCAGGATCTCGGGCTGGTAGCGCAAGCGTTCGTGCTGATCGGCCCAGCGGCCGTTGTCGCGCGTGTGCGGCGTCGAATTGGCGAGCTTCGGGCTTATGCTCATCAGATCGCAGCGCACGTTCGCATCCACGGTGCCGGCGGTCTCGATAGTGATGTGCTGCCCGAGCCGCGCGGTCAGTTCTCGAATGTCCGGCGCGATCATCGGCTCGCCGCCAGTGATGACGACATGCGACGCACCGTGGCTGTTCACCTCGTCCACTATGGAATCGAGCGAGCGCTCGTCGCCCTCCGGTTGCCACGACGTGTAGGGCGTATCGCACCACACGCATCGCAAATTGCAGCCGCTGGTGCGCACGAAGACCGACGGCACGCCCACCAGCATGCCCTCGCCTTGAACGGAATAAAAGATCTCAGAGATTTTCACGCGTATACTCGATCGGCGCATACTCAAGAGGATCCTTGAGACCGGCGTCCGCAAAGCCTTTGAGGCGCAACCGGCACGAATCGCACAAACCACACGACCGGCCTTGCGCGTCCGGATCGTAGCAACTGTGCGTCAGCCTGAAGTCGACGCCAAGCTCGGCGCCTAGCTTGATGATCTCGCATTTCGAAAGCCGAATCAGCGGCGCGTGAATCTTCAGATGCGTGCGGCCTTCCACGCCGGCCTTGGTTGCCAGGTTACCCATGTACTCGAACGCCTGGATGAACTCGGGACGGCAGTCGGGGTAACCGGAATAATCGATCGCGTTCACGCCGATAAAAACGTCCGAGCTGGAGAGCACCTCCGCCCAGGCCAGAGCGAAGGAGAGGAACACGGTGTTGCGCGCGGGAACATAGGTGACGGGGATGCCTTCGCCCACGCCGGTCTTCGGCACCGCGATGTCGGCCGTGAGCGCCGATCCGCCAAACGCGCGCAGGTCGATGGAGACCACGCGATGCTCGGCCGCGCCCAGGCTGGATGCCACGCGCGCCGCAGCTTGCAACTCCGCGCGATGCCGCTGGCTATAATCGAAACTCAGCGCGTAGCATCGGTAGCCTTCACGCCGCGCAACCGCGAGGCAAGTGGCCGAATCCAGACCGCCGCTCAGCAGGCAGACTGCGGGTTTCGGCGATGTGGCCAGGGAGCCCATGCGCTACGCAGTCGTTGTTTCCTTCTCCACCAGGTAGTCGGCGTACGGACCCTTGAAGTCCTCGATTTCCCGATTGTCGAAATGCCAGATGCGGGTAGCCACTTCGTCCACCAGATCGTGGTCGTGCGTCACCAGCAGCACCGTCCCGTCGTATTTCTGGAGTGCGATGTTCAGGGCGTTGATCGCTTCCAGATCCAGGTGGTTGGTCGGCTCGTCGAGCACCAGGAAATTAGGCTTCTGGAGCATCAAGCGGCAGAAAATGAGGCGCGCGGCTTCTCCGCCCGAAAGAACGTCGGTGCGCTTGGTGGCGTCCTCTCCGCTGAATAACATCTGACCCAGGAGGCCGCGCAGCTCCTGTTGAGATGCGCTGGGGTCGAACTCGTGCAGCCACTCGAGCAGCGTGGCGCCCGGCTGGATGTTGTGATCTTGGGAAAAATATCCCACAGCCACCTCATGGCCCCACGTGATCACGCCGCTGTCGACCGGAAAGTCGCGCTCCGGCGCATCCACAAAACCCGTCGCATTGCGCAGCAGCGACCGCAGCATCGTGGTCTTCCCTGCCCCATTGCGGCCCAGCAGCGCGATTTTTTCGCCGCGCGCGATCGATGCGCTGAAATTCTCGATCACCCGCAGGCCATCGTAGGACTTCGAGAGTCCCTTTATTTCGAGTGGATGCCGGCCCGAAGGATGCTCGTTCTGAAACCGGATATAGGGGCGCTGGATGTTCGATTTCGCGAGGTCGGAGGTCTGGAGCCGCTCCACCTCTTTCTTGCGCGACGTTGTTTGCGCGGACCTGGTGCCGGCCGAGAACCTGGCGATGAATTCGTTCAACTGCGCGATCTTTTTCTCGCGCTGCGCATTGCCGGCTTCCACGCGCGAGCGAATCTGGGTCTTCGCCAGCACCATATCGTCATAACCGCCGGTGTAGGTAATGATGCTCTGGTAATCGATGTCCGCGGTGTGCGTGCAGACCTCGTTCAGGAAATGGCGGTCGTGCGAAATTACGATCAGGCAGCCCGTGTACGCCAGCAAATATTTTTGAAGCCAGTGCACGGAATCGAGATCCAAGTTGTTAGTGGGCTCGTCCAACAGCAGAACATCGGCGTTGCTGAACAGCGCTTGCGCCAGCAGCACGCGCACCTTCTGGCCGCCCTGCAGCTCCGACATTTTGCGCAGGTGCAGCGCTTCATCGATGTCCAGACCCTGGAGCAGAGTGGCGGCGTCGGCCTCCGCTGTGTAACCGCCTTGATCTCCGACGATCCCCTCCAGCTCGCCCAGCCGCATGCCGTCTTCGTCGGTCCACTCGTTCGGATTGGCGTAAAACTTTTCGCGCTCCTGCAATGCCTCCCACAAGGGCGCGTTGCCCATGATCACGGTGTCCAGAACGCGGTAGTCGTCGAACGCGAACTGATCCTGGCGCAAAATGCCGATCTTTTTCGGCCGGATTACAGAACCCTTCTCGGGCTCAATTTCACCGGTCAGGATTTTCATGAACGTCGATTTACCCGATCCATTGGGGCCGGTGATCGCGTAGCGGCGTCCCTGCTGGAACGTGGTGGTTACTTCTTCAAACAGAATGCGGGCGCCGAAGCGCATGGATAGTTCGTTGACTGAGATCAAGGTAGAAGTTACTTACTTGGGATTTGCGGATCGCGCCAACCCATCAAACCAACCCGGGGGAATCGCGCGCCGCCTTGAGATTTCATTATAGCGCGGCTGCAATTGACTTTTTTGGACTGGAGATTCAGAATTACTCGTGATGAGTGAATTGACAGTGCCGATGACGAACGAAAACGACATCGAAGCACGAAATAAACAAGCCATCCAGGCGGGATTCGATGCCTGGCGGAATGCAACCGGCAGCGTTTTCGACCTGCTGGCCGAAGATGCAAAATGGACGATTGTGGGCAATTCCCCGGTCTCGAGGACCTACGACAGCCGCAAGGAGTTGATGGATGTCGTCATCACTCCGTTCAACGCACGGCTGTCCACCCGCCTGGTGCCGGCCGTGCGCGGGATCTATGCCGATGGCGACATGGTAATCGCGCTATTCGATGCCGAGGCAACCACTCGCGACGGCAAACCGTACAAAAATACGTACTCGTGGTACATGCAAATGCGAGAAGGCATCATCGTGAACGTGGTTGCGTTCTTCGATACGATCGAGTTCACCGGCTTCTGGACCAGGATCAACCCTCAGTAGACACCACTGAGGTGTCTCCAGCCGCGCTACCCTTGGGACTAGCAAAGAGAATGGATTCACGATGAACAAAATCGCCGTGGCGCTGGCCATTTCCGGATTGTGCGTGCCGCTTGGCGCGCAGTGGCTCAATTACCCTACGCCGGGCATCCCGCGCA
>Ga0302324_100002385_pt1 | contig 43583 bp, 35 predicted proteins | sample Palsa_T0_1_FD_201949 | JGI IMG/M metagenome (GOLD analysis project Ga0302324, IMG submission 201949) | Peat permafrost microbial communities from Stordalen Mire near Abisko, Sweden - Palsa_T0_1 | ecosystem: Environmental > Terrestrial > Soil > Palsa > Peat permafrost | place: Sweden: Abisko... | reverse complement strand
CCACGGCGTTTCACGACATCACCGCCGGCGACAATCACATTGCCTGCGAGGTGGGAACCCCGTCAGTCCAGCCGACGGCGATCCAGTGCCCTTCCACCGGAGTCATCGGCTACTCCGCCGGAACGGGGTTTGACCTGGCCACGGGCCTGGGTTCGGTCGACGTCAATGACCTGGCCGTCGCTCTGCTCAACCCTCCGGATTTTACGGCCAGCTCCCCCACCACCACCCTCAGCGTGTTCGGCGGCCAAAGCGGGACCGCGACCATCACGGTCACTCCCATCAATAACTTTTCTGGCTCCGTCAGCTTCAGTTGTTCCGGACTTCCCACCGGCGACACCTGTTCCTTCAATCCCACCACCGTAACTCCCAGCGGCGGTGAGCCCGTCAACACCACGGCAACGATTCAGACCGGCGCTTCGGCAGCCAGCGGCACTGTCGTCATCTACGCCACCACCGGAGTGCTGAGCCAGCGCAGTCATACCGCGGACTCCATCGCGCTGACCGTCACTCCAGGCTTTACTCTGGTCCCGACTGCCCAGAGCTTCGCGGTAACGCAAGGCTCAAGTGTGAACGCCACCGTCCTGGTGACCCTGGCCAGCGGATTCAGCGGAACGCTCTCGTTCACCTGCACCGATCCCGCGCCCGCGTCAATCTGCACCGTGCCACCGAGCGTCAACGCAACCGGGCAGGTCAGCTTCAACATCACCACCACCGCCCCGACCGCCGCACTGCTCCATCCTTCCGGCCGCGCCACCGGAATCTTCTATGCGGCGTTCTTGCCCGGATTGCTGGGCATCCTGTTCACCGCCGGATCGCGCCGCCGATCGCTGCGCGGCTTGCGCCTGCTGGGGCTGATCGTCGCCCTGGGATTCACCACGCTGTGGATGGCGTCCTGTGGCGGCGGCAGCAGTGGCAGCACCGGGAATCCTGGCACCCCAGTGGGCCCCTACACCATTAGCGTGAACGCCACTTCGAACGGCGCGTCCATCACTCCTGCTCCCAGTTTCGTGCTGAACGTGTCGCAATAGAAGGCGCGGCGCAGTAGAACTGCTGCGTTAACCAGTCCTAGGCGCTCCGCTCCGCGGAGCGCTTTTTTCATGTGGGGCGGACACTCCTGTCCGCCAAATACCGACAGTTCACCACTCTTCCCCCCAAGCCAAAAGCGGCGGATAGAAGTGTCCGCCCCACATCTCTGTCGAAGCGCACCGATATCTTGATCTGTGAAATCCATCGCGGGCACCCTCTTTGCCTTCGCATCCTCCCATCTGCGAAACTTGAGGCATCTTGCGGGCGTGAGCGAAGCAGGGGTCCCCAGCACGCCCGCTTTTGGCGTGATGGGGTGGGAAGCGGGAGCCCGCAACCGAAATCCCGAGCGAAGCGAGGGATCTCCACTGCCATGGGACGCATCCACATACTCTCCGAAACCGTCGCCAACCAGATCGCCGCCGGCGAAGTGGTGGAGCGCCCCGCCTCCGTCGTCAAGGAGATGCTGGAGAACTCCCTCGACGCCGGTGCAACTCGCATCAAAATCAGCGTCGAGGCCGGCGGAAAGAAGCTGATTCAGATCACCGATAACGGATGCGGCATGGTCCGCGACGACGCCATGCTGGCCTTCGAGCGTCACGCGACTTCAAAAATCAAGAGTGCCGAAGACCTGCTGAGTGTGGCCACGCTCGGCTTTCGCGGCGAGGCGCTGCCCTCGATCGCGTCCGTATCGCGCCTGCGCCTGGAGACGCGCGCGGAACCGAGTCCGGCGGTGCCGAGTTCCGCGGAGAATGACACCGCCGGGACCGTGATCGAGATCAACGGCGGCAAGATTGCGCGCGTCGAAGAAGCCGGCCTGCCGCTCGGCACTTCGATCACCGTGCGCGATCTTTTCTTCAACGTCCCGGCGCGCAAAAAATTTCTCAAGGCGGAATCTACCGAGTTGTCGCACATCGCGTCGCTGGTCACGCATTATGCGCTGGCCCATCCCGAGAAACATTTCGAATTGCATTCAGCGGCCAATGCCATGCTGGTCGCGCCACCGGTCGGGGGATACAGCGAGCGCGTCTATCAGATTTTTGGCAAGGAAACCCTCGACCAGTTGATTCCGGTGGCTGCGCGCCAGGCGCTCGAACGCGTGGGATTGCCCCAGCCTCCGCCCTGGCGGCGCAAAGAGGAAGAGGATGGTGAAGCTGTCGAAAAGAACCCGGGCGAGATGCACCTCCACGGCTTCGTCTCCAAGCCCGAGATTCAGAAGCTGAACCGCAACTCGATTTTTGTCTTCGTCAACGGACGCACCATTCGCGACCGCCTGGTGCAGCACGCCCTCACCGAGGCGTATCGCAACATTATTCCGCCCACGGTTTATCCCGTGGTCCTTCTGTTTCTGGAATTGCCCGCGGGCGAGGTGGACGTGAATGTCCACCCCTCGAAAACGGAAGTCCGCTTCCGGCAGCAGAGCGTGATGCACGACTTTGTGCGCGACTCGGTGCGGGCCGCGCTGATGAAGGCGCGTCCGGTGCCGCAGTTTGTAACCGAGATGCGGGCGCACGCCACGGCCAGCACGTCGCTGACTCCGGGAGCGATGACGCCGGGAGCGCAAGAGTGGGGGCCCCCGTCGGGGCAGGCTGGGCTTCCGGCTTCCGGCGTTCGGCTTCCGGAAGCCGGGTTGCGGGAGCCGGAAGCCGGGGGCTTCGCGTTGCAGGCGCTCGCTCCGCCGCCGGCTTCGCAGCGCTTTCAGTTTGAAGGCGGAATCGCGGTCGAGGCCAATGCGGCGGCCTCTTTGTTTTCGGCGCGCGCAGTTGAAACCATTCCCGACCACGCCATTCCTGACCATGGCTGTGCTCCCGCGCTGGACGTCAACGAAGAGGAGCCAACCCTGTCTGCGCTCGGTACGCTGAAGCCGCTAGGCCAGATCCGAAATTCGTTCATCCTGGCAGTAAACGAAGACGGCCTATGGATCGTAGACCAGCACGTCGCCCACGAGCGCGTGTTGTTCGAGCGAATCCTGAAGCAGCGCGCGGCGCAGAAAGTCGAAAGCCAGCGCCTGCTGATGCCGATTGTCCTTGAGCTGTCTCCGGCGCAGCAGTCCGTGTTCACTGAGATTGCCGACGAACTGCAGCACAACGGCTTCGAGGCCGAGCCTTTTGGTGCGCGCAGCGTGGCCGTGAAGGTCGCTCCCGCGGGCGTCGACGCCGCGGCGGTCGAGCGCATGCTGCACGAATTGCTCGATCAATTTTCGCGCGAAGAGCAGTCGCTGAATCTGGAAAAAATTCGCGCCCGCATCGCCGCCTCCATCGCCTGCCACGCCGCCATCAAGGTCAACATGCCTTTGGAGCAGAACAAAATGGAGTGGCTGCTGACCGAACTGGCAAAGACGGACCATCCTTACTCATGCCCGCACGGACGGCCAGTCGTGCTACGGTACTCTATGAAGGATATTCAGAAGGCGTTTAAGAGAATCTAGCATTCGGCATTCAGCACTCGGCATTCAGCCCTCCGGCGGAATGGCCACTGCCTGGGCGGCCTGAGTGCTGAATGCTGAGTGCTTGCTGCACCTATGACTGACCTCGAACTCCAGCAACTCCGCCGCGAAAAGTGGCGTCTCGATGGCAAGCCCATCCGGACGATCGAGCAGGCCCGCGCCTTTCTGGAAGAGGTCGGGTTCTGCCTGGTGTATCCCCGTCGGCCAGCGTTGCTGGTGCCCACGTTCATTGGCGCGTTTGTCGGGTCGGACGATCGCTTGCCGGGCTGGCAGCATGCGTTCAAAGATCCGCGCGCGGCCGAGGCAACCGAGTTGATGGTGCGCTTGCTGCGCGCGCGCGCGGCATTCGAGGCGAATCTGTTCGACGAGAACAACGGATTCCTCGTCCCAGCCTCCGTCTTTCCTTACTTTTATGCGCTCATGGGCGAACGCAATCCCAGGCAGGCGCCAAAGGCCGGGTCGCGGTCCGCATATTCCGCGCTGGCTTGCGACGCTTTCGAGTTGATCCGCCGCGATGGCCCCATCTCGAAGCAGAAGATGCAGGAAATGCTGGGCGGCAGCGTGTCGTTTCCGGCGCTGGACAGTGCGCTCGGCGAGTTGTGGTCGAAGCTGCGCATCACGCGCGTCGATTACAAAGCCAGCGAAGGTTCGGTGTGGGACGTGCTCTACCGCTGGGCGCCGGACGCGGTGAAAGAAGGCGTTGGCCTGTCGGTGCAGGAGGCGCTCACCGCGCTCTTGTCAAAGTATCTGGACTGCGTGATCGCCATCGAACAGGCCGACCTGGAGATTTTCTTCGGCAACTTCGTGGCGCGCTCGAAAGTGAAAGATGCGGTCAACGCTCTGCTGGCCGCGCGCGAGTTGAGTTTCGTGCATGTCAGCGGACGGTCCATGCTGCAGATCACGCCAGACAAAGTTGTGGTGGACCCGGCGGAGCGTCTCGCGGCTACTCCAAGGATAAGTCGTCCGCCAGCCGAAAGACGGCCACGGGGGCTAAAGCCCGCGAAACCTGCTGGCTTTACGCGGCGCTGAAGCGCCGCTCCTCCACGGTTGTATGTAACTATGCGCTCCGGACACAATCCAAAATCTTATCGCGGCCGTCTCGCGCCCTCGCCCACCGGACTGCTGCATCTTGGCCATGCGCGCACATTTTGGACGGTGGCGCAGCGCGCTGCAGAACGCAACGGCCAGCTAATTCTTCGCAACGAAGATTTGGATGCGCAGCGCTGCCGGCCAGAGTTCGTGTCGGCGATGCTGGACGATTTGCACTGGCTGGGAATCGAGTGGACGGAAGGATCGGACTGCGGCGGGCCATATGGTTCGTATACGCAGAGCGAACGACGGGAACATTATCTGGCAGCTTGGCGGACGCTGCGCGAGCGGGGATTGATTTATCCCTGCACCTGTTCGCGGAAGGATGTCGCGCAGGCGGCGGGTGCGCCGAATGAGGGCGATGATGAGCCGGTGTATCCGGGCAGGTGCCGGCCGCACGAACCATGTGGCGACAGCCGTCTCGGCTGTCCCGCGATGGCGGAGCCGAGCGGCCCACTCGATACTGCTGGCGCCAACTGGCGCTTCCGCGTTCCCGACGGAGAAGCGATCTGCTTTACAGACCTTCACCTCGGCGAGCAGCGCATGATCGCCGGACGCGACTTCGGCGACTTCATCGTATGGCGCCGCGACGATGTGCCCGCTTATCAACTGGCCGTAGTGGTAGACGATGCTGCCATGCGCATCACTGAAGTGGTGCGCGGCGCCGATTTGCTGAAGTCAACGGCGCGGCAGATTCTTTTGTTTCGCGCTTTGGGGCTCTCGGTACCGGATTATTATCACTGCGACTTGGTTCGCGACGAAGCCGGCGTGCGCCTGGCCAAGCGCCACGATGCGTTAAGCATTCGCAAACTGCGCGAATCAGGCTGGACTCCAGAGCGCGTGCGGGAAGCGGCGATTCCGCGATTCTGAGTTGTGTGGGACCGGGTCTCAGACTTGGTGATGGGGAGCGAAGCTCCGCCGCGCTCTCGCCATGTAAGGGAAGCAATGCGCTCATCTCCACCGTTGTACAATCGTTAACTTCGCATCATTCACAGAGCATGACGGATAAGCAAAAGGACGATTCCTCTCCTCGCAAGCTGACCATCGCCATCGACGGCCCGGCTGGCGCGGGCAAGAGTACCATCGCCTCGCGCTTGGCGCGGAAACTGGGCTACGTGAACCTGGAGAGCGGCGCGATGTATCGTGCGCTGGCGCTGAAAGCCATCGAGCGCGACGCTTCGTTCGATGATGAAGACGCGCTGGTCAAGCTGGCGGAGAACCTACACATTGAACTCGAGCCCACCATCGGCGGCAACCGCACCCTGCTCGACGGGCGGGACATTTCGTCGCGCATCCGCGAGCGCGACGTCTCGGAGGCGGCTTCGCGCGTCTCAGTGCATCCTAAAGTGCGCGAGTGGATGGTGGCTCACCAGCGCGAAATGGGCGCCGGAGGCGGCGTCGTGATGGAAGGCCGCGACATTGGGACCCAAGTGTTTCCTAACGCCGATCTCAAGATTTTTCTGGACGCCGATCCAGTGGTACGCGAGCAGCGCCGCATGACCCAGCAGAATATCAAGGGCGACGTGGCCGCCAGCGTGGCCGCGGACCTGCGCGACCGCGACCAGCGCGATCGCACTCGGGCAGCATCTCCGCTGGTGGCCGCGGCGGACGCAGTCGTGATCAACTCCACTGCCTTGACCGAGGACGAGGTGCTCGCGCGCGCAGAAGCGCTGGTCCAGGCCAAGATGGCCGACTGATTCGACAACTCACTGATTCATCGCTTCAACGATTCGCCGGTTTAATGTCCCACGGGCGCTGCCACTAACTCGGCATGTCCTTTTCTGTACGCCTTCGCCCACCACACGCGGCCCAGCCAGAAAATCATCAGCAGCAGCGGCAGAAAACTCAGAACAACGAGCACTCCCGTCTTGCGCATTACAGCAGGAAATAGTTGCTGCCGTGCCAGGAATATGGATGCTGCCGCGATGAACAGCGCAAAGCACATCCGCCACAAATGCCGCGCAATCCGTTGCCCGCCCGAGATGCCACCATGCACCAGCACGCGAATATCCCCCACCATGGCCAGCGCAGCCACCAACCCAAAGATAAAGTACGGTCCAGGGGGATAGTCATACTTCAATCCAGTCGGACTCATCGCCGCTTCGGTCCCGAAGGTCAGCTGGGCAGCTGCAACCGCAAAAACCACGAGAAGCGCGCCCCAATCGATCATGCCCGGTTTCCCGTCGCTGCGCCGGGCGGTCAGCCACGCCGTCGCTACCAGATAGAACGTCAGCATGCCTCCCAGAACATTACCCGGCTGAGATTTCAGCACCGCCAGGTACGTCCCGGTCGCGCCCAGGCTCAGCATGGTCACGACAAACACGTTGCCGGCGATGCCATGCTCGCGCGAGCCTTTGCGAAGAAACACTGCCACAAATCCAGAAAGCATTCCCAGGGTGCCGGACACAATGTGAAGAAGCAGTATCGGCGAGTGTGACATTGTCCCCTCCTTTGCGGCCCGAGCGAGTAAGTCGAGTGTGGGTGAATCAGATCGGCCCTTGATAGCGGCGCAACCGCACCGCGGCCGCGAGAAATCCAGCGGCCAACAACAGCCCGACCCACAGACTCGGGCTGCTCAGGAATCTGCCGGGCGCGAACAACGACAGAGGAATAAAATGCGGATCGATGGGGACGCCATTCTTGTCCTTAAGGTCGAATGCGGCTCCAGAGAATCCGAACAAGCGGTCTTGTAACAACAAACCCAAATGCGTAGTGCGGAAGGCAATGTATTCCACCGCGGCCAGCGCCAGCGGCGGTAACACGGCCCACAGGAAGGTCGCGCGCCGCGCCCAGCCGGAGACCAGCAGAAACCAGCAGTAAATGGGAGCATGCCACAGAGCAATCACGATCAGGCCGTAGAGCAGCCCCACTTGCATCTGGAATAACGGCAATGTCCACTCCTTCGCGACATCCCCGTGGGCCAACATTAGAGCCGCAATGGTCAGCACCCGCATGATGATTTGCACGGTCACGGTGAGCACGAGGACGATCAGCGGCAGAACTACGAGCGGGATGCTCGCCTTGGCCAGCACGGTGGTGCGATCGGAAACCGGCAGCGATTTCCAGAACAGGATGCTGCGGTCGCGGCGTTCCCCGTGCAGCGCATCCAGCGAATAGAAGATCCCGACCAGAAACGCGGTGACGGTGAGAAGCATCCCCGCATGGGCGTAATTCATGGCCAACAGGATCAGCGGATGTTCCGGGTCGGGCGGCACCAGATGGCGCAGGTGATGCGGCATCCAAACCAGGCTGATCAGGAAGCCCAACATATAAACGCCCGCGGCGGCCAGCGGAGCAATGTAAATGGAACGGTTTTCCCACAACTCCCGTCGCACCGACCAGCAAAACGGCCGCGTCGCCCGCATCACCGTCGGAGGCATTGCCTGCGCGCCAGAAGACTCCGGTACCGCGTTCGAGTGAATATTCATCGCGCTGCTCCTTGGGCCTGGCCAGCGCTATCGCCCATTACCGCAACGAACAAATCGGCGATGCTCGGCGTGCGCACCTCACCCAGCGCGGCGAGTTGCTGCCTCTCGACCTTATCGGGCGCTAAATCGAAAAGCAGGATGCTGCGTCCCAACACCTGCCGCTCGTGAATCGGCCTGAACCCACGCGCTGCGGCCACCTGCTCGGGTTTCACCGCGACTTCCGCATAACGCGACTCGAACTCTTCCAAACTGCAGTTGAGCGCGATGCGGCCGCGGTTGATGAACATCAGATCGGTGAGGACATACTGCACGTCCTCCACCTGATGAGTGGTCACCACAATCGTGCGGCTGTGGTCGAAGTAGTCGTTCAAGAGCGAGTCGTAAAACTGCTTCCGATAGAGAATGTCGAGGCCCAGCGTCGGCTCGTCCAGCACCAGCAATCTCGCATCAATGGCCATCACCAGAGCGAGGTGCAGCTGCGCCACCATACCCTTCGACAGCTCCCGCACGCGGCTGGTGTGGCGGATGTTCGTCCTGGCCAGGAAGCCTTCCGCCTTGGCGCGATCGAACCGCGGATGCACTCCCGCCACATAATCGAGCGCCTGCGAAACCCGCATCCAGCGCGGCAGCACGGCGACGTCGGCGATAAAGCAGACATCGCGCATGAGTTGATCGCGCTCCATCCACGGGTCGCGCCCCAGCACCTTTAACTCACCCTGATATGGCGTGAGGCCGATGATCGCGTTGAGCGCAGTCGTCTTGCCGGCGCCGTTGGGGCCAATGATTCCGAGGATGCGCCCTTCCTCGATCCGCAAATCGATCCCATCCAGCGCCATAGTTGTGCCGAAGGCCTTGCGCAGGCCGCGAGCTTCAATGACTGGCTGAGCGACGACTGGCACAGCGATGACTGGCTGAGCGATGACTGTCATGGCTTCGGTTCCTCCTCGACATCGGTCGACCCACTGCTCGAAGACGGCTGGCGCTTCTCGCCGGCATTCCCGTTCAGCAATTCTTCCGCTTTCAATCCGAGCCGTTGAATCGTGGCCGAGACCCTTGGCCATTCTTCCGCAAGAAATTTCTGGCGTTCGCCCTGCAGCAGCAGTTGGCGAGCGCCCTCATTGATGAACATGCCGCGTCCTCGTTTAGTCTCGACCAGCCCCTCATCCACCAACTGCTGATAGCCCTTCAGAACCGTGAGCGGATTCACCCGGTATTCGGCCGCCACCGTGCGCACCGAAGGCAGCGGATCGCCTTCCTTGAGCACGCCGTCGAGGATCATCGCGACCACCCGGTCGCGAAGCTGGCGGTAAATCGGCTGACTGTCGTTCCACTCACGGTCCATCAGGTTTTCCAGTTTGCCCTAATCGAAGAGTTTCCCGTCACTTGGTCCGCTGCAAATCCATGTGCCCGCGCATCAGCTTGTCTCCCGGCGTCAGGAACGTCCAGTCCTCGGTGTGATGATTCTCGTCGATCACGGTGAACACTGCGTGCTGCATATGACCGTACTGCACATCACCAGCCACGTCGAGAAAATCGAATTCCAGCGTTTTCCCGTCCGGCGACGTCCGGGCGGTCATGCGCGGACGGTTGCCCGCGTCGCAATAATGAGTCAGCAACAGGCGACCGTTGTCGAGGTAGAACATGGTCACCGGATGGTCGTTCTTGGTGGGATAGTCCGTCACTCCCGATGCCATCATTTCATGCACCAGCGAATTGCCGCGGGAGGTCACGTGCATCGAAACCTGCACCGATGCGCCGTTTCCCATCCCGGGGTCCGGCGGAAAGGTCGTCACCGGACCTTGCCAGGCGCCGGCCAGAGTTTTCAGTTGATCGAACGATTTTTGTGCGTCGGATTTTGGCGCATCGGACTTTGCAGCGTCCATCTGCGCCAAGGCCACGGTCGAGAGCGACAGTACAACCACAGACAGCAGAACACGGAGGGATTTCATGTTGGATTCTCCTTTGGGCTAGCAAGCACGCTATCTATATAGTGTTATAGTTAACTATAACACTATGAAGAATGCAAGTATTTTCTTTGAGTTATCTTGGGTGTTCTCGTCGATTGCAAGTTATCCGATTTAGAAACAATGACTTGCGGGACGATAAATTGGCGGGTTCCGGGGGCCCAGGTTCTTGATTTGGCGGGTAGTACCACTACGGCTGCCCCATCCTTTCGCGTACTTTGCGAAAGGGTGGGAACCACGGACCGCAATGCGAAAGCCCGGGACCAGATTGGCAGGTGCAACGCTCCCACCCTTGCAAAAGACACAGGGATAGGCATCCCTCGGTTGAAAGCCCCTTCAGTTCTCCGTAGGCTCGACTTTCACTTTCGGCGCAGGCAGAGCCTTCCCGGCCTTGCCCGGACTCGGAGGCTCGGGCGGCCGCGGAGGCTGCGCACTGGCTTTGCGAATCTCGATGCCGTCGTGCTCGTTGTTGAGCACAATATGCGAGAAGGCGTTGCCCACGCTGCCGCTGGCTTTCGCTTCGTGCTCGTCGTTGTTCACTTTCAGCTCGGGAAAGTCCGACTGAATTTCGCCGTCGTGGGTGCGCGCGTCCAGGCGGAATCCAGCCTTGTCGGGCAGGCTCAGTTGAATGTCGCCGTTCCGGCTGTCAATCTGCACGTTGCCCAGCGTGCGCATTCCGACTTCGATTGTGCCATTGTCATCCTGCAGGCGCACGTCGCCTGATACGTCGTCCAGCCGGATGTTTTTCGACCGCGTGGTCAGGTGCAGCGGCCCGGTAATCTGCTCGGCGTGCAGTTCATCGGAGTCGAGGTCGAGATCGCCCGCAATGCCCGAGAACTCCATGTCGGTGCGCGAAGACTTGAAGGTCACCGTCTTCGAGATCCGCGCCAGCTTCACGCTTTCCTGAAATTCGCCGTCGAGCTGCACCGCGCCTTTCACGTCGGCGACCGAGACTTCGTCGACCCGGCCGTCAATGTGTACGTCGCCGGTAATCTGCTCGGCTTTCACCGTGCCTTTTTCCTGGCTGACTTTAACGTTGCCAGTTACGTCTTCAATCGAAGTGTCGGAATGCTGGGTGGAGATGTCGATCGCTCCGTCGCGGCCAACCAGGTTTACATCGCCGCGCCGCGAAGTGATAGAGACCGCCGCCTTGCGGGGCAATGAAACATCGAGGTCGGTTTCAACGGGATGGTCGCCCGCAGCCTCCGACATGGCATTGAGCGTGACCAGGCCGCCGATGGTGGTGATGGTGGGCTTGGTTTCGCCGTCGTATTTGTCGGCGTCTCCCTGATTATCGGCGCCCACGCGTTTGCGCACGACGACCGTGATTTTGTTGTCATCCGAGGCGTGCACGCTCACCGCGCCGTGCGTGTCAATGATCTTCAGGCTGGCGCTCGCGGGGAAATTCTGCTCGAGATGATCGTTGAAGTTGTAGCTCTGACCGAAGATATTGTCGAAGTCGTTGTCGCCGAAGTTGAGCTGCTCGTGCAATCCCGACCAGTTGACGCGCTCCAGTTGCGTCGCGATCAGGCCGAAGACCACGATCATGACCACCAGAAAAACTCCTCCCACGCCGATCCCGGAGGCGCGCGTGCCTTCGCGCTGCGCCCGCTGGTGCTCGACCAGTTTGATCACGCCCCAGAGAATCAGCAGCGCCGGCCAGTAGTTGGCGAACAGATGCGCCAGCCGGCCGATGGACAATATGTGCATCGTGCCCAGCAGGAACACGCCGCCCAGCACGATCAGCACAAACGGCCCCGCCAGCGAACGGTGCCGCGGCGGCGGCAGCGGTGGCAGAGGCGAAAACGGTGGCGGCGAGACTGGATTCGGAGTGAATGGGCTAGACATTTTTCACCTCGTCAGAAGCGGGTGGCTCCGTGCTCTGCGGCGCAGTTCCTGAAGCAGCTGGGCCTGGCACCACCGGAGCCGGCGGCGGAGTGTAGGGTGGAAAGCCGCCCGATCCCGGGGGCGTCGATCCTGGAGGCGTCGTGCCCGGAGTGAACGGACCCGGAGGCAACGGACCCGGAGGCAACGGACCCGGAGGCAACGGACCAACGTGTCCCTCGGACGAAGCATTGCTCTGCACCAGTTTCACCACGCCGATCACCAACAGAATCGCCGGCCATCCGCGCTCGAAGCCGATCAGAAACACGATGCCCAGGGTTACCAGCACCGCCGGGCCCATCAACTTGCGGGTGCGGCAACGTTCGCAGACGCAGGCCGGACGATAGTTCCCCAACAGCCCCCAATGTTTGGCAAAGAGCCATACCCCGAGCGCGATCAGGATTAAAGGCCAGAAGCGGTCGACGTCGAAACTGAAGATTCCCGCGGTGTGCAGCAAAAAGATCGCCCCCAGACCGATGAGAATTGCGGCCGCGGTGGGAACTCGAGTGCTGTCGAGCTTCTCGCCGGCGCCGAACTCTTGCGCCAATCCGAACGGGTCCGGTGCGGGTTCTCCCATCTGGATTGCCTTCGCGGTGCGAATCGAGTCGATGATCTGGTAGATGTAGAAGAAACCCATCCCGATGCCGAGCACCATGTGGACGAACCAGGGCACATCGGTGCTCTGGCCCACGATCAGCATCACCATGATGACCAGATGGATCAATCCTTTGACATACTGGCCGGTATAGACCGCGCCCACGCCGATGGGGAAGAAACCGGCAAGTATTCCGGCGACGGCGGGATTTGGTCCAGAGCTTGGTCCGGGTTGCACCTTCACTCCCAGGCCCTGATCCATGAATTGCTGGTATCCGGTTGGTGGCGGAGGAGTTGACGGGAATTGTGGCGGCGGGGCTGGCGGAACGAATCCTGCCGCGGGCGCGGTTCCGTCCAGCCGCGCGGCCAGGCACGTCTCGCAGTAGATCACGCCCCGAATGTCGCGCGTGCACAGATTGCACAGTGGCTTGCCGCAAGTGCGGCAGAAGGCCACGGCAGCGGTATCGCTGTGGTTGGCGCAGTTCATACGACCCTCCTGTCAGTGCTCACCGACACTACAGGCAGATCCGGATTTGACGCATCAACGCCTGACCGATCAGGATTGGACCGATCGGGATTCGACCAATCAGGATTCGACCGATCAATGACACATGGCGATGGACCCACAGCAGCGCTGGCCAGAATGACATGATCGTCGGTCTGGCTGTAGTTGCGCTCCTGATTCTGCTCGGGCTGTTGGGTTGTGTCGTTCTTGTCGCTGTTCTGCTTGGCCGGCTGAGACTGCTTAACAGCGGGCTCGGCGGGCGCAAAGTTGCGCTTTACTTCTCGCAGGCGCGCTTGCACTTCATACACCACCCGGATGTTTTCGTAGTAGTGCACCACCCGCGCCTGGGTGTGGAAGTACGCCTGCTGAATCGCTTTTGGCCGCAGGCTCACCTCGCGCAGGTCGGCGGGTTTCACGCCGGCTACGGTCAGTCCCACCGACAACGCGAAGAATGCCATGCCAAACGACATGGCAAACCGCGGCTGCCGGACCATCCCCCAGACCGGCTCGAGCAGTCCCTCGAACAGCGAGGCCTGCGCGCGCTCCCACCAGGAAATGCGCGGTTGGAGCCTGCGTTCGGTCACCCGCAGACGTTGGGTGTCAACGCCCGTTGTGGATGTCAGAATGTTCATGACCAGGCTGGCTGGAGGCTCCACCTCCGTGAGACCTTTCAGCCAGTTGCGGCCCGCATCGGCTTCCGCGAGCAGCGGCCCACACGTCCGGCAAACCTGGGCGTGAGCATGGAACCGGTCGAGTCCGGTCCCGCTCAGCACGCCGTCAATGGCGTCGGTAAGCAGGAGCTCGAACTCGTTGCACAGCATTCCTTTACTGGTTTGGTCTGGCATCACATCACCTGCCTATAGGTACGTTGTAGAAGCCTGGCAAGTTCCGCCCGCCCTCTATTTATTCGTGATTTCACGGTACCCTCCGGAACCTTCAAAACAGTCGCAATTTCACGGTAATCCATATCCTGTAAGTCCCTTAGAATCACAGCTTCCCGAAGCTCTGGCGAAAGCCTTCCCAGGGCCGCGTGCACGGTCTCGCCCACCTCCCGGCTGCGTACGTGCGCATCCGGCCGGGCGGATGGGTCTGGGATCTGTTCACTGAGCGGCTGCGCGTCCTCGTGGTCGGATCCAGCCGTGTCAATCGAGTCGGTCATCCGGTCCTGCTTCGACTTGCGGAAGTGGTCCACCAGCAGGTTGCGCGTAATGGTCGTCACCCAGGTCACAAACGCTCCCTTGGTGTGGTCATAACTGGGAAGTGTGCGGTACATCTTGATGAAAACTTCCTGGGTGAGGTCCTGGGCGTCGTCGCCCGATCCTGCGAAGCGGTAGCAGATGTTGTATATCCGCCGGCTATAGGTTTGCACGATTTCCTCCCAGGCGGCCGAGTCCCCGGCAATACACCGCCGGACCAGCATCGCGACCACCTGTACGTCTTCCACTTGCACTCCCCGGAAATCTTCGCTTCAACCCTGAGACTTGGGCTCAGCCGATCTGAGACTGAATCTGAGCTCCACAAGACAGTACGCGATTGCAGCCCTCGAAGTTCTTCACCAAATCACGCCATCGGCTCAAGACAGGGAATTGTAGCAAGCGCGCGCGGCCGCCCGCCGCTATCTGCGAAGACGGAGTCGTGCACGCCAAAAACCGGAACCATCAACCACGAAGGCCACGACGGATCAAGAAGGACTGCGTTTCGATGGGCTCCCTTCGTGTAGCTTCGTGTCCTTCGTGGTTGAGAATCGTCATACGAGTGTCTAACGTCGGCGAAGGGTGAACGAGAGCCGACGATAGAGTAGAATTCGTCAAAACCGTGGCTGCGGAATGCAACGGTTATGCTCGCGGATTTCACTATTCCATCAGATGTAAAGCTTCATGCCGCCAAGCCCGCTCGTGGGACATGGCTCGTGTGACATAGTTCGTGAGACACGGCTCGTGGGACGTAACTCGCAAGGACCGGGATGATTGGACAACGCCTATCGCACTACCGCATCGAGGAACAGATCGGCGCTGGCGGTATGGGAGTCGTCTACCGCGCGCACGATGAGCAGCTCGACCGCGATGTGGCCATCAAAGTTTTGCCGCCGGGCGCTCTCGCCGACGAAGCGGCTCACAAACGCTTCCGCAAAGAAGCGCTGTCTCTGGCTCGCCTGAATCATCCCAACATCGCGACCGTGCACGAATTCGGCAGCCAGGACGGCGTCGACTTCCTGGTCACCGAATACATCGCGGGCATCGCTCTGGATGCCAAGCTCGCCCCCGGTCCGCTGGCGTCCGCAGAAGTGGTTCGCCTCGGCGTGCAGATGGCGCAAGGACTCGCAGCCGCGCACCAAGAGGGAATTGTGCATCGCGACCTGAAGCCGGGCAATCTTCGCCTCACCATCGATGGACGACTGAAGATCCTTGACTTCGGGCTGGCCGAGATCATGCCCCACGCCAGTGTAGACGGGCTCACCGCGACCATGACGCAAGCGCAGGAGACCAGCGGCACCTTGCCCTACATGTCTCCCGAACAACTGAGCGGTGAAGTGGCGGATGCGCGCAGCGACATTTGGGCCGCCGGCGCCGTGCTCTATGAAATGGCTACGGGAAAGCGCCCCTTTGCGCAGCCCGTGCCGGCTCTGTTGATCAATGCCATCCTCAATCAGGCTCCAGAGCCGCCCAGAAAGCTCAATCCCGTGCTGCCCGCCGCGTTGGACACCGTGATTCTGAAAGCCCTCTCGCGGGATCGCGCGCAGCGCTATCCCTCCGCCGGCGACTTAGGCGCCGACCTGGAACGCACACTCACTTCCACGGCGGTGCCGATTCTGCCATCACGGCAGCCGGCTCGTGAGCGCCTTGCCGCGCTGCTTGCAGCGGCGCTGGTGGCTGCGCTCGCGCTCGGCGCCGCGGGATATTTCTTTTTGTGGAAGCCTCGCCATCAAGCGTCGAACTCCACCCCGAACTCCGCCCCCGCAGTCAGCCGCCGCAGATCCATCGCCGTGCTCGGGTTCAAGAATCTTTCGGCGAATCCCGATAAATCCTGGCTCTCCACCGCGATCTCGGAAATGCTCACCACCGAACTCAGCCAGGGCGATGAGCTGCGCACTATCCCCGGCGAGAGCGTGGCTCAGATGAAAGCCAGTCTGGCCTTGCCCGATGCCGACAGTTTCAGCGAGCAGACTCTGACCCGCATCCGGCAGAATCTGGGCAGTGACGACGTCGTGCTGGGCTCATATCTCCCACTCGGCAACGGCCTCCTGCGCCTCGACCTCCGCCTGCAAGACGCGGTCGCGGGCGTTACGCTGGCCTCAGTTTCGGAGAAGGGAACTGAAGCTGAGATCGACGATCTGGTAAACAAGGCGGGCGCCGAGCTGCGCGCGAAACTTGGAATCGGCGCACTGTCCGAGGCGCAGTCGGCACTGGTGCGCGCCTCGTTGCCCTCCAACCCAGAGGCAGCGCGTCTCTATTCCGAGGGACTGCAGAAGCTGCGGTTATTTGACGCCCAGGCTGCCCGCGATCTGCTGGAAAAGGCCGCGGCTCTGGATTCCACATTCGCTCCTACCCATTCTGCCCTCGCCGAGGCGTGGTCCGATCTGGGATATGACGCTAAGGCCAAAGATCAGGCGAAACAGGCACTGGCGCTCTCCGCGAACTCTTCGCGCGAAGATCGGTTGCTGATTGAAGGCCGCGCTCACGAGCTTTTGGCCGAGAGGCCTGAGGCCGTCGAAAGTTATCGATCGCTTCGGGATTTCTTCCCTGACAATATCGACTACGGTGTGCTCCTCATTCGAGCCCAGATCGCAGCGGGGCACGCCAGCGACGCCGAGGCCACGCTGGCAGCATTGCGCAAGTTGAATGTTTCCGAGGCGGATGGTGCGCGGCTCGATCTTACAGAAGCTAGAATTGCTATCTCGCTGAGCGATTTTAAGCGGGCCCAGTTGCTGGCCGAACGCGCCGCCGGCCGCGGCCGTCCAATTGGTGCGAGTTTGCTGGTCGCCCAGGCTCTGCAAGTCGAGTCGCAAACCTGGGAACGCATGGGGCAGTCCGAAAAAACCATGGACCTGTCCAACCAGGCGAGAGCACTGTACATCTCCGCCGGAAATCGCCGCGGCGCGGCTCGCTGCGTAGAGACGGTCGGCGACGTACTCTACGACAAAGGAGACTACGCGGGCGCAGAAAAGCAATTCGAAAGTGCGCTGCCCGAGTTCCGCGCGATCGGCGCCCAATATAACGTTCGTGCTGTGCTCGAGCGGATCGGGAATGTCTTTTATTCGCTGGGGGAATATTCCAAAGCGAAGGACTATTACCAGCAGAACCTGATCTTCGATCAGAGTGTCCACGACCCCGGCGCTTTGGCCAGCGACTATGGAAACCTGGCGAACGATTTTGACGCGCTGGGTGATCTTGCCGGATCGCTGAAAATGCAGAAGCAGGCGTTGGCAGCGTTCAACCAGACGGGCGATCGCCGCGGCTACGCCGATACTCTGAATAACACCGGCAATGTTCTGGTCGAAATGGGCGATCACGACAACGCCCGAAAGTACTACGAACAGGCGCTCGCGCTGGTGCGGCAGCTCGCTTACAAACGCGGCGAACCCGCTCCTCTCGGTGGTCTCGGCGATACCTGCTTTTACCAAGGCGATCTGGTGAATGGCCGAAAGAACTACGAGGCGGCGATCGCCCTCAGCAAGGAATTGGACGACCAGGATTATGGCGCACAAGCCTCGGTGGCGTTAGCCGCGCTGGCGCTAGCGCAGAAGAGATATTCCGAGGGGGAACAGCTCGCCGCACAATCTGCGGCACATTTCGAGAAGATCAATGCCTCGGTAATGGGAGCGTGGGCCGAGGCCATCCTGGCGCGCAATCTGCTGGGCGAAGACAAACTGCAGGACGCCCAAACTGCCGCGGCCAAGGCCATGAAACTGTCGCAGGCCGGCCCCGGACAAGCTGCCCGCTACGAAGCCGCTTTCGCCGATGCCCGCGTCAACGCGAAGATTGGCAAAACTGCAGAGGCGCGAAAAGAGCTGGAGGCCGTCCAGAGTTCCGCGCGCAGACTCGGCTATCGCCTGTACGAATACCAGGCGCGCCTGGCGATCGGCGAGATTGAAATGTGGTCTGGTTCCGCGGCGGCCGGTACCCATTTAGCCGCGCTCGAAAAAGATGCACGCGAGCACGGCGCCGGCCTCGTAGCCAATCAGGCCCAAGCTCTGCGAATTGAAGCTCTGCAAGCTGAATCTCGCGCGAGGAAATAGTTGATCATGTGGGACGTTGATAGTTTGTGTGGGTCCGGGTCTCAGACCCGGACAGGCCGAGCACCTCTCGGCTGCTTCAATGCTGGCAGTTTAGGATGAAAAACGCGACGAGTGGAAGAGCGGCGCCTGAGCGCCGCGTAAAGCGGCAAACCGTGCGGGCTTCGGCCCCTGCAACTCACTCGCCGGAAGCCGAGTGCCGGAAGCCGGGAGCCCGAGGTCTGAGGTCCGCTCCTACTGCGCCGGCGGCACGTACTCCTTCGGCTTGGCCGAGCCTTCCCCGAAGAAAAATTGTTCCATCTGCTTCACGATCACTTCCTGATCCTCGCGCCGCGATGGGTTCAGCCGATACTCGTTCAGCAGCATCTTGCAGTGTTCCACCCACATCCGCCACGCTTCCTGAGAAACATTGTCATACACTTTCTTCCCCAGATCGTTGTCGAACGGAGGCTCATCCAGCCCCGGCATTTCCTTCTTGAACTTCACGCAAAAAACCGTGTGCGCCATAATTTCCCCTCACTGATGGAATGATGAATAGATGAATACACCCGCCCGATAAAAAGCTAGCGGATTTCCATGCTCTGAATCAGGCCATCGCGAAACTCGTAAACATGCTCCACCATCTGATCGGCGACGAGCGCACCCGCTGTGTTGTGGACCACTTGATGCACGGTAATCGCGGTCCGCCCGTCCGCTTCGCGGCCAAAATTCTTCGGCTCGACCTTGGAGTCAAACATCTCGAACTGACGTCTCCAGTACTCGCGCACGGCGGACTTCCCCTTCACGCGCCCGCCCTCCATGCCGTTCGGCCAATCGACATCGTCGTGCATCGCCGCCAGGACGATTTCAAATTCCCGCCGGTTGAACGCCGCGTAGATCCTTTGCAGGAATTCAATCTCGGTTGTCACTGCTTGGAGCTCCGCCATAAAACGCCTGAACGATTATCTTACACGGAGATCGCCCGGCTTCTGGTTGCGATACATCCGCCACCAAAGCACTGCCGCCACTCCCCAAACCGCCAACAACGGAGTTAAACTGGCCATCCCGCGCAACCCTACCAACTGGCCGAGGTTAAACGCGCCCCAACGCCCTTTAGATTCGCCCACCGTCAACATCGATTCCCGGTTCAGCGCGAGTTGCCCCGACCAAAATGCCGGCCACGTCGAGTGCACGATCGGACAACTATCCTGCATGGACAATTGCGAAGTCGTCGCCACCACCATCAACGCCACCAACACGCTGCACGCCGCCAACCCCACCAGCACTCGTCGCCACGTCGGCGTAGCACGCTGCCACGCCAAGGCCAGCCCTACGCACAACAATGGAATGCACGCCCCCGCATAGCGCGGACCAAACGACAACCCAGCCTTCCACCAGTAAAACGATGCATTGAACAAAAAGTAATAAGCCGCAATCGCCGCTGCCACCACGGCCGCCAGGCGATGAGATTTTTCCCGCCCCAACCACCAAAGCCCTAACGGAGCAGCTACCACCACCGGCGAAGCCAGCAACAGTCCGCGCGAACATCCGAACAAAATCTTCAGCAGCCGATCGGGATGCGGATACGTCAGCCCCATGTAGCCCTGCTGCTGCATAAACGAAAACGAATTCGGATCGTAATACGCATAACTCGGTCGAAACCCGCCAAACGCGGCATGCAGATAGGCTAGCAGCACCACGACACAAATCGCCGCCCCCGCGCCTACGCCAGCGACCGCGCGCCACCGCGTCGCCGTCCCGCGTGGCCACGCTTGCGACAGCGCAAAGAGCGCCAGCATCGCCGAAGCCGGAGCCGCGGGATATTCCGTGACCGTCGCCCATCCTGCCGCGAGCCCCACTGCCAGCGCCCACAAGAAATCTCCGCGCGCACTCGAACTGTCGCGCAGCTTTAACGCAGCCGCAAAAGCAAATACCAAACAAGCGCCCACCAGCGCATGTGCCCAGAACAAGCCCGCGTATGCCCACATCGGGGTGCCCAGACCCATCACCACGGCGGCAAACGCGGCCCCGCCCGCGCCGCTCCCGAATCGCAACCCGAGAAAAAACAGGCACACTCCGCCGAGCGCCGCCGGCAGCGCAACCGCGCCGGCGGTCACGATGTACGACAACGCAACCTCGCCTCGCGTCGACTCGGCGTCTACTCCAACCATCCGCAACGCAGGCCGTGCAGCCAGCGCAAAAGGCACGGCCAGAAACACCAGCCCCGGAGCTTTGTCGGAGTAGTAATGTCCGTTGGAATGCGCTTTATCCTGCGTGTTCTCGTGGTAGGCGTCGATCTGCAGCGTGTGCCGCTCGACAATGGCGCGCAGCAAATCGAAGCGGGAATTCTGATTCCACCCGCCGCCCTCATAGAAATAAATGAACGAGAAAAAGAGTACGACGCCGATGAGAATCGCAGCCTTGCGATGGGATGGCACTCTGTCTGAAGGGGGGCTCATCGAGTCGTGGCGATCCGAATCTGGTGGGCCCACCAGGATTTGAACCTGGAACCAACAGATTATGAGTCTGCTGCTCTAACCGTTGAGCTATAGGCCCGCGAAACTCAATCTAGCATATCAATAGACAGACCTCAGACCCCGGACCTTGGACCTTGGACCTCAGACCCAACCCAACTAGGCCAATCATCCCAAGTCCGAAGTCTGAGGCCTGAGGTCCGAAGTCCAGAGCCGGAAGCCGAGCGCCGGAAGCCGGCTCTCAATCTGCCGCCGAAGCCTTGCCGCCCGTTTCGTCCCAGATCCGCGTTCCCTGCGTTTCCTTCAGGAAAATACTTCCAATGATGAACGTCGCACCCGCCACGATCATCGGATAGTACAGCCCGGCATAAATATTTCCCGTGCCCGCCACCAGCGACAGCCCTATCAACGGCAGCAATCCGCCAAACACCCCGTTCCCAATGTGATAGGGCAGGGAAAGAGATGTGTAACGAATCTTTGCCGGGAAAGCTTCAATCAAATACGCGGCGATCGGCCCGTACACCAGGCAAACGTACAACACCTGAATGAATACCAGCAGCACCAGCAAGGTGGTGTTCGGGCTCGGCGCTTCCTTGGCTGCGACTAACGCTCCAGTCGCGTCCGTGGTCATAGGCGTAAGCGCGATGGCCCCCGTTACTTTGTTGCGCGAGGATTTTACGGTCTGCACATTATTCCCCACCGCGTGTTCCATCGCCTTGTAGATCGGGATGTAGGTGACCACCGCCAGCAGGCAGCCCGCCATCATCAGCTTCTTCCGTCCGATGCGGTCAGAGAGCGCGCCCACCACGGTGAAGAACGGCATCCCCAGCAGCAGCGCAATCGCCACCACGATGTTGGCCGTTTTGACATTCACTTTGAGAACAGTCTGCATATAGAACAGCGCGTAGAACTGCCCCGTATACCAGACCACCCCCTGCCCGGCCGTGGCTCCAAACAGCGAAATCAGCACCTGTTTCAGATTCGGCCATTTGGTGAACGCATCTTTCAGCGGCTGCGTCGAGGTCATGCCCGTAGCCTTCAGTTCGGCGAAGATGGGTGACTCCTTCATCTTCAGGCGAATGTAGAGCGAGATCAAGACCAGGATGATGGAGATCAGGAAAGGAATGCGCCAGCCCCAGTCGGCGAACTCCTCCTTCGTCATCGAATTCTGCGTAACCAGAATCACGATCAACGAAACAAACAGGCCAAGCGTGGCCGTGATCTGAATGAAGCTGGTGTAGAAGCCGCGTTTGCTGTCGGGCACGTGCTCGCCCACATAAACCGCCGCACCACCATATTCGCCGCCCAGCGCCAGTCCTTGTAGCACGCGGATCAGCAGCAGCACGATGGGCGCAAACCATCCCGCCGTTTTGTAAGACGGCAGCAGCCCAATCGCAAAGGTCGAGAAACCCATGATGGAGAGCGTCACCAGGAAGGCATACTTGCGCCCCACCAGATCGCCGATACGGCCAAAGAACAGCGCGCCGAACGGCCGCACCAGAAAGCCCACCGCGAAGGTCGCGAGATAAGCGATCAAGGCAAACGTATCGTTACCCGGAGGATAAAACTTCGGCCCCAAAATCGCCGCCAGACTGCCGAAGATGTAGAAGTCATACCACTCGATCATGGTCCCGACCGACGACGCCATGATCACGCGCCAAATGCTGTACTCCGCATTACCAGTCCCCGTCACCTGCGCGGCATTCGCCATAAGTCCTCCTTACCCGTTCTGAGTGTTCAACCGTTGCTTCCCCGGTTGTCACATAAAGTCGCACAAAAAGTCGCCCATAAAATAGCACACGAAATAGCAGGCTCGCCGGAGACAGAATCCTTCCCAAACTCAGGAAAGATTCCATCTCCGGCCAACCATCCTACCCTTTCTTCGACCGCCTTAGAATGAAAAGATCGGCCCGAACTCGGTGCGCTGATCCTTCCACTTGGTCGCCGGCTGTCCTGCAATTACGTAGGCAGCGCCGACCTCGGGCAATAGCGTCGTTTGATACTGCGATTGCTCGAAGGCAAACGTCGCCCAGTTGTTCAGCTTGTAGTAAAGCGTCCCGGCGAACAGCCTGCCCTGTATTAGCGGAAGCCCGCCATTGCAGCCAGTCAGCCCATCGGCGCTGCCGCAGCCAAAACCGTTGGCGTGAGCCAGGTCGCGGTGCACCACCTGGTCTTTGCCCGCGTGCAGGTAAAGCTGCCAGCCCGCGTTGTGACCTTTCGGATCGGCATTGAACCAGCGCGACAACGGCAGACCCAGGTTCACAAACCCGCCGAACGCGCCGATCGGCCGTTGCTTGGCAATCTGCCACGTGCCGCCTGAGGCCGTGCAGGTTCCCGCCGTAATCGCCACCGTGCAACCCACCTGCATGGCGCCTGCGGCTTCGTCCACGTTGTCCAGCGTTTGCACCTGCTGCACGTTATACAGTCCCGTCGTATCCGTGTAGTAGGTATTCAGCTGGCCGCCCAGCATGAAGCGCATATCGCCGCCCCGATAAATGCTGGCCGCGAGCGTGGCCCAACGCGTCGGCAACTGAATCGCCAGCTGGTCGCCGTACAGGCTGCTGCTGTTAGTCAAGCCCTTGGGAAAGGTGATTAACATGTCAGCCGTCAGTGCCGAGTTGGGAGTGATCGACGTCCGCCGGGCATCATAGCCCGACCAGAGGAATGCCGCGGGAGCCACTCCCGGAGCCTTGTCGAGTTGCCACTGCAACACGGCCCTGGCTTCCAGTTCAGGCCGTCCTGAATCCGCGCCCTGCCGTTCCGCTTCTCCGATCTGCGCTTCAAATCCGCCCAGTCCGTTGAAGCTGTTCAGCTTCATGATTTCGCCCGTGCTCGGCATCATCAGCGCAATCTCCGGAGAGAACTTCCAGTTGCGATCGCCGCCCAGTTTCTGCACCATCCCGAAGCGGAACTGCGGCGTGCGTTCCCAAATATCGCCGGAGTACGCTCCCAGGAACGTGGTCTCCAGGATGTTTGGCAGAGCGCTCGATCCGAACAGCGACCAGTTCTGTCCGCCCTCAAAGAACAGGTCAGACTTCTCGCTGGCAGCATAGTCCAGCCGTGCGTAGGCTAGACGCAACCGCGGAGTTGGGTTGCGAATCGACGATACGTCGGCGTTATCCACTTCGCTGAACCCGCCTTCGAAATCGCCTTCCACCCTGCCCGTCAGCGTCAGCTTCGGGGAGATGTCCAGCCACTCGAAGTTCGCCCCAAAGCGCGAGGACCGCGCCTTCAGGTGGAATTCAGGGTCGCGCGTCGGGCCGGTGCTCAACGCGTTGCTCGACTGCAGGAAGATTCCCGGATATGGGAAGTCGTCGCCATCCGGGTCGCTCGAGTCGTGCACCGCCGTGGCCTTGATGAAGCCATAAGGCGTCACCTTCACCGCTCCGACTTTGAAGCCGGGAATCAACCCGTCTCGAACCGGCGCGTCCACCGGCAGCACGCGCAGCGGAGCCACTGCCGACACCACCACGGGTCCGGCCGGTTTGGTTTCCTTCGGAGGCGCGGATGCCTGCGCCGCCACCACGACCGCAACCGGCGCAGGCTCGGGCGCTGGTGCGGAAGCAACTGCCGGAGCAACTGCGGTCGCAGGCGCAGGAGTTACTGCGACTGTCGCTGCCGCCGGCTGCGCCGCGGGTGTGGCACTCGCGCCCGCCGCCGATAAATCTGCCGCGCTCACCACTCCTTTGCGCGTCAGCGCATCCATCAGCAGTTGCAGTTCCTTGTCTGGAGCCGCATCGCGAATGGCATTGGCCTCGCTTGGCGCCAGCACTCCCTTCATGACCAGCACGCCCAGCAAAGCCGTGATGTTGGCCGTTCCCGCCAGCGCGGGAGCGGGGGCTGACTTGGCAGCGGTCGCCGGCTTGGTGGATGGGTTGGTTGTGGTGGTGTCGGGTTTCTTCGGGTCGGTGGCGTCCTTCGCCCCTGCCAGGGCGGGCGCGACCGACACTACGACGAGAAGCAGGCTGCAAATCCATAGCTTCGACTTCAGCATGACTGATCTTTCCTCCTTACGTGGGAGCAACTCATTAGGCGTGCCTTCACGGGCACGCGGAAATGTTGTGGTAGTTACTGGGCCCGCATTGCATGTTGACGGCGAATGTCGACGGTGATCGCGGCTCCGGTTTGGAACCCAAAAGTTCGTCCGAGCTTGGTTCTCTCAGACGCAACGGGGAGCCTCACTAGGACGGAAATATGTCCGAAGACATATGGGGCTCACGCAGCGGGTGATTTATAACACGAAGAGGGACCGAAAAATCAAGGCATTTCGTTGCGCAGAGGAATGACCTGTGAGTCTGCAAAATCGATATTGCACGAGTGTTTATCGGGCTGAGAACTACTTTCAACCATCAGCTTTTTGGGCAACGAATCGGCCTTGCGGATAAACGATCGGCGTTGCGGATGAAGATTCGCTGTGGGGCAGTGCGGTTTGGATTCTGGTCAGGCAATATCATCGGCGTCATCCCGCGCATCGCATTCGCGTCACCACCGAACTGCATCACCCCTGGCGCGGTTTCGCCGCAGCCAAAAACAAAAGGCGTCCTCAAGGGACGCCTTAAAAAACTCACGCACATTCGAATCGTCATGCACCCGCGGAAGAATGCCGCAATTTGCCCGCCGACGCCAACTCCGCCAGCGACGGCACCGACTCCGGGTCCGTGATTTTGCGCTCTGGCAAAGCCGTGCCATTCTTGATCGCCTCGACCAGCATCTCAATCGCCAGGTCCGCGTTCGCACGAATATAAATCGTTGCCGCCAGCGTGCCGCTGCGTACCCATGCCTGACCGGTCTTCGGCATCCCATCGCAGCCCGTGATCGGGATCTTCATCCAGCGCGCTCGTTCGTTCTCCGCGATGTCGCTGAAAGCCTTTCTGGCGCCCATCGCCATGCTGTCGTCCTGCGCCCCCACCAGGTCCACGTGACTTTCCTGCGAGGTGCGTAATCGCAGCCATGAACTCACCGTGCGGTACGCGCTGTCCTCGGTCCAGTTCGCACGCATCGTCTTCACTTGAATGTTCGCCGGCTTGGTCATGAGCATCCCCGCCGTCCGCTCTTTCGCCGCGGGACTGTTGGCGGGTCCCTCGATATATAGAATCGATCCCCCATTGGGCAGCAGCGCCGCAAATTGCTGGCCCTGTATCTTTCCCACTTCTTTGTGATCGGAGGTGATGGCAAACGCCGGAACCTTGAACACGCGCCGCAGTTCCATCACATAGTCGGCTTCATGATTCAGCACCACCCATCCGATTCCCGCCGCCGCTGCCGCCCGCGCCACCTGCGGGAACGCCGTGCCGCCCGCGGGCTCGAACACGATCGCGTCCGGACGCGCCGTCGCCGCGCCCTGTACGTACTGCAGAAGTTGCTGGCTTTGCACCAGAGCGTCGTTGTTGGCGTGAATAATCTTCACCTCTACGCCCAGGCGCCGCGCCGCTTTCTCCGCGACCACAGCCTGCTCCTGCTGGTAATCGTTGTCGTTGTTCGTCAGTGACACCACAACACTTAGTCGTTTCATTGGTTCGGGCCCATCTCGGGATGATAGGGCCTTCTGTCCACCTCACAAAAGTAACCAGAGTAACCATCGGGTGGGGATGGCGAACACTCTTGCCGCAGCAGGGAAGAATTTGCCGCCTGCCAGCGCCTAAGCTCTTGACGCGCATACTGCGACTACATCGCCCAGAGAGAAAATATCGAGGGCCTTTTCCACGCATCGCTGCACAAACAACAGTCCGGATCGCTTCATCTTCAAGGTTGCCGCTCCATCCTGTTTGATCTCCTGCATCGTAACTTCACCATGCTGGCGAATGTCGCGCATCATCAAAATTGGGTTGAAGCCATAGGTGGTCAAGCCCAGAAAGTGAAGCCCCTGGGACTCGCAGAATCCGCGGAGAACCGGCGGGCGGAAGTAGTTCAAATGGTCCGCCCCAACGTAGCGATCTCGCCGGCCAATCAGCTTCTGGGTGATGGAGGAATAGTTGGGCACAGAGATAAACAGCAGCCCGCCCGGAACCAGAAGCTCAATCGCCTGGCGTACGTGGCGCACCGGGTCCGGTAAGTGCTCCAGCGTTGCCCACATCGTGGCCACATCGTATTTGCGATGAGGCGGCTCCGTCAGGAGGTCGCACGCGGTCAGCGGCAGTCCAAGTTTCCGTCCGAAGTTGACCGATGGAACCGCGATGTCCACGCCCTCAGCGTCAAAGCCCGCATCCCTGGCCGCTTTCACGAAGTACCCGGTCGCGCATCCAATGTCCAGCAATGATCCGCCTCTGGCAAACCTGCGGAGAAATCTTATCTCTCGTTCTGATCGGGTGGGATCAAAGAAAAACGGAACCATCTCATCGCTGGTGACGTAGTCAGCCCCGTAATGTACATACAGATCGCGCAATTCCGATTCCGACGGCCGCGGGTGGATAAACACAAATCCGCAGGGGCACGCGAAGAATCGGCAACTCTGCTTTTCGAAGATAAAGTTGGATGGGCTTGAGCATAACGGGCAGGGCGCAGAGCTTTCCTTTACGGATTCCGGAACGCGCCCGTTCTCTGCGATAGATTGAGACCGCGTATTCACAACAGTCTCTGAGTATAACGCTGAACCTCTCGCTACTGAGCCGCAGTGCCCCTGGACGCTTCGCCCAGGAAGGACTTCAGGTTCACATCCAGGGTTTCCCGGCCGGCGTCGGACAGGTTTACGAAGCGGAAGGGCTGCATCCAGCCTTGCGTCGCCCACATGGGGAACAGCATCTGCGCCTTGCTGCGCAGGGTGACTTCGCTAAGGTGAAAAATCAGTTCCACTTCCAGCTTCTCATCCAGCGGCTTTTCCAGGTGGATGACTCCGCCCGTCGTCGACAACTGATGGAACGCCGCCCGCAGCGAGCGCTTGTTGGGCAGCCGCACCAGCACCAGCACCGAGCCGCGCAGCTTCACGCGAAACGGCCGATCAGTCATCTTGCTGTCTTTGCCGTTGCCCGGCACATTTCTGTTGTCGGATGCAACCGGCGTCGCGTTGAGATCTTCGGGCATATGCTTTCCAGAGTATGGCAGCCGGTGCGGCGTTGAACGAGTTACGAAAGAACAAGACCGAGTTGTTTTGCCCGTGGCGCAGGCTCGCAGCGGCCGAATCTACCTGCGCCCGCGAGGCTCGGTGCCTGCGGAGGATAAGTTGTACGGCCACACCTTCTTATTCACCACCAGCTTCGGAGCGCTGGCCGCAGCAGCCTTGTCCGGGCTCGGTTTCGCGGGGCCGGCCACGCCCTTGGCCGCTCCGCTCCAGTCTTCCGGAGGATTCACTATCCCCCAGACATTTCCGTGGGTATAAAGGGATGCGCCCACCAGAAAATATTTGCCGTCGCTGCCCAGCGGCAGGCAGTTCGCCACCCGCGCGGTCACGCTGCCGCCGCCCGGCAGACCGCTCAGCATGATCGGAGTTTCCATCTGCATCGGCTGTGGACTGCGAAACCCGCAGCCCTGCGCGCTCACCACCAGCACCACACACTTATCGGCAAACGGCCGCATGCGGTCGAGGCTGGTCACCTCGACCGGAATCTCCACCCGCAGCCGGGTGCTTCGTCGCGTCGCGTTTTGTGTCGTTACTTCCATAGTGAGTGCCGCCCTCAGCCAGGACATCGGCAGTTCCGGCCAAGCCCTGCACGTTAGCGGTTAAACATTGGATGTTACATAGATGTCAGACACCCGACATTGTGACAGACGCGCGTGCTGGTTGATTGGTGACCGAGGTAACGAAGATCGTCCCCTTCACCGGCTGGCCAGGCCGCCGGCGGTCTCGCCGCCATCCATCGTGTATACCTGCCCGGTCGCGAACGCGGCATCGTCTGACGCCAGATAGGCAAACAGCCCGGCAATTTCCGCCGGCGTGGCATGCCGCCCCAGCGGAATCTTCGCATTCACTTCCTCGAGCATCGCGTCAGAATATTCCGCGCGCTGCATCGGCGTCAGCACGTATCCCGGAGCCACGGCGCACACCCGCACCCGCGGCGCCAGTTCCAGCGCCATCGACCGCGTCAGCTCAATTACTCCCGCCTTGGTCGCGTTGTAGTCCGCGTAATACGGATATCCCATCACTCCATTGGTCGACGCCGTCTGCAGAATCACGCCCGCGCTGGGCTTGCTCGACGAAGACTCGCCGGAAACACGCGCGCCCGAAACTCGCTCACCCGAGAAACGTTCCCACATGTGCCGCGCCGCGGTCTGCGCCACATAAAACACGCCCGTCAGATTCACCGCCAGCACGCGCTCCCACTCTTCCGGAGTGATGTCCAAAAACTTGTGCCGGATGCTGATGCCCGCATTGTTGATCAGCACGTCGACTCCATCCATCAACCGGATCGCCTCGGCAAACGCCGCCTCCACCTGCATCAGGTCGGTGACGTCGGCAATGATGGCTGCTAGGACGCCCGCCGGCACGTTCTCTTCATCGATCGCAAGCACCTCATGCCGGATGCGTTCGCAAGCCGCCGCGTCGCGATCCAGCACGCACACCCGCGATCCCTCCTCCAGAAACCGCGCAGCAGTAGCCGCCCCAATCCCGCTCGCCCCGCCAGTAATCAAAACGCGCTTGTCTTTTAATCCGCGCATGAAGTCCCCCCGGTAAGACTCTATTATCCAACCCGAATCTTGTCATTCCGAGCACAGCGAGGAACCTGCTTCCCGCCGGGAATCTTATCCGCTCATCTGGGGATCGATGCTCATGTGGGGACAGCCGCCCCCGGCTGTCCATGCGGCCCAGGTTCATCGGGCCGCGGGATTTTTCTTTCGCCCCTTCAGGGCTTGTTCCCCCTTTTCGTCGCTCACCCACCCCTTGCGCCGTGAGCTTTATTCTTTCGCTCTTTCGGAGCTTCTGCTTTCACACTTGCTGGCGGCTTGCGTTGCGTGGGATCGGATCGTAAGTCAACTGCGCCGCGGCCCGATACTTCCGGGCCGCCTGGACAGCCGGGGGCGGCTGTCCCCACATGGTTCTTCTCTTCATGATCTGTCGCCACGTGAGCGGTTTCGGCGCGAAATCTCTCCACATTCGCGGGGGAGAGGTGGGCGGCGCGGATGCGGGCTATTTCGACGCGGTCCGCCTGGCGTTCGGCTTCGGCGCGGGCGGCTTCGTCGACCTCGGTGATGGGGGCGGCGGGGTAGGTGGGGATTTCTTTGATCATGTTGGCGTGTTGGCCGAACTTGACGCGGCGGATGTTGCGGACGGCGGTGTTGAGGGCGCGGAGGACGAGTTCGGCGCGCTTGACTTCGATGGTTCCGCGCAACAGCGCGTTGACGACCTCGATGAGCGAGGCCTGGATGGATTCTTCGTCTTCGAGGAGGGCGGCGTGGTGGACGCGGGAGTCCGGACCTTTGACGGTGCGGAGCATGCGCTGGTGGAAGTAGCAGAACTGTTCTCCGCGGAGAGCGGGGCAGCCGCAGGGGACTCCGGTGACTTTGATGTGGGTGCACGATCTGACGTTTGGCATTGGAGTGGTCCTCTCTGGATTTGTCTGGTCAACAATTTTTTTGTAGTGCGGAGCTAAGATCTTGGCTTCATTGGAGTTAGGAGCGTAGGTCAGGACGACCTCCGCGTATAATCTTGGAAAATAAGGACTTGCGAGTAAAGTCTTGCGGATATTGGACTTAACGCGGGCGGCGAGGGTAGTTTCGCTGGGTGGCGCGGGGGATTGGGTGGGGCTTTTGGGCATGTCTCCAATTTGGCACTTTTGAAATTCTCAGTAAAGGTTGTTCGTCACAGGGGTGGGCTGTGGAAGGCTGTGGAAAAGATTTGGGCGGGGGGGGGGGCAGCCGGCAGCCCCGAGAAGCAGGTTCCTCCTGTCTCGCTTTGCTCGCGCGTCGGAATGAGAGGGAGTGGGGAGGGATCCTTCGACTGCGTTTTCGTCCGCTGGTGCGGACGAAAACTTGGCTCAGGATGACAAGGCAAAATCAGAAGCCTGCTCCTCAGGATGACAAATCAGAGTCAAAGGCCTGCGGCCCGATACGGCTGGGCCGCCGGACAGCCGGGGCGGCTGTCCCTACATGGGCAGTTAAGCTTGCCGGCGAGATGCAGGTTCCTCCTGTCTCGCTTTGCTCGCGCGTCGGAATGACAGGGAGTGGGGGAGGGATCCTTCGGCTGCGTTTTCGTCCGCTGGTCGCGGACGAAAAACTTCGCTCAGGATGACAAAGCAGAATCAGAAGCCTGCTCCTCAGGATGACAAATCAGAGTCAAAAGCCTGCGGCCCGATACACCTGGGCCGCTGGACAGCCGGGGGCGGCTGTCCCCACATGAGCACGGGAGGCTAAAGGGTTTTCAAATTTTCCAATTACCAAATTTCCCAATCGCTAGATGGGTTTGCCGCGGAAGAAGTAGACCAGTTCGATGATCAGGATGACTACTACCATTAATTCCAGGACGAAGGCGCGGGACTGGTTGAATTGTTCGACCATGAAGCGGTAGAGGTCTTCGGCGGTCTGGAGCTTTTCTTTGACGAGGTCTTTGTAGTCGGGGACTCCGACCTTGGCGGCGCACAGTTTGTAGAGGCGGGCGGAGAACATGTCGCTGAGGAACTTGATGGCGTTGTCGGCGCGCTCGGTGAGTTCGTTCACGTCGAGCAGGACGGTGTGCAGCTTGGCAGCGGCGCGCGCGGTGCGCCAGCGCGACCAGAGTCCGGTGCCGCCGGCGTCGAGGAAGTCGTAGACGTTTTCCAGTTCTTTCGTCAGAAGTTCGTCGTAGTGGCGGAACTCGAGCAGCTGCGAGTTGGCGTACTGCAGCAGCTGGATGGCGGTTTCGGCGCCGGCCTGGGTGTCGTAGATGAAGGCGGCATTCCATCCGATGACGGCGAGATCGTTGGGATAGTAGGAAATGCGGGACTGGAGAATCTCCTGGCGCTCGCCTTCGGAGAGCATGGACATTTCGCCGCGGACGATCTGGGCGATCTGATCTCCGTGAGCGGCGAGCAGGTCGTTGGCCGAGGGCGGGGCGTTGGTTTGGTCGAGCCGGATGTCGCCGGGTTTTATTTCGCCGGGCTTTATGTCTCCGAGCCTGGTCTCGCTGAGCTTTATTTCGCGAACGTGGAAGATGAAGTAGTCCTCTTGCAGCCAGGCGTTTTCGTCGTAAGGCTTGACGAGCGCGGCGGCGGCGAGTTCGAGCTTCTGCTTGACCACGCGCGAGGCCAGTTTTTCGAAGTTGGTGTCGGAAGTCCAGCGGCTGGAAAGCTGGATGAGGGTGTCCCAGTCGCCGGTGAATGGGAGTTCGAAGACCAGGCTGACGACGCCGTAATCGTAATACTTGATCTCGCCGTCGAGGCGCTCGCCGCTGTCGAGGACGAGAGGGTCGAGGCTTTCTTCCACGGGAGGGCGCTGGTAGCGAACGTAGCCGGGAGCCTGATGCTTGAAGCTGGCTTCGGCAGTGCGCGCGCCAAAGATTTTGCGGAGGTCGTCGAGGCGAATCTCCTCGCAGACGTCGAACTGGATCAGAACCAGGACGGAGCCGCGCAGGGGCGCGGGGGCCGGGGACGGATGAGCGGATGGCTGATCGTGCGCCGCTGCCGAGCGAGCGAGGTCGCCGCCGACCGTGTTGCTGACCATCGTGGTGATGAGTTCGCGATCCATAAAAGGCGGCACTCAGTACTCAGTACCCGGTACTCAGTACTTAGTTGTTTATGAGCGAGGGCTTGCTTGCTCTGCTTCTATTGTCCCAGAAAGCGGGGCAATGGGCTAGACGGAAGGCAGGCGAGCTGCGCTCGGGGGACAGCCCCTTCGGCTTCGCGCGGGGCGGGCTCGGCGGCTCTCCCCATATAAACTTTTGATAAATCAGCGGTTGCGGGTGAATTGCCAGAGAAGCAATCCTCCGGCGGCCAGGGCTCCCAGGCCTAGTCCGGCGCGCTGCATGGAGCCGCGGACTTCGGTTTGGCGCTGGCGGATCAAGGCTGACTCAGGGTAGGGATCGGCGGCGATCGAGGGCGGGTTGAGCGCCATTTGCAGGACTTCGGCGAGGTGCAGGGCATGGCGGTTGGTGCCCTGGGCGATCTGCTCGCGGCAACTGAATCCGTCGGCGATGATGAGCCAGTCGGCGGGGGCGCGGCGGACGGCGGGGAGAAGTTCGAGTTCGCCGATGGCCTGGGAGATTTCGTACTTATCGTTATTCGTACCCCCATTCGTGCCCCCATTCGTACCCCTCTCGAAGCCGAAGGAGCCGGCCATGCCGCAGCATCCGGGAGCGGGGGACTGGAAGTCGATGCCGATTCGGCGGAGGAGCGACTCTTCGGCAGTCATCTTCATGATGGATTTGTGATGGCAGTGGCCGTGGAGGAGAGCTTTGCGGTTGAGTTGGGGCAAGGGCACGTTGCGGTTGACGTTTTTTTCGAGGAATTCGCTGAGCAGGAAAGTTTGTTTGCTGAGGGCCTGGGCGCGCTCGTCGTGGGGGAAAAGGTTGACGAGTTCGTCGCGGAAGACGGCGACGCAGCTGGGTTCGAGTCCGATGATGGGGATTCCGGCTGCGATTTCGGGCGCGAGGGCGTCGAGGATTTCGAGCAGCAGGGATTGGGCGCGGTCGAGCATGCCGAAATCGTAGAGCGGACGGCCGCAGCAGAGATTGGCGCGCGGGAGGAGGACGCGGTATCCGGCGGCTTCGAGGACTTCGACGGCGGCGATGGCGGTTGCGGGGTGGAAATAGTTGTTGAAGGTGTCGGGCCAGAGGAGGACCGGGGGAATTGACTCATTGAGTGATTGAGTCATTGAGTCATTGGGAGAAGCAGCATCTGCCGCACTCTTCCGATTTCTGCGGTGGAACCAGTGCTTGAAAGATTCGGGGGCGAAGGCGGGGATGGCGCGTTCTGGGGCAATGCCCGCGACCAATTTTGCGAGGTCGCGCAGGAGCGGGAGTTGCGTGGTGAGATTCACCAGGCCGGGTGCGTGCGACGCGAGGCGCGCCCAGAGGTCGATGTTGCCGAAGGCGTAGGCGCTGCGCGGGCGCATGCGGCCTTCGTAGTAGTGGGAGAGAAATTCGGCTTTATAGGTGGCGACGTCGACGCCGACGGGGCAATCGCTCTTGCAGCCTTTGCAGGCGAGGCAGAGGTCGAGCGATTGTTTGACTGCTTCGCTGCGCCAGCCGTCGCGAATGATGGCGTCTTCTCTGTGCTGGCCTTGTGTCATCTCCCAGAGCAGGTGCGCGCGGCCGCGGGTGGAGTGTTCTTCTTCGTGGGTGGCGCGCCAACTGGGGCACATCACGCCGTCTTCTTCACGGCGGCATTTGCCGACGCCTACGCAGCGCAGCGTGGCGGCGGACAAGCTGCCATGGTCGGCGGGGAATTGAAAATGGGTAAGCGGTTCCCAGGTTGCGTAGTTGGGGCCGAGGCGAAGATTTTCGTCGAGCTTGTTGGGCGACTCTCCAGGCGAACCGATGAGCTTGCCGGGATTCATTTTCCAGTCCGGGTCCCAGGCGGACTTGAATTTGCGGAAAGCCTGCATGAGTTCGGGGCCAAACATTTTCGGGAGAAGTTCGGCGCGGGCTTGTCCGTCGCCGTGTTCGCCGGAAAGCGATCCGTCGTAGCTGATGACGAGATCGGCGGCTTCTTCGACGAACTGGCGGAATTTGGCGACGCCTTCTTTCGATTGCAGATCGAAGTTCAGGCGGGTGTGCACGCAGGCGTGGCCGAAGTGGCCGTAGAGCGAGCCTTTGTAGCCGAAGGCGGACATCATTTTGCGAAGATCGCGAAGGTAGCCGCCAAGTTTTTCGGGCGCGACGGCGGCGTCTTCCCAGCCTTCCCAGTTCAGGGGCTCGCCGGGCACGTGCGAGGTGACGCCCAGGCTGGACTCGCGAATCTCCCAGATGCGCTTGGCGTTCTGGCCGGTGAGCAAGCGCACGTTCGGAGGATTGCCGCTGCGGCTGAGTGCTTCGACGAGGCCGTGCGCTTGGGATTCGGCTTCGTTCGTTGTCTGGCCACCGAACTCGACCATGAGCCAGCCTCCGCCTTCGGGGAGCAGAGCGAGTCCTTCGAGATTGATGCCCTTGGTGCGGGTGTAGTAGACGAGAAGATCGTCGAAGCCTTCGAGGCCGATGGGGCGGTGCGCCAGAATTTCGGGGATGCGATCGGCGCATTGGAAAATATCGGGATAGGCCACGACGAGGAGAACGCGGTGGGGAGGGCTCTCGACGAGGCGGCAGGTCGCTTCAAGAACCGTGGCGCAGGTTCCTTCGGAGCCGACCAGGGCACGGGCGATGTGGAATCCGTTTTCCGGGAGGAGGTAATTCAGGTTGTAGCCGGAGACGCGGCGGGGGATGGGGGGGAATTTCTGGCGGATCAGATCGGAGTAGTCGGCGGCGATTTGCTTGAGTGAAGTGTAGATCTGGGTGGCGCGGTCTGAGTTGCTGCGATCGGATTCGCTGCGCCCCGATACTTCTGGGCCGCCGGACAGCCGGGGGCGGCTGTCCCCACATGATCCGGAAAATCCCCACTTCTCGCGCACAGAACGCGCGAGAAATGGGGCACCCTCGTCCTGAATGAGATCTTCTCCGACTTTTAGGCGGGCGCCGTCGTAGGTGACTACTTCGAGTTGCTCGATGTTGTCGTCGGTTTTGCCGGCCATTACGGAGTGGACGCCGCAGGAGTTGTTGCCGATCATGCCACCGATGGTGCACGCGGCGTGGCTGGCGGGATCGGGAGCGAACGTCAGGTGATATTTTTCGGCGGCGTTGCGGAGGTGGTCGAGCACGACGCCGGGCTGCACGCGGGCGATGCGGCGCGCGGGATCGATCTCGAGGATCTTCGACATGTACCTCGAGAAATCCAGGACGACGGCGACGTTGCAGCACTGGCCGGCGAGCGATGTGCCGCCGCCACGGCAGAGCAGGGGCGCTCCGAATTCGCGGCAGATGGAGATCGCGGCGAGAACGTCGTCGTTATCGCGGGGGAGAATGACGCCGATCGGGACCTGGCGGTAGTTGGAGCCGTCGGTCGAGTAGAGGGCGCGGCTGCCGGAGTCGAAGCGGACGTTTTCATGAACCTCGCCGCGACTTCCGCCGCTAAGGCGTGAGCGCAGGGCCTCGGCTAATCCCGCGGCGTCCGTTAGCGACCTTCCACTTGCCATCTTCAGTTGGACGAGCCGGAGGTTTTGCTTACGTTGGAGATCTGGAATTTTGTAGTGCCGCCGTGGTTCTGAACATTGATGGAGATCATATTCTTGGGGTCGCCGGAGACGATGCTGCATCGGTTCTGATCGGAGGTGTTCACCGTGGCCTTAGGAAATCTGGACTTGTAGAAGGTGCAAACCTGGTCCACCGAGTCGCTGCTTTCGAAGCTGGCGGCGACGGTGTGCATGTTGCCGAAGGTTACGGTGGCAGTGCCGTTTTTCTGGGCTTGCGCTCCGGGGTAAACATCGACTCCCAGGTCTTTGACGACCTGCTCCGGGTCCTTGGAAGTTTCGACCGAGCCGAAGGGAGTTTCGACTTTCACGTGATCGCCTTCCTGGGTGACGTGAGTGCTCTTGGCGATGTGATAGCCGATTATGGCGAGCGACCCCAGGCCGAGGATGCCGATGCCGACGATGACGGCGATGACGATGAGAACGATTTTGAGCGCGCTGCCGCCGCCGTTGGAGGGCGGAGGTGGTGGAAAGGACGCTGGGGCGGCGCCGGGGGCCGAAACGGCGGAGCCGCACTTGTTGCAGAAGCTTGTGCCTGCACTCAGGGGTGCACCGCAGGAATTGCAGAATGCCATAGTTCACCTCAGGAGCGGGGATGATCGGGCTTGACGGGGGAGTATACCGCAGAACGAGCGGGAAACGGAGCGGCTTTGCATAATGAAGCTCCGAATTCGTGCTGTGCATTGGAACAGCAGGTCGCTAGGCCGGGATGACGAGTTCGTTGTGGGTTACGGCAGCCTCAGAACGGATCAGCTCCAGAGGCGGGTGCCGTAGTCGGCCATGGAGAGGGTCAGAAGAAGGAAGAGGAAGAAAATGGTGGAGATGACGACCAGCTTGAGCAGTTTTTCGCTGGCGCCTTTCAGGTGCATGAAGAAGAGTACGACCAGGAGGGCTTTGGTGGTGGCGATGATGAGTGCGACAGCGGCGTTGAAGCGGCCGAGGTCGAGTTTGGCGACTTCGTAGGTGAGGAACGTGCCTACGAGCAGAGCGGCCCAGACGGCGAAGTAGGTGGGAAGGGGCGACGATTTGGAATGGTCAGAATGATTCGACATACGCGGCCTCGGATTTTGGGATGGAGCCGATGAGAGGGAGATCCTTCGACTGCGCACGTCGATTCGCTTCGCTCATCGAGGTACTCCGCTCAGGATGACAACGGATTGAGATTTCGTTTGTGAATTTCATTCATCCGCCTTATTTGTGACGGTCGATCAAGTAGAGCAAAGGGAAAAGGTAAATCCACACGATATCGACGAAGTGCCAGTAGAGGCCGCCGATTTCGAGTGGGGTGTGATAGTCCGGGGTGAAGCGGGCTTTCCAGGCCATCCAGAAGAGCCAGGCAAAAATGCCGAGGCCGATGATCATGTGCAGGGCGTGGAGGCCGGTCATGATGAAGTAGAGAGCAAAGAAAATCTGGGCGTGCTGCGGGTTGGCGTACTGGCCGGGACGGCCGGGGATTTCCTCGTGCTCGAAGTTGAAGGATGCGCCGGGAACGTGATGCTCGTCGAATTTCTGTTTGTACTCGATGCCTTTAACGCCGAGGAAGGTGACGCCGAAGAGCATGGTGAGGGCGAGCATGACGAGCAAAAGCGCGCGGCGAGAAGTCTGCGCGGCCCAGATGGCGAGCACGACGGTCAAGCTGCTGCAGATGAGGACGGCGGTGTTGGTGGCGCCGAGGGCAGCGTCAATGGACTTGCTGGCGGCGGCGAAATCGCCGAAATACCATCTGCGGTAGATCAGGTAGGCGCAGAACAGGCCGCCGAAAAACATGACTTCGGTGGCCAGGAAGATCCACATGCCGAGGCTGGCGGAGTCGCGCTGCTGCTCAACGGTAGCGAAATGATGGAGCAGGGCGGGGTTGTGTGCGCCGTGAGCTTGATTGGGAATGGCGGTGGCTGGGCTATCCGACACGGGGAGCCTCCTGGTCGGGGCGAGCGTTTAGAAGGTGAGCGTCGATTTCCTCGTAGTTGTAGGCTTCCCAGGTCACGACGGGCTCTTTTTCAAAATTGAAAGTCGTGGGCGGAGATTGCGTCTGCCACTCGAGGCCGGCGGCGTTCCAGGGATTGTCGGGCGCGGGCTTGCCATAGCGCATCGACCAGAGGAAATAAATCATGGGCAGCAGGTAGCCGACGCCGAGGACGGTTGCGCCGGCGGTGGAGAGCACGTTGAGCACCTGGAACTCCGCCGGGTACTGGTAGTAGCGGCGCGGCATGCCGACGTAGCCGAGGATGAACTGCGGGAAGAACGTCAGGTTGAAGCCGATGAAAACGATGAGGGCGGCGAGGCGAGCCCAGCTTTCGGGATAGAGGCGGCCGGAAATTTTCGGCCACCAGAAATGCATCCCTCCGAGATAGCCCATGAGAGCGCCGCCGACCATGATGTAGTGGAAGTGAGCGACCACGAAATAAGTGTCGGTGACGTGGACGTCGATGCCGAGCGCGGCCAGGAAGAGGCCGGTGAGTCCGCCGATGGTGAACAGGCCGAGGAATCCGAAGGCGTAGAGCATGGGCGCGTCGTAGCGGATGGAACCTTTGTAGAGAGTGGCGGTCCAGTTGAAAACTTTTACGGCTGAGGGCACGGCGACGGAGTAGCTGAGCAGAGAGAACATGAGCGCGGCGTAGAGGGAGATGCCGGCTACGAACATGTGATGGGCCCAGACCAGGAATCCGAAGACGGCGATGGAGATGGAGGAAATCGCGACGAAGTTGTAGCCGAAGATGCGCTTGCGCGAGAAGCAGGCGATGATCTCGCTCATGATGCCCATGGAGGGGAGAATCATGATGTAGACGGCGGGGTGCGAGTAGAACCAGAAAAGATGTTGAAAGAGCAGCGGGTCGCCGCCGAGTTTGGGATCGAAGATGCCGAGGTGCAGGGTGCGTTCGACGGCGACGAGGACGATGGTGATGGCGATGACGGGGGTTCCGAGAATCTGGATGATGCTGGTAGCGTAGTGCGCCCAGATGAACAATGGCAGGCGCGACCAGGTCATGCCGGGGCAGCGCATGCGGTGGATGGTGACGATGAAATTCAGGCCGGTGAGGATGGAGGAGAATCCGGCGACGAAGATGGCGAGTCCGGCTTCGACAATTTTTGTGTTGGTGAAGGCGGTGCTGAAGGGGGTGTAGAAGGTCCAGCCGGTGTCGACGCCGCCGGTCAGCATGCAGTGCAGCATCATCGCGCCGCCGATGACGTAGAGATACCAGCTGAGCAGGTTGACGCGCGGGAAAGCGAGGTCTTTGGCGCCGATCATCATGGGCACGAGGAAGTTGCCGAGCACAGCGGGGATGGACGGGATGAGGAAGAAGAAGACCATGACCATGCCGTGCATGGTGAAGAGTTTGTTGTAGGTGTCGGCCTGGACGAGGTCGCCGGCGGGAGTGAGGAGTTCGAGACGGATGAGGAGCGCGAAGAAGCCGCCGATGAAAAAGAAGAAGGTGATCGACATCAGGTAGAGCAGGGAGATGCGCTTGTGGTCCGTGGTTAAGAGCCACGAGCCGACGCCGTAGTGCTTGTTCAGGTAGTTCTCGCGCTCGATCGGCTGAGCGGGGGGTTGGGCGATTGCGGTAGCCATTACTGGTTCACCTGACTTCCTGCGGGTGCGGCTTGGTTCGGATGTTTTTCTTGGGGCGTTGCGGCAGCGGTTTTGACGCCGGCTGCGGCGGGCTGAGATAGTGACTTCACGTACGCGACCAGCGCGTTCACTTGCTCTTCACTCACCAGACCCTGGAACGTGGGCATGATGGGCTGGAATCCCTTGACCCGCTTGGCGCCGGGATCGAGGATGCATTCGCGGATGTAATTTTCGTCGGCGGTGACGGTGCGTCCGTCTTCGAGCTGCACGGGCTTGCCGAAAACTCCCTGCAGGCTGGGGCCGCGGCCCTGGGTGTCTGCGCGATGGCAGGTGGAGCAGCCGAGTTCAGCGAAGATTTTTTCACCGGTGGCGGAGAGCGGGCCGGTGGTTCCTCCGCTCATCCATGCTTCATACTGGGCGGGTTCCTGGACGACGATGGAGCCGATCATGCCGGAGTGCTGGGTGCCGCAATATTCGGCGCAGAACAGATGATATGTGCCGGGTTTGGTGGCGCGGAACCAGGCCACGGTGTAGCGGCCGGGGAGCACGTCCTGCTTCATGCGGAAGGCGGGGACGAAGAAGCTGTGGATGACGTCCTGCGAAGTCATGATGAGCTTGACGTCGCGGCCGACGGGGACGTGGAGTTCGTTGATTTCGCGCTGGCCTTCGGCGTGTTCAAGTTTCCACATCCATTGTTTCGCCACGACGTAGACTTCGGTGGAGTCGCGCGGTGGCGTGCGGCTCTTGAAGTAGACGACGGCTCCCCAGGCGAAGATGACCATGAAGACGAACATGGGAATGATCGACCAGGTCAGTTCGAGCGGCATGGAGCCTTCGATCTGTTCGGCCAGCACGCCGCGACGGCGGCGGTAGCGGGCGGCGAAGTAGATGACCGTGGCAAAAACCAGCAGAGACATCAAGCCTGACACGATCATCAGGAAGATGAACAGGGCATCGACGTTGCCGGCCGCGGTGGAGGCCCGATCGGGCCATAATGGAAAATTATCGAACATATTTCTCTTGGATCGATCTCGTTTGAATCGGCCTTGCCTGCGCCAAAATCCTGCCTTGAGCGGCTTTGTCCAGACGGAACAGGATGAAGAGGAGGCCGCCGAGAAGCAGGATGGTGAGCGCGGCCCCTAGTTTCAGAATGTTGCTGACGATGGCGCCGTATTTTCCGGTCGCGGGATCGTAGTGGTAGCAGTAGAGCAGCACCTGATCGACGGCGTTACCGATTTTGCCTTGCGAGGCTTCGACCAGGCCCATGCGCAGATCTTTCGGCGGATAATCCACGCCGTAGAAATAGCGCGAGATGCGGCCTTGCGGCGTGAGCACCATGATGGCGGTGGCGTGCGCGTACTGGCTGGACTTGGGGTCGTACTGATACTGGAAGCCGACGGCTTTGGTAAGGGCGTTGATGGAATCGGCGGGGCCGGTGAGGAAATGCCAGCCGGAGGCTGCGCCGGCGCGGCCGTAGCGCTTGAGGTAGTCCTGTTTCTTGGCGGCGGCGATGGCGGGAGTTTCCTGCGGGTTGAAGCTGACGGTGACGACGTCGAATTGGTCGCCGACGTTGAACTTCACCATCTTCATGGAGCCGGTGAGGCCGGACAGGGCTTCTCCGCAGAGCATGGTGCAGTTGTAGTAGACCAGGTTGAGGATCATCGGCTTGTGGCCGAAGTAGTCGCCGAGTTTGACGGCGCGGCCGGAGTCGTCGGTGAAGGCGAGGTCGGGGGGGACTTGCGCGTCGAGGTGCTGGTCGATGCCGACGTTCTGCAAGTGGGGCGGGCGAACGTTGGCGGGCGGGGACATGATTCCTTTGGTCATGCCTTGGCCGAGGGCGGCGGTGGTGAGAAGGATGAGTGAGAGGAGAATGCGGCTGTGGTGCAGGCGGCCGAAATCCCCACTTCTCGCAAAAGACGCGAGAAATGGGGCACCCAACGTCGCGGGAAGCAGTCGGGCGGCGGCGGGTGAGTGCGCTGTCGAACTGCGCTCGACTGGACAGCCGGGGGCGGCTGTCCCCACATAAACGTGGGCTGCGCCTGTCGAATTGTGATTCTTGCGGCTCACTTCTTTGCCTTCTTCTCTTTTTCTCTTGCTTTTTCTTGCGCGGGCTTCAGCAGTTCGGTTGGCGCGGCGGTCGCGGCTTGCGCGCGCGTGGGGAGGCCGCGTTGGGCGATCAGGTCCATGGCCCGGTCGATGGGGATGCGGACGGTGCCGGCGTTTTTGTCGATCCAGTCGTAGGTGCTGAGGGTTTGCTCTTCCGTGAGGCGAATGCCGTTCAGCTGGCCGCGCTCGTCGGTTTCCAATCTCGGATTGGGGAACGCGCCCTGCGGATAATCGTTCGCGACGCGGCGGGTGTCCGCGGGGGCATTGGTCACCAGCGGGTTCACCGGGGCTTGCTCGGCCTCGGAGCGCTTGTCGAGAAAGTGATAGAGGCCGTCGACCACGAAGTAGACGAGCAGGCAGGACGCGGCCAGACCGAGCAGGAAATAGAGAACGCCGGCGACGCCGATGTCGCTGCGCTCGTAGCCGCCGTTGCCGGTGGAATTCGCGGGTTGAATTTCGTTGCTCATATTTTCAATGGACAGCAGCCAGTACCCAGTGATCAGTGATCAGTGTTCAGTTCTTAACTCTCGGCTGCTCACTCGCAGCTCGCAGCTCATGACTCATGCGCCTCCGTGATGATGTTCGGGTATCAAGACTTCTACCGCTGACGGATCGTAGGCGGGCAGCAGGGGCAGCGCGTCCAGGTTATGGAAGAAGTAGGCCAGCCAGATTCCGCCGATGGCGATGGGCACGACTACGTCCGCCAGAGTTACGGTTAGAGTCTTCGAGAAATTCGGTTCGATGATCCAGAACAGATCGACGAAGCGCATCAGCAGCAGCCACGCCGCGAGTCAGACCAGTTTATGAATGTTGCGCTTGAAAGGGCGCGACAACAGAATTGCGAAGGGGACGGCGAAGTGGAAGATAACGATGATCATGCCGACGTATCCCCAGCCGCCGTTCATGCGGCGAATGTAATAGGTGATTTCGGCGGGCAGGTTGCCGGCCCAGATGATGAGCCACTGCGAGAAATTAAAGTAGGCCCAGACCATGGTGAAGGCCAGCATCCACTTGCCGTGGTCGTGGACGAAGTCGGGGGTGAGCATCTCGGACATAGGCTTGTAGTCGAACAGGATGCGCTCGATGATGACCGCGAAGCACATGGCGGATAAGACTTCGCCGATGAGGACGACCAGGCCGAAGATGGTGGAGATCCAGCTGGGATCGAGCGACATGACCCAGTCAATGGCGGCGAAGGAGACGGTGAATCCGTAGAGGATGAGGCCGGGCCCGGAGACGGTCTTGAAGCGATCGGTGTTGTCGCGAGATCCGGCGAGGTCGGTTTGCTTGGACCAGTACGAGAGCAGGAATGAGAGCAGGTTCCAGATGATGAAATAAAAAATTGCGCGATAGATGAAGCCGTTGGTAGTGAGGTAGGTTTTGGTGATGTCCGCGAGATGATCGTGCAGATGCTTGTCAGTGATGGTATCGAGCGGCTGCGCCCAGATGTAGAGCCGGGGAATTCCGACGATAATCGGAATGAATAAGATCGCCAGCAGCGGCAGAGTGCGCATGGCTGCGCCGAGGATGCGGCGGATGACCACGCCCCAGCCTCCGCCAGTCAGGTGGCGGATCATAATAATCGCCATTGAGCCCAGGGCGACGCCCAGCCATGCCATGAAGCCGAGCAGGTAGGCGCGAAAGAACTCGGCGCGGCCGTTGGCGAAGGCGAAGAAGATTACGGCGGCGACCACGCTGAAGACCACGCCCACGACGAGCGACCACCCGGACAGTTTCTTCACCACCGGCGGGGCCGTCAGATCGAGTTGTTTCACGGACGCCGCGGTCATTTCGCTTCCTCAGGCTTGGAATTCGTTTCGGGGACGGGCACGACTACGGGCAGGCTTGCGCCGGAGCCGGGTTCGCGGAACTTCGGGGGCGCGGACGGAATCGACTGGCCGTCGGGGACGTCGGCCTTGGTGGCGTTTTGGCTCAACTGCAGGGCGCGGACGTAGGCCACGATGTCCCAGCGATCGCGTGGCGGAATTTGCGAGGCGTAGTCGGGCATGATGCCGAAGCCTTCGGTGATGACGTCGTAGAAATATCCGAGGGGCGCCTTCTGCAGACGAACGATGTGGAACGACGGGGGCTGGCGGGCAAAACCGCGGGAAGGAACGAAGCCATTGCCGTCGCCGACGCGGGAGTGGCAGGGGGCGCAGAAAATGTTGTA
>Ga0302324_100002383_pt1 | contig 43595 bp, 46 predicted proteins | sample Palsa_T0_1_FD_201949 | JGI IMG/M metagenome (GOLD analysis project Ga0302324, IMG submission 201949) | Peat permafrost microbial communities from Stordalen Mire near Abisko, Sweden - Palsa_T0_1 | ecosystem: Environmental > Terrestrial > Soil > Palsa > Peat permafrost | place: Sweden: Abisko... | reverse complement strand
TTCGTCCTCGTAGGTGACTGGCTCGGCGAGTCGCCGGCGGTGCCGCGCGAGCGGGCGCTGGCCGAGCTCGCCCGGCGCTATCTGGCCGGGCACGGACCGGCCGAGGATCGCGATCTCGCCAAGTGGGCAGGTCTTCCGCTCCGGGACGCGCGCGCCGGCCTCGAGGCCATTGCCTCCGAGCTCGTACAGCGACCGGACGGACTCGTCGACCTCGGCACCCGCTCCTCCGGTGCGGACCTGCCGCCGCCCCGCCTGCTCGGCGCCTACGACCCGGTTCTGCTCGGGTGGTGCTCGCGCGACACGATCGTTCGGGAGCACAAGAACATCGTCACCGTCAACGGGCTCTTTCGCCCGTTCGCGCTTGTGCGCGGCCGGGCCGGGGCTCTCTGGAGCATGCGCGACGGCAGCGTCGCGATCGACCCCTTCGAGCCGCTCGCCGCCGCCGATTCCGCTACGCTCGAGGACGACGCGCGGGACGTCGAGCGCTTCCTGAGAGGACCGAAGAGCGGCCGTGGCGCACGCTAATCTGAGGACATATCTCTGCGCACCGACACCTTCGACCTGGGCAGACTGCGGCTGACCGCGGGCGAGGGCCGGCAACTGGACGTCATTGTGGGGATCTCGCCCTTCGCGATGGGGGGCGGTCGCTACACGGTCGATCCCGAGCTCGTTCCGGCCAGGCTCGACCTCTCCCGGACGACGGGTAACGGATACGCGCTGCGCCTTCGCTTCGAAGCCTCGATCGTCGGTCCCTGTATGCGCTGCCTGGAGCCGGCCGCGCCGACGTTCCAGGTCGACGCGCGAGAGATCTCGCAGCCCGGCCAAGGAGAGGAGCTCGAGAGCCCCTATGTCGAGAAGGAGGTTCTTGACGTTGCCGCGTGGGCGCGTGATGCGCTCGCGCTCAGCCTGCCCGAGAAGATCCTGTGCCGCGTGGATTGCGCGGGTCTGTGCGCGGCGTGCGGTGCCGACCTGAACGAGGCCGGACCCGAGCATGGACACGAGCGAGAGCCCGACCCGCGGTGGTCCAAGTTGTCGGAGCTGAGGTTCGACTAGACCCGCGAAACCGGGTCCATGGCCGAGGGTCACTACACTCTGCGCGCCATGGCTGTCCCCAAGCAGAAGCAATCACACGCTCGCACCGCCCAGCGGCGCGCCCAGCACAAGCTGACGGCGCCGACGTACAACGCCTGTCCGCAGTGCCACAGCCCTCGGCTCCCGCACCGGGTCTGCCCCGTGTGTGGCAGCTACAAGGGGCGTACTGTCGTCGTCCCTGCGGGCGACGAGGTCGAGTAGCCAACACGACCGTGGTGACGGTCGCTGTGGACGCGTGCGGGGCCGACCTCGGGCCCGCGGAGGTTGCTGCCGGAGCCGCGCAGGCCGCCGAGCAGGGAGTCCGCGTGCTCCTCTTCGGGCCGGCGGAAGAGATCGGCCCGGTTCCGAGCGGCGTCTCCGTCGTCGACGCTCCGGTGTCGATCGCCAAGGCAGCCGATCCCGTCGCCGCCGTCCGATCGACGCCCGAGGCGTCGATCGTCCAGGCCGCGCGCGCCGTTGCCGACGGTCGCGCTCAAGCCCTCGTCTCCGGCGGCTCGACGGGGGCGGCGCTGGCGGCAGGGTTGTTCAACATGCGCCGCGATCGCGGCATCCACCGGCCGGCGCTCGCGCTCCCCATGCCGATCCCGGGCTCGCCGGTGCTGCTCCTCGACGTCGGGGCGAACGTCAGCTGCCGCCCCGAGCACCTGTTCCAGTTTGCCTACATGGGCTCGGCCTTCGCCCAGGCCGTGATGGGGATCGAGTCACCGCGTATCGCGCTTCTGTCCAACGGCGAGGAGCCGGCGAAGGGAACGCCTGAGCTCGTGGCCGCCCACGAGCGGCTCGCGGGTCCGGCCGGGGCGGGTCTGCGCTTCATCGGAAACATCGAGGGCACTCAGGTCGCCGCCGGCGCCGCCGACGTGGTCGTGATGGACGGGTTCACCGGAAACATCACGCTCAAGCTGATCGAGGGAATCTCGAGCCGGACGATGGTCGCCGTACGTGACGCGGCGATGACGTCGTGGCGCGGCAAGCTCGGCGGCCTGCTGCTCGCGCCCTCGGCGAGGCGGCTGCGTCAGGAGATCGATCCGGAATCGACCGGCGGCGCCTACATGCTCGGCCTGCGCCAGCTGGGCGTCGTCGCCCACGGCCGCTTCACCCGGAACGGCTTTGCCAAGGCGATCGAGGTCGCCGCGCGCGGCGTGCAGGAGGACGTGATCGCGAAGACGCGCTCCGCACTCCAGGACGTGGGGGCGCTGAGATCGGTGCCCGACGAACCCGAAGAGCTGGCGGCCGTACGGGCCGGGGCCGTCCGCACCGACGCCATCCGGTCCGACGGTTAGCGTTTCTCGATGATGACTCGCGAGCAGGTCTTCTCCCTGATTCGGTCCCACCTCGCCGATGAGCTCGAAGTGGATCCGGACCGCATCAGTGAGTCCACGCGCTTCAAGGAGGATCTGACGGCCGATTCGCTCGACCTCTACACGCTGGTACAGGAGCTCGAGGACTCCTACGGCGTGAAGATCTCGGACGAGGAGGCATCGAAGATCCTCACCGTCGGGCAGACGGTCGATTTCGTGCTCGCGAGCCGCGCCGGGGCGCCCATCAGCGGTGCCCCCGCCGACGGCGAGCAACGGTCCTGACCGTAGTGAGCTCCCACCTCAGCCTGCAGAGCCTCCTCGACGAGCTACCCGAGGACCTGGCCGCTCAGGTGCTGACGCACGCCTCGTGGACCGTGCGGCGCTCGGACTCCTACGAACGGCTTGCCTTCCTGGGCGACGCCGTCCTCGAGCTGGCGATCACGGCGCATCTCTATCCCCGGCTCGCGGCGGAGAGGTTCGGGGCCGGGCGACTGACCAAGATTCGCGCCCAAGCCGTGTCGGGACGTTCGTGCGCCGCGGTGGCCGAGCGGCTCGGGGTACCCGAGCGGCTGTCCGAGGCCGCGCCGCCGGGCGCCGGGCCGAACCTGGCGGCGCTGGTGCGGACCGAGCGCGTGCTCGCCTCGGTTATCGAGGCGGTGATCGGAGCCTGCTACCTGGCGTTCGGATACGACCGTACCGCGGCGGCGGTGGGCGAGGCGTTCGAGCCGGAGATCGCCGACGCGCTCGAGAACCCCGTCGACTTCAAGTCGGCGCTCCAGGAGCAGCTCGCGCAGCGGGGGGAGCTCGTCCACTATGCGGTGGTATCCGAGGACGGGCCGCCCCACGACCGCGTGTTCTCGGTCAGCGCCCTCGTCGGCGGCGTGGAGGTCGGCCGCGGATCGGGGCGGAGCAAGAAGGATGCCGAGCAGGTTGCCGCCCAGGCCGCGCTCCAGGCGACCGAGCCGTGAGACAGAATCGCGTCCGCCCATGCACCTGAAGTCGATCACTCTCAAGGGCTTCAAGTCCTTCCCCGATCGCACGCGTCTGGATTTCGGTCCCGGCGTGAGCGTCGTCGTCGGGCCGAACGGCTCGGGCAAGTCGAACGTGACCGACGCGGTGCTGTGGGCGATGGGAGAGCAGTCTCCTGCGGCGGTGCGGGGGCAGTCGATGCAGGATGTGATCTTCGGCGGCGCACCGGGGCGCCAAGCGGCCAAGAGCGCCGAGGTCGAGATCGTGCTCGACAACAGCGACAGCACGCTTCAGGTCGAAGCTCCCGAGATTTCGATCCTTCGCCGGCTCGATCGCACGGGCGACGGCGAGTACCGGATCGCCGGCGCCCGGTGCCGGCTCGTCGATGTCATCGAGCTGCTTTCGGATACCGGTCTCGGCAAGGAGATGCACTCGGTCATCTCCCAGGGCCGCGTCGAATCGATCGTGACCTCGAAACCGCGTGATCGCCGGCTCCTGATCGAGGAGGCGGCGGGACTGGGGAAGCACCGCAAGCGTCGTCGCCGCGCCCAGCTCAAGCTCGCCCGGACGGTGGACAACCTCGATCGGGCGCTCGACGTCGAGCGCGAGGCGCGCTCCCGGCTGAGGCCGCTGAAGCGCCAGGCCGAGGCCGCCGAGCTCCACGCCCGGCTCGAGCGCCAGTCGCTCGAAGCCCGATGGGAGCTGGCACGCGACGACGCCCGCGCCCAGCGGGACGCGATGGCGCAGACGGAGGCCGAATCGGCGCGTGCCCGCAGCCGGCTGACCGAGCTCGAGGGGGAGCTGTCGAGCGTGGCCAAACGCCGCGAGGCGGCCGAGACCGCACTGGCGCAGCGGAGCGCCCAGCGGGAGGAGCTGTCCCGGCGCTGCTTTGCCGCCCGCGCCGCGGGCGAGCGCGTCGGCTACCGGAGTGAAGCGGCGCGGGCCGCTGTCCTCGCCACCGAGGAACGCCTGTCTGGAGCCCGGGACGTGCTCGAGGCGCTCGAGGCCGAACGAGAGGCCGATGTCCCCGACCGCGAGGACGGCGCCCGGGTCACCGCGCTCGAGGCGTCGCTGGCGGCCATCGAGGAGGACCGCCGTGCCGAGCTCGAGCGGGATCTCGCCGAGCTCGAGTCCCGCCGAGCTCACGCCGCGGCAGCGCTCGAACAGCGCGCACAGGCGCTTACCGCGGCGGTGACCGCCCGCGAGGCGGTCGACGCAGCCGTCGAACAGGTTCGCCAGGAGTTGCGGAACGCCGAGCGCTCGGTCGAGGCGGCACGCCGCGAGGCCGCTCGAGTCGGCGGCCAGCTCGCCGCCGTCAACCAGTTCCTCCGCGCCCACGCCGGCGCCGCCGGCGGCCCCGCGGCGCTCGCGGCCACGCTGCAGGTCGAGCCCGGCTATGAGCTCGCTCTGGCGGCGGCACTCGACGGGCGGCTGGGCGCCGCGGTGGTGCCGGATCGGCAGGCCGGGTCGACGTTGCTAGACCGCGCTGGAGGTGACGGTGGCCGCGCGCTGGTGGCGCGAGCCCGCGGGGGCACCGCACCGGCCCCGTCCTCACCTGCGCCCGGGGCTGCGGAACGTCCTGTTCCGGCGGAACGCCCTGTTCATCCGGAACGTCCTGTTCATCCGGAACGTCCTGTTCATCCGGAACGTCCTGTTCATGGTGCGGAGCGGCTCGCCGATCGCGTCACGGGCGCCGACGACGCGGTCGCGCTCGCCCGCGCCCTGCTCTGCGACGCCTGGGTCGTGTCCGAGCTCGAAGCAGTGCCCGACACGTTCGCCGGGGTGGCGGTCACCCGCGCCGGACGGGTGTGGTCGGGATCCACCGGTGAGCTTCGTCAGGCGCCGTCGGTCGGCGAGGATCGCGTGCTCTCCGAGCGAAACCGCCGCTCCGAGTTGGTACGCGGGAGCGAGGCGGCGGCGCAGGCCGAGCTCGCGGCCGCGGCCGCGCTCGACCACGCCGGCGCCGATCTTGCTCGCGCCGAGGCCGAATCCGAACGCGCGCTGGCGGCGCAGCGAACGGTCGCGACCGCGCGCGAGGAAGCGGCCGAGGAGGAGCGCCGCATCGCGCGGCTGATCGAGCGGCGGCGGGCGGTGGGGGACGAGGGTCCCGCGGCGGATCGCCGCACGCAGCTTCTCGCCGAGCTCGCCGCCGAGCGCCGCATGGCTGAGCGGGCCGAGCGTGAGCGCGCCGACCGGCGGCTGCGGATCGAGCGGCTGCGCGGCGCGGTGGCGCGGGACGAGGCCCTTGGTCCTGTTGGCGTGCGTCTCGTTGCCGTCCTCGAGCAGGCCGCCCCGGCGATCGCCGACCGGGTCGCCGAGTTCGAGGCTGCCCTCGCCGACGATCGCCAGGCGGGCGAGCACGTGACGGCGGAGCTGCGTGCCTGCGCGCAGGCGGAGGCCGAATTGCAGGGTCGGCTCCACGGGGCCAACGAGGCCGTCACCGCCGCCGCGGTGCGCGCCCAGCAGGCCCGCGATCGTGCGGCCGAGGCGGAGGCCTCGCTGCGCGCCATTGCCTCGGCCCTCGAGCTCGAGCCCGAGCCGGCGACCGAGCCACTGCCCGACCGCGAGCGCGAGGTGCTGGCCGACCGCATCGAGCGTCTGGCGCGCAGGCGCGAGCAGCTCGGGCCGGTGAACCCGCTCGCCCAGGAGGAGTACGCGGAGGCGCTCGAGCACGTCGAGGAGCTCGAGCACCAGCGCGAGGATCTCGAAACGGCGCTGCGCGAGCTCGAGAAGCTGATCGCCGAGACCGATCGCCAGATCCGCGAGACCTTCGAGGAGACCTTCGAGGCGGCCGCCAGGAACTTCGAGGAGCTCGCGGTGCAGCTCTTCCCCGGCGGCCGGGGCCGCCTTCGCCTGGTGACCGAGCGGGACGGGCCACGGTCGGTGCTCGGCGGGCAGCCACTGCCCTCGGCGGACGAGGAAGCGGACGGGGCCGCAGAGGCGGGGGAGGTCGACGATGAGCCCCGGGAGGATCTCGACGGCGTCGAGATCGAGGTCACTCCCGCCGGCAAGGACATGAAGCGCCTCACCCTCCTGTCCGGGGGGGAGAAGTCGATGACCGCGCTTGCCTTTTTGTTCGCCGTCTTCCTCGCGCGCCCGTGCCCGTTCTACATCCTCGACGAGGTCGAGGCCGCTCTCGACGACCTCAACATCGACCGCTTCCTCTCGCTTCTCGGCCGTTACTCGACCCGCGCTCAGTTCATCGTCGTGACCCACCAGAAGCGCACGATGGAAGCGGCCGACTGCCTGTACGGCGTCTCGATGGGCGCGGACGGCATCTCGAAGGTGATCTCGAGAAGGCTGCCGCGCGCCGCGGACGCGGCTTGATTTGGGGAGTTTCCCAGCGGGAGATTCCCTTGACGGAAATCAAGCAGGCGCATTCACCAGAGGCGAATGCTCCGCCCGCACGCTAGTCTCGCGCCGCCTATGGCTCGAGATTGGGACGACCTCTTCATCGTCGACGGCGCCGCCGGGAACGGTGGTGGTGACGCTTCCGAGGCCACGGAGCGCCGGAGCGGCGTGTTCCGTCGCCTGCGCGAGAACCTGCGCAAGACCCGCCAGGCGCTGTCGAGTGAGATCCAGGCGACGCTGTTCGAGGATCTCAGCGAGGAGACCTGGGAACGGCTCGAGGAGGCCCTGATCTACGCCGACGTCGGCGCGGGCACGACGGCTCAGGTGGTCGAGCAGCTCGAGCGCGAGGCCACCGCCGGTTCCGTTTCCGGCGGTGAGGCGCTGACCGAGCGGCTGACCGAGCTGCTCGCGGACATCGCCAAGACCGGCGAGGACCGGATCGACATAACCCCGAGCCCGACCGTGATCCTGATGGTGGGGGTCAACGGAACGGGCAAGACGACGACGGTGGGGAAGCTCGCGTGGCACTTGCGTCAGGAGCTCGGGCGCAAGGTGGTGCTCGCGGCCGCGGACACATTCCGGGCCGCGGCCGTCGAGCAGCTCGAGGTGTGGGCCGAGCGGGCAAAGGTCGCCTTCGTCAAGGGGCCGCCCGGGGCCGACCCGGGATCGGTGGCCTACGACGCGATCGCGACGGCGCGGCGCGAGGGCGCCGACGTGGTCATCATCGACACCGCCGGCCGGCTCCACACCCAGGACGACCTGATGGGGGAGCTGGCGAAGATCCGCCGCGTGATCGCCAAGCAGATCCCCGACGCGCCACACGAGACGTTGCTCACCGTCGATGCGACGACCGGGCAGAATGGCCTGCGCCAGGCGCAGATCTTCTCCGAGTCGGTTGACGTCACGGGCATCGTCCTGACCAAGCTCGACGGGACGGCCAAGGGGGGGATCGCGCTGGCCATCGCCCACGACCTCGGTCTCCCGGTCAAGCTCATCGGAGTGGGGGAGAAGCTCGAGGACCTGCGTCCGTTCGACGCCGAGGAGTTCGCCAGGGCGCTCTTGACTTAGCATTGCGACGGCGTAACGTAGCCGCGCTAAGCTCGAACCACAGTGTGGATCGTGTGGTTGATCGCAGCGGCCGGTTTCGCAGTCGGCGAGATGCACTTCTCGACTGGGTTCTACCTCGCGCCGTTTGCGCTGGGGGCGACGGTAGCGGCAATTGTGGCTCTCGCCGGAACGGGCACGATCATCGCGCTGATCTGCTTCCTTGCCGTCGCTTTCCTGTCGCTGGCCGTGCTTCGACCGATCGCCGCGAGCCATATGAAGGTGCCCCCTCGGCTCCGCACGGGCGCGGCCGCGCTCATCGGTAAGCAGGCGGTGGTGCTCGAGCGGATCGCCAATGACGAGGGCATGGGCACGGTCAGGATCGACGGCGAGGTGTGGACCGCCCGCTCGTACAACGACGACGCCGTCATCGAGCGTGGAACGCGGGTGGATGTCGTCGAGATCAAGGGCGCGACGGCGCTCGTCACCGAATAGGAGGTGGGGCATGGTTGCAGCAATCGTTGCCGTGGTCGTGGTCGTGGTCCTGCTCATCGCGGTCGCGCGGACGGTGCGCATCGTCCCGCAGGCTCGGGCGGGGATCGTCGAGCGCCTCGGTCGTTATAGCCGCACCCTGAATCCCGGGCTGGCGATCCTCGTGCCGTTCATGGACAGGCTCAAGCCTTTGATCGACCTACGGGAGCAGGTGGTGACCTTCCCGCCGCAGCCGGTGATCACCGAAGACAACCTGGTGGTGCAGATCGACACCGTTCTCTATTTCACAGTGACCGATCCCCGAGCCGCGACGTACGAGATTGCCAACCCGCTCCAAGGAATCGAACAGATCACGGTGACCACGTTGCGCAACGTGGTCGGCGGGATGTCGCTCGAGACCGCGCTCACCAGCCGCGATCACGTCAACGCCACCCTCCGAGGAGTGCTCGACGAGGCCACCGGTAAGTGGGGGATCCGTATCAACCGCGTCGAGATCAAGTCGATCGACCCTCCAGGGACGATCCAGGAGGCGATGGAGAAGCAGATGCGAGCCGACCGCGACAAGCGCGCCGCGATCCTCACCGCCGAGGGTCTCAAGCAGTCTCAGATCCTCACGGCCGAGGGGCAGAAGCAGGCTGCCGTGCTCACCGCCGAGGGCGCGAAGCAGTCCGCGATCCTCCGCGCCGAGGGCGACGCCAAGGCGATCGACACGGTGTTCACCGCGATCCACCACGGAAAGCCCGACCAGGAGCTCCTGAGCTACCAGTACTTGCAGATGCTTCCGCAGCTCGCGCAGGGAAGCGCCAATAAGGTGTTCGTGATCCCGTCGGAGTTCACCGACGCGTTCAGCGGCATCGGCCGGGCGCTGGGCGCCCGCGTGGGCAACGGCGGCTCGGATGGGGACCGCGAGGACGCGCGCGGCGAGTTGGAGACAGGCGGCGAGAGCCCCGGCCCGCGCGGCGAGCTGGGCCAAGGCGAGGGGCCCCAAGGGGCCCCCGGGGACCCGGCGCCCGGCGACGACGGCGAGTCGGCGCCCGAGTAACGTTCGCTACGTGGCCACCGTCGTAAACGACCACTGAGTGTTCGACTCACTCGCCGACAAGCTCCAAGCCACGCTCACCGACGTCCGCGGGCGTGGCACGCTGACCGAGGCTGACGTCCGCGCTTCCATGCGCGAGATCCGCCTCGCGCTGCTCGAGGCCGACGTCAACTTCAAGGTGGTCAAGAACTTCACCGACGCGGTGAGGGACCGCGCGCTCGGCGCGGACGTCATCGGGCAGCTCAACCCCGGCCAGCAGGTGGTCAAGATCGTCAACGACGAGCTGACGGAGCTGATGGGGGGAGCCGCGCGGGACCTGGCGTTCTCTCCGCGCCCACCGACGATTGTGATCATGGCCGGGCTTCAGGGATCGGGCAAGACCACGGCCACCGCCAAGCTCGCCAAGTACCTGCGCGAGCAGCACGGCTCCTCGGTCGCCGTGGCCGCGTGCGACGTATACCGGCCCGCGGCCGTCGAGCAGCTGATCAAGGTCGGCGGGCAGGCCGGTGCAGCCGTCTACGAGCAGGGCACCGACAAGGACCCGGTGAAGATCGCGGCGTGGGCGCGCGACCGCGCGGTCAGCGAAGGCAAGGACGTGCTCATCATCGACACCAGCGGGCGGCTGCACGTCGACGAGGAGCTAATGAAGGAGCTCGCCGAGATCAAGAAAGCGGTCAAGCCCCACGATGTCCTGCTCGTCGTTGACGCTATGACCGGTCAGGACGCGGTCGCGGTCGCCGAGCAGTTCGCCGCGGTCGTGCAGTTCGACGGCGTCATCATCACCAAGCTCGACGGCGACGCGCGCGGAGGCGCCGCCTTGTCGGTCAAGGCGGTGACGGGCAAGCCGATCCTTTATGCCTCGACCGGAGAGAAGATCGATCAGTTCGAGCGCTTCCACCCCGACCGGATGGCACAGCGGATTCTCGGGATGGGCGACGTGATGACCCTGATCGAGAAAGCCGAGTCCGCCTACAACGAGGAGCAGACGGCGGAGCTCGAACGCAAGATCCGCCAGAAGGAGTTCGGCCTCGACGACTTCCTCGAGCAGCTCCGCCAGATCCGCCGGCTCGGCCCGCTGCAATCGCTGCTCGGAATGATCCCCGGCGTCGGCAAGGAGCTCCGCGGCGTCAAGGTCGACGAGCGCGACTTCGACCGCATCCAGGCGATCATCCTCTCGATGACGGCCGAGGAGCGGCGTCACCCGGAGCTCATCAAGGGATCCAGGCGGTTGCGCATCGCCCGCGGCTCGGGCACCAACGTCCAAGCGGTCAAGGCGCTGATCAAGCAGTTCGAGCAGATGCGCAAGGTCATGCGCCAGTTCACCCAAGGCAAGATGCCGGACCTCGGGGCGCTGATGCGGGGCGGCCGCTAGGTTCTGGGACCGCGCGCGTGCCACCATCACCAGGTGCGCGTGAGGATCACCGACTCCGCCGAGCGGTTCGCCGACCACGCGGGCGAGCTGCTGGAGTCGCGGATCGAGCACAACATCCTTGCCACCGTGCTCGAAAGCGTCCGCCTATCGGCTCCACGATCCTGCGCGCCCGGCCCGCAGACGGCTCCGCGTCGCTCGCGAAGATGACCGTGAGCTCCTGGCCTGCTGGATGCGCGAGTTTGCGACCGAGGCCGGCGCCGGCGACGGAGCCGACGCGCCAGACATCGTCGGCCGCGGGATCGACCGCCGCCTCCTGCAGGTCTGGGATGACGGCGGACCGGTGGCGATGCTCAGCAGCTCGCCGGCGATCGCCGGCGTGGTGCGGATCGGGTCGGTGTACACCCCGCCGACGCTCAGGTCGCGCGGGTACGCGTCGAGCGCGGTGGCTGCCGCGAGTCGCGTCGCGCTCGACGGCGGCGCCCGCCGGTGCGCGCTTTACACCGATCTCGCCAACCCCACGTCGAACCGGATCTATACGGCGCTCGGCTATCGCCGCGTCTCGGCATGGGAGGATCGCGCCTTCACCCGAAGCGGCCACGAGGCGTCGGATCCTTTGCCCCGGTGATACTGCCGCGAAGTGGGTCCCCGACGACGTGGATCGATGGCGGTGCTCGGCGCGCTGGCGGTGTTCGCGGGGTGCGGCTTTCGCGCTGCCTTGGCGCCCGCTTCCGTGTTCCGCGTGCTCGTCACCAGCTCGGCGGCCACCCGGCCGCTGGCGGCCAACTTCCTCGGGCTGGCCTTCGAATACGACACCATCCCTGCCTGGGTGGGGACGGGATCCCGTCCGGTCGACCCGGTGCTGGTGCGGCTGATCCGCAGCCTCGATCCCGCGGGCCGGCCGGTGCTGCGGATCGGCGGGCAGAGCACCGACCGCACCTGGTGGCCGGTCCCGGGTATGAGCCGGCCGTTAGGGGTCAGCTACAGCCTCACGCCGGCCTGGGCCACCTCGGCGCGCGCGCTGGCGCGCTCCACCCATGCCCGGCTGCTCCTGGGCGTCAATCTCGAAGCCAACCGGACGAGGATCGACCGGGTCGAAGCGGCTCAGCTCCTCAAGACCATCGGTCGCCCTTACATCGACGCGCTGGAGGTCGGCAACGAGCCCGACCTTTACGCGCTCTACCCGTGGTACAAGCGGCGCGACGGAAGTCCGCTCCCCTGGTACAGCCCCGTGGGGACGCCGGTTTACTCGCGCCGCCCCGGGTACGGGCCTGCACAGTACGAGGCGGAGCTCGCGCGCACGCTGAAGGTGATGCCGCGGGTGGCGATCGCGGGCCCCGAGACCGGGGCTCCCTCGTGGCTCGCCGCCTTCACGCAGTTTCTCTCGCCCGGCTCGCAGGTCAGGATGCTCACTTCGCACGCCTACGGCCTCGACCAGTGCGTCACCGACCCGTCCAAGCCTCGGTACCCGTCGGTCCCGCACCTCCTCAGCTTGACCGCCTCCCGCGGGCTCCTGGCGGGAGTCGCGCCCTACGTGGCGCTCGCGCACAGCGACGGGGCGACGTACCGCATCGACGAGATGGGGTCGATCACCTGCAACGGTCGTGCCCGCGTCAGCGACACCATGGCTTCCGCCCTGTGGGTGATGGACGCGCTGTTCTCGATCGCCCAAGCCGGCATCGACGGCGTCAATCTCCACACGTATCCGAACGCCGTCAACGGGCTGTTCGACTTCAGCCACTCGAGCGGGCAGTGGGAGGGCACCGTGCATCCCCTGTACTACGGGGCACTGATGTTCGCGCAGGCCGCCCCGGCCGGCTCCCGTCTCCTACGGCTGGACACGGGCAGCCAGGATCAGCTTCGCGTCTGGGCGACGCTGGGCCCCGACCACCGGGTCAGGGTCCTCCTGATCAACGACAGCCTGAGCCGTAAGGCGCAGACGCTGGTCGAAGTCCCTGCCCGTTTCGGGTCCCGCCCGGCGAGCCTCGAGCGACTGCTCGCGCCGAGCGCGTACGCCACGGGCGCCATCACCCTCGGCGGTCAGAGCTTTGGCGCCACCACGGCGACCGGCGTGCTACCCCCGCCCGTACCCGCAACCGTCGCGCCTCGGTCGCGCACATACACGGTGACAGTGCCCGCGGCCAGCGCCGCCCTGCTGACCACGGCACCCGGGTGATGCCCGGCGGGCGCGGCCGGCTCCATATCGTCTACCCTCTTTCGTCCAATGGCTGTACGACTGAGGCTCACCCGCGTCGGCGGGCGTAAGAATCCCATCTGGCGGGTCGTCGTCGCCGACCAGCGCTCGAAGCGCGACGGCCGGGTGATCGAGACCGTCGGGCATTACAACGCCCAGACCGACCCTTCCACGATCGTCCTCGACGAGGAGCGTATTCGCGACTGGTTGGCGCGCGGCGCCCAGCCCTCAGAGACCGTACGCAAGCTGCTTCGCACGCAGGGCATCGCCTAACCGCGGCGGACGCCGCCATGCGTGAGCTACTCGAGTATCTGACCCGTCAGCTCGTCGAGCAGCCCGACGAGGTGCACGTCGAGGAGCTCGAGGAGGACGACGGCACGATCGTGCTCGAGCTTTCGGTCGCGCAGGACGACTACGGACAGGTGATCGGAAGGGGCGGGCGCACCGCAGCGGCGCTGCGAGCGGTCGTCAAGGTCGCGGCGGCCCGCGAGCGGCGTCGCGTCCTGGTGGATATCGTCGACTCGCGATGACGACGCTCCCCCGCGGATGGCTCCGCGCGGGCCGGGTCGCCAGCCCCCACGGGCTCGACGGGAGCTTCCACGTCGCCGAGCCGAACGCGTCGCTGCTGGCCCTCGGCGCGGCGGTCCAGCTGGATGGCGACGCGAGGCGGATCACGCGCCGCGCCGGCACCGATCAGCGCCCGATCGTCCGGATCGAAGGCTGCGAGGATCGCGCGGGGGCCGAGGCTCTGCGGGGCCACGACATCCTCGCTCTCGCGCCCGCCCTCGAAGCGGATGAGTGGTGGGCGGAGGATCTCGAGGCCTGCCGTGTGCGCGACGGAGCGCGCGAGGTGGGGAGGGTGAGGAGGCTGCTGGCGCTGCCCTCGTGCGAGGTCCTCGAGGTCGCGCGCGAGGACGGCGCCGCCGATCTGCTCGTCCCCCTGATCCGCGACGCGGTTCGCCGGGTCGACATCGAGGGGCGCATGATCGACATCGACCTCGATTTCCTGGGCGAGGCGTGAGCGCTCGTTGGAGATCGACGTCTTCACCCTGTTCCCCGAGGCGTTCGCCTGGTTCGAGCGCCAGCGGCACGTCGCCAACGCCCTGCGCCTGGGACATCGCCTCGGGTACGTGAACTACCGCGACCACACGCCGCTGAGCGCCGGCCAGGTCGACGACACGCCGTTCGGGGGCGGCGCGGGGATGGTCCTCAGGGTCGACGTCGTCGAGGCGGCGCTCCGGGCACGGTACGGGCGTGACCCGACCGAGCTGCGCCACGAGCGAAGGGTGCTGGCGCTCACGCCCGGCGGACGCGTACTCGATGACGCGCTGGTCGACGAGCTCGCGCAGGAGCCGGCGCTGACCTTACTGTCGGGCCGGTACGAGGGGTTCGACGAGCGCGTGATCGAGCATTTCGCCTCTGGGCAGGTATCGATCGGGCGCTACGTGCTGGCGGGGGGCGAGCTCCCGGCGCTCGTCCTCTGCGACGCCGTCCTGCGCAAGCTCCCGGGAGCGCTCGGCCACGATGACTCCGCCCTCGAGGAGTCCTTCAGCCCGGCCCTCGGCGGCGCGCCCGAGTATCCGCACTACACCCGCCCCGCCGACTACCGCGGCTGGGAGGTCCCCGAGGTGCTGCTCTCCGGGCATCACGCACGCATTCGCGAATGGCGGCTCGCCCAGAGCGCCGCCCGCGCCCACGGTGACCGGCAACCGGCACCGACGGCGGGCGTTGACACCGCGCCGAGCCCCGCCGACGCGGGCTCTCGGGGTGACGATACGGAGAGCGGATCGGGTCCGCTACCATAGGCCGCCCGCGGTCCCAGGACCGCCAGTGTCTCTTGCCATGAGCTCCGTCATCGAAAGCCTCGAGCTCGCTCAGCTCCGCCGCGTCCCCACCTTCGATGCCGGGGATCGTTTGCGCGTTCACTTTCAGGTGATCGAAGGCGTCAGGCGCCGGACGCAGGTATTCGAGGGGGTCGTGATCAAGCGCCAGGGTCATGGCGCGCGCGAGACGTTCACCGTCCGCAAGCAGTCGTTCGGTGTCGGGGTCGAGCGGACATTTCCGCTCCATTCCCCGAAGATCGAGAAGATCGAGGTGGCCGCGCGTGGGGACGTGCGGCGAGCCAAGCTGTACTACCTGCGCGATCGGGTGGGAAAGCGGGCACGGGTAAGGGAGCGCCGCTCTGCGCGCCCCGAGGAGGTCGTCGCTCACGAGCTGCTGCACCCCCCGCCGCCCGTCGGCGCCGTTTCAGAGCCGGTCGTGGAGGCCGACCAGGCGGCGGCGTCAGATTCCGCCGGCGAAGCGGAGGAGTGAGCAAGCACAGGAAGTCGACAGTCGGCTCCGTGGTGGAGCTGGTGCTGATCGTCGCGACGGCGCTCGGGCTGGCGCTGGCCATCCAGGCGTTCGTCGTCAAGCCGTACCGGATCCCGAGCGGCTCGATGCTCCCGACCATCCACTTGGGCCAGCGTGTTCTCGTCGACCGACTCGGCGACGACTTCTCCAGCCCTCACATCGGCGAGATCATCGTCTTCCATCCACCCAAGAACTATGACCTCGGCTGCCTCGATGAGAACGAGGGGCAGACCGGCGGTGCCGGCCAGAGGCCGTGCGGAGTCGCGCGGGCCGAGGAATCGGGCGAGACCTTCATCAAGCGCGTGGTCGGGTTGCCCGGTGATCGCATTGCGATCATGAACGGGCACGTGTACCGCAACGGCGTACGCGAAAAGGATCCCTACATCGCGCCCTGCGCCGGCGAAGCCTCATGCAGCTTCCCCGTCCCCATCACGGTCCCAAAGGGCGACTACTACATGATGGGCGACAACCGCGGCGAGTCCGATGACAGCCGCTTCTGGGGACCAGTTCCGCGCGCGTGGATCATCGGCGACGCCTTCTTCACCTACTGGCCGCCCGATCGGATCGGAACTCTCTGAGTGCGGCGGTTTAGGGGAGTCGCAGAGCTCGTCGTGACGATCGCCGTCGCCGTGGGGATCGCCGTGCTCGTCCAGGCGTTCATCGTCAAGCCGTATCGGATCCCGAGCGGGTCGATGGAGCCCACGCTGGCGATCGGGCAGCGGATCCTGGCCAACCGGATGATCAATCACCCGAGCCTGGGCGACATCGTTGTCTTCCATCCGCCGAACGGGGCCGATTCTGAGCCGGTCGCGACCTGTGGGGTAGCGGACGAGGGGGAGAGCCCCACCGGGCACCTCTTCGCGCGCGCCTGCGACGTCCCCACGCCGACCCCGTCGAGCCAGACGTTCATCAAGCGCGTCGTCGGCGTGCCCGGCGATCGCATCAAGATCGTCGACGGCCACGTCTACCGCAACGGTGTCCGCGAAAAGGACTCCTATATCCGGCCGTGCGGCGACGGTCCTGTATGCAATTTCCCGCAAACCATCGTCGTTCCGCCCGGCGATTACTTCATGATGGGCGACAACCGTGGGACGTCAGACGACAGCCGCTACTGGGGACCCGTGCCCGACAGATGGATCATCGGAGTTGCGTTCTTCACCTACTGGCCCCCCGACCGGATCGGGACGCTCTGACGCCGGGAAGGCTGCGTCCACGCGGCGGCGGCGGCCGCCGCGTCCCGGTCGCCGGCTCCTGCGCTTTGACCGCGAGTTCGGGGTGCGCTTCGTCGCCGGCGCCGACGAGGCCGGACGCGGATGCCTGGCCGGCCCGCTCGTCGCCGCGGCCGTGCTCTTCGACCTCGAGCGGCTCGGACCGGCGGAGAGTCGCGCGCTCGCCGCGCTGAACGACTCCAAGCAGCACACGCCGGCCGCCCGAGCGGAGCTCTATCCGGTGATCCTGGCCGTCGCCGCCCGCGTCGCGATCGTGTCTCGGTGCGCCCCGGGGATCGACGCCCGAGGGCTTCACGTGACCAACCTGGCGGCGCTCCGGGACGCCCTGCTGCTCGTCGCGCGGCCGGGCTGCGTGTGCCTGAGCGACGGCTTTCCCGTCAAGGGCCTGCCCTACGAGCACCGGGCGGTCATCGGAGGCGACGCCAAGAGCGCGGCGATCGCCGCTGCCTCGGTTCTGGCCAAGGAGACTCGAGACCGCTACATGCATCGCGCCGACACGGCGCACCCGGGATGGGAGTTCGCCCAGCACGTTGGCTACGCCACCCCCGAGCACCGCGAGGCGATCGGTCGCCTCGGCGTGTCGCCCTTGCATCGGCTGTCGTTTCAGTCGGCGGCATATACGCAATTGGCGCTTTGAGCGGGGCGGGCGGGGGGGCTCCTCAGAACGCCCCCTCGAGGTGGTCGACGCTCACGAGCTTTCCGGTGGCGTCGATGGTCACTCCTATGGCGTCGAAGCGGACGAGCTCGGCGTAGGGCCGGTCGGTGTGCTCGATCATCCATGCTCCCGCCATCTTCCGTAAGCGCTTGCGCTGGGGGGCGCGGAAGCCCTCGAAGGGGCCGCCGTGGGTGTTCAGGCGGCGGGTCTTGACCTCGCAGAAGGCGAGGGTGGTGCCGTTGAAGGCGACGATGTCGAGCTCTCCCCAGCGGGTGCGGTAGTTGCGCTCGACGATCTCGTAGCCAAGGCGGGTGAGGTGCTCGGCGGCGATGTGCTCGCCTTGTTTGCCGAGGCGGTGTCGGAGGTCGGTGCTCATCGCCGAGGACGCTACGCCGGGTCGCGTGACACGTGGGTGACGCCGCGCACCAACTCTCCCCAGATCGGCTGCTCGCCGGAGGCCACAAACGTCACAATTTGCATGCCCCACGTCACGCGATGCGGCGTAGCGTCCTCGGCATGCTCGCGCAGGTGGCGACATTCGCGATCGACGGTGTGGATCCGCGGCCGGTCTGGGTCGAGGTCGACATCCGCTCCGGCCTGCCCACGTTCACGATCGTCGGGCTGGGCGACGCGGCGGTGCGCGAATCGCGCGATCGCGTCCGCTCGGCCGTGCAGAACTCAGGCTTCACGTTTCCCCAGGCGCGGATCACCGCGAACCTCGCCCCAGCCTTCCTGCGCAAGGTCGGGCCGGGCTTTGACGCGGCGCTGGCGCTGGCGCTGCTCGCGGCGAGTGGCCAGGTTCCGGTGGACGCGCTTGCGCGCTACGCCGTATACGGGGAGCTGTCGCTCGGCGGCGAGCTGCGCGATTCCCCGGGCGCGCTCGCGGTCGCCGAGGGCGCGCGCCGAGCCGGGCTCGAGCGCCTGATCGTCCCGCCCGAGCGGGCCCGGGAGGCCGCTCTGGTCGAGGGGCTGGGCATCGCCCCGGTGGCCGACCTACGCGAGGCGGCGGAGGTGCTCTGCGGCCGAGAGCCCTCGCCCCCTCCACCCATCCCCGTGGCAACCGTTTCGAGGAGGTGGGCCGAGCCCGACCTGAGCGACGTGCGGGGGCAGGAGACGGCGCTGCTCGCGCTCGAAATCGCCGCGGCCGGCGGACACAACCTGCTGCTCGAGGGAGCGCCGGGCACGGGCAAGACGATGCTCGCCCGCCGGCTGCCGACGATTCTCCCCGAGCTCTCACGCGCCGAGGCGGTCGAGGTCACGCGGATCCACAGCGTCGCCGGCTTCCACCGCGGCGGCCTGATCTCGGCGCGGCCGTTTCGCGCACCCCACCACACGATCTCGGCGGCCGGGCTGGTCGGCGGCGGGACGCCGCCGCGGCCCGGTGAAGCCAGTCTCGCCCATCACGGGGTGCTCTTTCTCGACGAGCTCTCGGAGTTTCAGCGCCCGAGCCTCGAGGCTCTTCGCCAGCCGCTCGAAGACGGCCACGTGACGCTCGTCCGAGGCCAGCGGGTGCTCGAGCTGCCCACCCGCTTCATGCTGGTGGCGGCCTCGAACCCCTGTCCGTGCGGCTTTGCCGGGGTGGGTGACCGTTGCGGGTGCGGCGAGGCGGATCTGAGACGCTACCGCCGGCGGCTGAGCGGTCCGTTGCTCGATCGGCTGGACCTGCTGGTGACGGTGGAGCGCCCCGCCGAGCACGAGCTCCGAGCGCCGGCGCGGAGCAGCTCCGCGCGAGCGCGCGAGCGGGTCCTCGACGCCCGGCGCCGGCAGGAGGACCGGCTCGTGGGGACCGGCGCCAGGTGCAACGGGGAGATGGACTCGCGTCTCGCCCGCCGCTCCGCTCACCTCGAGCGCGCTGCTGAGCTCGCGCTCAGCGCCGCCTACGAGCAGGGCTCCCTGAGCGCCCGGGGTCGGCACCGCGTCGTCCGCGTCGCGCGCACCCTCGCCGACCTGGACGGACGCGATCGCGTGAGCGCCGCGGACGTGCTCATGGCGGTGAGTCTGCGCCAGCGCGACAGGGCGGAAGGCTCGCTGGCCGCGTGAGCGGCAACGACTGCGTCCTTGCTTGCGAGTTCGCCTGGCGCGCGAACGGCGACGACGACTACGTCGTCGCTTGGCGGGGCTGACCAATGAGCGTGAGTGACCACGCGTGCGATGACTGCCTGCGGCGGTCGTGGCTCGTGGCGCGCCTCGGAGCTCAGTTCGACTTCGCCCGTCGCCGAGGCCGGGACCTGCCGCTCATCTTCGACCTTCCCGACGCCAGGCTGATCGCAGCGATCGCCGGCGCGGCGCGGCCGGCGGTGGAGCGCGAGTACGACAGCTTCGACGCACGGGCCGCCGCGGCCCGATGCTCCGCCGCCGGCGTCGAGACGGTGTGCCGCTGCGACCCGGGCTATCCGCTCCGACTCGCCGCGGCACCGGGATCGCCCGCGGTGCTCCACGTCGCCGGAGGTCGCGACCGCGTCTGCGCCCTCCTGGCCGCCGACGCAGTTTCCATCGTGGGCGCGCGTCGGGGGTCGCCCTACGGGCTCGAGGTCGCCCGGTCGCTCGGCCGCAGCCTCGGGGCCGCCGGCCTCACGGTGATCAGCGGGATGGCCCTGGGGATCGACTCGGCCGTACACGCCGGCGCCCTCGAAGCGGGAGGAGCGACGGTCGCCGTCCTGCCCGCCGGCGCCGAGCGCCCCTATCCGGCGAGCAAGCGCGGGCTCTATCGCCGGATCGTGGCGTCCGGTGCCGCCATATCGGAGCTCCCCCCGGGAAGCGAGAGCCGCCGCTGGGGCTTCCCCGCGCGCAACCGGATCATCGCCGGGCTCAGCGCGATGACGATTGTGGTCGAGGCCGGCGAGCGTTCTGGGTCACTGATCACCGCAGCCGTGGCGGAGGATCTCGGGCGCATGCTCGGCGCGGTCCCGGGGCGGGTCACGTCCGTCCTGTCGGTGGGCACGAACGACCTCCTGGCCCGCGGCGCTCGGGTCGTGCGTGGCGCCGGCGACGTGCTCGACGCTCTCTTCGGCGTCGGGGTGCGCACGGTGCCCGAGCGCGCGGCGGTCGAACCGGTCCGTGCCGAGCTGCGCGAGCTCCTCGCTGCCATCGGCACGGGCTGCGACACCCTCGGCGCGCTCGTCGGCTCGGGTCATCCGGTCGAGGCCAGCCTCACCGGCCTGGCCGAGCTCGAGCTGGGCGGTCGCGTCCGCCGGGAAGCCGGTGGGCGTTATGTCGTGATCATGCCCGCGTGAAGGGAGGGGGCGTCGTCACGGCGCGGCCGCGACGGCGGCTGGGCGTGCTGACCGCGCGCCGTTACGGCCGGGCGCGTAACCTCGGCGCGGTGGCGGAGCCGGCAACCATCGCCCGTGTGCTCTCGATCGCGGGGTCGGACTCCGGCGGCGGCGCCGGAATCCAAGCGGATCTGAAGGCGTTCGCAGCGTGCGGCGTGCACGGGATGACAGCGATCACCGCGATCACCGCGCAGAACACGGTCGGCGTCACCGCCGTCGAGAGCGTCTCACCGAAGATGGTGATCGCCCAGGTCCGCGCGGTACTGGCGGACATCGGAGTCGACGCCGTGAAGGTCGGCATGCTCGGAACCTCCGAGACGATCGAGGCCGTGCGGCTGGCCCTCGCTGAGCTCGAGCCGGGCACGCCGGTCGTGATCGATCCGGTGATGGTCTCCGAGTCCGGCGCCGAGCTCCTCGACCGCTCCGCCCGGTCCGCGCTGATCGAGCGGATATTGCCGCTGGCCACCGTCGCGACGCCCAACCTACCCGAGGCGCGAGCGCTGACCGGACTCGGCGACGCCGACGCCGACATCCTGGCTCGCGCGGTGCACGCGCTTGGCCCGAAGGCGGTAGTGGTCACCGGCGGCCACCGGGAGCATGCCATCGACGTGTTCTACGACGGTGAGACGATGGTCGAGCTTCCGGGCGAGCGATACCCGACCGGCGCCGCCCACGGCTCGGGCTGCACCCACTCCTCGGCTCTCGCGGCCTACCTGGCACGGGGTCTGTCGCCCCTCGAGGCCGCGCGCCGCGCCAAGGAGGTCGCGTCCGTCGCGGTCAGACAGGGCCTGGCGGAGATCGGCGCCGGCGTCGGCCCGGTGGACGCGCTCGGCATCGTCGAGGTGACTGACGCCACCTCCGCCGGACGTCCGGCTGCGCAGAACTTCGACGAAGCGCCGCTCTCTCACCGAAGAGGACCAGCTTCCCCCCGCTGACCCTCTGGCATAATTCTTGCGTGCGGTTCCTACGGATGAAGCCAGGCCACGGAGAGGTGCTGATCGCCGAGGGTGACATAGAGCTCCGCGCCGACGAACTGCGGCTGATGGAGGAGTTCCGCGCCCAGCTCGACGAGGGCATGTGGGCGGCGGTGCCGGTGACCGAGCCGGCCGGCCGGCGCCAGGCTGAGCTCGTGCGGACGTTCGAGGACATCCCATCGGATGCCGACCGAGTGATCTTCTTCCCGCGAGCCGCGGGCGGCGCCAGGTAGCGACCGCCGGCTGATGCTGCTCGCCCTCACCGTCACCGCGCTCGTCGTCCTCGCGCTTCTCTCCGACCTCCTCGTCCCCCGCCTGGCCGAGAAATGGGAGCACCACCGGGCGCGTCGCCAGCGCGCGCCGTCGCTGCCCTACGACCCCGGGCGCGAGCGACGGGCCGAGCAGCGCGCACGAGCGCTGCTGCGGTCATGCGTCAATGACGAGGAGTGGTCGATGTACCGCGACCTCGGCTTCATCCGCGTCTGGGGATCCCAGAAGGATGGTCCCGAGCGCGCCGACGGCACCGGCGGAGCGGCTTACGGATATCTCGTCTATCCCCACAAGCCCATCGTGGCCTACCTCGCCCAGACCCACCGGCTGCTGAACGAATATTGCGTGACCTTCCCCGACGAGACCCGGCCCTACGGAAGCGCTCGGCTCCCGGATTCCGACGACGTACTCGCCAAATGGATGGCCCTGACGGGTGACGAGCGGCGCCTGATCGCCACCGCCAACATGCACCTCCCCGGTCGCCAGGTAGACCCAGCTCAGGTCAAGCGGGACCTGTGGCGCCTGAGCCAGTGGGAACGCGCGCGCCTGCGCGCTGCCCGCGGCGAGACACCCGAGCGCAAGTCGACGTTCTCTCCCTGATGCGCTGCGGGCGCTGACGGACGTCGACCGTCGTCGTTCTCTCCCTGATGCGCTGCGGGGCGCGCTACAGTGCCCGGCCGATGACTTTCGACATCAAGCACCGCAGCCGCGCCCTGACCGAGGGTTTCGAACGGGCGCCGGCGCGCGCCTACCTGAAGGGGATCGGCTACGACGACGAGGCGCTCGCCCGCCCGCTCGTGGCGGTGGCCAACACGTGGATCGAGACGATGCCGTGCAACTTCCATCTCCGTGCGCTCGCCGCGAAGGTCAAGGAGGGAATCCGCGCCGCGGGCGGCACGCCGATGGAGATGGGGACGATCGCGATCTCCGACGGCATCACGATGGGCACGGCGGGCATGAAGGCGTCGCTCGCGAGTCGCGAGGTGATCGCCGATTCGATCGAGCTCGTGTGCGATGCCCACCGGTTCGACGCCGTGGTCGCCATCTCCGGGTGCGACAAGACGCTTCCGGGTACGGTGATGGCGCTCTGCCGCCTGAACGTGCCCAGCCTGATGCTCTACGGCGGGTCCATCGCCCCCGGAATCTACAAAGGCGAGCAGGTGACGATTCAGGAGGTCTTCGAGGCCGTCGGCGCCCGTGCCGCGGGAAAGATCACCGACGCCGAGCTGACGGCGCTCGAGGACGTGGCTTCGCCGGGGGCGGGCGCGTGCGGTGGGCAGTTCACGGCGAACACCATGGCCATGGCCTTCGAGGTCCTGGGCATCTCTCCATCCGGCTCGATGGTCCCCGCCGTCGACGGGCGCAAGGCAGACGTCGCCTTCGAGGCGGGCCGGCTGGTGATGGACGTTCTCGAGCGCGGCCTGCTCCCCAGCGACATCATCACTCGAGCCAGCCTCGAGAACGCGATCGCCGCGATCGCCTCGAGTGGCGGCTCGACCAACGGCGTGCTCCACCTCCTTGCCATCGCCAAGGAAATGGGGGTCGAGCTGGCGATCGACGACTTCGACGGCATCAGCGAACGCACGCCGCTGCTCGGCGACCTCAAGCCAGGCGGGAAGTACGTGGCCACCGACCTGTACGCGGCCGGCGGGGTGCCGGTCCTGCTCAAGCGGCTGAAGGACGCGGGGCTGCTCCACACAGACGCGGTCACGGTAACCGGTCGCACCATCGGCGAGCACGCCGACGCGGCTGAGGAGACGGCGGGGCAGCGAGTGATCCGGCCCCTCGACGATCCGATCCAGCCGACCGGTGGCCTGGCCATTCTCCACGGGAACCTGGCGCCGGACGGCTGTGTAGTGAAGCTCGCGGGACACGAGCGACGACTTCAGAGTGGTCCCGCCCGGGTGTTCGAGTCCGAGGAGGATGCCATGGCCGCCGTTACCGCCGGCGGGATCGCCGCCGGGGACATCGTCGTGATCCGCAACGAGGGACCGGTCGGCGGTCCCGGAATGCGCGAGATGCTCGGGGTCACCGCCGCCCTGGTCGGACAGGGCATCGGCGAACAAGTCGCGCTCATCACCGACGGGCGCTTCTCGGGCGCCACGCACGGCCTGATGGCCGGTCACGTCGCCCCGGAGGCGGCCAGCGGCGGTCCCATCGCCGCGGTGCACGACGGCGACGAGATCACGCTCGACGTGACCAACCGCAGACTCGACGTCGCGCTCTCCGACGAGGAGATCGCGGCCCGGGTCGCCGCCTACGAGCCGCCCGCCAATGGGGCCGTCAACGTGGCGCTGACGAAGTACGCTCGGCTCGTCGGAAGCGCCGCCGAGGGTGCCGTCACGCGCTGACGCGGACCGGCCCGCGCGTCACGCTACGAGCGTCACGCTACGCTATGTCGCATGGCGAACATCGACAAGCGAGGCAGCTACGTCCCCAGACGTCAGCGCGAACGGCGCGCCTACCAGCTCGCCGTCGGCGGCACCACGGCCGGGGTCATCGGCGTGGTCTCGCTCGTCCTCGCCGTCGCGGGCGTGCTCAGCTTCGGCCTCCCGGTCATCGCCCTGATCGTCGCCGCGCTCTGCTACGTCGGCTTCCAGCGGTCGGTTTCCGGGCGCTGAGAGAGCAGGGTCCCGCGGGCCCTACGTCGTCGGCCAGAACTCGGGGAACATCTCCCCGTCACCCGTGAAGTGCGGCCCGATGACAATGAGCTCGAGCCCTTCGGGCCCCGCCTCGAAGGCCCGCGTCGATCCTGGCGCGACGCGGATCGCGTCGAGCTGCCTGACCTCGTGGATCTCGTCGTCGATCCGCACCCGGCCGGATCCGCCGAGCACCACGTAGACCTCTTCGGCTCGTTGGTGGCGGTGCCCGAAGCCCTGGCGCCGACCTGGGCGCAGCCGCTGATGACTGACGCCGGTGTCGACGGCGTCGAGATCCTCGCGGGCGAAGCGTGCTTCGCCCATGTCCGAGAAGCCGTGCTTGATAGCCACGTCCTCGACCGACTCGAGATTGATGATGGTGTAGCCGGTGCGGTCGGGAGCGGTATGACCGACTCCCCCCAGCGGCTCGAGGTCGATCTGCTCGAACGGGCCATCGACGAGCTCCATCACCTCGGGCATCAGAGCCCGCGCGCTCTCCAGCTTGAGCGCTGCCTCGAGATCGCCCTGGCTGCGCCAGAGCTCGGTCACCCAGACGGTGTCGGGCTCGGTCGGCGGGCGGTTGATGATGTACAGCAGGCAGCCGGGCGCTGCCTCCAGCGTTTCGGCGACCCGGAGCATCGCGTCAGCCAGAGCATCTCCCTGGCCGGGCTTCGCGGTGGCCTTCGCATAGCGACTGACCTCGGACACAACACGGGAGGGTAAAACACCGGGGGGTGGCGTGCACAGAGCTCGCTCGACGCGCCCGCGCCTCGGGCGTTGTCGCCTCGGAGGCTGTCGCAAACTGCCCCGGGCTGTTCGCGCCCTGGCGTTGCCTGCGGCCTCCTGAGACCTCGGCGAGGACACCGTGACAGATTCGACCCTCGGGAAGCGGGCATTTCGGACGTCTCAAGAGTCTGCGACTGCCTCCATTTGGGGCAAACGCAGCACACCCCTTACCGCGCCGGATCGGATCGGCCGCGGAATTCGGGGTCGTGCTGCTTGACCCCCGACATTGAAGCTGTCGCAAACCCCGCAGACGATCCGCCGCCGAAACTTGGCACGTCCGCCCCGCGCGCCCGCGCCCTCTGAAGGGCGCGAGGCTCTAAAGTCGAACCCATGGCTGACGATTCTCCGCTCACCGGCCGCTGCAACTGCGGCGCCGTCAGGTACGAGGTGCAGGCGCCGCTCGTCGCGGCCAGCTACTGCCATTGCCGGCGCTGCCAGCGCCGGAGCGGCGCGGCGGCGTCCGCCAACGCGCGACCGGAGCGGGGCGCGTTCCGGATCGTGGCCGGGGCGGCGTCCCTGCGGGCGTGGGTGCCCGAGACCGGCTTCGAGAAGCTCTTCTGTGGCGACTGCGGCTCGGCGATGTTCAGTCGCGACCCGGACGACCACGAGACGGTCAGTATCCGCATGGGCACGTTCGACACCGACCCCGGGATCCGTCCCGGTCACCATCAGTTCGTCGCCTACGCCGCACCGTGGGAGCCGATCCCCGACGACGGCCTCCCCAGGTATCCCGAGGGGCGCCCGCGCCCGTAACCCCGTCGCGGCTGCCTCACCCGCCGGAGGACTCTTGCCCGCGAGAACGCCAAAGGCCGCCGGACCCCGAGCGATTGCTCGACCGCGGCCTCAGGCTCCCGGGACGAGTGGGCGATGTCGGAAGAGAGGTGCCGGATGACCGTGAGAGGAAGATTGCAAATGGCGCGAACGCGGTACATCTGTAGCATCCTCACTGTTAGTGATTAGCAGCGACGATCGTCTCAATCTGACCTCAACACGATGACTATGGGCAACTCATCCCGTTGGCTGATTCTGATAGCTCCGGCGGCGGTGCTACTGGCGGTGGTCGTCGTGTTCGCCGTCTTCGCAACCTCGAAGCCGAGCGTGGCGTCGGACTCGACGGCCCTGGCCAAGGTCGACCTGGCGATGGGCGGAGGCAAGGTCCTGAGCGTCCACGTGACGGGACCGAAGGGTAAGGCGATCCCGGTCGCCCTGACCGCCGGGCGCATCGTTCCGCGGGTCAAGCTGCGACCGAATGAGCCTGTCTCGGTCGTCGCCGTCGTGTCGCGTCCGGGTTGGATCGGCTGGCTGGCGGGGAGTCGCGACACCGAGAGGCTTTCGCTCCACACCCCGACCACGTCGCTGGAGAACCAATATCTGACGCTGGCATCGGGTGCGCCGCTGCGGTTGACCTTCAGCCATCCCGTCTCGACGTTCGCCTACGGCCAGCCCGGTGCGCTCCAGCACCGCACCTTCGCCAAGTCGCAGGCCACGGTGACGATCGCGCGTCCGTCCACCGCAGGCACACTGTCGGTGGCGGCGGCCCCGCGGTCGTGGGAGACCGCGAGCGTCACCTCCGTGGCCTGGTTCCCGGCGGGCGCTCCGACGAGCGCCGTGGTCAACCCCGCGCCGGGGCGAAGCATTTCGGCGACGACGCCCATCACCCTCACTTTCTCGAAGCCCTACTCCCAGGTCCTGGGATCGACGATGCCGAAGCTGTCACCCGACCCGTCGGGCAGCTGGCGCTCGATCGACAGTCACACGATCGAGTTCAAGCCGAGCGGCTACGGCTTCGGGCTCGGCACCAACATCAGCGTCGACCTCCCGAGCGGAGTTCAGGTGGTGGGTGGGCACGCTTCGTGGACCGTCCCGTCAGGATCGAGCTTGCGCGTCAACGAGATCCTTGCCCAGCTCGGATACCTCCCCCTCAAGTGGCAACCGACCTCGCGTCCGGTGAAAGCGACGCTGGCGGCTCAGCTCGATGCGGCGACCAAGCCACCGAGCGGTCAGTTCGCTTGGACGTACAGCGATACCCCGAGCTCGCTGGAGGGCCAATGGAACCCGAACCAGCAGACCGTCGTGACTGAAGGGGCGTTGATGGCCTTCGAAGAGAATGAAGGCATCTACGGCGACGATCCCACGCCGTCGGAGGTCTGGCACCAGCTCATCACCGCGGAGATCAAGGGCCAGAGCTCGAACTTCGGGTACAGCTACGTGACGGTGAGCGAAGGCTCGCCGGAGAGCCTCAACCTGTGGCACAACGGGCGCACGGTCTACACCACCCCGGTCAATACCGGCATCTCCGTGGCCCCGACCGCGACGGGTACCTACCCGGTGTTCGAGCACGTGCCGGTCACCACCATGACCGGAGTCAACCCTGACGGCACTCCCTACTCGGACCCGGGGATCCCCTGGGTCAGTTACTTCAACGGTGGCGATGCTCTGCACGGGTTCATCCGGGCCAGCTACGGGTTCCCGCAGAGCCTGGGATGCGTGGAGATGCCCTACGCGAACGCGGCGCGGGTCTACCCCTTCACGCCCATCGGCACCCTGGTCAACGTCGAGTAGTTGACGTCCCGTTGCCGGCGGCCGGCGCTGTCGAGCCGCCCGGCACCGTGATGTCGTCGACGGGGACCTCCTCCCAGCCGTCTTGCAGCAAAGAGGCATGGTGCGGCTGGTGGCGAATAGCCAAGGAGCCAATGTGGATGCCTCGAACCTGCTTGCGAAGGACCGCGTACCACAGGGTCGACGCGTCGTCGGGTCCCTGGATCCGATGCCACGGACGCTCGGGGGGGTGGAGGTCGCCGCCGGCGAGCCCGGCCTCGATGAGCTGGCGCATGGTGGCGACCTGACCGGTGGCTGTGTCGATGAAGAACCTACTCATCCCCGTGCAGGCTAGCGGGGCTCGCGAAGCCGGCCCGCCGTCACCGGCGCTGCCGTGGCCCGACGCGCTCGGCATGTTCGAGCAGGACCTCCGGCGCCGCGGCGCCGCCGAGAAGACACGCCGCGCCTATCGCATCGATCTCGCGCAGTTCGCCCGCTGGGCCTCTGAGCAGGAGCTCGAGCCGGCGTCGGTGGATCACCGCGCGCTGCGCCGATATGCGGCGAGCCTGTCCGAGAAGGGTCAGGCCCCCGCCACCGTGGCACGCAAGCTCGCCGCCCTGCGCGGTTTCTTCCGAGCGCTCGTAGAGCTCGGCGCGCGAGGCGACAATCCCGCCGAGCTCCTCAGCTCCCCCAAGCGGCCCCAGCATCTGCCACGCGTGCTGAAGCCCGCCGACGTCGCCAAGCTGCTCGACCGGATCCCCGCGACAACGCCGCTCGAGCTTCGAGACCGGGCGCTGTTCGAGCTGGCCTATGCCTCCGGCCTGCGCGCCGAGGAGCTCGTCTCACTCGACCTCGACGCGGTCGACTTCGATGCCGAGCGGGTGCGTGTGGAAGGTAAGGGGGGGAAGACACGCCTGGTGCCCGCCGGCGAGCATGCGCTCCGGGCCATCGAGCGGTATCTCGACCGCGCCCGACCCGCGCTCGGCAGCGGCGAGGACGGTGGGGGCGGGCCCCTCTTTCTCTCCAAGACGGGACGCCGACTCAGTACCTCGGACGTTCGTCGCCGCCTGCGAGTGTGGACACACCATGCCTCAGCACTGGTTCCCGGAGTCGGCGACCTTCACCCACACGCGCTCCGACACTCGTTCGCCACCCACCTGCTCGAGGGCGGAGCCGACCTCCGAGCGATCCAGGAACTGCTCGGGCACGCAAGCATCTCGACCACTCAGGTCTACACTCGGGTAGAGTCGTCGCGTCTGCGGGCCACTTACCTGCGGAGCCATCCGCGGGCATAGGCACCGACCCCCGGGGGAAAAGCTGGAAACTAACGTCAAAGCGATCGAGCTGCAGGATCTGTGGCGGCGCTACAAAACGTCGGGAGACGAGCGTGCGCGCGAACGCCTAGTGGTGGCGTACTCGCCCCTGGTCAAATACGTCGCGGGGCGGATGAGCTCCGGGCTGCCCGCCCACGTCGACGAAGCTGACCTCATCTCCTACGGGTTGGGGGGCTTGATCTTCGCCATCGAGCGGTTCGATCTCTCCCGCGAGATCAAGTTCGAGACGTACGCGATCACCCGGATTCGGGGCGCGATCATCGACGAGCTCCGCTCGCTCGACTGGGTCCCGCGCTCGGTGCGCGCCCGTGCCCGCGAGATCGAGCGCGTCAACATGAAGCTCGAGGCGCGCCTGCAGCGGGCGCCCACCGACGAAGAGATGGCCGCCGAGCTCAAGGTCGACGTCGAGGAGTTCCACGAGGCGCTCCTGCAGATCTCGAACTCGACCATCGTCGCGCTCGACGAGCTCTGGAACGTGTCCGACTCGAGCGGCGACCAGGTGTCGCTGCTCGACACCATCCCCGACCACGGGGCCCCCGATCCTCAGGCGGTGGTCGACCAGGGCGAGTTGCGCGACCGCATCGCCGACGCCATCGCCGCCCTGCCCGAGCGGGAGAAGCTCGTGATCGCGCTGTACTACTACGAGAACCTGACGCTCCGAGAGATCGGCGAAGTCCTCGGCGTCACCGAATCCCGCGTCTCCCAGCTCCACACCAAAGCGGTCCTGCGTCTGCGCTCGAAGCTCGGCAGCGAACTTGAGTAATCGCCCGGGGGGCGATCACTTAAGAGTTTCGGTCGAAGGCTCGGGCGGAGTGTCGCTTTCGGCGCCGAAACTCCTGACTTGCGCCAGGACCCTCTAGCTTCTCCTTGCTCGCTCCGGTCCCGGGGGGTATCGTCGCTCCCTGGCACCCGAGAGAGAGGAGTTGGGCATGCACCAGGCCGCGGATCGGATTCGCAACGTGGCTCTCGTCGGCCACCGAGGTAGCGGGAAGACCTCGCTGCACGAGGCGCTGCTTTTTCAGGCCGGCGCCATCAACAGGCTGGGGTCCGTAGTCGACGGGACCACGGTCTCGGACGCTGACGCCGACGAGAAGAGCCGCCAGATGTCGATCGCCGCGGCGCTCACCTCGTTTCAGTGGGACGACCGCAAGGTCAACCTGATCGACACCCCGGGCGATTCGAGCTTCATCGCGGACGCGCTCGGCGCTCTGCGCGTGTGCGAGTCGGCGATCTTCGTCATCAATGCGGTCATGGGCGTCGAGGTCCACACCACCCGCCTGTGGCAGCGCGCCGCCGAGCTCGATCTCGCCCGCCTCGTCTTCGTCAACATGCTCGACCGCGAACGCGCTGACTTCTTCCGCGCGCTGGAGTCGCTGAAGAGCGCTTTCGGTCCCCACGTCGTGGCCACGGAGATCCCGATCGGCTCAGAGCACGAGATTTCGGGCCTGATCGACCTGGTGGACATGAAGGCCTACCGTTACGACGACGGGAGCCCGACCCGCGAGAACAGCACCGAGATCCCGATCCCCGGCGACCTCCTGGCGCAGGCGGAGGAGTACCGGGAGAAGCTGATGGACGAGGTCGCCGAGAACTCCGACGCGCTGATGGAGCGCTACCTCGAGGGCGAGGAGATCTCCCACGAGGAGATCGTCGCCGCGCTCAAGGACGGCACCAACCACGGCGCCATCTTCCCGGTCACCTGCGGAGTCGCCACCCGTAACCTCGGGACCAACCGGCTGCTCGACGCGATCGTCGAGGACCTTCCGTCGCCGGTCAAGCACGGCGGCTTGGAGATCGGCGAGCTGACCCTCGAGCCCGATGAGGCCAAGGAGCTGTTCGCCTACGTATTCAAGACCCGGGCCGACCCGTTCGCGGGCCGGATCAACCTCTTCCGCGTGTATCAGGGTCTGCTGGGGCAGGATTCCCAGGTCCTCAACACCCGCGTCCACGCCAAGGAGCGCGTGGGCCAGCTACTCACCTTCGAGGGCGGCCAGACGGGGCACGTCACCGAGTTCGGCCCGGGCGACATCGGCGCGGTCGCCAAGCTCAAGGAGACGCGGGCGGGGGACTGGCTCGCCTCGCGCGACGAACCGATCCAGATGCCTTCGATCAAGCTGCCGGCGCCCGTGATGGCATTCGCCGTCGAGCCGAAGAGCAAGGGCGACGAGGACAAGGTGTTCACCGCCCTGCGGCGCCTCCAGGAGGAGGATCCGACGATCGACCTCCACCGCGACGCGCAGACGGGCGAGCAGATCGTCGCCGGGCTCTCGCAGGTCCACGTCGAGGTGATCGTCGAGCGCCTCCACTCGCGGTTCGGCGCTGACGTGACGCTGAAGCCGCCGCGCGTCCCTTACCAGGAAACGATCCGCAAGCCGGCCAAGGCCCACGGCCGCCACAAGAAGCAGACCGGAGGGCGCGGCCAGTTCGGCGACTGCCACATCGAGATCGCGCCGCGCGGGCCGGGCGAGGGGTTTGAGTTCGTCAACGCGATCAAGGGGGGCGTGATCCCCACCGGGTTCATCCCCGCCGTAGAGAAGGGCGTGATCGACGCGATGGGCCAGGGCGTGGTCGCCGGCTTCCCGGTCAAGGACGTGAGCGTCCGCCTCTACGACGGCTCCTATCACACGGTCGACTCCTCGGAGATGGCGTTCAAGATCGCCGGCTCGCTGGCCATGAAGCAGGCGCTCGAGGAGGCCGGTCCGGTGCTCCTCGAGCCGATCATGCTCGTGACCGTGAGCGCACCCGAAGATGTCGTCGGCGACGTCATCGGCGATCTCAACTCGCGTCGCGGCCGGCCCATGGGCATGGACGCCGCGGCCGGGATGAGCGAGGTCAAGGCCGAGGTGCCGATGGCCGAGATGCTTTCCTATGCCCCCGATCTGCGCTCGATCACCGGTGGCCGCGGAGAGTTCACGATGGAGTTCCTGCGCTACGAAGAGGTCCCGGGCCACCTCGCCGGCAAGGTGGTCGAGGAGGCCCGGGCCGACCACGAAACGGTCAAGGCATAAGGGGGCCGATTCGCAACCGTTCGTCCAGGCTCGCATACGCGTCAGGGTCACTGGTACCCTCGAACATCGGTGAGCACAAAGGACATACGCACCTCGAACACGCCCGTGGCATGCGACGTCTGCGGGCGAACGCTCCTGCGGGGCGAGCACGCCGAGACTTATCTGGCGGGGGACGCGCGCCGGGCGGTGTGCGAGCTGTGCAGCTCGCGCGCGCTCCACGAGGGGTGGGTCCGGGAAGGCTCGAACGCCGCATTTGCTCCGGGGGAGACGACAACTGAGCGGCGTTCGCTCCTCGGTCGCCTGCGCACTCGCCGTGAGTCCGACACCCTCGAGCCGGCGAACGGCGAGCTCGAGATGCGCTCGGGATCCGGCAAGCCGTCCCGCACGCGCGAGCCCCGCCACGTGCACGCCGTCCCGACCAGCGCCGAGCACAAGGTCTCTTCGGCGGTCGATGCGTTCAACTCCTCCGAGCATCCCCGCACGGTGGCGGGGGTTGCCCGGTCGCTGGGCGCCCCCGGCGTGTCGGTGCGGCCCTCCGAAGCTCGGCCAAGCGTGGTGAACGTGGTTGTGTCCTGGGAGCTGTGCTGGTACCGCTACGAGATCGATCTCTCCGACGACGGGCCGAATGTTCGTCTCTCGGCCCAGGGATACGAGCTCGACGAGCTGCCACCCGAGGAGCTCGAGATCAACGCGGCCGCCACCGACCGCGGCACCCTCGCGTTGGACTAGACGGCGCACTGGACAGCCGTTCGATGGGCGGTTGCGGCGGCTGGTGAACGGTTCACAGCCGTGGCTGGACACTCGTTCGATGGGCGGACGCTGCGGCTGTGAACTAGCATCCAGCGCCGTGATCTATTGCGTTGTGCCCGAAGCGCTGTCCGACGAGCTGTTCGAGAAGCTGAATACGTACTACGCCGATGACCCGAACGTCACGGTGATCGTCGAGCGGCGTAAATCCGAGCGGCGCGAACGTGGCGGCACCGCGGGGGGCCTTCGCCAAGTGCGCGACCGGCGCCGCTCGCGCGTGCCGGGGGAGATCCCCGACATCAGCGGCGAATAAGTGGCGACCGTATCCACGACGGGGACCGTCAAGTGAAGGTCGTCGTCCACGTTGACGGCGGCAGCCGCGGCAATCCCGGTCCCGCCGCGATCGGAGTTGTCGTGGCCGATCCCGACGGCACCGTTCTCGACGAGGTCGCGGAAGCGATCGGCATCGCGACCAACAACGTGGCCGAGTACCGGGCGCTGCTTCGCGGCCTCGAGCGCGCCCGAGACCTTGGCGCGACCGAGGTCGAGATCGTCAACGATTCTGAGCTCATCGCTCGCCAGCTCACCGGCGCCTATAAGGTCAAGCATCCGGCGATGAAGCCGCTCCACCTCGAGGCGATGGTGGCCTTGCGCGCCTTCGAGGGCTGGAAGATCCGTACCGTCCCGCGCGCGCTCAACGCCAGCGCCGACGCGCTGGTAAACGCGGCCCTGGATGCCGCCTAGGGCGCCCAGGGAAGCACGCCACCATCCGCGCCCGCTACCCTTCCCTGTCGTGATCGACGCTCTCAGCGAGCTGACCGAGTGCCTGGACGGAGCGGTTCACAGACTGCGTGCCGGTGAGCTCGAGCCCGACGCGGTGCTGGCGCTGGTCGAGGAGTGCGCTCAGCTCGCCACGGAAGCGAGCACCGAGCTCGTCCAGCGGACGCGGGCGGCCGTCGAGCCCCTGCCCGACCTCCCTGGCCAGCTCCCGCTCCCCGCGGGTTAGTGCGGGGAACGCAAGTCGCTTACCCCGACCACCTCCGCTCCGAGGTCGAACGCTACCTGAGTAGCCTGAGCTTCTCGAGCGAGCCCGCGTCAGCAGGCCTGGAGGAGGCGATGCGCTACTCGCTGCTCGCCGGCGGCAAGCGGATCAGGCCGGTGCTCGCGCTCGCCACGGCCTGCGCGATCGGACGCGACCCGTCCTCGGTGCTGCCGCTGGCGGGGGCGCTCGAGCTCATCCACACCTATTCGCTGATCCACGACGACCTCCCGGCGATGGACGACGACGATATGCGGCGTGGCCGTCCCACCTGCCACCGCGCCTTCGGCGAGAACGTGGCCATTCTCGCCGGCGACGGGCTCTACGCGGAGGCGTTCCGGCTCGTGCTCGCAGACCAGCAGGGCGATCCGGGGAACGTGCTGGTGGCCGTCAGGGAGCTGGCGGCGGCCGCGGGTGTGGACGGGATGGTCGGCGGGCAGTATCTGGATGTTGCCGGCACGGCGCCTGGCAGTGCGGCCGGCCTGCGCCGGATCCACGAGCTCAAGACGGGGCGGTTGATCGGCGCCAGCATCGAATGCGTACTCCTCCTGGCCGGAGAGAACGAACCTGACACAATTGGCTACTTCCAAGACTACGCAAGCGAGCTGGGAGTGCTCTTTCAGATCGTCGATGACATCCTTGACGTCACCGGCTCGGATGAGGACCTCGGCAAGCCCGGGGGCTCGGACGAGAGACTCGGCAAGCGCACTTACGTGACCGAATTCGGCCTCGAGGGCGCTCGCCGTCGCGTCGCCGAGACTCACCGGAGCGCTCGAGCGGCGCTCGGACAGGCGGCGCCCTCCGGCGCGACGGAGCTCGAGCAGATCACCGACTTCATCGCCAATCGAACCCACTGATGACCAACCTACTCGCCGCCATTCGCGAACCGAGCGATCTCCACGGACTCAATGACGAGGAGCTCCAGGAGCTCGCCCAAGAGGTGCGCGAGCACATCATCGACACGGTGGGCGAGATCGGCGGGCATTTCGGCGCCAACCTGGGAGCATGCGAACTCGCGGTCGCGCTCCACTCGGTGCTCGACTCACCCCGGGACAAGATCCTCTGGGACGTCGGCCATCAGGCGTACCCGCACAAGGTCCTCACCGGCCGCCGCGACGAGCTCCAGACGATCCGCAAGTACGGTGGGCTGGCCCCCTTCTGCGCCATCCACGAGTCCGAGCACGACATCATGGGCGCGGGGCACGCTTCCACGGCGATCGGCTACGCGGTGGGGATCAAGGAGGCCATGCGCGCGGGCCATGGCGAGGACGCGCACGTCGTCGCCGTCGTCGGCGACGGTGCGATGACCGGCGGCGTCGCCTTCGAAGCGGTCCACCAGGCCGGGGGCCAGGGAACCCCGATCGTCGTCGTGCTCAACGACAACGGGATGTCCATCGCCCCCAACGTAGGCGCGCTCTCACGCTACTTCAATCGCGTGCGTCTGAGTCCGCGCCTGTGGCATGCGCGCGAGGGGGTCGAAGGCGGCCTGACGAAGCTGCCGGTCGGGATCGGCGCCGCCTTCGAGCGGCTCGGCCCGCAGTTCAAGGAGTCGATCAAGGCGTTCTGGGCCCCGGGGCTGTGGTGGGAGGAGCTCGACTTCGCGTACATGGGCGTGATCGACGGGCACGACGTCCGCGCCCTGCGCGAGGCACTGCGTGAGGCCGTCGCCGCCGAGCGGCCCGTCGTCGTCCACATCGCGACGGTGAAGGGGAAAGGTTTCGCGCCCGCCGAGGAGGGCGGGCTCGAGGGCATGGAGGCGTGGCACGCGGCGAAGCCCAAGTCGATCGCCAACGGCGCGCCCTCGTCGGCGGTCCCGAAGCCCACGGGCGTGGCCGCGCCACTCCAGTACACGCAAGTATTCGGCGAGGCCCTGGTCAGGGAGTGCCGCCGCGACAGCCGCGTGCTCGGCATCACCGCCGCGATGAACTCGGGCACGGGCCTCAACATCCTCCAGCGCGAGCTTCCCGACCGCTACTTCGACGTCGGCATCGCCGAGCAGCAGGCGATTCTCTTCGCCTCCGGGCTCGCCCTTCAGGGCTGCAAGCCGGTCGCGGCGATCTATTCGACCTTCCTCCAGCGCGCCTACGACCAGATCGTGCACGACGTCTGCCTGCAGCGCCTCAATGTCGTGTTCGCCATGGATCGCGCCGGGCTCGTGGGTGACGACGGGCCGACGCACCACGGAGCGTTCGATATTGCCTACTTGCGCTGCCTGCCGAACATGGTCCTCATGGCCCCCCGCGACGAGGCGATGCTCGCCGACATGCTTCACACCGCGCTGGTCTACGACGACGGCCCCGTGGCGCTGCGCTACCCGCGCGGCGCCGGCATCGGAGTCGAGGTTCCCGCCCACCCGACGCCGATCGAGATCGGCACCGGGGAGATCCTGCGCGAGGGCGGCACGGTGGCCATCCTCGGCTACGGCACGGGCGTGCAAAAGGCGCTCGAGGCCGCCGACATCCTCGCCGACCACGGGATCACCGCGACGGTGGCCGACGCTCGCTTCGCCAAGCCGATCGACGCGGGACTCGCGGCCCAGCTCGCCGCCGAGCACGAGCTCCTGGTCACCGTCGAGGAGGGCGTCCTCGCCGGTGGCTTCGGCTCTGCCGTGTGGGAGACCCTCTCGGACACCGGCGTCGCCCCACCTCGCATCCTCCGCGTCGGGCTGCCCGACCGCTACGTAACGCACGGATCCCCGGCCCTCCTGCACCAGGAGGTCGGGTTCACCGGGACCCGGATCGCCGAGCGGATCGAGGCCGCCGCGGCTCAGCTCAGCCGTATCGCCGGCGCGTAGGGCGGCGGCCTACCGCTGATCCACCGGGCACCAGTAGGTGGTGCGGCCGCCGATCCGGGCGCGTGACAGGGGCGCGCCGCAGCGCGGGCAATGGCCGTCGGGCTCGCGGTGGGGGTTGAGCGTGCCTGTGTGGGCGCCGCCGAGGCGTAGCGCCCGGCGGATCGCCGTGCGCGCCGCCCGGCGCAGCGCGTCGAGCTCCTCGTGCGAAAGCGAGTTCGCAGGGCGGCGCGGGTCGATCCGCGCCTGCCAGAGGATCTCATCGGCGAGCAGGTTCCCGATCCCGGCGATCACTCCCTGGTCCATGATCCGCGCCTTGATCGGGGCGCTGCTCCCACCCACGCGTCGCCGGAACTCCGCGCGCGTGGCCGCGGCGGCGTCGGGGCCGAGCTTCGTGAGGTCGGGCTCGAGGATGGCCCGGCCGAGACGCCGCTTGTCGCGGAGCGCGAGGCGGCCGCCATCCTCGAAGGTCAGGGCGAACCGATCCCAGCGCTCGTGTGGCTCCTCGTCGATGGCGATGCGCCCCGCCATGCCCAGGTGAAGCCCGAGATCGGGCCCGCCGCCGTCGGTCTCGAGCCACAGCGTCTTTCCGATCCGGTTCGCGCTCGTCAGGCGACGCCCGAGCAGCGCAGCGGCGAGCTCGCCGGGGGCGTGGGGTCGTGTCACGTAGATGTCGCCGTCGTCAACAGCGGCGATCCGGCGCCCGAGCGCCCGGTCGGCGATCAGGGCGCGGGCGCGTTCAGCCTCGGGGAGCTCGGGCATTTGGAAATCGGCATAGCCGAATTCGATTGCGGCATTTGGCAGAGCCAAATCCCGCGTGACTGGGAATGGCGCCTTGGAATCGGCTCGGCCGATTCTATTGAGGCTGGCTGTTTGGGCGGACGCTTTAGCTTAACCCTCGACATTTGGGGCTAACGCAGCACGCCCTCCTTATCGTGCCCGATCAGATCGGCCGTGGAATCGGGGTCGTGCGACTTAATCGAGCGGGCGCCTTGAGCGCGAACGTTGTTCTCAAAGTCGCGTTTTTCGTGCCCTGGAGAACAACGTTCGCGAGTAAGCCCGCCCCCCGGCCCCGGCGGCGCCCCCCGAGGCGCGCATAGACCGGCGCCGCGCCCGCCCGGGCGCGATCCTTTTCACCCGAGTCCCGCCTACCGCCTACCGGGACTGCCGTGCATCAGTTCGCGCCCGAGGGCGCCCGCCTGGGCGCCGCGACGCCATGATGCCTCCTCGTCGCCGCGCGCAGCGCTGCCACCGTCGGCTCCGGCGTCCTTGCCTGACGCGGCCCCAGACCTCGCCCTTACAGGCACAACGTCCCTGGGAGACCCACTACCTGACAAAGCACTATTAGGTCCTCGCCACGTACCGCGTGGTGACGTTCAGGCCCGACCGAATGACGGTAAGGGCGGCGAAGAACAGGGCGCCGTAGGGCTCGCCGGCGAGGGCCAGGCCGAGCGCGACGATCGCGGTGGCCATCACCGACACCAGGTCGAGCAGGTGGTGCCATCCGGGCGCGGCTCCCTGATCGCCGCCGATCGCTACGCCCATCCCGACGAGGAGTGAGCCGAGGAGCACGGCGGCGACCATGCCGCCGTTGCCGAATGGCAGCAGAGCGGGGGAGACCAGGGTAACCAGCCCGAGCAGGAGCTCGATCACCCCGTGCGTGGGCAACGTGAAGCGTCGGTCGAGCGTCATCGTCGACATGGTGCCCTGTCAGATTGTGGCCGAGTGTGAGGTGAGTCACAGCGGGTGGGTTCACGGGACAGTCAGGAGAGTTGCTGCGGCCGCCCGGCGGAGCCGAGCGGCCTATCCGTCGTGGCAAATCTGTTCGTGGGCGCCCGGCCGGTACCGTTCGCGAGCGTGACCAAGGTTCGCCTCGACACCCTGCTCTCGCAGCGCGGAGTGTTCCCTTCGCGCACGCGCGCCGCTGCGTCCGTGCTCGCGGGCGAGGTGTGGCTCGGCGCGGAGCGGCGCCGGGCGGAGAAGCCTGGGCAGCTCGTAGGCGAGGACGTCGAAGTGTCGGTGGCGCAGGCGCCCGCCTTCGTCTCGCGCGGCGGGCGAAAGCTCGAGAATGCGCTCGAGACCTTCGGGCTCGACATCCACGGAAGGAGCGCGCTCGACGTCGGCGCCTCGACGGGGGGGTTCACCGACTGCCTGCTGCAGCGCGGCGCCGCTCACGTCGTCGCCGTGGACGTCGCCTACGGCGAGCTCGACTGGCGCCTCCGGGGAGATGAGCGGGTCACGGTGATCGAGCGCCGCAACGCGCGGACCCTGCGCCGGGATGAGCTTCCTTACGCCCCCGACCTGATCGTCGTCGACGCGTCCTTTATCTCGCTGGCCAAGCTGCTCCCCATGACGCTCGCCTGCGCGGCGGAACGCTACGACTGCCTGGCCCTGGTCAAGCCGCAGTTCGAGGTGGGCCGCGACCGGGTCGGCAAGGGTGGCGTGGTGCGCGATCCGGCGTGGCGGCGCGAAGCGTTGACGGCGGTCGGGCGGGCGGCTCAGGACCTCGGCGCGGCGGTGCTGGGTTACGCGAGCTCTGGCCTGCCGGGCCCCAAGGGGAACCTCGAGACCTTCATCTGGATCGCGGAGGCGGCTCGCGGCGGGGTCGCTGACCTCGAATCCGCAGCGCGCGGGGTCGAGCCGTGAAGCCGCCCCGGACGGCAACCGTCCTCACCCACCGCCGCCCCGACGAGACAGGTCCGGCGCTGCACGTGCTGGTCGCTATCGCCCGGGAGGTCGGAGCCGTCCTTCGCTTCGATCGAGAGGAGACGCGCAAGCACCAGCTCGAGCCGGCCGAAGGGATCGTCCTGAACGCCCCCGTGGAGCGTGACGTCGACGTGTGCTTCGCCCTCGGAGGCGACGGGACGATCCTCACCGGCCTGCGTACCTACGCGGGCACGGGAATCCCCGTCTTCGGGGTCAACTACGGCGAGATCGGGTTCCTCGCCACGATCGACCCCGAGGAGGTGGACACCGGGCTCAGGCTCGCCTTCGCGGGCGAGTTCGATGTCCTCCCGCTCCCCGGCATCGCGGTCAGGGACGACGGCCACAGCTGGCTCGCCATCAACGACGTCTCCGTGCACCGGCAGGCGGGCAAGCGCGTCGCCGACCTCGCGTACGCGGTGGGCGGCGACGAGATCGGCCGTGTGCGCTGCGACGGCCTCGTCGTCGCCACGCCGGCCGGTTCTACGGGCTACAACCTGGCCAACGGTGGTCCCGTAATGGCCTGGGGCGTGCACGGCTTCGCTGTCTCCTTCATCGCTCCCCACTCGCTCACCGCCAGGTCGCTCGTGGTAGCGCCCGGGGACATCCTCGTGGTCCACAACCGCTCGCGCGAAGAGCCCGTCGACATCGCCGTCGATGGACGGCCGGTCGGCGAGCTGCCGCCGGGAGGGACGATGGAGACCCGCTTCCGGGACAGCCAATCCGCGCTCGCCCAGCTCCCCGGCACGACCTTCTACCACCGTCTGCGGGAGAAGTTCGGGCGCCTGGCGACGCAACCCTAGGACCTGCCCCGGGGTGAGTCTGTCTTCGCCGGCTGGTACACCGTCGCCCATGCTGCACGAGCTTCGCGTCGAGAATCTTCTCCTGCTCGAACGGGCCGAGCTCCGGCTCGCCTCCGGCCTCAACGTCCTCACCGGCGAGACCGGCGCCGGCAAGACGATGCTCGCCCATGCCCTCGATCTCCTGCTCGGCGGCCGGGCACGATCCGGGATCGTCCGGCCCGGGGCTTCCGAGGCCTACGTCGAGGGCGTGTTCGAGCGCCCGCCGGGGCTCGATCCGGCGCTCGCCGAGCGCCTCTCGGCGGACAGCGAGGAGATCGTGCTCGCCCGGCGCGTGTGGCCCGACGGGCGCACGCGCGCCTACGTCTGCGGGCGGGCGGCGACCGTCGCCGACCTGCGCGACCTGGGCAGCGAGCTGGTCGCCTTTTACGGCCAGCACGAGCACCGCCGGCTGATGCTCGCCTCCGCCCAGCTCGACGTGCTCGACGGGTACTGCGGGCTCGAGCATCTCGCCGTCCGAACCCGGGTCGCCGCCGTCCATCAGCGCCTGCGCGAGCTTGAGGAGCGCATGGCGGAGCTCCAGACGCTGGCCGGGGCACGCGAGCGCGAGCTCGACCTGCTCACCTTCGAGCTCGACGAGATCGAGGCGGCCAACCCCAGCGAGGAGGAGCAGGCGGCGCTCCTCGCCGAGCGTGACCGCCTCCGCTACGCCGAGACGATCACCGCCGCCACCGTGGCGGCGGCCGAAGCACTCGCCCCCGAGGCGGGCGGACCCGGCGCCGGCTTCCTGCTCGCCCAGGCGGTGAGCGCGCTCGATCCCGTGGCCGCCCTGGATCCGGAGCTCGCTTCCAGCCTGTCACGCCTGCAGACGGTCCTCTACGAGGCCGAGGACCTCGGCGCCGAGCTGCGCCGGCGGGCGTACGAGATCGAAGGGTCCGCCGGGCGCCTGGAGGAGGTCGAGGACCGCCTGGCGCTCGTGGCCCGGCTCGAGCGCAAGCACGGGGGCACGATCGCCGCCGTGCTCGCGCACGCCGAGCGCTGTGCCGTGCGCCGCGACGAGCTCGCCGGCGCCGAGGTCGCGCTCGAGCACGTGCAGACGGAGATCGAGACGACGCGCGGCGAGCTCGGCGAGCTGGGCGCGACGCTGACCGAGGGCCGGCACCGGGCGGCGCCCGGACTCGCCGAGGCGGTACGCGCGCGACTCGCGGATCTGGCCATGGAAGGCGCGGCCTTCGACGTCGAACTGGTGCCGCGCGCGGACGGCTGCGGTCCCGCCGGGGCCGAGACGGTCGAACTGATGATCGCGCCCAATCCCGGCGTCCCGGCCGCGCCCCTGCGTGAGATCGCCTCGGGAGGCGAGGTCTCACGGGTAATGCTGGCGCTCTTGAGCGCCGCGCACTCTGGGCCCCCCGCGGACGCGCCCCCCGTCGCCGTGCCGCTGCTCGTGTTCGACGAGGTCGACGCCGGGATCGGCGGTCACACGGCGCGCGCGGTCGGTGAGCACCTGCGCGCTCTCGCTTCTTCTCGCCAGCTGCTCTGCATCACCCACCTGCCCCAGGTTGCGTCGCTGGCCCAGCGCCACTTCCGGATCTCGAAGATGGCCGCGGGCGGGACCGCGAGCACCGAGGTTCTCGAGCTCGGGGGCGACCAGGTCGTCGCCGAGCTGGTGCGCATGCTCGGGGCCGCCGAGGACGACCGTGCCGCGAGCCAGCACGCCAGGAAGCTGCTGCGGGCTGCTTAGGGCCCGGGCCAGATTGGCGTGGATCAGCTGGGGTTCGTGCCGTCGCAGCCCTTCGGATCCACGCCGACTGAATTCGCGTCCGCGAATTCAGCGCTCTTGGGCCAGATTGGCGTGGATCAGCTGGGGTTCGTGCCGTCGCAGCCCTTCGGATCCACGCCGACTGAATTCGCGTCCGCGAATTCAGCGCTCTTGGGCCAGATTGGCGTGGATCAGCTGGGGTTCGTGCCGTCGCAGCCCTTCGGATCCACGCCGACTGAATTCGCGTCCGCGAATTCAGCAGCGTCGTCCGGGCGTCTCGGTACTTTCACTGGCGGCACTAGACTGAAGAAAACGACCCCACGCAAGGATCCCTTGGATGGCTCAGAACCACCGGCACGGCCAAACCGAATTCTCCGGCGAGACATGCTTCATCTTCGTGACCGGAGGGGTCGTCTCCTCGCTCGGTAAGGGGATCGCGGCGGCATCGATCGGCCGCCTGCTCGTGGCCCGCGGCCTCGACGTACAGCTCCAGAAGTTCGACCCTTACATCAACGTCGACCCGGGGACGATGTCGCCCTACCAGCACGGCGAGGTGTTCGTGACCGAGGACGGCGCCGAGACCGACCTCGACCTCGGCCACTACGAGCGCTTCACCGACGCAAATACGAGCAGGGCGTCGAACGTCACCGCCGGCGGCATCTACAACACGGTCATCCGTCGCGAGCGGCGCGGGGACTACCTCGGAGCGACCGTCCAGGTGGTTCCCCACATCACCGACGAGATCAAGCAGCGCATCCGCCTGATGGCGGACGCCAGCGACGTCGACTTCGTGATCACCGAGATCGGTGGAACGGTCGGCGACATCGAGTCGCTGCCCTTCCTCGAGGCGATCCGCCAGTTCCCCGTCGACGTGGGGCGCCGGCGCTGCATGTTCATCCACCTCACGCTTGTGCCCTACATCGGGCACGCCGGCGAGCTGAAGACGAAGCCCACGCAGCATTCGGTCAACGAGCTGCGGAGGATCGGTATCGCGCCGGACATGGTTGTGTGCCGGTCAGAGTCGGCGATCTCACAGGAGATCCGGCGTAAGATCGCCCTGTTCGCCAGCCTGCCGGTGGAGGCGGTGGTCTCGGCGCGCGACGTCGAGGACATCTACCAGGTCCCGCTCGTATTCCAGGACGACGGCGTCGACGACTACATCCTCGAGCACTTCGGGGTCTCGGCACCCGAGCCCGATCTGGCCGGGTGGCGGGCGATGACCGAGCGCGCCAGCGCGGCGACGCGGACGGTGCGGATCGCCCTGGTGGGAAAGTATGTCGAGCTCGAGGACGCCTATCTCTCGGTCGTCGAGGCGCTCCGGCACGCTGGCGTGCACCACGGCGTGAAGGTAGAGATCGACTGGGTCGACTCCGAGCGGACGGGCGAACCCGATGTCAGGCCGACGCTCGAGCGGGCCGACGGGATCCTCATCCCCGGCGGCTTCGGCGGTCGGGGGATCGAGGGCAAGATCCGCGCCGCGCACGTGGCTCGCGAGCTGCGGATTCCCTACCTGGGTGTCTGCCTGGGGATGCAGGTCGCGGTGTGCGAGTATGCCCGCGAGGTGGTGGGGATGGCGGGCGCGAACTCGACCGAGTTCGACCCCGAAACCCCGTTCCCGGTGATCGACCTGCTCCCTGAGCAGAAGGAGATCGCGGACATGGGGGGGACGATGCGACTCGGCGCCGACCCGATCAAGCTTCACGACTCGACGAGAGCGCGCGAGCTCTACGGCGAGGCCGTGATCTATGAGCGCCACCGCCATCGCTATGAGGTCAACAACCACCTGCGAAAGCGCCTGGAGGCCGCGGGGCTGATCTTCTCGGGGACCTCTCCCGACGACCGGCTGGTCGA
>Ga0302324_100002382_pt1 | contig 43609 bp, 42 predicted proteins | sample Palsa_T0_1_FD_201949 | JGI IMG/M metagenome (GOLD analysis project Ga0302324, IMG submission 201949) | Peat permafrost microbial communities from Stordalen Mire near Abisko, Sweden - Palsa_T0_1 | ecosystem: Environmental > Terrestrial > Soil > Palsa > Peat permafrost | place: Sweden: Abisko... | reverse complement strand
GGACCTGCCGGTACTGCCGCGACGGCCACGCCGGGCAGTGCCTCGGCGGGGGCGGCTGGATCCTCGGCCACAAGATCGACGGGACCCAGGCCGAATATGTCCGGGTCCCGTTCGCCGACACCTCCACCTACCCGCTCCCGGCCGGCGCGTCCGACGAGGAAGTCCTGATGATGGCGGACATCCTGCCGACCGCCTATGAGGTCGGCGTGATCAACGGCTGCGTCCGGCCAGGCGATGTGGTCGCGATCGTAGGGGCCGGTCCCATCGGCCTGTCCGCGATCACCGGCGCCCGCCTGTTCAGCCCCAGCCACGTCGTCGCGATCGACCTAGCCGACATCCGCCTGGAGGCGGCCAAGACGTTCGGCGCGGACATCACCGTGAACAACAGCCGCGAGGACCCGCTGGAGGTCATCCGTGAGCTGACCGACGGGCTGGGCGCCGACGTGGCGATCGAGGCGGTCGGCGTGCCCGCCACCTTCGAGCTCGCCGCCCGGCTGATCCGGCCAGGCGGTCATATCGCCAACATCGGCGTGCACGGCGAGCCTGTCACGCTGCACCTCGAAGACCTGTGGATCAAGAACGTCACCATCACGACCGGCCTGGTCGACGCGTACGCCACTGCGACGCTGCTGCACCTCCTGGCCACCCACCAGGTCGACGCCGCGCGGTTCATCACCCACCGCTTCACGCTGGATGAGTTCGACGCGGCCTACGATGTGTTCGGCCGGGCCGCCGAAACGGGCGCCCTCAAGGTAGTCCTGAGCCGCACCACCTGACCGGGCCACGCGGGCGCGGGGCCTGGCCGCAGGCCCTGCGCTCGGCCCAGGGCCGGGCCAGGCTCGCGGTCCGGGATCTGCCCGCCACCGCGTTCGGCCCGGCCCCATACCCCCTAGCCGGACTCGCCGCTGAGGGCAGCCAGCGCGTCGTCCGGCTGCCGCTGGTAGATGTGCGCCGCGTTCTTGGCCAGTTTGGTCTCGACCTCGGCCTGCAAATCGACACCGGTCATCCCGGCCAGGCCCAGCAGGCCGATCGCCGCATCCGCCAGTTCCTGCCCGATATTGGTGCCGCCTTTGCGCCATTCGTGGAATGCTTGGGCAATTTCTGCTTGTAGCAGGCAGAATTCCAGTGGGATATTAGTGGTATTGAACCTTTTTGCGAGCTTATTCTCCCAGGCCAGTTCTTGCCCTGATCGAATATCCATGTCCCTCCCCCGAGTTGCCGGCCGCCGCACAATGGCCGTGGCGCAGCAACACCTTTCACCATGCCCCTGTCAGGTACTCCCAACCGGAGCCTGGTAGAGGTAACCGGGGGCGGGCAGCACCGTTCGTTCTGTAAATTAAGAAATTAAGCCGAACGGACCGTGGTATTACGGTCCGGCCCCGCGCGGGCCGATCTACTGGCGGGTGCGGGCGAGCATGAGGGTGATGTCGTCCTCGCCGTGCTCGTACAGCAGCTGGGTTACCGTCTGGCAGGCGCCGTCGAGCGTGCTGCCGGGCTCGGCCAGTGCGGAGCTGAGCGCGCCGCGAAGGAGGGCCAGTCCGTCGTCGATGGGCCGGGTGCGGCTTTCCACCAGCCCGTCGGTGTACAGCGCGAGGGTGGCTCCCGGGATGAGATTGAACCGGGTGACCTGGAAGGATCCGGCGCCCAGGCCCAGCGGGAGTCCGGGCGGAAGGTCGAGCACCTCGGTCGCCCCGTCGGGCAGCACCAGCACGGGTGGCAGGTGACCAGCCTGGGCGATCCCGCTGACGCCGCCGGACGGGTCGATCACCGCGTAGACGCAGGTGGCGAACGGCGCCGCGGTTCCGGCGGCCATCGTGCCCGTTCCGGCCGTTTCCATTGCCATTGCGGTCGGGTTCATCGCGGTCGGGTTCATCGCGGCCGGGTCCATGGCGGCCGGGTCCATGGCCGCGGCCATCGCGTCTAGCTTGCGCAGCACCTGCCCGGGCGGCAGGCCCAGCTCGGCCAGGGTGTGCGCGGCCGTGCGCAGCTGCACCATGACCGCCGCGGCTTCCGGGCCGTGGCCCATCGCATCGCCGACGATGAGCGCGGCGCGGCCGTCCGGCAGCCGGATGATGTCATGCCAGTCGCCGCCCACGACGTGGTCGCCGACGGGGAGGTAGGCGTGCGCGACCTCCATGCCCGGCGGGATATCGGGCTGGCCGGGGAGCAGGCCCCGCTGCAGCGCCTGCGCGGTCCGCCGCTCCCGGTCATACAGGCGGGCGTTGTCGATGCCCACCGCCGCGCGCGCGGCCAGGGCGCTGGCCAGCGCGACGTCACCGGGATTGAACGCCGGGCTGGCCGGCGCCCGCCCGAACACCGCGCACCCCACCACGGCGCCGCGGGCGATCAGCGGCATGGCCAGGAACGAGGTGCAGCCGGCGGCGATCTTGCCGTCGGAGGACAGTACCGGCTTCCCGGTCGCCATCGCCTGAGAGCGAAGCGAGTCCGCGCCGAGCACGACGACCTCGCCGGGGGGTAGCGCCGTGCCGTTGGCGGCTTCGACCTGGCCGGAGAGGCGGGCCGCCAGCCGCCGCACCGCGGTCCCGAGCCCGGCCCGGGGCCAGGCGAGCTCGTCGGCGGCGAGCAGACGTTCGACCACGTAGATGGCGACCGCGTCGGCGAACCCGGGAACGGCGGCCTCGGCCACCTCGGATGCGGTCTCGGCGAGGTCCAGGCTGCTGCCGATCCGGGCCGTGGCCTCGCTCAGCCAGCTCGGCGCGCGCTGCGGCCAGGCCCGCTGGGCCACCGCGAGCACGGCGCCGCCGGGCCCCGCCATCGGCTCCCAGCGGAACGCGAACCGGCCCTCGCCCAGAGAACCGCCCGCCACGGTCGCCGCCCATACCCGCCCGGCCGCGACCTCGGCCAGCGCGTGGCCGACCAGTTCGCGCTGGCCGGGCCCGGTCATCAGCAGGTCGCACACGTGCTGCCCGATAGCGGCGGGCGCCTGCTGGCCGAACAGCGCCGCGGCCGTCACCGACCAGGAAACGACCCGGCCCCCGGGATCCAGGGTGAACGCGGCCAGGCCGGCCAGGTCCGGCTCGCGCCGCCGCGGCAGCACGGGCTGACCATTGGAGTTCCTTACTGATTTCACCAGTACCGGCACCAGACTTCGGACACTTGAGCGGAAGAGGCGGCCTGCCGGGCCATGGCCGCCTCGCCATGCACCCCGTGGCGGCTCGGTAACGGCAGCCGTTACCCTTACCCTGAGAAATCGCGCAGGTAGGAAATCTACCCCATCAAGGGCGACTTTCTCGAACCCACGCGCAACGGGTTGCGCGCGAGCCGCTCGCGTTCTCACCTGGGGAGACAACCGCAGCGTCGCCCCCCAGAGCTACGCGGTCGCGGGGAGAGATCATGCGCTAGATCTGGGTTCGCGCGCGGCGGAGGGACCTTGGCGGGTACCGTTAGCCGGATTACAATACCTATGAATATAATGATGTGCTTCAGGTGAGCCGCCGTCCTCGGCTGAAGGGAGCCCCGATCGCATGATCGGCGATGACCCGCAGGATCCGGACCCGCCCAGCGGTGGTACCGCCGAGAATTTCCCGCACCTCTTCTCGCCTATCCAGGTCGGGGGGATGCACCTGCGCAACCGGGTGATGGCGCCGCCGCATGCGTCGGCTATCGGGAACCTCTGGGGCTCGCCGGCCGAGGCGGAGCGGAACATCGCGTACTGGCGATCGCGGGCCGAAGCGGGCGTGGCCTGGATCGACGGCGCCACCGGCCACGTGCGCAACACCTACATTCCCGGGTTCGAGCCCTCGGGACCGAGTGCGGAGACCATCGGATACTTTCGGCTGCCCTACTACGTCGAGCGGGCCCGGCAGCTGGCCGATTCGATGCATGCCGCCGGCGCCGTGGTTACGGCCCAGCTGACCGTGATCGCTGGTGTGCCGCACGCACCGTCGGCCAGGCGCAGCGATCCGATCATGAACGCGGCGCCGCACGTGCTCAACACCGACGAGATCGACTGGTTCATCCGGGAGTACGCCTGGTCGGCCCGGCAGGCACAGCTGGCTGGACTCGACGGCATCGAGCTTCACATGAACAACGACGATCTGCTGGAATGGTTCCTGTCGCCGTTGACCAACGCCCGCGAGGACAGTTACGGCGGCAACCTGGAGAACAGGGCGCGCTTCATCGTGGCGATACTCACCGCCGTGCGAGACGCGATCGGCACCGGCGTCACCCTGGGCGTGCGGATGAACCTCCAGCAAGAACTGCCTGGCGGCCTGACTTCCGACGACGCCATCCAGACCGCTCAGTACCTGGAGTCGACGGGTCTGATCGAGTTCTTCCACCTGGTCGTGGGATCGTCCTGGGGAAGCCCGAGCTACATCCCGCCGCACACCTTCCAGCCCGGTCAGTGGGCCGAACTATCGGGTGCCGTCCGCCAAGCCGTGTCGCTGCCGGTGGTGCACACCGGCCTCATCAACAGTCCGCAGCTGGCTGAGCAGATCCTGGCCGCGGGGCAGGCCGACGTCGTCGGAATGGCACGAGCCCATCTCGCGGACGGCGAGCTGCTCATTAAGGCCCGGGCAGGCCGGCTCGAGGACATCCGGCCCTGCGTCGGCGGCAACGACTGCATCAGCCGGCGGTACGTGGAGAACCTGCCGTTCGGCTGCGCGGTCAATCCGGGGACCGGACGGGAACTTGACCCGATGCCCGCCAGGACGGGTGACCCCAAGCGGGTCCTGGTCCTCGGCGGCGGACCGGCAGGCATGGAGTTCGCTGCGCTCGCCCGCGAAAAGGGTCATGAGGTTTCGCTCTGGGAGCGTGACGACCAGCTGGGCGGACAGCTGCGGATAGCGCTGGCCGCGCCCGCCTACGAACGGTTCGGACAGTACCTGCAGTGGCAGCAGCGGCGCCTGGCCAGACTCGGTGTCGACGTGCAGCTCAAACGTCTGGCCACGGCCGAAGCGGTCGCGGACAGCGCGGCCGAGGTGATCGCCGTCGCGACCGGTGCGCGATCGCGCAGGCCGGCCGTACCAGGAGCTCGTTTTGATTTTGTTTTTGACATTCGCGAGGTTCTGGGCGGCCGCGCCGGGCTGGGTAAACGGGTACTGATAATCGCCGAGGACGACCACATGCCGCCACTGAGCGTGGCCGACTACCTCAGCGAGCGCGGACACGACGTGACGCTGGTGTACGGCACGGCAGGTCCCGCGCAACTGCTCGGACGCTACATCGTCGGGGGCATTCTCGGCCGCCTGGACGATAAGGGCGTGCAATTCCGGTTTATGGAACAGCTGGTACGGATCGAGCCCGGTACCGTTTCGACGCGCAACGTTTACTCGCGGCGTGAGCGCCAGATTTCTGGCGTTGATTCGGTCGTCCTGGCCTGCGGTGGTATCTCGAACTACGAGCTCTACGAGGAACTGCGGGGCCACCGCTCCGATGTGCACGTGCTCGGCGACGCGTTCGCGCCGCGGCGACTGGTATTTGCCACCCGTCAGGCGTACGCGCTCGCACGGCTGGTGTGAGCCGTGCCGGACGAGATGACGAGCCAAAATGGCGACTCGGCGGGCCGTTTCGATGGGCGAGTTGTCGTCATTATGGGCGCCGGGCAGACACCAGGCCCCACGATCGGAAACGGCCGCGCGACGGCCGAGTTGTTCGCACGCCGAGGCGCGCACGTCATCGCGGTCGACCGCGACCTCGCCGTGGCAACCTGCCGGCCGCACGATCCAGAGTTAGGACTGCGCTGATGTCCGAAGGCGTCCTCGATCAGGCTCACCCGTTCCACATCGGCGTGACCGTGGCCGATCTTGATGTGGCCCTGTCGTATTACACGGCTCTTGGCACGACCGAGTGGGCCACGTCTGGCTGGAAGACAGCTGTCTACTTCGACGCCCTGAACGGTCGTGTTATCGAAGTGCGTTCCCGGGTCGCCTTCGGGCGGCTGAACGACGGGGCCGCGCTTGAGTTTATCGAGGTCGACCGGTCCGGACCCGTGCCTTACGTGTGGGATATCGAGAGTCCGGCGTGCTCGCCGCACCTGGCCTACTGGGTCGACGATCCGCGCGCCGCCGCGGGCGAGTTGGTCCGTAACGGCAGCCGACTGCTTCAGGCCCGAGCCTCCAGTCCCCAGTTGCTGGAAATGTCCTCCGTCCCAGACGCGGCGTGGCTGCCCGACGCACTGGACGCCTGCTACCTGTCGGGGCCGGGCGGTCTGTTCGTCGAGCTGGTCCCGCGGTCAATTTTCGCGACGCGCCTTCCGGCGACATTCGGACCCGAAATCCAGGCCATACTGCCGGCCCCAGACCGCGGGCGGACGACGCAGCAGCGCTGACGCGGCAGCGCCTGACCGAAGGAGAGACATGGAGATCATCGATGCCCAGGTGCACACCTGGATGTCCGACCGGCCCCGGCGACCCTGGGTCGCGTCCTACCGGGCGCAGCATCGCAACACCATCGCCTATCTGATGCACGCGGGCCAGACCAACAGCAATGAGATGGCCGTGAGTGAGATGGCCGAGGTGGGCGTCGACCGAGCCGTGCTCACGCCGATCGGCGTTTACGGCAATAGCAACAGCTACGAGTTCGAGGGAGCGGCCAAGTACCCGTCCCGGTTCCGCGTGCTCGGCTGGATCGACCACCTGGCCGACGACGTCGAGGAGCGGCTGGCCGCTGACTTCGGCCGTGGCATGGCCGGCGTCCGGCTCGCTCAGTTCCGGGACCGGGAACGACTCGAGCGCGGTGAGTTCGACCGGGTGCTGGCCGGGTGCGAGAAGCAGAGCGCCGTCGTGTCGATCATGGTCTTCCACCCGCTACCCGACATCATGATCGAGACGATCCGGCGGTATGAGGGGATTAACTGGGTGCTGGGTCACCTCGGAGTGGGCGTCGCGCCGCCCGTGCTCGGCGTGCTTCCCGATGACCCGTTCGAGAACCTGCCGGCCGTGCTCGACCTCGCCCGGCTGCCGAACGTGCACCTCGCGCTCACCGGAGCTCCGTCGTTGTCGCGCGAAGCCTTCCCGTTCCGCGACATATGGACGGGCATCAACCGCATCGTCGAGTCCTACGGCCCCGATCGCGTCATGTGGGGCACCGACTACACCCGCTGCAGCGCCTTGCACAGCTACTGGGACGGCACCCATTACCTAGCCGAGGTGGACGGCCTCGCCCGGGAGGACCTGACCAAGATCTACGGCGCGAACCTTCGGCGCATCTACCGGTGGGACGAACACGTCCCCAACTAGGAACGCAGGCCGCGCCAGGCGAGCGAGCCGCCGTCGATCAGGTACGCCGCGCCGGTGATAAAGGTGGCGTCCGGGGAAGCCAGGAAGCACACGAGCTTGGCGACCTCCTCGACGGTGCCGCGGCGCGGGATAAGGTTCTCCGAAGCCATCGCCGCGACCCGGTGATCGACTCCGGCCGCCGCGGCCGCACCGTGGCTCATCGCGGTATCAATGCTGCCCGGGCAGTAGCAATTGACCCGGACGTCGGGCGCCAGCGAGACGGCCATCGTCTTGGTCAGCTGGATCACCGCCGCCTTCGATACGCCATAGGCGGCATGGCTGTAAGCCACGTACCCAGCCGTCGACGCGGCATTAACGATGGCCGGCGTGCGCTTGGACCGACGCAGGTGCGGGGCGGCGAACCGGGACATCAGCCAGACTGCCTTCAGGTTGACGTCCATCACCAGGTCCCAGAGGTCCTCGGGGAGCGTATCGAAGTCCACGTCGTTGGTGAAGGCGCGTTCCAGGACGCCCGCATTGTTGTGCAGCACGTCGAGCCCGCCGAACTCGCTGACTACCTTCGTCACGGCCTCGGAGATCTGGTCGCGGTCACGCAGGTCGCAAGGGATATAGATGCTCTTCGCTCCCTCGGCCCGTACCAGTGCCGCGGTCTCGTTACCGCCCTCGCGGTCAATGTCCACGACGGCCACGGCGGCCGCGCCCTGACGAGCCATCTCAATGGCCGCGGCCCGGCCCATGCCCTGGCTCGCCCCGGTGATCAGGCAGATTCGATCCTCAAGCACGCTGGCCCTCCTTAGCCGTTACCGCTCTGGGACTACGTTGCGCTGGCGTCAGCGCCGCTGGTCGAAATTACGCCCGAGAAGCTCGGAGACGATACGGATCCGCTGCATCTGCGGGGTGCCCCCGGCCACGGCCCAGCCATGGGAATCGCGATGCAGGCGCTCGATGCCGTACTCCTCGGTGTAGCCGTTGCCACCGTGCAGTTGCATGGCCAGATCGCTAACTCGCTTGGCCATTTCGTTCGCGGTGCACTTCGCCAGCGAGACTTCGAGCGGATCCGGCAGGCCCGTCCCGGCGGTCCGCGCGGCTTGGTAGACCAGCTGGCGAGCCGCGGCCACCTGCAAAACCATGTCCGCCAGGGTCGTCTGGATGCTCTGAAACTCGATCAGCGGCTTACCGAATTGCGTCCGCTCCTGAACGTAATCGATCGTGTGGTCCAGGGCAGCCTGCCCGATCGCGAGGCTCATCGTGGCGTTACCGAGCCGCTCGATCGAGAACATGGTGAAGAGCTGACGGAAACCCCCGGGCCCGACCAGCAGGTTCTCGGCAGGCACCTCGACGTCATCGAAGATCACGTCAGCCGAGGGAATCCCGCGGAAACCCATCAGGCGCTCGCTTGGGCCAAAGCTCATGCCCGGGCGGTCAGCCTCCACGATCAGGGCGCCGATCCCCTTCGCGCCGGGCTCGTCTGACATCCGGGCGTAAACCAGGTAATAGTCAGCCTCCCCCCCGTTAGAGATCCAGCGCTTCATGCCGTTCAACACGTAGGTGCCGTTCGAGGGCTTGGCCCGCGTCTTCATGTCGGTGGCCGCCGAGCCTGCGTCGGGCTCGGAGATACCGATGGCCATGGTCGCATCGCCCCGCACGATGGGCGGCAGAAACCGCTGCCGCTGCTCTTCGCTGCCGATGAGGCTGAGGACCCTGGCCGGGCCGGTGTTGGCCTCGAACAGCTGGAAGGCCGCCGGGCGGCACACCTTGGCGAATTCCTCGATCGCGACCAGGGCCGTTAGCATCGGCGAACCGGAGCCACCGTACTCTTCCGGCAGCGTTATGCCGAGCAATCCCTGCTCCCCCAGGAAGCGCCGCTCCTGTTTGGGAAACGTGGTACGCGCCGCATCCCACTCAGCGGCCTTCGGCGCATAACGCTCGCGAGCGATCGCGGCCGTCACTTTGCGAAGCTCAAGCTGGTCCTCGTCCAAAGCTCCGTGATCGGCCGCCATGCGCATCGCCTCCAAATTAACCATAGTAATGGTAAGTATAGATTAGTCTCAAGGGCGGCCCGGTGTGGCCTTGCTCGCACGGCCGTCCTGGCCCGACTGCGGAGCCGCTGAGGCAGACATGCGGTGAGCTGACTCATGCGGACGTGCCTGACGCGCCGATCCAGTCCCGCATTCCCTGCTGCTTGTTGATGTCCACGAGTTCGACCAGGCTGCCCTGCGGGTTGCGGTGGTAGCTGAAATAGCCCGAGCTCGACTCGTCATCGGGGTCCAGGCCTGAGGCCACCGCGGTAAGCCCGGCGCGCACCAGTCGCGCGGCCTCGGCCGGCACGTCATCGGTCCACAAGCCGATGTGGTGCAGCCCGGGCCCCGAGCCGATGTCCCAGATGGAGCCGGGCATAGCCTCGATCAGCTCGATGTGCGTCGGACCCTGGAGGCTGAAAGACGTGTGCAATTCGACGGTTACAACGCTATTCCCGGCATCCCGGTACCTGGCCGTCACGAAATGATCCACGAAGCGGACGCCGATTGCCTCGCTGAATTGGACCATCGCGTCGTTGAGGTTCTCGACGACATAGCCGACATGGTATATGGCACCGACATCCGTGCCGAAGAAATTCGCCGGTATGAAGGTCATGCCTGACTCCCTGTCATTTACAGTTACACCCGCGCTGCGGCATCCGCAGCACGCTGGGATCGAGGGCCTCGACCGACGGGCAGGCGAGCAGGCGCAAGGTGGCGTCGATGTTGCGGCGATACAGGGCGAGCAGCTCGGTCACGCCGGATTGACCGCCCGCCGCAAGCGCCCAGATGTACGGCCGCCCGATGAGGACGGCCCGGGCGCCGAGAGCGACGGCTTTGACCACATCACCGCCGCGCCGGACGCCGCCGTCGAGCAGTACCTCGATGCGGTCGTCGACGGCCGCCACGATCTCGGGCAGCACGCGGATGGTCGCGGGTCCTCCGTCCAGCCCGTTCCCGCCGTGATTGGAGACCGATACGGCGTCGGCACCGATATCGGCGGCCCGGCGGGCATCCTCCGCGCAGGTGACGCCCTTGACGACCAGCGGACCGTCCCACTGGGTCCGGATCCATGCGATGTCGTCCCAGGTGGGCGGGTATTCGCGCAGTGCGGCGCTGCCCTCGGCAATCGCCATCGGCGCGCCGTCCTGGCCGGGCGCGTTAGGGGCGATCAACTGGAAGCCGCCGCGCAGGAAGTTCACGGCCCAGACCGGTTTGCGTACCATTTCCGGGGCGTAGCGAAGCGCGGTGCGCAGATCCACGCGTCCGGGTGGCGGCGGGACTGGCCGGCGGTCGTTGCCGCCGGTGCTGTCGGCGAGATCAGCGGTTACGATCAGCACCCGGCAGCCGGCCCGCTTGGCGCGCTCGATCGCTATCTCGGAGCCCTTCCGGCCGCCGATCATGTACAGCTGGAACCACACGTCAGAGGCGGCCGCGGTGATCTGCTCGATCGGCACGCTGGCCAGAATGCTGATCCCCACCGCGATTCCGGCGGCCTCAGCCGCCCTGGCGACCGCCAGTTCGGCCGCCGGATGGGCCACCCTGATGAAGCCCGCCGGCGTCGTGATCACCGGCATGGCCAGCTCTCGCCCCAGCACCGTGGTGCGAAGATCACGCGCGTTGTGATCCTGGGCGATGCGCGGGCGGAAGCCGATTTCGCCGAACCCCTGGGAGTTGGCCCGAGCGGTGCGTCCCTCCTCGGTGCCGCCCTCGATGAAGTGATAGACCGAGCTCGGCAGCTTGCGCTTGGCTATCCGACGGGCCTGCTCGGTCGATTTCAGGCCGATCGGTCGTGGCATGAGCCTTAGGCCGCCTTCCTCGCCAGCAGGTGCCTGGGTACATCAGGTGGTCACCGAAACAGGAGTATGTTATCTATAGTAGGCATAGATATCGGCGATATGGTAGTGGCCAGTCAGATGTTGATCTTCGTGCGTTCGGATGCAGCCGAGCGCAACGCTTGAGGGAGGCGGAGTGCCGGACATCGAGATCGAGGCACGCGAGAACGCGGTCTGGATTCGGCTCAACCGCCCCGAGCGGCGGAACGCGTTCGACCCCGACATGGCCAGGGCGATCGCGGAGAGCGTCGAAAGCGCCGCGTCCGCGCGCGCCGTGGTCATCACAGGTAACGGCGGAAGCTTCTGCGCCGGCGGCTCGCTGGCCAGCCTGGCCGCCCCTACCCGCGGTGAGATGCGCGGGCTGTACCACAACTCGGTCAAGATGTTCGACGCCATCCGCAGCTGCCCGCGGCCGGTCATCGCGGCGATACACGGCCCGGCCGCCGGAGGCGGTAACGAGCTGATCATCGCGTGCGACCTCGCGATCGCGACCCGTTCCTCCACGTTCGGGCAGACGGGTCCGCGGGTCGGGAGCTCGCCGGTGACCGGCGCCACGAACGTTCTCAGCGTTCAGATCGGCGAGAAACGGGCCAAGGAAATGGCGCTTCTGTGCCGGCGCTACTCGGCCCAGCAGGCGCTTGAGCTGGGCCTGATCAATGCCGTGGTGGAAGACGACCAGCTCGAGAGCGCGGTCGACGCCTGGTGCGCCGAGATCGCCAAGCTCAGCCCGCGGTACCTCGAGATCACCAAGATCAGCTCGAATATCTGGTGGAATTCAGCTCGCGACTCGTTTCTCAACGGGCTCGGCATGCTCGTGCAGGCGGTCGGCAGTGACGACATGCTAGAAGGAGCGAACGCCTTCCTGGAGAAACGGAAGCCCAGCTTTCCGCCGCCCGAGTAACAGCGTCCCGGATGAAGGAGTTACTAGCTATGCGCTCGTACCGGTCGGTGCTCTTCGTACCGGCGCACAAGCCGAACTGGGCGGCCAAGGCTCTCGCCGCTGGCGCGGACGCCATCGTCATCGATCTTGAGGACTCGGTGCCCGCCGCGGAGAAGGCACCGGCCCGGGAGCAGGCGGCGAAGAGTATCCGGGATCTGCGCGAGGCGTCCGCCCAGGTGGGCGTGTTCGTGCGGGTCAATCCGCACGACACCGGCCTGACCGGGGCCGACCTCGAGGTGACGGTGACTCCGGGTCTCACCGGTGTGTTCACCCCCAAGGTCGATTCGGACCGCGACATCATCAAGTACGACGCCCTCATCGATCATTTCGAGCGCCGTAACGGCGTCAGCGGCCTGCAGTACATCGTTCCGGTCGAGACTGTGGCCGGCATTCAGAACTGCCGCCAGATTGCCACCGGTTCGCCGCGCGTCGGCGCCATGGTCGGGCCGAGCGCCGAACACGCCGACATCGCGCGAGCGGTCGGATACATCTGGAGCCCCGGCGGCCTGGAGACGCTCTACCTACGGAGCCGGATCCTGCTCGCCTGCCGGGAGGCGAATATCCACCCCCTCACCGCGCTGTGGGAAGACCTCGACAATCTCGACGGGCTGCGGGACTTCGCCGACCAGGGCCGCCAGCTCGGCTTTCGCGGGATGATCGCGATCCACCCCTCGCATGTGCCGCTGATCAACCAAGCGTTCTCGCCCAGCGACTCCGACCTCGAGTTCTACGAAGGCCTGATCGCCGCGTACCAGAGCGCCGCGACCAAAGGCGAAGGTGCGCTGCGCTATCGGGGCCTGCACATCGACAAGGCGCACTACGACAAGGCCGTCGACTGGCTGGCGCAAGCCCGCGAGCAACTAGATCTGAACCGGTCGGCTGATTGAGGCGGCGGGTGGCTCACTGCGACAGGAACTAAACATGGACAGATCCAAGGGCCCGCTGACCGGAATCCGGGTGCTCGAGCTCGGCAGCATGTACGCGGCACCGACGGCCGGCCGGATGCTGCGCGATTTCGGCGCGAACGTCATTAAGGTCGAAGATCCGAAAGGCGGCGACTTCTCGCGCCAGTGGCTCCCCGCCAAAGACGGGCAGGGCCTGGGCTTCGTCCGGTTGAATTCGGGGAAACGTTCCCTGGGCCTGGACATGCGCTCCGAGAAGGGTCGCGAACTGGTTCTTCAGCTGGCCGGGCGCGTCGACGTCGTCATTGAGTCCTTCCGGCCTGGCCGGCTCGAAAGCTGGGGTCTCGGCTACGACCGGTTGAGCGCGGCCAACCCCGGATTGATCCTGACTCGGGTATCGGGCTTCGGCCAGACCGGCCCCTATAGCTCTCGCCCCGGCTTCGGCACCGTCGCCGAGACCGGCAGCGGCTTCGCCAACATCAATGGCTGGCCGGACACGCCGCCCACGTCGCCCCCCTTCGGCTTCGCGGACTCGATTGCCGGCATCTCGGCCGCGTTCGGGACCCTGATGGCTCTTTACCGGCGCCAGCGGGATAACCGCGGAGACGTCGTTGACGTCGCGCTCTACGAACCGCTGATGTTCATACTCGGCGACATGCTGCTGCTCTACAGCACAACCGGCGAAATCCAGGGCCGCGTGGGCAACGGCACGGGCTCGGCCTCGCCGCGTGGCATCTATCAGGCCGGCGACGGCAAATGGCTGTCGATCGCCGCGTCAAATCAGGCCATCGCGGTACGCCTGTTCAGCGCCATGGGCCAGCCCGAACTGCTCGATGATCCGCGTTTCGCCACCAACCCGGCCCGGATGGCGAACAACGATGCGATTCAGGCGCACGTCCATGAATGGGTAGGCAGCCTGAGGCGTGACGAGATACTGAAGATACTCGAAGAGGCCGAAGTAGTATGCTCGGCGGTCAATGACGCCAGCGACATCATCGCCGATCCGCACTTTCTCGAGCGGACCCTGGTCAAGATAACGAACACGGGCGCTCTCGGCCCGGCGCTCATGCCAGGACCTGTCGTCCATCTCGGCAGCTACGACGGACCGGCCTACGATGGCTACCCGAGCATCGGCGAGCATACCGTCTCGGTGCTGCGCGAGGTTCTTGACTTGCCTGACAGCCAGATCGCCGAACTGACCGCCGCCGGGGTCATCACCGCCGCGGCGACGGGCCGCTAGCCTGCCACGGGCTGACGGTGATCAGCCGCCGGCTCAGGCGCGGTCGCCAGTACCGGCACGAAGGCCTCCGTGATGGAGCCTTTTCCGAGCTGGCGGACCGCCGCTTGCAGGCGCTCCGCCGTGTTCTCGGCCCGCTCGGCGGCCAGCCCCGCGGCCCGCAGGCAGCCCGTGACCTTCTCCGTCATCGGCTGCCACCCGAGCGGATGACTGGCACTACCCGGAGCGGACTGGATCACCGTCGCCTGCTCCGATCCGTCCCTGTTCCTGACCAGAATCCGCACGGGCGTGATGCCGCTGTCGTCCGGCTCAATGTCCTGGCGCACGCTGACTCGCCTGGCCAGCGCCTCGATACCGGCGTCCATGACGCTCTGCCCGGCGACCACGCTGAGGTCAGCCCGGCCGTGGGTGATGGCGGCGGCAACCATCCACGGGATGGAGAACTGCCTGTCGTTGAGCGGGGTGCTCCGTCGTGCCCACGGCCGGGCCACGGTGGCGTGCGACTGACCGGCGGGCACGCTGATCTCGATTTTCTCGATTTCTTCAGCCGATATCCCTGCGCCGCGCATCGAAAGCGCGCCCAGAATTGACGCGTGGGTGAAGCGGCACGAAGGGTACGGCTTGATGGACAGATGGTCGATCTCCCAACCCTGATAGACCAGGCCGGCCAGGGCCGCCGCCTCGTCCTGGGCGAGTGCGCCCAAGCCGAATTCGCCGCTGAACCAGCCCTGAGGTCCGCTGATTCCGGCCTTGGCCAAGTAGGCGCAGGTAACGCCGTCACGCACACCGAAGCCGGGTTGCAGGCGCTTGGTCTCCCCGCCGTCGACCAGCACCTGCCTGCTCGTCGGCGACATCGCGAACGGTGTGGCCAGGGCGAGTGCGGATCGCGTCTGTCCGGGGCTCAGGCCGAGCACGCGCGAAGCCGCGGCGGCAGCGCCGAGGCAGGCCAGCCCCGACGACCGGATGACGCCGCGCTGGAAACCCAGCGCCAGCGAGATGCGCGCTACGGTTTCGACACCGGCGACAGTACCCTCGAGAAACCGCTGGCCAGACGCGGATTCCTTCACCGCGGTGGCATAAGCGGCGGCGACGGCCAAGGCGGCCGTGTGCAGAACCCCCGCGTCGTGGGTGTCGTCAAAATCCCAGGCATGAATCAGCCAGGAAAGGGCCATGGCCGCATCGGTTACCGGCAGGGTCATATCTATCCAGGGGACCTGGACGTCTCCTGGGCCGACCACGCCAGCCAGGGCACCGATCGCCGCGTCCACGCCAGGCGCGTAACGGCCGGCCGAGGCTACGCCCAGGGAATCGAAAACCAATCTGGAGGTGGCGTCCTGGCTCTGCACCGTGAGGGCGGACCAATCGACGGTCGCGGCCACCTCGACGCGAGCCTCGAGCGCTTCGCTTAGCTGGCTGGTCATGGTCATCTGCTCAGGGCCCCATCCTGGAGACTGCGCCAATCGTGGCTGGCCACGGCCTACTCCGGGTCCAGGTAGATCACCGACGTCAGGCCGCCGTCGGCCACGATCGTCTGGCCGGTGATGTACGACGCTTGATCCGAGGCTAGGAAGGTGGCGACGTTCGCCATGTCCTGGACTGTTCCCATCCGTCCCAGCGGCACGCGGCTGACGCGCTCCGCGACCCAGGCCTCCGGATGGCTGCGCAGGATCGGCGCGTCGATCAGTCCGGGCGCGAGAGCGTTGATGCGTATGCCGTGCGCGCTCAGCTCGTAGACCAGCGCCCGGGTGAGTGAGACGATCGCGCCCTTAGACGCCGCGTATACGTTGTTGTACCGCGATGACGTGCTGAACGCGGCGATGCTCGCGATGTTGACGATGCTGCCGCCGCCGTGGCCCTTCATGGCCCGGACGGCGTGCTTGATCGCGAAGGCGGATCCGTCCAGGTTGATCGCGAGCAGGCGCCTCCAGTCAGCCGCGGGCATTTCGTCGATCGGTATCTTGATACTGATGCCGGCTGAGTTGACGAGAATGCCGAGCGGCCCGGTACTCTCGGCCACGCTGATCAGTTCCCGCAGGTCGTCCTCGTCGGTGACGTCACACCGCACGCCCGCGTACCTATCCGCGGGTCCGGCCAGCTTTATCTGGAGAATGTCGCCGCCGACCACAGTCGCGCCTTCGGCGATGAACCTCTCGGCGATGGCCTTCCCGATCCCGGAGGCTGCGCCCGTTACCACGGCGACCCGGCCGTCAAGCGCCCCGCTGGAGAGTGTGCTGGTCATAGCGACGGCCCTCTTCCGGCCCCGGTTGACACGCTGCCATTTTGGTCTCAGATAATGATTATCATTGATATGTAAACGTTGTCAAGTAAGTCGCGATCCGGCCAGAATTATCGCTCCGGCGATTCCGCATCCGGTGCCGACGCTACCGGCGACGCGCTAGTTCCCGCGCCAGGAACCGCGCTGGGCACGGCCGAGGCGTCGTGAGCATGTTCGGCCTCTTCCTCTTTCACCACATCCTCGATGATGTCGATACCGAGGAAGGCCTCGACGATCTCGGAATTCTGCAGTGCCTCGGTGGGCAAACCGGAATAAGCCACTCGTCCCTGTTCCAGGACGTAGATGAAGTCGGACACGGGCATGGCCGCCGTGACATTCTGCTCGACCATGAGGATTGACACGTGGGTCTTGGCGATGCGACTGACCGTCTGCATGACGGCATCGACCATAATCGGCGCCAGCCCCATCGTCGGTTCATCCATCAGGATCAGGCGGGGCTTGGACATCATGGCCCGGCCGATGGCCAGCATCTGCTGCTCCCCGCCGCTGAGCAGGCCGCCAGCGACATCCTTGCGGGTGCGCAGGACCGGGAACAGTTCGTAGATCTCCTCCAGCCCCGCGACTAGCTTCCGCCGCCCGCCGACGGCAAAGCCGCCGAGCAGCAGGTTCTCCTCGACGGTCAGCGGGCCGATGATCTTACGGCCCTCCGGCACGAGGACAAGGCCGGCCCGGGTCATCCGGTAAGCATGGCGCTTGCGATACGCCTGTCCGAGGTAGCGCACGCTGTCGGCCGTGGACGGGATCGCTCCGCAGATGGCCCGGACCGTGGAAGACTTGCCCGCACCGTTGGCGCCGAGCAGGGCCACGACCTGATTCTGCCCGACCTTCAGGCTCACATCGCGAACGGCGTGAACGGCGCCGTAACTTACGTTGAGCCCTTCGATCTCAAGGATCGGCTGGCTGTCATCAGACTGCAACATCTGCCCCGCGTCCTATGTATGCGACCTGAACATCTGGCTGCCGCATTACGTCATGCGGATTCCCGCTGGCGATGAGATTTCCGAAATGCATGACGAACAGGTGCTCGCTGATCGACGTGATCATTCTCAGGTTATGGTCCACGAGAAGCACGGTCATGCCGTCAGCCACCAAGCTCTGACTTAGCTCCATGAGCTCTGTTCGCTCGTCTTCGCGCATGCCGGCCGTCGGCTCGTCCAGCAGCAACAGCCGCGGCTTCATCGCGATGGCGCGGGCCACCTCGACCCGGCGCTGCAGGCCGTAAGAAAGGGTGGCCGGATTCCTCTTCTCCAGCGCGGAAAGACCCACCCGGTCTAGTGCTTCCATGGCTCGGTTCGCGACATCGCGGGTCTCCCGGCCGGCCGCCCGGCGGCCGATCCACCAATCGAGAGTCCGTTTACGTCCGCCGACTGAATCCGCGCCAAGCTGAACATTCTCTAGGACGTTCAGCTGGCTGAGCAGCCGGATGGACTGGAATGTCCGCGCTATTCCAATCGAGGCTACCGCGGTATCGGCAATGCGAGTGTAGTCCCTGCCGTTGAACAGCATCTGGCCGGCGGACGTGCGCACAAGCCTGGAGAGCGCATTGAGGAACGTAGTCTTACCTGACCCATTCGGGCCGACCAGGCCGTACAATTTTCCTGGCTCAAGGCAGAGGCTGACACCGACGACGGCCTTCACGCCGCCGAAGGTTACCGAGAGGCCTTTGGTCTCGAGCAACGCCGGCGGATCCGCGGCATCAGTTGCGGTCATGTCGCTATCTGCTTTCGGCGAAGGCGAAGGGTCGATACCCCGAGTTGTATGGCGCCCAGCAGGCCATCGGGGAAGAAGAGCATCACAGCCACGAGGATCAGGCCGAAGAACAGGTCCTGATACAGGCCAATGAACCCGAGCCAAACAGGCAGCCAGGTGACGAGGTAAGCGCCTATGATGGCCCCCAGCCACGACTCGCGGCCGCCGATGATCGCCATAGCCAAGACCAGGGTGATCACGCCGAAGCTGGCCGTCGAGGGGCTGACCGCCCGGAACAGCATGCCGCTGAGGCTGCCGGCCAGCCCGCCGAGACCGGCGGAGACGGCGAAGGCGAGGTAGCGCTCCCGGGCCACGCGGATCCCCATGGAGCGAGCCAGATCCTCATCACTGCGCAGCGCCAGTGAGGCCCGGCCCATCCAGCCCCGCTCGAGCTGGCTGATCGCGTAGATCACCACCACCACGATCGCGAGCAGCGTACCCGTGTTAACGGTCACAGGAATACCGTACAGGCCAAGCGAGCCACCGGTGAAGCTGCCGCCATTACTGAGCAGGACCGGGAGGACCAGGTCGAAGGCCAGCGTCGCCATGGCAAGATAGAGCCCGCGCAGGCGCGCAAGGGGCCGGCCAAAACCGTATCCCACCAGGCCGGAGACGACCGTGACGACGACGATAATGACCAATGAAGGCCAGCCGTGTTTGCTCAGTATCGCGCCGGCATAGGAACCAAGAGTGTAGAAGCCGACCGACGCCAGTGACACGACGCCGCAGCGGAGCACAACCTGGATGCTGATAGCGAGGATCATGTAGACCAGCGTCTGCTGGAACAGGACTTCGTTCTGCGTGAAGTATCCCATTAGGACCGCTGCCATCTCCTTTGCGCGAACAGCCCCGTCGGACGCACGAGGAGAACGATAATAATAAGCGCGAACGAGATCGCGTCCTGGTAAGTGGAGGGACCGTAGACCACGACCAAGGTTTCCGCGAAGGCTAGGAGATAGCCGCCAACAGCCGCCCCGGCTATGCTGCCGACGCCGCCTATTATGATGACCGCGAAAGCCTTAGTGACCAGCGGATCACCCATCTGGAATTGCACGTTGGTCAGGTCGATGCCGAGCAGGACTCCCGCAAGGCCGGCCATCCCGCCGCTGATGGCCATGGTCACGGAGAACAAGCGATTAGCGTTGACCCCGAGAAGCTCGCAGGTGGCGGGATCAACGGCCGCTGCCCGCATCGCACGACCGAACCGGGTCCATTTAACGAACGCGGCAAAAGCAATGGTCAGCACGATAGCGACGACCGTCATCAGCAGTTGGATATTTGTTATGTGCAGGGTACTGCCGCCAAAGCCAAGAGTTCGCACCTTGTACGTTGACGACGGAATAAACTCAGAATTACCGTCAGTAGCGTTTTGGACAATTGTCTCAGCCACCGCAGCCAGCCCGATGCTGGCTACCAGCATGGCCAGCTCGCTTTCCACCGGCGTCCCGGCCCGGATCCGCAGCCACCGAAATACGAAGTAATCGGCAATGACTGAAGTAGCCGCCACGGCTACCACTGCCACGGGGAGCACGACAAGCAATGACGCGTGTACGTGCTCCCCGAACAGGTAGGCGAAGTAGGCGCCGAGCATAAACTGCGCGCCGTACGCGAGATTAAGCAGGCCTAGTACGCTCCACGACAGGCTAAGCCCGAGGGAGAAGAGTACGTAAACCGACCCCAGCGATAGGCTGTCAGCGATGACCTGAATCATACTCGGACTAACCCGCCTCTTGAATCGTCGGGCTCAGGAAGACGGAACCGTCTCTACGGCCGATCCGGTGTAGGTCTGCAGATAACCGGTTTCGGTCAGATCTTGATTCACGAAGACGTCCATGCCCAGGGCGCCGCTGAAGCCTGTCTTCGCCGCTTCGGCTAGTCCTGCTTGCAGCGCCGTGCGGCTGAAGGTGCCTGTGACGTCCTTCAGGCCGTAGGCGAGCAGGTAAACCGCGTCGTAGCCCTCGGCGGCGTAGTCGAGAGGAGCACCGCCGTAGGCCGCCTCATAGGCCTTCACGAAGGCTGCCGTCTGCGGGAAGGTGCTGTTCTGGTCGAAGTCAGTCGCCCAGACGACCCCCTTCGCCTGCTGACCGGCCGCCTTCAGCGTGAACGCCTGGAAAGATGTTCCGCCGAAGATAATGCCTTTGTATCCGGCATTGCGCAGCGCGATTATGACCGGGCTCGGCTCGGTGGTAATGCCTTCGACACCGACCGCGTCCGGGTTCTCGGCCGCGACCTTGGTGGCGTACGAAGAGAAGTCGCTTGTTCCTTCCGACCACCCGTACGAGCCCTTGATCGTTATGCCGGCGGTCTTGAACAGCGGCGGCAGCGTCGTCTGCGCGATCCCGGCCGTGGTGGGCACGGTCGCGTCGAAGAGCATGGTTACCGTCTTGACGCCCTTGGACTTGAGGTAGGCCACCATCTTGGGCTGGTACTCCGACTGAGGCGCGGTGACCCGGAAGACATACCCGCCCGGTGTGACGACGCCGGGGCCGCCCGCCTGAGTGAAGATGGTGGGGATCTTTGCGCTCTCGACGATCGGCGCCACCGCTACGGCCTCGGTGCTCAGCACGGGACCGAAGATCGCGTCGGTGTTCGAATCCGCGGCGGCGGACGCTTCGCTTACCGCCATAGCCTGCGTTGTCTGGGTGTCCTTGTACGTAATCTGGATCTTGGTGCTGCCGAGCATGTGGCTCGCCTCGATGGCCTTCACGGCGAGGTTCATGCCATCTTGGGTGGAAATGCCGACGGGCCCGACCGCGCCCGTCAGGTCCTGGATAGATGTGACGGTAATAACGCTAGGCAGCTTTGAGCTGCCCGAGCTACCTGATGTGCTCGTACTGCCACTCGACGAGCTGGTTGTACTGCTACCCGACGAGCTGCAGGCGGCCGCGACGATCGTAACGCTGGCCAGCACAGCGGTTGCTGACGCTGCCCGTCTGTATCGCGACGATCTTTTCGGTCCGGTTGAATCACGTTTCATCTGATGCCACCTCACTTGTGACCAGACCGCGGATTGCCTCGACGGTCTGCTGAATTTTCATTTCTAATGAAGCTGCGAGTAGCGGCCCACTGCGAACCCGGGATATCGGTCTGACAGCTGCGGGTTGGGTGAAGCGGTGCCTTGAGGTGACGATTGAGGGAAATCTCGATCATCAGCAGTCCCAGCCTCGCAATACCAGTTAGCTAACCGTCAAATCCGCCTGGCCCGACTTACCTCGGAGCCAGGATTACCGAGCCAGGCCGGTCCGTCATGAGGCGGCCCCGGACCGCTGGACGGATCGCGCGTTCACCTCCGCTAGCTGGCCGCTTGCCCGGCATCGGGATCTCCACTAATCATATGTATGATCTCTATGATCCCTCACAATTGTTCTATAGGGTAGCAGCCGCCAAATCGGAGCGCAAGGGCCCTCGCTGGCGGCTACCCTCGAGCGACCGACTCGTTATCTGCGCTCGTCGCGGGCAGGTACCGGGTCGCCAGGTGTCCCTGAGCCAGGCCAGAGCGCCGGGTGGCCCGGCAGGCCGCCGACGACACCACGTGCCGGCAGTTTGTTAATTCAGGAGATAGAGGTCAGGACCCGGGTCACGCGAGCAGCGTGGGGAGCGGCGCGACCGCGGCGATGGCCGGGAGAATCTCGCGCGCCAGCCGGTTCATCGTCGTGATCGCCTCGTCGGCGCTCATCGTCGGCCACTGCGGACGCAGGAGCAGCGGGTCCACCGGCAACGTGGTAATGAGATCTATCAGCTTCCCGATCACCTCGTCGGGCGTGCCGAGCACCGCGTGATCGGTTACTGCCGCCTCAAAGTCGTTACGCAGATCGGTATCGGCCATGACGTCCAGGCCGCGGTCGGAGTACGTGATATAGCGCGCCTGCGCCAGGCGCGCATACCCGTCGACGGCCGCTTCATGAGTATCGGCCACAAAGACATTCCGGCGCAGTGGCTGCGGTCCGAACGGCATACCGCGCGCGGCGAACCCGTCACGCACCACGGCGAACCGCTCTCGCACCTGCTCGACGGTGGTCTCAGGCGGAACAGTGAACGCATCGCCGAAACGGCCGGCGCGCCGGGCTCCGGCCAGGCTGTGACCACCCACCCAGATGGGCGGGTGCGGCTTCTGCACGGGCCTGATGTGCGGCCGGACGTGGTTGAGCTTCCAAAAGCGCCCGTCGTAGCTGATGTCGTCCTCGGTCCAGAGCTTCTTCATGATCTCAAGCGATTCGTCCGTCCGCGGACCACGTTCGGAGAACGGCACCTCGAGATACTCGAACTCGTCAGGCCGGTACCCGATACCTGCCCCGAAGATGAGCCGGCCTTCGGTGACGACATCGAGCGTCGCGATCTCCTCGGCGAGCATCACGGGATGGTAGACCGGCGTGATGATGACGCTGGTCACGAGCTTTACCTCCGGACCGACGTGCGCGGCCAGGCGGGCCAGCAACGGTACGGGCTGGAGGTAGCTGAGATCTCCGTACAGGAAATGCTGGCCGAACGAAATATAGGTGAAGCCCGCGTCTACGGCCCCGGCTACGACCCGCAGGGTGTCCTGAAACTGCTGCCGCGGGCCGACGGCCGCAGGAATGTCGCTCATCAGCAGACCGACCTGAACCATCGATGAATTCTCCCGTCGGCTGGGGAGCCGCTCGGCGCGGCTAACTCTCGAACGACCGCGGTGGCATGCTTCAGAAGACGGTGATCGCACGCTCGGGGCAGCTGTCGGCGCCGAGTTGCGCCGCTTCTTCCATGCCCTCGGGCACGTCCTCCGAGTCGACATAGGAGTGGCCGTCGTCATCTCGGAGCCGGAACAGGTCCGGCGCGGTCATGTAACAGACGGCGTGACCTTGGCACAGATCGGGATCGACTCGAACCTTCACGGATGCTCCCTGAGGCGGTTGGGTTACTTGACAGGGTATCAATCGAGTATAACGATTATCAGTAGCTAAACAAGCGACAACGCTTCCGAGAGCCCACGTCGCCCCGACAGATGCCGGAGATCGATGCGCATCCCTGAACGCTGCGCCTGCGCCCGCCTTGACCGCAGGCCCGGCCGTCAGTGACCGAGCGCATCGTCGTGGTCGGTGCGTCACTGGCGGGCCTGCGCACCGTGCAGGGATTGCGGCGGCGCGGCTCACCCGCGCACATTACCCTCATCGGCGAAGAGCCTGATCTGCCGTATGACCGGCCGCCGCTGTCCAAGTCGGTTCTGCTCGGCACCGCTAGCGCGGAGTCAGTGCGCTTTCTCGACGGCGGCTCGCTGGCGTCCCTTGAGGTCGATCTGCGCCTGGGTATGGCCGCCCGACGCCTGGACGTACGGCGCCGCTATATCGAGCTGGATGATGGCGACCACGTGGATTTCGACCGCGTGGTCATCTCCACCGGCTGCTCGCCGCGCATCCTCCGCGGCATGCGCCAGCTCGCCGGAGTACACATGCTCCGGACGATCGGCGACGCGCTCCGCATCCGCGCCGGCCTGCTGGGCGCGTCCCGGGTAGCGGTGGTAGGCGGCGGTTTCATCGGGTCTGAGGTCGCGTCCGCGGCCATCGAACTCGGGCGCACGGTGGCGGTCATCGACAGCTTGCCGACCCTGATGACCCGGGGGCTGGGCGCCGAGCTTGGTACCCGGATGACCGATTTTCATCGCCGCCAAGGTGTGGACATGCACCTGAATTGCGGTGTGTCGGAACTGGTCGGAACCGAAGCGGTCGAAGGCCTCCGGCTGGCGGACGGGTCCGTCCTGCCGGCCGATCTCGTCGTCGTCGGCATCGGTGCCGTCCCCAACGACGCCTGGCTCGCTAGCTCGGGCCTGCCGCTGAACGACGGCGTCGTATGCGACGAGTTCCTGTGCGCCGCGGACGGCGTCTACGCCGTGGGCGACGTGGCTCGCTGGCACAACCCGCGGTATGGCCAGCTGATGCGCATGGAGCACTGGACCAGTGCCAACGAGCAGGCGACGGCGCTCTCAGCCACGCTGACGGGCACGCCGACACCGTGCAACCTGCTGCCCAACGTGTGGTCTGACCAGTTCGGCAAGCGCCTGCAGATCTTCGGGCGGATAGCGCCAGACGACGAGATCGACGTCGTCTTCGACGAAGACGACCGGTTCGTCGCAGTGGCCAGGCGAGACGGGTGCCTGCAGGCAGCGGTCGCCTTCGACGCCCTCAAGCAGGTGCTGCCGTACCGCATGCAGCTGGCCAAGAACGGGTAATGGACTCCGCTTGGACTACTCCGCCGGCGGCAGCGTTCCGGCCAGAGCCGTGACCGGTTCATAGTCCTTCAGGGACGGGATGAGCTGCTCGCCGAGCAGCCCGATGTAGGCGACGGACTCGTCGGCCGTCATCCCGGGCCAGTTAGCGCGGGTGATGATGGGGTTCACCGGTACCGAGTCGCCGATCTCGCGCAGTTGAGCCGCGCAGTCCTCGGCGTCGCCGAGGACCCAGTGGGCGGATAGCACGCCCGGGATGGACTTCACCAGTTCGTCGGCGTCGACGTAGGTATAGTGCCCGCTCCCGAGCATGTTGACGTACCACGGGGTGGCCACCCGCACCGCGGTGGCGAGGGCCTCCTCCCGGTTCTTGCCGAGCATGATCTCGCGCCGCAGTGGCTGCCGTCCCGAGCGCGACCGTCCGGCCTTCGCGCGTGCGTCGAAGAACCCGCCGACTTGTGCGGGCAGGTCTTTGGGTGCGACCTGGGGCGTGATGGGCCAGGCGTCGCCCAGCCGCGCCGCCCGCTCGATCCCGGCCGGGCTGCCCGCGCCGACCCAGATGGGCGGGTGCGGGCGCTGGATCGGCCGGATGTGGACCGGAATGTCGTCCAGGGTGAAAAAGCGCCCGCTGTAACTGACGCGATCCTGTGTCCACATGAGTTTGAGGATCTCGATGGTCTCGTTCAGGCGCGCGCCGCGCTCCTTGAACGGGACGCCGAGAACCTCATACTCGCGGGGAATGTAACCGAGCCCGACGCCGACGCAGATCCGGCCGCCGGTTACGACGTCCAGGGTGGCGAGTTCCTCGGCGAGCAGAACCGGGTGATACAGCGGCGCGATCAGGATCTGAGTCACCAGCCGCACGTGGGGGTCGAGCTCACCGGCGAGCCGCGCGAGAACCGGTACCGGCTGGAACCAGCGCGAGCCCTGGAACATGAAGTGCTGACCCATGAGGATGTAGTTCATGCCGGCCCGCTGGGCCGCCTCGACCTGACGCAGGATCGAGTCGAAATGATCCCGCTCAGAGACAGTCGTGGGAATGTCGCCGAGTATGATGCCGAAGTCCATGTCAGGCTCCTACCGTGCGAGTCTGGTCCGCGGCGAATCCTTCGGCCCAGCCTGCCTCGAGCGAGGTGCCAGCGACGACATCATTGACTTTCTCTTTGAACCGCCACCGGCCCTCGCTTTTTACGACGGTGTCGTGGTAGCGGCCGTACGCGATCTTGGACTCGCCGTCACGGCCTAGCATTGCTATGAAGTACGACTCGTGCCGGGCGACGCCAGGGGATAGCAGCGTAATTACCTGGTTCAGCACGTGATGCCGCGAGAACTTCGTTTTATCGGTAAAGAAGTTCAGGTAATAGTCATGGATAGCCGCACGGCCTGAGTGCGTGCCCGCTGCGTTGTGCATCACGGCGTCGTCAGTGAATAGCTGCATAAGGTCATCAATGGCATTCATCTTGTCGGTGGTGGTGCAATAAAGCGCGATGAAGTCACGGACTTCTTCCTTCGCCTCGAGAATTGCGAGCCGCGCTTCGATCTCTGCTTGGGTCATCGCGCTTTCCTGTCTCCAGCATCGTGACTGCGTTGGCGTGACCGACCGCGACCAGCCTCGTCCGCCGAGCGGGCGGGGGCCGGACCCGCTGCCACCTTCCTTCTAACCATACTATTGGTTAATATAGATTCGGCGTCAAGCTCCGGGCTCCGTCCCGGCCGCGGCTCCGAGCGCCGGCCAGACAGACAACACCGAGTCAGGAGGTGTCCAGCGCGATATGCAGGGCATCCATCACGCAGGGATCGTCGTCTCGCAGCTTGACCGGGCGATCGACTTCTATGTGGACGTCCTCGGGCTGGAGATGATGTCCGAGCCGGCGGCGCCGAACGAAGGACCGCACCTCGATTCTGTCCTGGGCCTGGCGGGCGCGCGCCTGCGCGGCGTTCTGCTCCGGGCGGGCAGCAGCGCCATCGAGTTGCATGAGTTCTACGCGCCACCGTGGCCGGGCGGTCAGCCGGTACCCGCGAACGCCCTGGGAGCCCAGCATGTCGCTTTCCTGGTCGACGACCTAGCCGTCGAGAAAGCCGATATCGAAGCGCGTGGCGGGGTGTTCATGACCGGCATTAACGTCATTGACGCCGGGCCGTTCGCCGGTCTTCGGACTGCGTTCATCCGTGACCCAGACGGTATCAGGATCGAGTTTGTCGAAGTCGCGTACTGGCTGGCTGCCGAGCGGGAGGCAGCTATCAAAGAGTACCGGGCAGCACGAATGAGCGAAGGCGGCACGAATGGCTGAAAACGTACTGAGTGAGCAGGCCGAAAACCTGCTCACCGCTTACTGCGCCGCGGTTGACGGCCACCACCTTGACCAGCTCCAAGCGCTATTCACCGATGACAGCACGTTCTTGACCCGCGGCACGCTGATGACGCCGTCTGAGCGGGATGCCTTCTTCACCGAGTTGTGGGCAGCTAGTAATGACCGCAGCACGCACGTCTGCCGGGATGTGCGAGCAACACGCGTGGGCGACAAGGTAACGATCAATGCTCAGCTGACCGCGACATTCATCCTGGCCGACGGCTCGGTTCGGCTGGCGTTCGGACATTACGACGACCTGGCCGAGATGACCGCGGCGGGACTGCGCCTGAAGGCCAAGCGGGTCATTGTCGATCGTACCGAGGCCGTGACGGCTGAGCGTGCGGCCACGCCAGCTTAGGCCGGCCGGCCTGGCCGGCGGGTGACGATCGGAAGCGAGAAGCTGTGGGCGGGAAACTCCAGGGACGGGTCGCGATCGTCACCGGTGCCGGATCGGGGATTGGCGCGGCGACGGCGGCCCGTTTTGCCGAGGAAGGTGCCGCTGTCGTCTGCGTGGACCTGAACGGCGACGCGGCGGAGAAGGTGGCCGCCGCCATCACCAGTCTGGGCGGCCGGGCGCTAGCGGCAGCGGCCGACGTGACCTCGTCGCCCGACCTCGAAGGCGTGACCGCGGCCACCCTGTCCCGGTTCGGGAACATCGACGTGTGCTTCGCCAACGCCGGGATCGCCGGCCCGGGCTCAGCCGCCGACGTCGACGACGAGACCTGGGCCGCAGTGATTGACGTGAACCTCACCGGTGTCTGGCGCACGGCTCGCGCTGTGCTGCCCGCGATGCTCGAGCGCGGCCGCGGAAGCATCATTAACCAGGCGAGTGCCGGCGGCATCGTCGGCGTCCCGGGAGTCGCGGCGTACGCCGCGGCCAAGGGCGGCGTTATCGCCTTGACCCGGCAGATGGCGGTCGACTACGGGCCCCGGGGGATCCGGGTGAACGCCATCGCCCCGGGCACGGTGCCGACACCGCTGCTGCGCGCCTCGAATGCGGGCGGCGGCGGGCTGATGACCTCGGCCGAGGACCCGGATGGTATCGCTCGCCGCTTCCCGCTCGGCAGGCTCGGGACGCCCGAGGATATCGCCAGCGCCGCCACCTACCTCGCCTGCGACGACTCCGCCTGGGTCACAGGTACCGTGCTGGTGGTCGACGGCGGACTGACAGCCTGGTGAAAATCTGCCGCGCTACTCGTCCGCTGACATGCCGAGACACGCCCATCCGCCATCGACCGGCAGGACCGCTCCGGTGATGTAGCTTGACCGGTCCGAGGCGAGGAAGTGGACGGCGTCGGCTATCTCGTCCGGCCGCCCGAATCTGCCCATCGGGATGCGCCGCAGATACCGCTCGGGTGAGGCGTACCCGGTCCGCATGAATTCGGCCTGCAGGTCAGTTGCGATTGTTCCGGGCGAGATCGCGTTCACCCGCACACCTAGCGAGGCCCATTCGACGGCGAGCGAGCGGACGAGACCCTGAACTCCGGCCTTGGCCGCGCCGTAAGCAGCGCGGCCGCCAAAGCCCAGATGCCCGTTGATGGAGGAGATCATCACGATGCTCCCGCCTTCAGGCATCCGGCGGCAGGCCTCTCGCGCGCCGAGGAAGCTGGCCCGAAGCAGGACGTTGAGCAGCAGGTCCCACGATTCCATCGGATATTCCAGCGAGGGACCTGGACGCGTGAGGCCAGCGTTCGCCACGAAGGTCCGCAGCGTCGCGCTGCTGTCAATGGCCTCGAACGCCTCAACGAGCACTTTCTCCTCGCCGACGTCACCGACGACCGCCACGTGCCCGGCTCCAGGCAACTCGCCTATGGTCTGACGCAGCTGATCGCCATTGAGGTCGATTCCGACGACCTGCTGGCCGTCACCGGCCAGCCGCTGCGCGATCGCCTGGCCCAGGCCGCGCGCAGCACCGGTGACGACCGCACCGGAGCGGCGCCGCGGCGGCGCCTCCGCCTCGCTCATCCGACGACGGAAGCCGGAGCGTTCCGCCATGGCGCGAGCACGGCGTCCATGTCGGCGTAGTCATCGGGCAGGTCATCGGTCATCGCCAGGGAAGCGGCCATCCGGCCATAGCCCACGAACGTACCGACCTGCAGGCACAGCTCCATCGTCTCGCCGGCATCGAAGTACTTGCCCAGCTCGGCGAAGGTCTCGTCGGTGATCGAGAGGTGGTCGGTCGCCAGCCTGTCGGCGTACGCCAGCGCCGCCTTCTCCGCGTCGGTCAGGTCGTCGGCTTCCTGGGGCTTCTCCAGCGAGCACACGAGGTTCTCGGTGACGCCGTCGTCTAGGCCACTGGAATACCGGATCGCCATGCAACTGCGGCACTGGTTGTGGAACGCGATGCGCAGCCGGAGAAGCTCGATCAGGCGGGCGGGAAGCGTGCCCTTGTCCCGCAGCGCGGCCATGAACTGCAGGTACGGGCCGACAAGTTCGGGAGCCTGCGCATACACCTGCTGGCGCAGCGGCGCGTCGACGCCAACGAGGGGAGCATACTGCTCGAGGGGGGCGGGAGCGATGCGAGGCATCCGGGGACCTTCGCTTTCAGGCTCGATAAAACTAATAATGATGCTCATCGTATGCTGGTCCCCATATTCTGGCAAGGGGCGCATTTGAGGTCACTAGAGCTCGGGGCATGCCGCTCGCTGACCTAAGTCAGCAGGTCACGCAGCTTTGGCTTGTCGATCTTCGTGGCGGACATCGGCCACTGCGAGACGAAATGAACCAGCCTCGGGATCTTGTAGGCGGCGATATCGCCGCGGCAGAACTCGACGACTTGATCCGCGGTCAGGACGTGGCCGTCCGCCAGTTCCACGAACGCGGCGGGTACCTCGCCGAGCCGGTCATCTGGCGCGGCGATAACTTGCGCGACGACGATGGCCGGATGCGTGAGCAGGTACGCCTCGATCTCGGCCGCGGCGACGTTCTCGCCACCCACCTTGATCATGTCCTTCAGGCGGCCGCGGAAGGCAAACCGGCCCTCGATCATGGTCCCGAGGTCACCGGTGCGGAACCAGCCCGGATCGGGTCCGGCGGTAAGCAGGGGCTTGGTGTCCTTGTAGTAACCGATCAGTAGGTTGTAGCCGCGTACCCAGAGTTCGCCGACTTCCCCGGGCGGGACCTGTTCGCCGTGCTGATCACGGATCGAGACCTCGATGCCGTCCAGAGGCCGGCCCGCGGTGTTCGCGCGCTGGTCGGCCGAATCGGACAGGTCGCTGACGCAGATGGAGCCGGACAGCTCGGTCGAGCCCGTGACCGAGAGCTGCAGGGCGGCCGGCAAGGCCGCTCTGACCCGGGCTATCTCGGCCGGCCCGGCCGCGGTGGTGAGGATCTTGAGGTAAGGCAGGCTTTGACCGGTCTCGCGCATCACACGTCCCAGGTCGTAATAGAAGGCGGGGAATCCCGCGTAGGCGATGGTCACTCGCTCGCGGTTCAGCAGGTCGACCGCGGCGGCTGGCTCGAAATACGGTGCGCTGACGAATTGAGCGCCTATCGCGCAAGCGCCGATCAACGCGACGAACGACCCGATGTGACACATCGGCGCGGGACTCCACACCACGTCCGCGATCGTCATCCGGATCCGGCCGATCATGCCCGCACTGGCCGTCGCGATCAGGGCTCGATGCGCGAGTCGTACGCCCTTCGGGCGCGCGGTGGTTCCTGAGGTGTACAGAAGAAGAGCAGTATCGCCAGGCGCCGGGCGCCGTATCCAGCTCGGCACGGCACCGGCCGGATGGTCAGTGTCTGGCCATGGCGTCAGCCAGTCGTGCCGGGCCGCCCCGTAGCCGGCGATAAATCGCAGCTTGGGCACCTGGCTCGACCGGCCCGAATTCACCGCCAGGCCGGGCAGCGCGGCCGTGAGCCTGGCCGGGTAGTCGATCCGCTCGCCCTGGCGGTTGATCTCGACGTCGCCGGTCGTCACGAGCCCGGCTAGGTCGGCATGCTCGATTACGTACGGCAGCTCGTCGGTGCGGTACCTGGTGTTCAGCGGAACCGGCACCGCGCCGCACAGGCTCGCTCCGAGCAGGGTCGCAAGGAGCCGGCTGGAGTTCGGGAGCAGCAGGCCGACATGTTCGCCGGGGCGGATGCCGGCGCGCACGAGCCGGCCGCCCGCGGCCAGGGCTTGCTGCCAGAGGTCCCGGTAGGTCAGCCGTTCGCCGGGGAACGCGGCGGCGACGTTACCGGGCCAGGCTTTGGTCGCCCGCTCGAAGAGTTCGCCCAGCCCAAGCTGCAGCGTACGCTGATCGACCGAGTCGAAATCAGTCACGGATGACCCTCCTTCGGGCCGCGGCGAGCGGACCCCAGGACTCGCGGGCGGTAACCTCGCCGCTTGCTCGCCGCCGTTGACACAGCTCGGGACCGGATGTTAGGGATTCAGGACACCTGCGGCAAGTAGCGAGCCGACGCGTCGATCCTTGTGGAGGTTCTCCTGCGTGAACACTCGAAACCCAGCGGACGCTACATCCGCGCCCGATCCGGACGTCCGGAAGTTCACTCTGCCGATCGATCCCGTTCAGGCGGCGCGTTACGCCTACGCCGCCACGGACGAGAACCCCGTCTACTTCGATGAATCCGCGGCTCTGGCGGCTGGCTATGACGGCGTCATAGCGCCTCCCACGTTCGTCTCCTCCATGCTCGACTACAGCGCCGGCCCGCCAGAGTCCGGCCTTAAACCGGACGGAGTGGCCCAGGATTGCTTCCCGGCGATCGTCCGGCCCGACGCGCGGCTCATGGGCGGCGGCCAGGACATCGAGTTTGTCAAGCCGATCCGCCAGGGCGATGTCGTGGAGGTCACGCGAACGGTGGTGGACCACTATCGTCGCCCGTCGGCCCGTTTCGGGGAGCTTGAGTTCGTGGTGGTGGAGAGCCAGGTGGTCAGACAGGACGGAGACCTGGTCATGCGTATCGTCGACACCTTGGTCGTCAAGCAATGAGCGGGCCACCCGAGCTGGTGAAGGTGGCGACGCCGGTATCGATGTTCCGATTCTCCGCGGTCACCTGGAACGCTCACCGAGTCCACTACGACGAGCCGTATGCTACGGCGGTCGAGGGCCACGAAGGCCTGCTCGTGCAGGCCTACCTGCTGGCGAGCTATCTCTGTGAAATGCTGATGCGCTGGGCCGGTCCCGAGGGCCGGGTCGTTCGTATGAACTACCAGGTCAAGGCTCCGGTCTACGCGGGGACACAGATACGCTGCTGGGGCAGGCCCGGACCCGGCGGACAAGCCGGCCAGCGGGATGTCGTCGACCTTGAGATCGGCATCCACGTCGCGGACCGCCAGGTAGTTCACGGTTCAGCCCAGGTCCGCCTGCATAGCTGATTATCATAACATTTATAATCATGAGTTATTAGCCAACGCGGAGCGCCAGGAAGTGCCGCGCCGGAGGCGCTGCTGGATACTGTGATGATGTCGCCTCCGATCCAGCCGGCCGCGGCCGAAGCCAGTCCCCGCCTCACGCGCCGCGACGCGATCCGCAACCGTGAGCTTGTCGTGCGCGCCTCACTCGAGGTTTTCTCCGAGCACGGCTCGCTGGGCACGGTCGGCCAGGTCGCCGAGCGGGCCGGAGTCGGCCGGGCCACCGTGTACCGAAGTTTTCCGACCCGCGAGGCACTCATGACCGCCGTGGGCGTCAGGCAGCTGTCTGAACTTGGCGAGGTAGCCGCACGGTGTCTCGCGGCCCCCAGTGCGCCCGGCGCGGGATTCGTCGACTATGTCTTCGAGCTGTTCGCCTACAACCGCGTCAACCGCCTCTACCTGGAGCTGTTCCGCGGCGAGCTGAACGCGGAGGTAAGGGCGGCTCGTGACGCCACGAGGCTAGTCGTCGGGAAGCTGATCGCACTGGCGCGGGCCAGCGGGCTGGTACGTCCTGACGTGATCGACGATGACTTCAACCTGCTCGCCAGTGGGCTAGCGGTCCAGCTCAGCCTGGACGTGTCAACGGACTCGGAGCAGTGGCCGCGCGGACGTCGCCTGCTGCTGCTGGCGCTCGGCGTTCCCGACGATATCGCGACTCACGGTTCTCGCCCCAATCCTTGCGCATAGATCCACGCTCGCCTAGCCTGTAAGTACGATCCGGACATCGATGTCCGGTACGGTCTGCGGCTCCACGTCAGGGAAATGAGATCGGGCATGCACCAGCAATCGCGTCCTGGGCACAAGGAAATGCTATGGATCAAGGACTTCGCGGAAGCCGACGAGATCCTGAAGTCCAAGCTCTTTTACTCGACGCTGAGCCTGGGCCCGAGCGCGCCGATCATGGCGGAAACACTGATCTCGCTACACGGCGACGAGCACACGTACCGGCGACGGACCGAGATCTTGATGTTCTCGCGGCCGGCGCTGGTGTCATATGAACTTCAGCTCGTCCGTCCGGCGCTGCGCACCAGCCTGGCCCGGATGGTCAGCGGGACCGGCTCGGCCAAGGTTCCGATTCTGGACGTGATGCGCTTCGCTCTGCTGCGCGTTTCCGCGCGCATCGTCGGCCTGGATGACGTCGACACCGAAGAGGCCACCGATGAACTGCGCTCGATGGCCGAACGGATCGGCGAGGGCAATTCGTCAGACTGGGCCGTCACGGACATCGAGGACATCATGCGTGACGCGCTGGCCGCTAAGGACGAGTTCAAGGCTCGTTTCTTCGTCCCGGCCCGGCAACGGCGCGAGGTTCTGCTGGAGAAGTACAAGGCCGGGGAGCTGGCCGGTGACCAGTTGCCGAACGACTTGCTGATGCTCTTGCTCAAGGCCTACGAGAACTGGGATGAGGACCAGCTGCTGCGCGAATGCCTGTTCTTTCTCGGCGCCTCGGCCTCCACGACAACGAACATCGCGCCCCATACCCTCTACGAGATCCTGCGCTGGATCGACCAGCATCCGGAAGACGCCGGGAAGATTAATGACACTGATTTCCTGCGGTCGGCAGTGCACGAGACACTGCGACTGCACCCGCCGGTCCCGGCCCTGCTGCGCTCGGCGCTGGAGGACGTCGAGCTGAAGTCCGGCCGGGTGATCCGGAAGGGCGAGTACATAGCCCTCGATCTGACCAGCATCAACGAGCAGGAAGAAGTCTTCGGGCCAGATGCACGGTCGTTCAATCCGTACCGCGCGGTCGGCAAGGGCCTGCACGGTTACGGCGAGTCGTTCGGCGCGGGACCGCACGTCTGCCCGGGCAGGCTGATCGCCGTGGGCGCGACGGCCGCGGCGACCAAGAATTCCGACGACAACACCATCGGCGTGCTCGTTCGCCTGCTGGAGGAACTATTCCTGTACGACGTCTCGTTGGACCCCGAAGACCCGCCGCGGCGGCGCGACGACACCGAGGCCGATCGCTATGCGACCTTCTCGGTGATCATCGGCCAGCGCCGCGCGGCGATGGCGTGAGCTAAGGAAGGCCCAGCAGCCGGGCCAGGTTCCCGCCCAGGATTCCGTCCTCTGCCTTCTGGCCCAGGTCGAGTGACCGGATCGCGGCCATCTCGGCCGCCGGGTCGGCCATGGGCCAGTCCGAGCCGAATATGATTCGGTCGGCGCCGTGCCGGGCGATGATCTGCTTGACCCGCTGCCGGTCAACATCGGCCACGGTGGGGGGCCATGACGTTTCCAGGAATGCGTTCGAGTCAACCATCCACTCTTCCGCGTCATCGAGGCGGTGATAGCCACCGAAATGGCAGGCAATCAGTTTCAGGTCGGGATACCGGTCCACCAGCGCACGCAGATGGCGCGACGCGCCTCGCTCGTTCGCGGCCTCGTCGGCGCCGGCGCCGACGTGAGCGATGACGGGAAATCCGGCGCTCGCCAGGGCGCCCACGATGTCGGCCACCCGCGGGTCGGCAAACGACAGGTCCTGAAACAGCGGATGGAGCTTGACTCCGGCGATGCCGTTATCGCGGAGGGAACGCAGGTTCTGCTCCACGGAGAGTTCCGGGTGCACCGTCCCGAACGGGATAAACCGATCGCGAGGCACTGAGCCGATGAACTCGTTCGTCCGTGCCACGGTGGAAGCTTTCGCCGCCACGCCGAGGGCCATGGCCATATCGATGCCGGATTCATCCAACGTGCGGGTGATTCCCGCCAGGGTGCCGTCGAACATCGGGCTCAGCCCGGTCGGGCGTGTGGCCAGGATGGCCGCGGCGATACGGTCGGGCCAGACATGAACGTGCGCGTCGATGATCATGACGTATGGTCCTTAACGAGTTTCCTGGCGAGCGAGTCGTAGATGACTTCGGTCGAGCCCTCGTAGATCCGCATCGGGCGGGCATCACGGTAGAGTCGCTCGATCTTGCTGCCGCGGATAAGGCCGAAGCGGCCCATCGACTGGACGCAGCGATCGGTGACCCGCCCCGCCGCTTCCGTGGCTGCCACCTTGGCTATCGACGACAGGTGCAGGTTGGCCAGCGGATCACGGGCCGCCGCCGAGGCGGCACGGTAGGTCAGCGACCTGGCCATCTCTATGTCGACCCAGGATGAGGCGAGAGAGGCTGATACCCCGCCGAGTTTCCACAGCGGAGCGCCGAACTGCTCGCGAGTGGTGGTGTGCCGGATCGCCTCATCGAGCGCCCCCTGCGCCAGGCCCACGGCCGCGCCCGCGACCGAGCAGCGGAACGTGGCGAGGGTCTCGAGCATGAGCTTGAACCCGCGACCCGGTGCGCCGAGGCGGTGGTCCGCTGGCACCGAGACGTCATCAAACAGCACGTCTCCGATGACGTGCGGGGCGATGATCTGGTGCGGGTGCTCGACCGTGACCCCTGGGGTGGTGGCCGGCACGAACACCAGCGAGAACTGGTCACCCTCGCGGGCCAGCACGCTGTAGAAGTCGGCGTCGCCGGCGTTGGTGATAAATGACTTGTGGCCGTTGATGACCAACGCTCCCGATCGTTCCTCGACGGTCGTGGAGATCGATCGGAGATCGGAGCCGACCTGCGGCTCGGTCAGCGCGAGCGCGGCTATCGCGTCGAGGCTCGCCACCCGTGGCAGCCACTCCTTGCGCACGTCGTCCGCCGCGCCGACACTTACGGCGTAGCTGCCGATTCCCTGCATCGCGAAGACGGAATCGAGATGCGCGCTCTCGTAGGCCAGGGCTTCGCGCACCACGGTCGCCGCGAGCGAGTCGACCCGCCCGAAACGGCCGCCAAACTCAGCGGGCACCATGACCCGGGCCAGACCAGACGCCTTGAGCCGGGCGCGGGTCTCCGGGTCAATCTGATCCGATTCGTCGGCTTGCGCCGAGATATCGGTACAGCTGCCGGCGAGTTCACGGGCGGCTGACTGCAGCTCGAGGTACTGGGCCGGGAGTTCGAATGCGTCTGTCATGATGGGCGACTCCACGGTATCGAATCACGTGCTTTGCCTGACATCGGGCCGGACACAGCCAGCCTGGCTGGCCTAACTCTACTATAACCAATATCATAGATTTTGCCCGGCGGCGAGTTCTGGCCGCTAGCCGGGCCGATCATCCACCTGTCGATTCGAGGTCCGCCATGTCCGACGCCCAGCCCGGCGCCAAACCCCTGATGGTCGTGACCGGCGGAAGCCGTGGCATCGGCCGGGCGATCGTCGATAAGGCACTGGCCGCTGGCTACCGGGTCGCGGTGATCGATGTCGACGCTCGCGCGCTGGCCGCCATGACCGAGGACATCGGCAGTCCCGACGTGTTCACCGCTAACGTCGACATCACCGACGTAGCCGCCGTCGAGTCATGGGTGTCCTCGCTGGTCACGGACGCCGGGGTACCGGCGGCTCTGGTTAATAACGCGGGCATCGTGCGGATGACCCGACTTGAGGACGTCAGCATCGAGGACTGGCGCGCGGTGGTGGACGTGAACCTGACCGGTACGTTCGTCGTCACTCAGCGAGTTGGCCGCCGCATGATAGCCAACGGCGGTGGCAGCATCGTGAGCATCGGCTCGATCGCGTCCCAGGCGTGGACGGTCGGCGGAGCGGGCTACCCGCCCACCAAGGCAGGCATTGCCATGCTGATGCAGGGCGCCGCGATCGAGTGGGGACCGCACGGAATCCGGGCCAACACCGTCTCGCCCGGGTATACGCAGACGCCGATGACGAGTCCGATCTTTGCCGATCCGGTGAGCGGCGGACCTCGCCTAGCGCGGGTCGCCCTCGGCCGGATAGCGCAGCCCAGCGAGATCGCCGACGTGGTCCTCTACCTCTGTTCACCGCAGGCCAGCTATCTCACCGGCCAGAACATCGTGGTTGACGGCGGTGTCACGATCAGTTCGCTGCTGGCTCCCCTGCCCGCTAACCCCTAGCGTCGAGCGGTGCAGCCGGTCAGGGGCGGCCGGTCAGGGGCGGCTGATCAGGGCGTCAGCGGGAAGAACCCGCGGGCCAGGCGTGAAGGTCGCGGGCACGCTGATGTAACCGGAGTTAGCTCCCTGGTTGGGGTAAGGCACGGCCGCGTCGAGGTCGATAACGTAGTCAGGCATGCGGGCCAGGACCTCCCGGAGCATCCGGCGGCCGATGGCCCGGCCCAGGTGCGACCCGGCGCAGCGGTGTACGCCGACGCCGAAGGACATGTGCCGGTTCGGCCAGCGGTCAATATCGATCTGGTCAGGGTCGGAGAAGCCGCCGCTCTCGTCTCGGTTGGCCGACGACCAGGCCAGCAGGGCGCGGTCGCCGGCCTTCATCTGACATCCGTGAAAGTCGACGTCCTGGATAATCGTGCGGGCGAGGGCCTGGGTGGGCGAGAAGTAGCGGAGGAATTCCTCGACCGCGCGATCAATCAGGTCCGGCTGGTCAATAAGCCGCTGCCGCACGTCCGGATGCTGGTAGAGCCAGATGAGTGACTGCGCGACGAGGTTACTCGTGGTCACGGTCCCGCCGGCGATAAGCAGGTCGATCACCGAGAACACCTCATCCTCGGTGAACGGGCGGCCGTCGACTTCCTGGGCCAGCAAGATACTGATCACGTCGTCCTGCGGATGGGCATGGCGGGCCGAGATTGTCTGGCGCATCTGTTCCGCCAGGCGCGGAAGCTCGACTTGGGTGGCCTTCTTAAAGTCGTCGCTGTCACGGGGGCGAGCCAGCGTCGCCTGGTGCGCCCAGGCGTACCGGGCCCACTCGTCAAGCGGCAGGCCGAGCCAGTCAATGGTAACTATCGCAGGCACGCCGATGATATCGGTGAAGTCGCACTCGCCTTGCTCTATGACCCGGTCGACGAACCACGTGCAGTAGTACTCGATCTTGTCCGTCATGTGCGCGATAGCGGCCGGAGCGGTAAGGGCATTGATGATCTTCCGGTACGAGCGGAAGACGGGCGGGTCAAGCTCGATCGGTATATGCAGATGCATCGGGGTCTTAGGGATCACGACCGTGAGTCCCTCGCCGCCGGCCGACGAGCGCGCGGAAGAGAACACGTCATCGTCGCGCGCGGCCTCGAACACCGACTGATAGTCCGACAGAATCCAGTACCCGCCGTTCGACTCGGTCCAGGCGACCGGATGGGTGTTCCGTAGGGCCCGGTAGCTCGCCACCGGGTCGGCGGCGTGCTCGCGCGAGTTGTGGTCAAAGCCGACCACAGGGCAGCGCGGCTCATGCTCAGCGGTCATGTTCATTACTCCTAGGTGCTCGCCGCGGTCCGTTCGGGCCGGCCCGCGGATGCGGGGTTATCACGTGCCCGGCGGTCGCCCGATCGGGCCTAGCGGCCATTGGATGTGTTTCACCTCGAAGAACTCGGCGAAACCGTCCTCGCCCAATTCCCGGCCCACGCCGCTGTGCCCCAGGCCGCCCCAGGGCGCGTCCGGACGCATGCCCGAGCCGCCGTTCACGGTCACGGTGCCGGCCCGCAGACGCCCGGCCACCGCGATGGCATCATCGAGCGAGCCGAAGACATTCGCGCTGAGCCCGTATGGTGTCTGGTTGGCGATGTGAACGGCCTCATCCACCGTTTTGTACGGGATCAGGACCGCGACGGGAGCGAACAATTCGGTGTTGGCGATCGGGTGGTCGGGCGATACGCCCGCGATCACGGCGGGATTGAGGTACGCGCCCTGCTCGGAGGAGGGTCGGCCGCCGCCGATGATGATCTCCGCGCCGTCCCCGACGGCCCGCTGGATCATGGCTTCGACCCGGTCCCGCTGTGCCGTGGAGATCAACGGGCCTACCTCGGTCTTCTCTGAGTGCGGATCGCCAACCTGCAGGGTGTCCACGAACTCCCTGGTGAGCTCGACGAACTCAGCAACCTGAGACTCGTGCACGAGGATTCGCGTCCAGGCGCCACATCCCTGCCCGGCGTTCCGGGCGAACCGCAGGACCGAAGGCGCGATGGTCGGCGCCAGCTCGGTCCCGGGCAGGATGATGTTCGCGGCCTTGCCGCCGAGTTCGAGTACCGACTTGGCCAGCCCGCCGAGCGCGGCCTGCGACATAACCTTGGCCCCCACCGCGTCCGAGCCGGTGAAGCTCACCATGTCGACATCTGGGTGCCCGCTGAGCTGCTGGCCTACCTCGGGGCCGCCCACCACGAGATTGATCACGCCCGGTGGGAGCCCGAGCTCGTCGATGAGGGCGAACAGCCTGATCGTGCACAGCGCGCCCTGCGGTGAAGGCAGCACTACGGTTGTGCATCCGGCCGCGAGCGCCCCGCCCAGCTTCCACATCAGAAGGTTGAAGGGATAGTTGAACGCGGTCATGGCGGCGACCACGCCGACCGGCTCGTAACGCAGCACGCTGCTTGACAGCACGGGCTTGTCGTACAGCGGCAGCGCATGCTCATATCCTCCGCGCGGGCCGCGGACGGCCATGCCGGCGTACCAGCGCAGCACCTCAATCGGCCCCCCGACCTGCATGGCGCGGGCCAGACCGATCGGCGAACCGACCTCGTCCACGATGAGCTGCGCCAGTTCTTCGGAGTGGGCCTCCATCAGGTCGGCCAGCTGATTCAGCACCCCCGCGCGCTGGGCCGGACCGTAGGCTCGCCACCGCGCGGACTCGAATCCTGCGCGCGCGCTGGCGACGGCCGCGTCAACCTGCTCAGCGGAGCTTGCGGCCGTGACGCCGAGCACCTCTCCGCTCGAAGGTGACGTCGTGGTGATCTGCTCGCTGGACTCGCCCTTGCTCCACTCGCCGTGGATATAGGTGCTGAACGCGCTGTCCGCTTTCGTCGACATGGGGCTCCTCAACCGACACCTCCGCTAATAATCGTTATACTAGATTTAGCCGAGGAAGCAAAGCCCGGCGGCCTCCGCTTGGCGGTAACCCCCAGGCTCAGCGCCTAGGCGGTCGGTGCTGGCGCCGGCCGCGTGCCCCGGCCCGGGCGAGCGACGTCGGCCGAAGAAGGCACGGCCCGGGGACTGAGCCCGGGCGAGCGGCTTGACCGCCTCGGGGCATGCCGGTGACGTGCGCCACCGCAGCGCCGGACGGCTCGTGCCGAGGGTGCATTCGGGAGCCGCGCACGCGGCCGATACGGAAACCATTCCGCCCACCAAATCGTTATATTTTGTCACTAATGTTTCTAAGACCGAAGATCGCGCCCAGTTGTTCTGGGGCACCGTGAATCCGGGAGTCGACATGAACGGGAGCCGCCCGCCTAAGGCCGCAATGCTTGTCGCGCGGCGCATTGTGGCCGACATAGCTCGCGACAGCCTGAAGCCTGGGGACGTGCTGCCGCCCGAGCGAACGATGCCCGGGCCTCGGGGCGGCCCAGTGCTGCTCGACCCGGATGCCTCGCACCTGGCCAACGCGGTCGTGCTGCTCATGCAGCTGAAGGAAGCGCCATTCCGGACGATCATGGAAGTCCGTTCTGCCCTGGAACCTGTCATCAGTTCCCTGGCCGCGATGCGGATCAGCGACAAGGCGCTAGCCGAGCTGTATTCGACGATTGAAGAGATGGGCGACAATCTCGGGGACGAGCACACATTCCTGGACGCGAACAAGCGGTTTCACGAGATCATCGCCTGGTCCTCCGATAATCCTCTTTTCGGCTACCATAACCCCAGTACCGCAGAAGCGCTCATGCGGCGCCATATTGACGAGTATGTCAATTATGCCGAGCGGACGATTCCCGAAGTGCTCGGTCAGGTAATCCCATGGGACCGCATGTTCACCTAGTGTCGTGGGTCGATCGGGGCCGATCTGTGCTCACAAGCCGCCATGCAAGTCAGCCAGCGCGTCCACCCGTTGCAGCCACTCCCCCGCCTTGTCGGCATGCGCCTTGTCGATGTGGATGTCGCCGTACATCACCGCCCCTTCGCCGCGCGCGGCCGCATCCGCATAGGCCTTGAGCAGGCCGCGATAGAAGTCGACGTCCGCCGCCGGCGGGGTGTACACCCGGTTGACCAACCGAACGTGAGTCGGGTGAAGCACGACCTGCCCCCGGAAACCCATCTTCCGGCTCCCGACCGAGAAGGTCTCAAGTCCGTCCAGGTCACGGATGCGTTCCCAGAGCGCCGTGAGCGGATGCACGCCAGCCGCCCGCGCCGCCAGCAGGATCCGGCTGCGGTGATAGCGGGACTCGCTGCCCTCGGGGGTCCACTCGTAGCCGACAGCGCGAGCGATATCGGCGTGCTCCGCGGTCGGCCCGATCAGCGCCCCGACCCGGGGAGAGGCCTGCCCGATCTCCTCGCAGTGCTGGATGCCCTCGATGGTCTCCATCGGCAGGATGTACTCGATTCCGGTCACCTTGTTGCGGTGCTCGAAATAGTCGACCAGCGCGTCGTACTTGTGCACGTCGATCGCACTGCCCACCTTCGGCGCGAACACGCCGGTGAGGCCGGGCACGACCACGGCCGCTAGGTCGTCGCCGGTCGCCCCGGTATCAAGCGCGTTGGGCCGGACGAACAGGCCGACCTTGGGATGGGAGCTTGAGATGCGCCGGATGGCCTCGGCGATGCCCGCACGCGCGCTTTCTTTCTCCGCCTCGGGCACGGAGTCCTCGAGGTCGAGACACAGGCAGTCGGCGCCGGACGCGACGCCCTTGTCAAACCACGACGGCTTATGACCCGGAACCGAGAGCACGGTGCGGTACGGCTTCATGGGCAGGCCCACCTCGTATCGGCAGTAGACACAAACGGATGATAATGGTATGCATCGTTCAGGTCAATGATCAGTCTGGCGACGGTCCGTTCCGGCGTGCCGTGGACGTCCTTGACAATCAAGACGATCTATCTGCAGGGTTTAACCAATGCCGCATCCCAACCCCTGCCAGCTGGACCGATGACGGACGACGTCGCGCCAGCGATGCTTGATTCGCACGTGCACCTGTGGGATCTCGCGGTGCGTGAGCAGGCGTGGATCCCGGCCGGATCGCCGATACGGCGCAGCTTCGATGTCCGCGACCTGCGCTCGACTCTGGCCGGCACACCCGTCGGCGGCGTGATCCTCGTGCAGGTCATCAACGACGCCGACGAGACGGCCGACTTCATCGCCTGCGCCAAGAATGCCGACATCGTCCGCGGCGTCGTCGGCTGGGCCGACCTGACGTCGCCGGATTTCGCCGCCGCGCTTTCGGCGCTGACCGCCACGGGCTTCCTGCTCGGCATCCGGCACCAGGCCCTGGCCGAGGCCGACCCGGCCGACTGGCTGCGGTCGCCCCGGGTCGGGCGCAGCCTGACGATACTCGACGCCGCCGGGCTGCCGTTTGACCTGATGATCCGGCCCGCCCACTTCCAGGCGGCCCGGGAAGCGGCGCGCGATCATCCATCCCTGCAGTTCGTGCTCGACCACCTCGGCAAGCCATCGATTGCGGCCGGCGAACTCGAGCCGTGGGCCTCCGGACTCCGGGCGCTCGCGGCAGAACCCAACATCGCGTGCAAGCTATCGGGCCTGCAGACCCTCGCGTCACCGGACTGGACCTACGGGGAGCTGGCACCTTACATCGACATCGCGCTGGAGGCCTTCGGCCCGTCCCGGCTGATCTTCGGTTCGGACTGGCCGGTCTCCTCGCAGGCCGCCCCGTACTCCCGCGTCTGCGAGGTCGCCCTGGCCGCGTGCTCGGCCCTGTCGGGGCAAGAGCGCGCGGCCGTCATCGCCGGGAACGCCCGCGCCATCTATCTGAAACAAACCACATATGATAAGAATGATAGGCATTGATAGTTGGCCCGCTGATGCTGGGTCCGATGATCTTAGGTCCGTAGCTGCTGGGTCCGATGATGTTGGGTCCGTAGCGGATGGGTCCGATGACGTTGGGTCCGTAGCTGATGGGTCCGTGGCTGTTGGGAGCCTGAAGTGGTTGAGATGATGAGCGCAGAGGACGAGCGCGAAATCCGCACGTCTTTGCGCCAGGTGCTGTCGAAGTTTCCGGACGAGTACTGGATGCAGCACGACCTGGACCACGAGTTCCCGTGGGACTTCCACGAGGCGATGGCGAAGGCCGGCTGGCTCGGCATGTGCATCCCGGAGAAGTACGGCGGCGGCGGCGCGGGCGTCCAGCAGGCGGCCTTGCTGCTCGAGGAGGTCACGGGCAGCGGCGGAGCGCTCAACGCGGGTACGACCGTCCAGGTCCCGTTGTTCGGCCTTGAGCCGATCGTCAAGCACGGAAGCGAAGAGCAGCGCGAGCGCTTCCTGCGTCCGGCGGCCGAGGGCAACCTGCAGGTGTCCTTCGGCGTCACCGAGCCGGACGCCGGCACGGATACCACCAGCATCACCACCTTCGCCGAGAAGGTGCCCGGCGGCTACCGGGTCAACGGCCAGAAGATCTTCATCTCGCGGGCCGAGCAGGCCGAGCGGCTGCTGCTGATCACCCGCACGGCGGCACGTTCGGCCGGGGCGAAGACGACCGACGGCATGACCCTGTTCTTCCCGGCCATGGATCCGGCGCACATCAGGATCCAGCCGATACCCAAGCTCGGCCGCAACGCGATCTCGACGAACACGCTGTTCATCGACGACCTGTTCATTCCGGACGAGGACCGCATCGGCGAGGAGGGCCGCGGCTTCAGGTACC